>WNGF01008165.1_pt1 | contig 15689 bp, 20 predicted proteins | sample 5400641 | NCBI WGS metagenome assembly WNGF01 (sample SAMN13153371, study PRJNA577476) | soil metagenome | isolation source: 80 cm soil or saprolite under grassland replicate 2 | place: USA:California | collected 2016-06-15
AACGTCGTCCTGCTCGGCGACCAGCAGCAGCTCGCGCAGGTCTCGCAGGGGATCCATCCCGAAGGTGCGGGCGTCTCGGTGCTCGAGCATCTGCTAGCGGGCGAGGAGACAGTCCCGCCGGACCGCGGCCTCTTCCTCTCGCGGACCTGGCGGATGAACGCGGCGATCTGCCGCTTCGTCTCGGAGATGTCCTACGAGGGCCGGCTGCACCCGGTGCCGGAATGCGAGCACCGCAGCCTCAACGGCGAGGAGGGTCTTCGCTTCATCCCGGTCGAGCACACCGGGAACCGGCAGTCCTCGCCGGAGGAGGCGGAAGTTGTGCGGCGCGAGGTCGAGCGGCTCGGGGTCGGCAACGTCCTGGTCGTGACGCCCTACAACGCGCAGGTGCGCTGCCTGAGCACGGTGCTGCCGCGAGGGACGCAGGTCGGAACGGTCGACAAGTTCCAGGGCCGGGAGGCGCCAGCGGTGATCTTCTCGATGGCGACCTCGAGCGGCGATGACCTAGTGCGCAGCATCGGCTTCCTGTTCTCGCGCAACCGCCTGAACGTGGCGATCTCACGCGCGCAGGCGGTGGCGGTGCTGGTCGCTTCGCCGAAGCTGCTCGAGGTGCGCTGCCGCACGATCGCGGACATGCGCCTGGTCAACGCGCTCTGCCGCTTTGTCGAATTGGCAGAAGAGCCGTAAGATGAACCCATGAAGGGCTCCGCGAAACCGAAGAAGCTCCAGAAGAAGACCGCGCAGAAGTCCCTGAAGGAAAAGCGCAGCGCGAAACGGGCCAAGAAGCGCGGCAGCAGCTTCTCGCCGTAGCCCGAGAATCACTCTCCGTTGTTCGGGACGCCGCAAGTCAAGCGCGGCAGTCAACCCTGGAAGGGTGATGGATCAAGTGACCCGCCCTGGGCGATACTCCATCTGCAAGCGAGACGCGCCCCGATGCGGCGGAGGCGCCTTCGCAAGCGACATACGAAAGGCCCTATGCGGCGGGGCCTGACGACTTAACTGCGGCTCTCTCTTACGGGGAGGCTCAAAGCGGGGCCGGGCGGCGGCCCCGTTTTGCGTTGCCTGGAGATAACCCCCAGGAAGGGGACTCGCAACCGCTCGGCACGGGACAGGATGCGAGAGCGCGCACCGGCCGCCTGGGCCGCAGAGACGGGCGGGACGCGCATCTTCGAGGGCGGCCGACGGGCCGCCCTCTCTGTACCTAGTCGACAGCGCTCCAACAGGCGAGCCGGTGCTCCCCTGCGTGAGAGACGCCTTGCGTCAGCAGGTAACTCATTGCATACTTCGTCAATACAGTATGTAAGACACGCTGTATTCAGGCATGCCGATCGCCGAGAAGACATATACGTTCAGGGCCTCGGAGGACCTAGCTCCACGTGCGCGTGAGGCGCTATCGACGCTGAGCCTGCTACTCGAGGAGGACGCGGGCGCGCTCGATCAGGCGATGGCCGTGTTTTGGATCACGGTCCTCCGTCATGCCCGCGACTTCGAGCAGACCGAGAACCAATCGGCACTCTTCAGAACGACACTGGAAACGTTCGTGGAAGCGGCTGAGAAGCTCGCTCGAGACCGCGAACACCTTCGCGAGTACGAGCAGTGGGCTGCGGAGGACGAAGAGGGCCGCGCCATGCGAGTAGCTGCCCTCAAGGCCGCCGGGGCGCGCTGGGACGAGTGAGCTTCAGCCGCGGGGCTGTCTGGTTCGTCGAGTTACCCGACGTTGGTGACAAGCCGGCGCTCATCGTCTCGTGGCAGCCGATTCAACAAGCGCTGAAGGCCGCGATCGTCGCGCGGATCACGTCCGCGGAGAAGAAGCGCTCACTACCGACTGCCGTCCGGCTCGAGCCACGCGAGGCAGGACTGGATCGGGGTGGATACGTGCTCTGCCACGATCTGTTCACGATCGATCAACAGCTCTTCAGGCGCTACGCAGGCACCTTGTCGCCGCCGAAGCTGCTTGAAGTGGAAGATGCCTTGCGTCGTGCCCTCGACCTCTGATCCCCGATGTGCGGCACCGAGTTGACCTCCACGTGCGGCAGGAGTTGAATCGGCGCGTCCTCGGAAGGGAGGGAGAGATGCCGACGTATGTAGTCCTCATCAGCTGGAGCGACCAGGGCGCCAAAGGCTTCAAGGACACGGTCGACCGCTTCCAGAGCGCCCGCGACGCCGGGGCTGAGGCGGGTGTGACCTGGAGAGAGGCTCACTGGACGCTCGGGCCGTATGACATTGTCGCCACGCTCGATGCACCGGACGACGAGACCCTGATGGCGACGATCCTCAACGTCGTGGGCCAAGGAAACATCCGGACGACGACGATGCGGGCCTTCAGCCCGGACGAGATGAAGGCGGTGCTCGAGAAGGCAGGTTGAACCGGCGGGCGCCGCGTGGCGCGCTGGAACGCGAGATGGAGAGGAGACAGCATGGCAACAATCGAGACAGCCACCGACCGTGAGGCGATAGCGAGCGTCATCCAGCTCTACATCGACGGGGCCGGAAGCGGCGACACCGACAAGCTGAAGCAGGCGTTCGACGAGCGCGCCTGGATGTTCGGGTCGCTCGGCGGCCAGCGGGTTGACGTGCCGATCACGGAGATGATCGGGATTTTCGAGGCTCAGCCGATGGGCGACTCGTACGAGGCACGGATTGCCTCGATCGAGCAGGTCGGCGACGCGGCGCTCGCGACGCTTGAGGAGACAGGCTGCTGGGGCAGCGTCTCGTTCACGGACTTCTTCGGCCTGTCGAAGATCGACGGTGACTGGAAGATCGTGTCCAAGACGTTCGCCCACACCGGCGGCGAGATGCCGGCCGCCTAAGCACGCGCGCTGGTTAGCCGAGCAGTTCGAGCGCAGCTCGCGGCGAGAGCACCGGAATAGCGCTCTCGAGCGCCAGCAGATGCGCATCACCCGAGATGAGTCGAGCTCGCTCGGCCGCGGCGAGGGCCACGAGGAAGTCGTCGCCTGGATCCGCCGACCGCGCCGGCGGCGGCTCGGCGGGATCGGGCGCGAGCTCGGCCAGGTCGCGGATCACCTCGAGGAATCGAGCAGCATCCTCGGCAGCGATCCTCTTGCGCAGCTTTGCGGTGCGGAGGGTTCGATCGAGCTCCGTCAGGAGCTGCTCGGAGACGACGAGCTCGAAATCGCCGTCGAGCCAGCGCTCCAACAGGCGAGCCGGTGCTCCGCTGCGTGAGAGAAGGCCCGAGAGGAAGACGTTGACGTCGAGGACGAAGCGCAAGCGTCAGGCGCGGCGAGCCTCGTGCTGTGCCTCGACCGCGAGCTCCGTCGCCTGCCCCTCGTCGAGGTCCGCCTTCTCCCAGATTCGCTCCAGGAGGTCGAACCCGAGGTCGCGCCGAAGCGCTTCCTCGATCACGTCGCTGTCTCGTCGACCGGTTCGCGCGGCCTTGGCATCAGCGTGCGCGACGGCTTCGCTCGGTGCGCTTTCGTCACAGAGGCGTTTCACACGCGTGACACCGCTCGTGCTTCGCTTGGGGCATGGCGCGCGTCACGTTCAAGGCTGCGGCGGTGCTGGCGGCTCGGCTCGAGCTCGACCTCGACGACTGTCCGATCTGCCTTGCGTGTCTGAGCTTCGTCTCGCTGCCGCTCGGAGCCGGTGACGAGCGCGAGGCCAGGAGCTGGACGCGGCGGATGACGTTCGACATCTGGGCCGAGGGGCTCGCGCAGCCGGCGCTCCTTGCGCTTCGCCGCGCGCGCGACGACGGGGTCTCGGATGCCGAGGCGGGGCTTGCCGACGTCGACGAGCGCGGCGGCCGGAGCCTGATGGCGCAGGCGATCGTGTGGCATCTGGCGGGCGATCTGGCCGCGCGCGCCCGCGGCGACCTGCTGAAGATGGGCTTCAAGCCGTGGCCGCCGCCGGAACCGGCCGCAGGACTGTGAGTGAAGTGAGGCAGTCAACCGAGGACGGGGGATTGGATCAAGCGCGGCGATGCGCGATACTCGCATTGCAACCGAGAGCGCGCCCCGATGCGGCGGGGGCGCTTCGGATGAGACACGAAGGGCCCTTTGCGGCGGGGCCCGTCGGATTTGAATGCGGCTTCTCCTCCCAAGGAGACATGAGACGGGGCCTGGCGGCGGCCCCGTCTTGCTTTACCGGTTCAGCGCCGCCACGAGCTCCTCCTGGAGCCATGAGAGGTAGCCGTAGACGGCGAGCTCGGGCGCGCGTGGGTCGCTCAGATTGAGGCCCTCCGCGAAGGTGTCCTCGCGGACGTCGAGCCGCGTCCCGAGCACGAGGCGCAGGTCGTTCAGCGCGCGCAGCCAGGCTTCGGCCTCCTCGGGGCTCAGTCGCTCGCGATCGGCGGTCGTCTCGAGGACGTCGAGCGCCTCGTGATGCCCGGCGAGGAGCTCGTCGTGCATGAGCCTGCGGTACTCCGCGGCGGCGCGCTTGTCGTCGTAGGCCGGCGGGAACAGCCGCTCGAGGGTCGGGTTGTCGGGCTCGGTCGCGAGCAGCGTCAGCAGCTCCGCTCGGAGCTGGAGCAGGAGCTCGCGTTCCGCGGGCGGGAGGAGCAGCAGCACGCCTCCGTCCGGAGCCGGCTCAATCCGGTGCTCCGGCTCCATCAGTCCTGCCTCATCGTCGCCCAGAGGCCGTGGGCGTGCAGGCGCGCGACGTCGTACTCGGCCTTCTCGCGCGTCCCGCTCGAGACCGTCGCCTTGCCCTCGTTGTGCACCTGCAGCATCAGCTTCGTCGCCTTCTGCCGGCTGTAGCCGAACAGCTTCTGGAAGACGAACGTCACGTAGGACATCAGGTTGATCGGGTCGTTCCAGACGATCACGACCCAGGGGCGGTCGTACTCCGGCTCGTCGTGCTCGACCGGCCGCTCGATCTGGACCTCAGCGGGCGCCAGCGTGGTCGACATTCCGTCATTGTGGCCGCGATGGCCCGGTACGTCGGCCGTACGAACGTGCGCAAGCGGCTCGAGCCGCTCCAGGGCGGGCTGGGGAGGACGGTCTACTCCGGGGGCGAGGCGCGGATCGAGACGCCTGACGAGACGCTCGTCGTGCGGCCGCCGTTCGGGTTGGGGCACGAGGGTTCGTACGACGAGGTTCGGCTCGAGCCGCTGTTCGAGGCGCTCTCACGCGACTACGTGGTTGCGGTGCTGCTGGTGCGGCTCGGCGGGTATGCGGTTGGCGTCTTCGAGGACGAGCGGCTCGTTGCGTCGAAGGTCGGCACGCGGTTCGTCAAGGGACGGCACAGGAAGGGCGGCTCGTCGTCCGGTCGCTTCGCGCGGCGGCGGGAGGAGCAGGCGCGGGCTCTGGTCGAGGCGGCGGCGGAGACGGCGGTGCGGGTTTTGGAGCCCTGGCGCGGCCGGATCGAGTTCGCTGCGCTCGGCGGTGACCATCGCGCGGTCGAGGAGGTGCTCGCGGCCGAGCCTCGCCTCCAGTGGCTCGCCGAGCGTCGGCTGCCGCGCTTCTTCACGGTCGGCGACCCGCGCCTCCGCGACCTCGAGCGGCTTCCGTACGACCTGTACGCGGCCGAGATCAGCGAGGAGCGGGCGTAACGCCACCGGCCAAGCGCCGCTCGGCGACCTCCTCACCCGCCGCGCGAACGGCGGAGTGGGTGACGGCGGCGAGGAAGTCGTCGCGATCGAGCGCGTACAGCTCCGCGCGTGTCTTCGCGCGAACGGTCGCCGTCCGCGGCACGTCACGCAGCAGCGCGATCTCGCCGAAGAAGTCGCCGCTGCGGGCGGTCCCGCTCGCGCCGTTCGTGATCTCGAGCTCGCCCTCGCCGACGATATAAAAGCGGTCGCCGGCCTCGCCCTTGCTCACGACGACGGTGCCCGGTTCCACCTCCAGCCTGGTCAGGCGGCCTGCGATGTGCTCCTTTGCGACGACGGAGAGCGGCGCGAACAGCCCGACCCGATTGACGATCGCGAGCGCGGCCTCGGGCGCCGGTGCGCGGTGGTCGAGCGCGACGAGGCGCCGCCAGACGAGGACGGTTAGCACGGGGAGGATCCCGCCGGCCACGCCGAACGCCGCCCGCGGCCCGAGCACGTCCACGGCGAGCGGCGCGAGGATCGACCCCGTCGCGACCGCCGCCATCACGACGCCCCAGACGATTCCGAGGACGCGGCTCAGCACGACGTCGGGCACGACGCGCTGCAGCAGCGTGAACCCGGCGACGTCCTCGACGCTGTTGGCCGCGCCGACGATCGCCAGCATGAGGATCGCGGCTGGGAAGTAGGGCGCGGGCGCGATCATCGCGATCGGCAGGCCCCAGAACGCGATCGCGACGCCGAGCGGCACCGCGAGCCGCTTCCCCTCCAGCGTCACGGCACCGAACGCGCCGACGAGGCCGCCGACGCCCAGCGCCGCTGTCAGGTAGCCGACCGCCCCCGCGCCCGCGTCGAGGACTCGGAAGGCCGCCACGACCACCAGCACGTTCAGGCAGCCGCGGACGAAGCCCTGCGCCGCCATCAGGCCGCCGACCAGGCGTGGTTCCGGCAGGTCGCGAACGGCGCGCACGCCGCCGAGCACGAGCTCGCGGGCGCCTCCCTGCGGCTCGCGCGCCTGGATCACGCCCTCGATTCTGAGCCCTGCCAGCAGCGCCACCGCCAGGAGTTGCGCGGCCGCGGCTGCTCCGAAGACCGCGCCCGGGCTCGCCAGCGAGACGAGCACACCCGCGAGGAGCGGCCCGGCCAGCGTCCCGAGGCTCTCGATCGTGGAGGTCGAGCCGTTCGCGGCGATCAACTCCTCGGGCGTGCGCGCGAGCGAGGGCAGGATCGCCTGCAGGGCGGGGCGAAAGAGCGTCGAGCTGACGCCGACGGCCGCGCCGAGAGCGTAAATCGCGACCTGGCTCTGGCCCGCGGCGTAGGCGGCGGCCGACCCCGCGAGAGCAGCGCACCCGAGGGCCGCCGTCCCGAGCAGGAAGCGCTCGCGCCGGAAGCGGTCGCCGAGGCTGCTCGCGAGCGGCGCGCACACCGCCGCGGGGAGGAGGCGCACGAGCCCCGCGATCCCGACTGCGGAGGCGCCGCCGGCCGCGTAGGCGAAGACGCCGAGCGCGACGAAGTGTGCCCATTCCGCGGCGATGGATGCTCCCCAGGCCAGCTCGACCTTGCGCAGCTGGGGGTTGCGCATCACGGCGGCGAGCGCCGTGGCCGCTAGTGCAGCACGCCGCACCTGCCGATTCCGCGCAGGCGCGGGCGCAGAAGTCAACATTTAGAATCGCCGTCGACCGCCACCGAGGAAGGGAGAGAACATGGCCGTTCGGCCGATTCCAGAGGGGTACCACACCATCACTCCGTACATCGTCGTGGACGATGCGGAGAAGGCGATCGAGTTCTATAAGGACGCGTTCGGTGCCGACGAGCACATCCGGATGCCGGGTCCTGACGGGAAGATCGCGCACGCCGAGCTGCAGATCGGCGACTCGAAGATCATGTTGTCCGACCCGTTCGAGCAGTCGAACGTGCGAGCGCCGTCCGAGCGCGGTGGCCCGACTGCATCGATCTTCATGTATGTCGATGACTGCGACGCCATCTTCCAGCAGGCGAAGACCGCCGGCGCGAGCGTGGTCTCGGAGCTCGAGGACATGTTCTGGGGCGACCGCTTCGGGACGATCAGCGATCCGTTCGGGCACGTCTGGTCGATCGCGACGCACAAGGAGGATCTCTCCGACGAGGAGATGGCCGAGCGCAGCAAGGCTGCGATGGCCCAGATGAGTCAGAGCTAGGGCTCGCGGGCGCGAGCGGCACGCTTGAACCGAATTCACACTTTCGGCACACGGCTGCTGCTCGCGCCTGCTTCCATGGAGGCATGAGGGCAACAGTTCGGCAGATCTACGCATTGGCGGCGGCGCTCTGCGAGCGCGCGGGTGAGGAGTTCCCCGAGACGCCGGAGGCGGCGTCGGAGCTGATCGAGCGGCTGCGGATCGAGAACGGGCACCCGGCGCCCAGGCTCGAGGACGTGCCGCTTCGGCCTCGGAGGCGTCGCTGGGGACGGCGAGGAGACGACGGGAGGGCGAGCGCGGCGGCGGCCGACCTCGCGCGAGAGATGCGCTGAGTGGCTCGACATCGATAGCCGGGCGGCGTCCTAGACTAGGCGCCCGTGGCTGAGGCTGGCTTCGTTCACCTGCACGTTCATTCCGAGTATTCGATCCTCGATGGGGCGTGCCGGATCCCGGCGCTCGCGGCCCGCGCGGCCGAGCTGGAGATGCCCGCGGTCGCCCTCACCGACCACGGCTCGCTGGCCGGCGCGGTCGAGCTCGTGCGCGAGACCGGCAAGCACGGCGTGAAGCCGCTGATCGGCTGCGAGGTCTACGTCGCCGAGGACCGCCGCGCGCAGAAGAAGGGCTACGCGCATCTGACGCTCCTGGCCGAGAACAACACCGGCTACGCCAACTTGGTCAAGCTCGCCTCCGCGGGCTACCTCGAGGGCTACTACTACAAGCCGCGGGTCGACTGGGAGCTGCTCGAGCGCCATGCGCCGGGCCTGATCGCGCTGTCCGGCTGCCTCTCCGGCCGCGTCTGCAAGGCGCTCGAGGAGAGCCGGCCCGGTGACGCGCGGGCCGATCTCGACCGCCTCGCGCAGGTGTTCGGCCGCGACTCGACCTACGTCGAGATCCAGAACGCGGGCATCGACGTCCAGGCTCGGATCAACCCGCTGCTGGCGAAGCTTGCGGACGAGGCCGGCCTGCCGCTGGTCGCGACCGGCGACGTCCACTACCTCCGCCACGAGGACGCGCAGGCGCACGAGGCCCTGCTCTGCATCCAGTCGGGCGACTCGCTCAAGAACCCGAACCACTGGCGCTTCGACACCGACCAGTTCTTCCTCAAGTCGGTCGAGGAGATCGCGGGCGACTTCCCGGGCCTGGACGGTGCGCTCGCACGCACGCTCGAGATCGCCGAGCGCTGCAACGTCGAGCTCGAGCTCGGCAAGATCCTGCTGCCCCGCTACCCGGTCCCGGACGGCAAGGACGCGTTCGAGTACCTGGTCGAGCTGTGCGAGAAAGGCCTGCACAAGCGCTACGGCAACGTCACGCCGGAGCTCCAGGAACGCCTGCGCTTCGAGCTGAAGACGATCCGCGAGATGGGGTTCGCGGATTACTTCCTGATCGTCTGGGACTTCGTCGCGTTCGCCAAGCGAAACGGGATCCAGGTCGGCCCGGGCCGCGGCAGCGCCGCCAGCTCGATCGCCGCCTACTGCCTCGAGATCACGGACGTCGACCCGATCCGCTACGGGCTCCTCTTCGAGCGCTTCCTCAACCCCGGCCGCAAGTCGATGCCGGACATGGACATCGACTTCGCCGTCGCCGGCCGCGACCGGGTGATCAACTATGTCGCCGAGAAGTACGGGCGCGACCGCGTCGCCCAGATCATCACCTTCGGGACGATGATGGCGCGCGCGGCCGTCCGCGACGCCGGGCGGGTGCTCGAGATCCCCTACGGCACGGTCGACAAGGTCGCGAAGCTGATCCCGGAGGGGCCGAAGGTCTACCTCGACGACTGCCTCAAGCCGGGGCAGGAGCTCAAGGCTGCATACGACGGCGACCCCCTCGTGCGCGAGATCGTCGACCTGGCCAAACCGCTCGAGGGCCTCGTCCGCCAGGACTCGATCCATGCCGCGGGCGTCGTGATCGGCGCCGAGCCGCTGACGAACGTCGTGCCGCTACAGCAGAAGGGCCCCGACCAAGAGGTCGTGACCCAGTTCGCGATGGGCGACATCGAGGCGCTCGGGCTGCTCAAGATCGACTTCCTCGGCCTGCGCAACCTGGACGTGATCGACAAGGCGGTCGAGCTGGTCGGCGGTGGCCTCGACATCACGAAGATCCCGCTCGACGACGCGAAGACGTTCCAGATGCTCGCCCGCGGCGAGTCGACCGGCGTCTTCCAGTTCGAGTCGTCGGGCATGCGCGAGGCGCTCCGGCAGGTGAAGCCGACGCTGTTCGAGGACCTGATCGCGCTGAGCGCCTTGTACCGACCCGGGCCGATGGCGTACATCCCGATGTACGCGCGCCGCAAGAACGGCCAAGAGCAGGTCACGTACATCGACCCGCGCCTCGAGGAGATCACGCGCTCGACCTACGGAATCTGCATCTACCAGGAGCAGTACCTCGAGATCGCGAAGCAGATCGCGGGGTTCACCCCGGCCGAGGCGGACGATCTCCGCAAGGCGATCGGCAAGAAGATCCACGAGCTGATGGCGTCGCTCAAGGAGAAATTCCTCGAGGGCTGCGCGCAGACCGGCACGACGCCCGCCGTCGCGAACCAGCTCTGGAAGGACATGGAGCAGTCGCAGGACTACTCCTTCAACAAGGCGCACTCGGCCTGCTACGCGCTGACCGCCTACCGCACCGCCTGGCTGAAGGCGAACCACCCGCACGAGTACATGGCTGCGCTGATCTCGTCGGTCATGAACACGAAGGACCGTGTGCCGTTCTACGTGAACGCCTGCCGCGAGATGGGGATCGAGGTGCTGCCGCCGGACGTGAACTCCTCCGCGTGCGACTTCGCGGTCGTCGAGGGGAGGATCAGGTTCGGGCTGAACGCCGTCAAGAACGTCGGCGACTCGGCGGCGCGCAAGATCGTCGCGGTGCGAGAGAGCGGCGAGCCATTCAAGTCGCTCTGGGACTTCACCGAGCGCGTCGATCTAGGGGTCGTCAACAAGCGAGCACTCGAGTCGCTCATCAACTGCGGGGCCATGGACTCGACCGGTGGATCGAGGCAAGGGATGCTCGATGCGCTCGAGAAGGCTCTTGGGTCCGGGGCGAAACTCCAAGAGGATCTCTTCTTCGGCCAAGAGACGATGTTCAAGGTCGAGCATCCGGCAATCTCAGGGGGCGAGTTCGAAAAGAACGAGCTTCTTCGCCGGGAGAAAGAAACGCTTGGCCTCTACGTGTCGGAGCACCCGCTGGAGGCGATCCGCGACCAGCTCAGGCGCAAGACCGACGCCTCGCTCGCCGAGCTCGAGCGGCGCCGGGACGGCGAGGTGGTGACCGTCGCCGGGATCGTCTCGGCCGTGAAGCAGCTGACGACCAAGAAGGGCGATCCGATGGTCTTCATGCGGCTCGACGACGTGCTCGGCAGCGCCGAGGTGGTCGTCTTCAACTCCGTCTACGCCGCGGCGCGCGAGCTGCTGGTGACCGATTCGGTGCTCGTCGTCAAGGCGCGGATCGACCACAAGGAAGGCGAGACGAAGCTGATCGCGCTCGAGGTGTCGGCGTTCGAGGCGACGCCCGACCGGCGCGAGGTACGCCTCCGGCTCGACGCCCGCGTCGCCCGCGCCGGGATCATCCGCGAGCTCGCGACCGTCGTGCGCGACTTCCCGGGCGAGGCGCCTGTCGTGCTCGACCTGGTGACGTCGGAAGGCGAGCGGGTGTTCCAGTTCGGCGCCGACTACCGCGTGCGGCCGGTGCCGGACTTCTTCGCCGAGGTGAAAGCCCTCCTCGGCGAAGCTGCTGTGGCCTAGGCCAGACCCTTCGCGCGCAGCTCGGCGAGCGCCCGGTCGGACTTGGCCAGCTCCAGGTTCATGCCGCGCAGGATTTCCGGCGCCTTCGTGAACTGGATGTCCTCGTAGGCGACGACCTGGACGAGGTTCCCCCACGGGTCCCGGAAGTCGAGGAACGGTCCCGGGAGGACCTCCGCGCCGGCCGCCTCGAGCGCGGCGCGGGTCGCGGCCTTGTCGTCAACGACCAGGCCGAAGTGCCGCGAGTCGTCGCGTGCCTGGCTCCGTCCCTCCGAGAATGCGAGGAACTGGTCGCCCATGTTGACGAACGCCATGCCGGGCTCGCGCTCGGGCGGCTCGAAGTCGAAGATCCGCCCGTACCACCCGAGTGCCTCCTCGAGGTCACCGACCTCGAGCGCGACGTGGCTGATCCCGACCAGTCTCGGCACGCCCCGAGCGTACCCAGACGAAGCCGGCCCGTGGCTGCACTCTTTGCCCGCGGCGGCCTTCGGGTGGAGCAGCCCGAGCCAGCTTCTGCCGCGACTTTACTCCTGCCGTGACACTTCCGTGACGGTGCCTGACACCGGGCTCGCGGGCGCCGAGCCCAGAGCGCGAGCCGATTCCCCAGCGGACCTGTGGAACAGCCGTCGTACTTCTGTGGCGGTGTCTGACACCGAAGGCGGGCACCGCGGGCGGCTGTGCGACATGCCGCCCGCGGTGGCGTGAATCCGAGAGGCTTCTACGCCGGGCGTTGCCTCCGGCGGTAGCCGGCCGCGAACGCCGCGGCCGCGGCCAACGCGAGCCCGCCCGGCACCGCGATGCCCGCGACGAGCGCCACGTTCGTTCCCGAGCTCGGTGCCTTCGCCGACAAGCCCTGGTGCTGGAGCGTCAGCTTCAGCGGCAGGCCGCCGAGGAACCAGCCGCCGTACGTGTGCCCGTCGAAGATCTTCTGGCCGGGCTTCATGTACGTGACTGCGCCCCCGTGCGCGTAGGGGTAGAGATCCTGGGTAATCCGGTAGCTCTGCCGGTCGGGCCCCGGCACGCGGTAGTTGATCGTGTACTTCGGGCCGAGCGCCCCCTCCGGCCGCCCGGGGAGCATCGGGTTCGGCGTCTGCTGGAACGCGGCCGGGAAGAACCCGGTGTTCATCGTGAAATTGCCAAGCGCGCTGCCCATGCTCTCTCCGTCGCCGCTGATGGTCAGCGTCTTACCCAGGCCGGGGCCGGAGATCTTGGCTTCGTCCGGGCCCTTGGCCGCCGCGGCTGCCGGCAGGATCAGCGCCGCCGCGAACAGCAGGAAGACGAGTCTGGAACGGGTCATTGCGAGCTCCTTTCGGCTGATGCAGCCTCTACACCGCGGCAGCGCGAAAGGTTCCGGGTCTCGCGCCCGGACGCGGGGGTCGGCTCGGCGACTCGCTAGACGCCGCTCATGCGGGCGGCGAGCTCCTGAGCGACCTCGAACTTCTCCACGGAGAGCACCGTGCCGCCGGCGTCCTGCGCCGCCTTCCGTCGGAGGCTCCCCGCGGACCGCTCGCTGTTCTCGAGCGCTGCGGCGTTGTTCCAGAGGGTGAGGGTCATCGTGCGGCCGTCCTCACGGTCGATCAGGACGTACCCCCCGGCGAACCCGTCGAGGGTCTCAATCTGCGTGCCTGCCTCGCCGAACGCAGCGACTGCGTCGTCGATCCGGTCCTGCGGGACCTCGTAGCGTGCGACTCGTGCGACCATCGCGCGGAACCCTATCGCGTTACGAGGTGTAAGACCTCCAGTGGTGGACCGGCCACTGGACGAAAACGAGCTCATCGAGCTCGCACGGCGCGGCGACCTCCGCGCCTGGGAGACGATCGTGCGCGCATACCAGGGAATCGCATTTCGGACGGCATACATCCTCGGCGGGAACGCCGCCGACGCCGAGGAGGCTGCGCAGGACGGGTTCGTCAAGGCCTACCGCGCGCTCGGCCGGTTCCGGCGCGGAGCGCCGCTGAAGCCCTGGCTGCTGCGCATCGTCGCCAACGAGGCGCACAACCGCCGGCGTGCGGCCGGCAGGCGCGAGGCGCTCGCGCTGCGCGCGGCCGCTCAGGTCCGCCCGGGGGACGCGGTCCCGTCCCCCGAGGCGGCTCTGCTCGAGGGCGAGTCGCGCGCCCGGCTGCTCGCCGCGATCGAGCGGCTCTCCGACGACCACCGTGACGCCGTTGCCTGCCGCTACCTGCTCGAGCTCTCGGAGGACGAGACCGCGGCGGCGCTCGGCATCCGGCGCGGGACCGTGAAGTCACGTCTCGCGCGCGCCCTCGAGCGGCTGCGCGCGGAGCTGGGGGAGGAGCTATGAGCGAGCTCGAGCTGCAGCTCGTCGCGCTCGGCCGCGGGCTCGCGCTCCCGGCCGAGCCCGACCTCGCTCGGGCAGTGCTCGAGCGGCTCCAGGGCAGGCGCCCATTCCCGTGGCGCGCGGTTGCGGCCGGCTTCGCGGTTGTCGCGCTCGCGATCGGCGCAGCCTTCGCCGTCCCGCCGGCCCGCAGCGCGATCCTGCGCTTCTTCCACCTGGGAGGAGTGAGCGTCCAGCGCGTGGAGACGCTTCCACGGTCGGTGGAGCGCTCGCAGGCGGGCGGGCTCGGCACGCCGCTCTCCCGGGCCAAGGCCGAGCGCCGCGTCGGCTTCCGGCTCGTCCTGCCACCGATCGAGGGCGGAGGGCCGGCCCGGGTCTACGTGCTCGGCGACACGCTCGCGACGGTCGTGCTGCATGCGTATGGCCATCCTGTACTGCTCTCCGAGTTTCCCTCGTCGCGCGAGGAGCTCCTGGGAAAGCTCGTCGTCCAGCCCTTCGAGCCCACGCGCGTCGGCAAGGCGCAAGGCGTCTGGGTCGAGGGCGTTCACACCCTGAGCTACTTCGACCGCCGGCTCGGCTTCCGCGAGCGCCCGGTGCGGATCCGCGGCAACGTTCTGCTCTGGGTGCGCGGCCCGCTCACCCTGCGCCTCGAGGGCCGGCTCACCAAGGAGCAGGCTCTCGCGCTCGCGCACCGCGTCGGTTGATATCCCCCGGTGGGGGGAGAACCGGAGGGACGGATTTCCCGAATACGAAGATACGAATGGCCACTGCGGATCTCCATGTCCTCGTCGACAGCGAGCTCGAGCGCGTCGAGAACTGGCGCGCCGAGGAGCTGATCCGAGCGGGCTACGCGCCCGGCGACGCGGTTGCGCTGGCGGCCCGGCACGACATCGACCTCCACCTGGCGGTCGAGCTGGTCGAGCGCGGCTGCCCTGACGAGCTGGCGATCGAGATCCTGATCTAACGCAGGCGTTCCGGCGCGCGGGCAGAATGTCGAGCCCGTGACCCTGGCGTCCATCCCTTCGCCGAACACCGGCACGATCGACCTCGGGCCGGTGACGATTCACATGTACGGCCTGATGCTGCTGCTGGCGATCGCGGCGTGCATCTGGCTGACCGGAATCCGCTGGGTGCGCCGCGGCGGGGACTGGGATCTCGTCCTGCGGGTCGCCGTCTGGGGCGTCGCGTTCGGGATCGTCGGCGCGCGCGCCTACCACGACCTCACGAGCTGGAGCGAGGTCTCGAGCCCGAAGTGGAAGGGGATCTTCGCGGTGTGGGAGGGCGGCCTCGGCGTCTGGGGCGGGATCCTGCTCGGCTGCCTCGCCGGCGCGATCGTCGTGCGGCGCTCCGGCGACCGGGTGCGCGACTTCATGGACGCGGTCGCGCCGGGTCTCCTGCTCGCGCAGGGCATCGGCCGCTGGGGGAACTGGTTCAACCAGGAGCTCTACGGCAAGCCGACCAGCCTTCCGTGGGGGGTGAAGATCGACCCCGACCACCGGCAGCCGGACTACGCGCAGTACTCGACCTTCCATCCGACGTTCCTCTACGAGTTCATCTACGACACGATCCTGGTGGGCGTCCTGCTCCTGCTCGACCGGCGCTTCCGCTTCCGTCCGCCCGCGCTCTTCGCGCTCTACGTCTCGGTCTACACGTTCGGGCGCTTCTTCGAGGAGATGCTGCGGATCGACCCGTCGCACCATTTCCTCGGACTGCGCCTGAACGCCTGGGTCTCGATCGTCGTCTTCTGCATCTCGACTGCGTTCTTCGTCTGGTGGCAGTTCATCCGCGGCGGCGAAGAGGAGCCGCGGCGCCCGCGCCGGCAGGTTCCCGAGGGGCCTGCGATGGCGATCCCGAAAGAGCGCGTCCGGCCGTCCCGTTAGGTTCCTTGCGTGCGCGAGCTCGAGCTCGATCTCGACGCCTTCGAGGGTCCCTTCGACCTGCTGCTGACGCTCGTCCTCAAGGAAGAGCTCGACCTGGCCGAGGTCGACGTG
>WNGF01005715.1_pt1 | contig 15685 bp, 5 predicted proteins | sample 5400641 | NCBI WGS metagenome assembly WNGF01 (sample SAMN13153371, study PRJNA577476) | soil metagenome | isolation source: 80 cm soil or saprolite under grassland replicate 2 | place: USA:California | collected 2016-06-15
AACCTGCCGGTTATTTCGAGTTGCGCCGCTGCGAAGACGGTTCGACAGAGATCGCCTACTTCGGATTGTTGCCGGCGTTTATTGGCCGCGGGTTCGGCAAACATTTGCTGACCTGCGCGACTGAGCAAGCCTGGTTCGATGGCGCGAATCGCGTGTGGCTACACACTTGCACGCTCGATGACAAAGCGGCGATGCCAAATTATTTAAGCCGGGGATTTCAAGCATTTAAGCAGGAAAACTACCTGATTGATTTAGCGAAGTAACTTTCACGCTTTGCGTTCATGTAGACAAGATGTCCGCGCTCCCGGCATCAAATAAACGCGAAATCGAACTGCTCCTGATGCACGCGCGCATCGCTCGTGATATCAATCGCACCCAAATAATCTTCGATTTCATTAAGCACGTCGCGCTCAGGACCGCGTAGCGCCCGCGCGACTTCCGGATTCACGCGCAGCGTGGGCTGGCGTTCGCCTTCGGCGTCAGCATCTTTTGAAAGACGCCGCGCCTGCTCGAGAATTTCGTAACAGATCGTCTGTGGCGATTTCACCAGCCCGGCGCCCTGGCAGTACGAGCACGTTGCGCACAATGTCCGCTCAAGCGATTGCTTGACACGCTTGCGCGTCATGATCACCAGGCCAAAGTCATTGAACGCCAGCACCTTCGTCGGCGATTTGTCGTGGCGCAATGCTTCCTGCAGCGCCTGCATTACGCGGGTGCGATTGCGGCGATCTTCCATGTCAATTAGATCGAGCACGATGATGCCGCCTAAATCGCGCAGGCGAATCTGGCGCACGATCTCATCCACCGCTTCGAGGTTTGTCCGGGTAATCGTATCTTCCAGTCTTGTCGCACCGCGGCCCACGAACTTGCCGGTATTAACATCGATTGCCACCAGCGCCTCAGTCTGGTTTATGACCAGGTAGCCGCCTGATCTCAGCCACACGCGCGGCTTGATCGCTTTGTCTACTTCGGCCTGCACCCCGAACTCTTCGAGGATGGGGGTGTCGCGCGTGTAGAGTTTCACGCGATTTACCATACGCGGTTGAATGCGATGGACGAATTCAACAATGCGCTGATATTCATCTTCCGAATCAATCCGAATAGCGCTGAAATCATCCGAGAGTTGATCACGGAGAATTCGCTGCACCAAATCGAGATCGCGGTGAACCAGAGCGGGCGCCTTGGTTTTGTCGGCGTTCTCGCGAATATCCAACCACGTCCGCACCAGATACCGTGCATCGGCCCGTAAATCGCTCTCGCTGATGCCAACTCCGGCGGTGCGCACGATGAAACCTCCGGACGGCACGTCCTCTTCATCGCGAATGCTTTGAATCAATTTGCGCAGACGCGTGCGCTCACTTTCAGAATCGATCTTGCGCGAAACTCCAAGATGTTCGACGGTGGGCATGTAAACGAGGTATCGACCCGGCAGGGCGATATGCGAAGTGATGCGCGCGCCTTTCTTCGCGATCGGCTCTTTGGCAATCTGAACCAGAATCTCCTGAGAGTCGCGCAGCAAATCGGTGATCGCAGGTTGACGGTGATCGCGATGCTGTGTTCGCCGGCGCCGGCGCGGATCCGGACGGCGGGCGGCGCGTGCCGGCGCAGCCTCTGATACGTGCGCATCGTCAGGTTCACTGGTTTGGACTTCGGCAGGTTCGACTTCGGCAACTTCAGCGTCGCCGTTTGCGCCGTCACCGTCCGTCGTGCCGTTAGCTTCACCAGTCACTGATTTCTTTGGCCGCCGCCGCCGGCGGCCACCCCTCCTGGTCGCGAACTCTTCATGCGCGCGGCCCGATGTCAGGCTAGCTTCCGCATCCGGATAAGTTTCGTCCGCTGCTTCTCTACTTTCGAGGCCCATCGCCTTACTGCTCGCATCAAATTCTTCCGAGAATTCAGGCGGTGCGGCCGATCGCTCATCTTCAATCGCGTGTTTTTCCTCGTTCGGCGCAGACTTGGACGCGCGCCGGCTATGGGGTTTTCGCTCTGGTTGACCGCTCTCCGCAGCGTCGTTCTTCTTGCTGCGACGGAACAGATTTCTCACGAGATCGATGGGACTCTTACCTTCGCCGCCACCGTCGGCGTCGTCACTGACACGCTCGAACGATGGCCCGCCCAATCTTTCTTCTGCAATATCGTCGACGAAGTCACCAACACTGGCTGGTATTAATTCGTGCTGCCGAGGCGCTTCTGCGGAGACTTCACTATCATCTTCAATACGCTGAAAGGACCCGCTGCTGGTCATTCCCTTGGAAAGCAGCGAGCCGACAGGCGCGCTCGGCAAATCTTCCATGTCGAACTCGGCGGCGTGCACTTCGTCCATAATTCGTTCCTGGAGCCGAGCATCTTTCAGCATCTCGCCATTCGTGGCGCGCTCTTCTTCGTCGCTTATCCGTTCGAACGATGCCGCCGAAGAAACAAAGGGCGTTTGAATGTCTTCGCCTGAAGGGTAGATCGGCGCACTTCCGTCTTCTGCTTGAGTGATTTCTGCCGAGTCGCGTCCTCGACGTCGGCCACCTCGCCGACCACGGCGCCGTCCTCGCGGCTCTTCGCCCTCGAGTGCGCCTGCGGGTTCTGTTTCAAGTTCAGCGGCGGCCGAAGCCTCAGCCTCAAGCAGAGGTTCGGCGCGTTCGTGGCTGGCTTCGATGTGATGCTCGCGCTCGACGCGGCTTTTTTCGATATGCTCGGCGGCCGCCCGGGCGGCAGTGGCAGCATCACCTTTCTTTGTTTTGTCGACAACGATCCGTTCGAACTCAGCTTCTTCGTCAAAGAAATCGGAGACATAAAGGAACGCATCACGCTCCAGGCCGATGTCTACAAACGCCGATTGCATCCCCGGCAGGACGCGCATCACGCGCCCTTTGTAAATGTTACCGACGATGCCCTGGTTTTGTTCACCGCGCTCGATGTAAAACTCCGTGACGCGGTCGTTCTCAATGATCGCGATCTTTTTCTCGCGACCGTTCACACTAACTATTAACTCTTTTGCCATTTAGATTCTTTCTGTGGCGCAGCTGCGCGTGCTCCCGGCTTTGGGGACCCACAGCGCGCACACGATTGGTGAGCAGAAGCTCGCGCATCTTTAAGCGCGATTCGCGGCCGAGAAAGACGGCATATCTCCTGCTCGATTGTGGTTGGAATTTGCCGGAATCATTTTCCGGCAGATGAAACGCATCGATCGTGTCACCGCACAATGTATGCGCACGCGGTCGATTCGCGTTATTTGATTGAGAGTCTCGCCCGGGATGCTGATCAAATAGATCGACATCCTCTGAATTGCGAGAACGTCTTGAACTGTTCAAGTAGGAACTCCATCGAACCGCGAGAGGCGCGACCCGGAAGTCGCGACAATACCAGGGAGCCAGCGTCACCTCTTTTGATAGACGCGCTCTGAAACCCGGGCGAACGGTTCGGTTGCCATCAAATTGATGGCTTCAAAAAATCTTGCTCAAACCCAATCACTCTGCTTGAAAATTCAATCGCGGTGATGCGACGGGGCCGAATGCCCAGCCAGGTGAGCGAACGCAGTATAACAAAGCCGCCGTGAAATTGATAGCTGATTTCGGAAACCCTGGCGCCGCAGCAAGAGTCTGTTCTGCGATTTCGTTGGGTAATTGCGACGCTCGAAGAGCAAATCATTCAGCCGCGAGGCGCGGTTTCCGCCAATCTTTTTCAGGTGGCGATGTGTGCTTAGCCTCGAATTCGCCGCATTAGATCCTTGAACCGATCATCGTCCCTGAGACTGGCAAGATTCGGGTCAGCGTCGAACCATGGCTTGTTTCCATTTCCCAGCGCGACCGACCTCCGCAACCATTCAAAAGCCTGATCGTGATCACCGGCCAGCGCGTACACGGAAGCGACCGCATAAGCGATATCGGAATCGACGAGGGCATTTCGTTTGACATCTTCACTCAATTGTTCGAGAGCGCCTTGAGAATCGCCTTGCGCGGCAAAACATAACGCCAGCGTGGGCCGCATGCCATGAAGGTTGGGATGTTGTTCCAGTACCTCGCGCACGATCGCCGAGGCTTCCTCGAAACGTTGCGCATAGAAGAGAGTCAAAGCCCGAATAGTTTTGAGGAGCGGATTGTTTGGTTCGACCGATGCGGCCCGGTCCAGCTCGCGCCTGGCGTCTTCATTCTTATTCTGATAGAGAAAGATCAGCGCGCGATTGTAGCTGACCACGACAAAGCTCGCCGGGTCGAGATGAACCAGCCGGTCGTAACTGCTCAGCGCGCGATCGTACTCGCCGTCCAGCCGGTGCAGCGTCGCTTTTACAAAATATACTACCGCTTCGTTGGGCGCTTCCCGGCGCATGCGCGCAACTTCTTCACGCGCCTTCTGCTTCTGCCCGCGCCAGAGATAGATGAAGACCATCAGCATTCGCGCTTCAATTATGTTTGCGTCAAAGGACAGCGCCTTGCTAAAGGCCGCTTCCGCGCGCTCGAAATCTTCCGCGCCGCCGAGGCCTTTGAAAACGCGATTGACATGACATGCTCCGACGCCGTCATAAGCGAGGCCGAATTCCGGATCGAGCTCAATGGCGCGGTTGAAATGTTTAATTGCTGCATCGCAGTCGGCTGCCGAGACGGTGCGAAAGATGAAACGCGCAAACCGATCGCGGCCCCGAAGATATTCTTCATAGGCCTCGGCGTTAACGGTCGCGGGTTGAGCGAGCCCTGCCTCTTCATCAGGACTCAACTCGAGTCGCAATCCATCGACGATCCGTTGGGTAATTTCGTCCTGCACCGCGATGATGTCGTTCGAAGCCGAATCGATTCTATCGCTCCAAAGAATCTCGCCGTTTTTTACGTCAAGCAGTTGGGCGTTTACTCGAAAGCGTTCCCCGACATGAATGAATCCCGCCGACAGGACTGCATCAACATTCAGTTCGCGGCCGACATCGCGAGGATCCGTCGCCTGTCCCTGGTATTTCGACATCACCGACGAGGGCCGAACGACTAGTGACCGAATCCGGGCGAGCTCGGTAATTACGGCGTCGGCGAGGGCAAACTCATAAAAGCTGGAGGACGGGTCGTTGTTGAGGTTCTTGAAAGGCAGAACCGCAAGGCTTTTTTTCTCAGGATCGGCGATGGTGGTCGAAAGCGTCTCCTTCGATTCAGATACCGGTAGAGAACTAAGCTGCGATGCGGCGGATCCAGTCTCGCTTCCGGTCAGGGTTTTTAACCATCGCATCGCGCGCGATACGGGACTCGAACCGCCGAGATGTTTGGGTGGCGCGGGTGCGACTTCCATTTGCGCGCCGCTGTCGATTTCCCGCAGCACGGCGCGCAGCTCGTCGCGCAACTCGGAAACTTTTTGATACCGATCCCGCGGATCTTTGGCGATCGCGTGATCGAGAATTTGTTGCAGGCGCGCCGGCGTTTGCCCCGGACGCGCTTCGGCCAAAGGTTTTGGCTGATCGTGAATCACGGCGTGGCGAACATCGATCGTTGTCGTGCCGCGAAAGGGCCAGGTACCCGTCAGCATCTCGTAAAGCAGCACGCCGGTCGAAAAAATATCCGCGCGAGCATCGACCTTATCGCCACGCGCCTGTTCAGGCGCCGCGTAAGTAGCAGTGCCATAGGGCACGCCAATCTCAGTCAATTCAGTTTGATGAATGCCGCTGGAGTGCGCTTCAGTTTCATCGAGCAGTTTGGCCAGACCGAAATCAAGGATCTTCACCTGGCCGCTGTCGGTGACCATGACGTTTCCTGATTTGATGTCGCGATGAATAATCCCGCGCGCGTGGGCCGCCGTCAGCGCCTCGGTTACCTGAATGGCAATTCGCAAGGCACTCTGCAATTCAAGCGGCCGCCCATTGACGAGCTGACGCACATTGCGCCCTTCAATGTGCTGCATCGCGATGAAATGCAGGCCATTCGCCTCGTCGAGATCGAATATGGTGCAGATGTTCGGATGATCCAGAGATGAAGCCAGTCGCGCTTCGCGTTCGAATCGTTTTAGGTTTGTTTCCTTGACGGTAAGTTCTGGGGGCAGGACTTTGATTACGACGGTCCGGCCCAACTTATTATCCAGGGCTTTATAAACTGTGCCCTGTCCGCCGGCGCCGAGCTTGTGTGTGATTTTGTAATTACCCAGGGACTGGCCGATCATGAGTGCGGATATTTAACGCTCAAACAAGCGCCAACTGCAACTGTCGAAATTAAGTCTGAGAGTTACAACTCAGTTACAGATACCTTGAAGCACACCATTATTGAAGGTTTGTGTCCGCGAGAAAGTTTTTGCGGACTTTGCCTTTCGGCGCTGAAGCTTCGCGTGTCTAACTCAAGGCGTTAATCCGACTTGTCGATATAGGTTATGAAGTCTGTGGAGGTCCGCACGGTTTTCATCCGAAGCCGTGGAAATGGTTAGGTTCCCATACCCTTCTGGGCAAGCCCAGGTGCTAATTGAGATCGGATCTCCGGCGGCTCTTTTAATGGTCGTTCCGACTAATTCTCATCAAGATTCATCTGACGAAGCAATTTGAGAAAGCGCGGGTCGGACCGCAGGCCATCGAATGCGGGATTTACTTTGAGTTGTGTCATGAGATGAATGTGAGTCTTATAAGCCAATTCAAGGTTGTCAAGGGCGCGCTCATTCTCGCCGAGCCTGGCCAGGAATACTGCTCTAGCATAAGGAATGTTCCAAATACCCCACGATCGCCAAGCGGGCGGAGATGAGCGTTTCACGCGCGCAAGTTGCTCATGCCAATATGCCGGCATACCGCCCCGCACTAATGCCAGTTGGAGTTCCCGAAAGGGATTTCGAAGCTCAATTAGTTTATCCTTTTTGCCCGTTTGCTCATATAACTCACCCAGGTTCGCGTCGAAGTCTCCCATGTGCGCTCCCATAAGGCGATCGCCTGCCTTCAGGTACGTTTGCTCTGACTCGTCATACCGTCGCGCGAAGAAATAAACTCTGCCCAAATCGGAAACAATTGGTATCGATAGCGGATCCAATTGCAGCGCGCGCTGCTCTTCGGCGATTGCTGCATCGGGATGATTCATTTCTCCCAGGAATAATCCATACCAGTGATGAGCCAATGGATAATTTGGATTCAATTCAATCGCACGTTTGAACTCACGGTCTGCGGCGTCCCAATCCCAGTCGTAAAGCCAGCGAATAAGGGCCATCGATGTGTGGGCCTCAGCAAGCGTGGGATCGCTCTCGATAGCTCGGCTAGCGAATTCTTTTGCCTTTCCGAAACTCTCTTCCGGCGTGAATATCAGATATGCGCCACCTAAGCTGTAGGAATTAGCCAATCCGCTGTACGCAAGCGCGAAATTCGGATCTATTTCGACAGCACGTTTGTAGTACTTTGCGGCTTTATCCAGAGCCTCAGGATTCCGCTGATTCCAGCAATAATTACCTTTCAGATATAGATCATAGGCTTCGGCACTCTGCGTGCCGCGAAGTTGTCTGTGTTGTTGGTCGCCAAGCTTCCAGCCCAATTTGTCGGCCACATCATGCGCAATCTCTTCCTCCGTAGTCTGGATGTCTGAAGATTTTCCTCGGTATTGTTTATTGAAGATGGATTGACTGTTTCGACCCTCGGAAAGCGCGACGTCAACCAGAACTTCACTGCCCACGATTGTGACTCTGCCGGTCAGGACAGTTTCAACACCGAGTCCCGTGGCGATTGGTCCCGGATTAGTTGTGCTGCCTTTGTAACGAAAAACAGAGTCGCGTCCAGGTACTTTAAGTCCAGGAATGTGCGAAAAATCATTCAGCAGTTTTTCCGTAATGCCATCGCACAGATAATCCAGGTTCGGGTCGTCACCGGAGTTTACGAACGGCAGGATCGCTACTGAGGTTTTCGGTTTAGCGCGCACGCTGAACAGTGTAAAGAGCGAGCCGAGAAGCAAGCAAACAAAAGCAACGACAAGACTACTAGCTACGAGCGTTCTATTTCGTTTGAAGAATTTTGTGCTGCTGTAGGCCAGCGTATCCTTGCGCGCGATAATCGGTAAGCCGTTAAGGTAGCGCCGAATATCTTCAGAGAATTGCTCGACCGATTTGTATCGTCGTTCCGGTTCCTTCCGCAGGGCCATCAGTGTGATGTTGTCAAGATCTCCCCGAAGGACCTTGCGCAAGCTTCCGGAATTCGCATCACCTGCGCCGGCAACGGATTCCGGCGCAGATATCCTGCGTCGCTTGCTGTCTGAGGAAACCCTGGCGATCGCATTGATAGCCGTACTGGGCTTCTCAGGTTCCTGGGTGCTGATTAGGCGCGCAACCTCATCCAGTCGGTTGGTCTTAAACTGGTAAGGAAGACAACCGGTCAGCAATTTGTACAACACCACGCCCAGCGAATAAACATCTGTGGCATTCGTAATCCCACTACCCCGCACCTGTTCAGGGCTGGAATACTCCGGCGTCATCACCAGAACCGTCGTCGTCTGACTCGCTCTGTTTTTGCTTGATTCCGGTAACAGAAGTTTTGCTATCCCGAAATCGAGGAGCTTCGGAACGCCCTCTTCATTCACCAGAATATTGGTTGGCTTTATGTCTCGATGGATTACAAAACTCCGATGCGCGTAGTCCACTGCCGAGCAAATCGAACGGAATAATTCCAATCGTTGGATTGTGGTAAGACTCTTTTCGTCGGCATACTTGTCTATCGGCAACCCATCAACATATTCCATGACGAGATACGGTAACCCGTCCGCAGTCGTTCCACCGTCAAGCAGTCTGGCGATATTTGGGTGATTAAGATTGGCAAGTATTTGCCTTTCTTTGCGAAAGCGACGTGAGACAAACTCCGAATCCGGACCGCTGCCAATGAGCTTGATAGCGACCCGTTGCTCATATTCACCATCAATGCGCGCGCCTTCGTAGACTACACCCATCCCTCCGCGTCCGATCTGCCGCACGATACGATAACGGCCGATGTCGCCTGTAAATTTTTGGTCGCTTTCATGAAGCACCTTCAGAGCCAAACTTGCGGCCGATATATCAAGCACTGAGGATTCCAAACGGTTTTCATTCTCTTTGTAGGATCTCAACAGTGACTTGACTTCGCTTTCGAGCAAAGCATCGTTAGCGCACGCGGTCTGAATGAACCGACTGCGTTCTTCCGGAGGACGTTGCAGACTGGCAAGAAAGAGATTCTTGACTTGCTGGGCTCTGGATGAGATTTCCCTTCTAGACTTCATTGCTGCTCAATTCACGAAGTAGCCAGGTGCGCGCAAATTTCCAATCACGTTCGATCGTCGATTCTGAGACATCGAGAAGTCGGGCAGTTTCTGCAATCGACAATCCGCCAAAGAAACGTAGCTCGACGATCTTACTTTCTTGTGGGTAATCAGCCGCCAGTCGTTTGAGAGCTTCATCAAGCTCAATCACGTCTATTGCCTGGTCATTGACGACCCCGTCTGCTTCCGAGAGGGCGAGTTTGAGCCCTCCTCCACGTTTCAACCTTTTGTGGCTGAGGGCATGATTTGTCAGAACCCGGCGCATCATCATCGCCGCGACACCTATGAAGTGCTCGGTACTTTGCCACCGGACCTCCTCTTGCCCAGCCAGGCGCAAGTAAGCTTCATGGACCAGCGCCGTGGGCTGGAGAGTGTGGTCCGGGCGTTCGTTTCGCAGATAACTGGCGGCGATTCGGCGCAGCTCATCATAAACGAGGGCGATCAACTCGTCGCGTCTCGTGAGATTGGCGTTATTGACGTCCGCGAAATCTGCAGATACTCGATGCGAAGCCATGAATTAATGAATCACTTCGGCGGTTGGCGCTTAACGGATAACGAAATCTAACACCTTGACCACTGGTAGGCAACCTGATTTTTGAGTTGTCTCATCGTCGAGATAAGTGATCTATCGATACTGTTTTAATCCACTGCCCAGCGGGCTTGACGGAAAATTCCCACAAAAGTTGCGTTATCTATTGACTGGGATTGTATTTCGCTGAGATCGCTCGAAAGGGACCGGCCCTACCATACAGATGGAATCCAGGATCGCCCAGAAACCCTACCTGATTTGGGCGGAGCCGGGGAAGTCCCTGGGGGTCGCGCGCGGCTCGCCAACGTCCCCGGCGCGTGTGCTGATGCAACGAATCGGGACGCGGTCCCTATGCTTGTCGGGTTTTATCGTCTCAGACATTTAGGTTATGCGGGCAGAGAAGTGTTCAGCTTCTGATTGACCGCGATGCACGACCGAAGCGGTATTCCAACTCTATCGGATCGCCGGAAAAATGCGCGCAACATCTGAGGTCATCTCACCGGGTTTTTCATTTTCGAAATGGACGCGTGATATCCATCCACGTCGGAACCTCTCTGTGCCAAACAAAGGGGAGAAACGGAAGCGTTTATACAGGCAGCGCCGGGCAGCCGGTCAATGCACTCAGGCTGGTTGTTCGGCAAAGCCTGAAGTTGGAAGGTGCAAGTGCCAAAAGCACTTGCAAGATATGGCTAAGCGCGCCTTGAAGGATCGCAAAGAGAGGATAGCTAACGGAGTATGTAGTTATTGTGGCACACGACCTCAATTCTGGGGACGTAAATGTATCCTCTGCCGGCAAATGTACACCAGCAACCCATTACCAATCGGAGCCAGACGAGCTCTGCGGGAGTACCGCAATGCAGAAGCGCAGCACTCCTTCGCACAAATTCAAAATAAGACCCGTGCCGTCGCTATCAAACTACTGGCCGGCAGGAAAGTAGTGGGTGTGGGTACGCAAACCTCTATTACCTTCAAAGATCACTTTGGCTTCGATGGTAGAAGGCAAATTACCCTGGCCCGCATATGAAAGGAAGATAGGATATCGCGTTGGGAACGAAAGCCGTTAAGCCGGGAATCAAGGTCGAGTTGTAAACATGAAAAAGTAAAGGCGTGTCCCGATCAATCGATTGGTTATCAGGAGGGCGGTGGCCTGCTCAATGTTCTTCTTCTCGGTCTGACTACTCTCCGCTGCCAGAACTGAAATCACGAAGACGTGGTAATTCCATCCCGGTCAGAGCTTCGCAAGGCGATAGCCCGAGGGGTTCTCGCTAAACAGTCATCATTGAACGGTCATGAGCTTCAATTCCTCAGGAAGACGGCTGGTCTGACAATTGAGAATCTTGGCCAACGGCTCAACGTTGTCCCTCAGACCATTAAGGCCTGGGAAGCATCTTCGGCATTGCGGTTAACTCAGGATCTTGCGACTCGACTCTTGATCGCGTCTGTTTTGTTCGGCGAGCCTTTTTTGGTGTTCGTGCCATCGCTATTTGACTCGATCCGTTGGTCAGAAGCTTCCGTTCCTGAGAGCAGGATCCGCTGGGACGCAGTAGCGCGTCGGTGGGAGTCGTTGAGTGTCGCAAACAACTGCAAGGAAAAGCCTTTGGAATGTGACCATCAAGAGGAGTCGACCGCCTACGAAGCGATATGGCAGGGGTCATTTTAAGGGCTTTCGCCTGGGCAAGTATCAAAAACATCGAGAGGGTAAGCTGATTCATGTCTAAACCAAAACTGCGCTGTCGAGTTGGATTAGTTCTGCTTTCCATGGCCATCGCCGCAACCTTGATAGCTTTCGCAGCCTCAGCGTCCAGGATGACTGGTCGGGCAGATGTTAACCAGCCAGTCGCGAGTCGAAGCGATGGTTCCTCAGATCAGAAGCCATTGAGCCCGCTGGCGCCGGCGATTACGGCGACGCTGACTGACAACACGTCCACGAGTGTCGCTCCGGCCGGAACGATTAGTTACACCGCAGTAATCAGTAATACTGCCGGCGCCGGCAACGATGCCACCGGTGTTGCCTATAACCACACGATAGATTCAAACACAACTCTGGTAGCCGGTTCGATTCATGCTTCGCCCGTAGCTTTCAACGATACTTATAACTGGGTTGGCAATACTTTTCTCGATACGACCGCGCGGTCTCTCTCCACAGTTATTTCAAATGATGTGGCCATCAACCCAGGTGGCGGATCGGATACTTTCTCGGTCAATACGATCACCAATGGCGCGAGCACGCTGGGCGGCACGGTGAATCTCGCCGCTGATGGCAGCTTCACCTACAACCCGCCGGTTGGTAGACCGAACGCCGTTGATGGCGCATCGGTTAACGACACCTTCACTTACACAATCAAGAACAACACGGACAATTCGCTGACTGCGACCGGGACAGTAACGATCGCCCTGAGTGGGCGGGTGTGGTACTTGCAAGGCGGCGGCTCGGGCGACGGTCGCAGTGGCACTCCATCGGGCAATCCCGCAACAATGTCTACTTCAGCCGACAAGAGCACTGATATCCTTTATGTCTTCTCTTCCGGCAGCAATTTGAATGGCGCCTTCACACTCGATAGTGGACAACAGTTGTTGGGCCAGGGTGTCGCCCTCGTCGTCAACAGCATTACCCTTTTCACTGCCGGCAGCGCTCCGACACTTACAAATAATGCGGGCGGCGCTGTGACGCTAAACGCGACTAGTGGCAGCAACACGATTAGTGGATTCAATGTCGGTAACTGTTCCGGCATTGGGATCACGGGCACAAGTTTCGGCACGCTCACGGTCAGCGGTATCAGCATCAACAACGCGAATCCCGGCGCCGCGCTGTTACTCAACAACGGCACTGTCGCCGGCAGTGGCTTTACTTCAACTTCCTCGACAGGCGGAACAAATAGTGTGTCGCTAACGAGCGTCAGCGGCACGTTGGCGCTGGGCGGCGGCGCACTGAGTGGCGCATCTGGGAATGCCTTCGACGTGAGCGGTGGCGCAGCGTCCATCAGCTATTCTGGCACGATCACTCATACCGCAGCAGCACGACTCATCAACATCGCCAATCATACCGGCGGCACTGTGACATTCAGCGGAGCCATCAGCGGATCAACGTCAGACACGGGTATTAATCTCAGTACCAACGGCGGCGCAACGATTAGCTTTACGGGTGGAATAACTCTCAACGGAGTGAGCAGTGTGTTTGTGGCGACCGGTGGCGGCACGATCACGACGAGCGCGACGAATACCATTGGTGCGACGACTGCGCCTACCGGCCCCGCCCTTAACGTTGCCAATACCACGATCGGCGCCAGCGGTTTGAACTTCCAACGCATCAGCGCTACCGGAGGCGTAAATGGCATCGTCCTCAACAACACCGGCTCGACCGGAACGTTCACCGTCACTGGCAACGCCGGCACATGCACGTCACTGGCGACCTGCACCGGCGGCGCGATTCAGAACGCGACCGGAGCCGGCATTTCGCTGACCAATACCAGAGGCCCTTCATTCGATCGGATGTTTATCCAGAACACCGGTGATAACGGCGTGCGCGGCACGACCGTTACGAACTTCACGATGACGAACAGCAGAATAGACAACTGGGGAACTGCTGCTCCGGCCGAAGGCGCCGGGATCGGGTTCAATGTCGACATCGCCGGTGCAACGAGCAACCTCGACGGCACAGTAACGATCACCGGCAACACGCTGACTACCGGCAAACACGGGATCGATATCAACAGCCGTTCGGGCACGATTTCCGACGCGAATATCTCGAGCAACAGCATCACTCCGAACACGACGACGGGAAGCGGTATTCGTTTTATTGCCTTCGCCACAGCGTCAAGCGCGGCGAACATTACCAAGGCCACGCTTAACGCTAATACGATCCGCGCTGCGGGACTGGGCGTTCAGGTTCAATGTGGCAATGCCAGCGGCACTGCCACTGTGCCCACCTGCGGCTCGGGTGGGGCAAACAAAATCAGTATTACCAATAACGATGCGCAAGGGACGGCGGCTGTTCGCTTCACCGGTGAAGGACTGCTCGCGCTGGTCAATGGCCGGGGCACCGGGAACTTCGATATCAGCGGCAACACGGTGAAATTCTCCAGCGGGATACTGATCAGCCATTCGGCATTCGGATTCGCCAGCGTCACTTCGACTATCAACAACAACATTCTCGACAACTGCTCAGTCAGCGGTTGTCAGGGTATCGGCGTCGGCGTCACGGATGCATTCACCACAGCTGATACGCCTGCGATGACCGTTAGCATTAACGGCAACACCATTAGCAACGTACAGACCGGCATTCTTGGATCGGCAAATACCGCGACCGGCACGCTCAACATAACGATCAAAACCAACACGGTGACAGGCCTATCCGGGGCCGGCGCCCGCCCGGGAATTCGCGTCGATAGCGGTAACGCCTCGAGCGTTGACGAGAACGTGTGCGTGGACATTCAAAGCAACACCGCAGCAGCGATCGGTGGAGCGTCCGGAGTTGGAGTTCGCAAGCAGGGAACGATAAGCACTACAAATGATTTTGGCATTGAAGGTATGGGCGCAGGGCCTAACACAGCAGCCAGCGTCGAGACATTTCTCTCCGGTCTAAATCCGGCCTCGACGGTCGGCAGCAATGGTCTCAAAGCGTATGTGATCAATGGAGATAACTTTGTCAGTTGCTCGTCCGCGCCATTGCGATTTGCTAAGGGCGGGGTCTCGCCGCGCCTTGGCTGGCTATCCGCAGGCTCGCGTTCCAATCTCAATCCGACGGCGTTCTTGAGCGGAGATGACACAGAATTGGGGTCACTCAATGCAGTAGCAACGAAGATACCTGCTGCAGGTGCTTCGCTCAACCAACAACAACTCGACTTGCTCGTATCTGCTGCCATTGCGCGGTGGTCAGCGACCGGTCTAACTGCTAAACAACTTGCGGCAATGCGCGGTATCCGATTTGAGCTTGCTGATCTGACTGGCTTCTATCTCGGCGAAGCAGATGGAAACGTAATTCGAGTGGATAACGATGCTGCGGGTAATGGCTGGTTCATCGATCCGACGCCGTTCGAGGACTCGGAGTTCGGTGATGTGATCGCTGCGACGCGACGTTATACGGATCCACTTAGCGCGCCGACCGGACATCTCGACCTGTTGACTGCCGTCATGCATGAACTCGGGCATCGCGTCGGCCTACCAGATACTTACGCGCTGCTGACGCGTGACGATCTGATGTATGGCTATCTGGTTAAGGGCGAGCGCCGTCTGCCGCGCCAGGATCAGGCGAGAAACGCTAATCCCGACAGCGTTAGCGCCATGCACTTCCTGTCCTTGCTGCCCGAAGGATTGGATCTGCCGATAACTGCCGGAATTAGCGAATCGACGAACGATGTCTCGAAGTTTGTTTCGAATCAAATCCAGAGCCGGGTATCAGGCGCTGGAAACAGCCGGTCAGGTCAATCACAGGACAAGTCAGACAGCCCGCAATCAGGAGAGCTGGTGAGCGTCAACATCGGCACCTTGCCGGCGACGAAGAGCATTACGATTAAGTATTCCGTTACGGTGAATACCCCGCCTCTGGCCAGACAGATAAGCACACAGGGCACAGTCTCAGGCAGTAACTTCAGCAATATAACAACCACTGATCCCGGTCCACCGGTAGTTAATGGACCGACTGTCACTTTGATCGATACCACCGCCACCTGGAATGGCGCTACCAGCACAGACTGGAACACGGCCGCAAACTGGACCATCCCGGGCGGATCGTCTTACGCCCCAGGCGTTTCTAATCCGGCAGTCAACGATGTGGTTATTCCCAACGTTGGTGCGCAACCAAATATCGGGACGACCGACATCGGCATCTTCAGCCTGAATATTTCCAATGGTCGCACCCTGACGATTACCAATCCGCGGGTGTTGACAATTGGCGGCTCGCCGGGAGGTGACCTGACACTCGATGGGATCATCAGTGGCGGTACCTTGAACTTCGGCACCG
>WNGF01005722.1_pt1 | contig 15676 bp, 14 predicted proteins | sample 5400641 | NCBI WGS metagenome assembly WNGF01 (sample SAMN13153371, study PRJNA577476) | soil metagenome | isolation source: 80 cm soil or saprolite under grassland replicate 2 | place: USA:California | collected 2016-06-15
GACTGAACGCGCAACGGAGGTCCTCGGCAGCGGGTGATCTTAGCGGATTCCCGTCTTACCGGACCTCCGTTGCCATGTCGATCTACGCGAGGCCCTTGACAGCCGCCCGCAGCCCTTAACTACCCGGCCTTGGGGCTAGCACCGGCAGAGCCACCGCGCCGAGCAAAACCCAGCCCAGCCACGTCAGGTACTGGACCGCCGCCACGGCGATCACCACGGCCTCGCCGACGAGGATGATGCCGCGGGTGTGGCGGGTCTGCTTCGCCTCCTTGTGGAGCTTCAGCCACTCCCGGCTGTCGCCGACGGCTGCGGCTAGTGACCGCATCTCGTGCTGTTCCAGCAGCCACCACCAGTGCAGCTGACGGCCGGCCAGGCGGAAGACGCCGGCGGCGGCCCACGCGAGGGCGGCCAGGAGGTACACCGGGCTGCGCAGCCCGTGGTAGCGGGTGGTGTGCCAGTACCGGCCGCCAACCCGCACAGCGGAGCGCTTGATGTTCGCCAGCCCGGCCAGCGAATCGGGGATGACCGGCAGCCGTTCCTCACGCGGCTCGATCAGGTCGACGTACACGGGCTGAGCGCCCGGCACCGGCACCGGCGGCGGAGGGTCGTCGAGCGCGGCTTCGCAGTGCGTGTCGAATACCTCGCGGTCCGGCACAGCCGGGAGGTTCTCCGGTTCCGCCTCTGCGCGGTCGCCGGGTACATCCTGCGGCCCGGGTGTACCCGGATCCGTTTCGTCGGTCATGCTTGTTACCTCACTTCGGTGAGAGACCCGGCCCGGGGTGCTTGCCGTCCAAGCGATCGCGCCCCGGGCCGGGGGCTTCAGGTACGGTTAACGGTCTTCAGGTACGCCTGTACCTCCTGCGCTTTCTCCTGGCCTATCCGCAGCTCACGGCGGATTTTGCGGCCTCTTGAAAACCGCCCCAGGTGACCGCAGCGGTACGGCGTGAGGTCGTACGATCATTACGGAGTCAGCCGCAAGGTACGGAGTGGTGCCAACATGGGTCGGCGGGCACGGGGAAGGAAAGCGTGGCTGGTCACGTGAGAATGGGTTGGCGATCACGCACACGTGCCTGATGAGGAAGTCAATCGCCGCGGTACTGTCGCCGAGACTGGGTGCGGAGACGGTTTGCCGCCACGTTGAAGTGCTATACATGCAACGCGAGTTCCACGTTATCGATAAACTCAATCCCCTCATCCATAACCCGTACCGCGCAGTTCGGCCAGTGCCGGTTCGAGATGGCGGACGGCACCAAACAAGGGCCTCATGTGGAAGGAAAGGCCGCGTCCGTTCATCCGTGAACAGTATGGAAGCTCGCCTGCAGCACCGCTTGAACGCTTGATGAGGTTTAGGCTCAGGCACGACTAACGGCAAGGCTACCTTCTCGTGGGCGCGAAACTCTTTCTGGCGGATGTGGAGCTATTCGGCGGCTTTCTACACTTTAGGCTCTCCGTCGCGCGTAAAAGGCCACCCTTCGTAGCCGTTCGGCTGCCGAGAAGGTTCCTCCGGTTTGGGTTGTCGGTGACCAAGTTCCCGGCGATTCTCCTAAGCCGCAGACCCAGGTCGGACTCGATCAGTCGTGGCGTACTTCTCCTCCAAATCTGTCCCAACGAACGGGTTGTAGTCCGCCGCCGGACCAACACTTCCCTCCAGCCCCAGCTCAGCGCGCATCGCGTTGATCGTGTCGTGACGAGCGACGCGGATGAGCTGCGTCACACGGTCGAAGTTCTCCGGTCCCATGACGCTCGTGGAATCCAGGCTCGCCTTCAGTTCCCAGAGCCGGTACGCATGGACACGGGCGGCGGCGACCAGTGCAGTGTCGGCGACGGTCTGCACCACCACATAGGCCTCAAAAAAGTTGGTGTTCGCAGACTCGACGCTGGCTTCTCCTCCCTCGGAATACCTGCGCGCCTCGCAGGCGATGAGCAGCCTCTGAGCACACGTAAGGAACCGGTCATAGATCTCGCGCCGATTGTCCCGAATCCAAGCGTGCTCCGCCGCTTCCCGAGCCTGCCGAGCAACCAAAAAGCTAACGGCACCAACGATAAGCCCTCCGATTAGTGACCCCGCAAGGCCGAAAACAGCGGGACCGTAAGAAGTTCCCGCCGCCAGTGGACTGTGCACCATCACCATCACCATCGCGATCTCCCAAGCAACGCGTCGGCCCAGCCTCTACACGGCGCGAGCGGGCGGCAACCAGTATCCAACCAGCAGGTCACCGTGAGCGTGAGCGCGGACGACTTGGACAGTGGCACGTCAGGCAAGTGCATCCACAACCTTACAAGCAGTGGTCGGTCGGCCAGGAGCGCCTGGCCTGGCATGCGTCATCGCGGATGGCTACAGCGAACCGTCGATAGATGGTAAGTGATGCTGATCACTGGGCTGAGGTTGCCCGGGCACGCCGGCCCCGGCGCCCAGGATCGACCGGATGTCGGCGGCCCGCCACCGGCAGAACGCGACCGCCCGGTCTAGCGCGGCCAGGAACTCCTCGTCGCCGTGGGCCGCCCGGAGGGTGTTCAGCTCAGCGAGCTCGGCGGGCAGCCGGGTCGCCGGATCGGGACATGGCTGCGCGACGCGGCCGGCGCGCGGGAATTCGTCTGGGTACCCGGCGCGGTGGTGTGCGTCTGCACGCTGCTGCAGCTTGGAGCCCAGCACCGCATCCGCACCCCCGGCAGCCGCTTGTACGACTTCGGCGCACCCGCGCGTTACATCGCAGGGTTCGCCCACCAGGGTGATGGGGTCCTCTTCTTCAACTCGTTCTACCGGAAGGCCAGGCTGGGCTACCCGGTTGACTTCCAGAAGACCACCGACATCCGGCTCGCCGTGCCGCCAGCGCAGGCGGGGACACCCCGGGGCGTCGACAAGCCGCTCGCGATCACGTGCCGGCTCATGCTCCAGCGCCAGCGGATCTGGGTAGTTGGTGACCGCCCCTCCAGGCAGCTGCCAACAGCGCAACTGCGAGCAGAGAGCATGGTGCTGGAGAGCAGCTTCTCCCTGGTTGCTGAGGAGCGTTTCCACGGCATGGATGTCACGCTATGGGGGGACCCTCGTGAAAGCGACTGAGGGCTGCGGCGGAATACAGGGTGACGGCTCGTCACGCCCTTGGAGAAAGTTCGCGCATGAATAGGGAGTCCCGCATGATGAGGACACCCGGTGCCGTTGACGATCGACTCGACGACGCCGCCGTACTCGCTCGGTCCGGGCGCGAGCCCGACGACGCCGCGGTGGTCGCTCGGTCCGTGCGCGACCCCGATCAGTTCGCCGCGATCTACGACAGGTATTTCGGTGAGGTATATCGGTACGTGGCGGGGCGTCTTGGCCGGGACGTCGCCGACGATCTCGCGGCCGAGACGTTCCTCGTCGCCTTCTGCAAGCGGGATCGCTTCGACCCGGCACTGGGGCGCGTGCGGCCCTGGCTGTACGGCATCGCGACGATCCTGGTCGGCCAGTACCGGCGCGAGGAGACCCGGAGGTACCGAGCGTTGGACCGGGCCGGCCGACAGGTGCTCGACTCGGTCGAGAGCCATGACGACCGGGTCACCGACGCGGTGATGGCCGAGCGGCTCGGCCGGCAGTTGGCCGCCGCCCTGGCCGACCTCGGCCACGGCGATCGCGACGTGCTGCTACTTGTTGCGATCAGCGAACTGAGCCACCAGGAGGTCGCGCTCGCGCTGGACATCCCGTACGGGACGGTGGGCTCGCGGTTGAACCGGGCCCGGAAGATTCTGCGCAGGGCATTGGGCGGGATCGATCCCACGCTCAATCTCGAGGAGGCAAGCAATGGATGAGATATCGATGGTCCGCCAACTGCTGGCCGAGCCTCCGCCGGCGCCCGATGTTGTCGCGGAGGGGCGGGAGCGGCTGTTCGGCTCGCCGGACCCCGGTGTCCGTACGGCCCGTACCGCCAGCGGCATCCGTAGCACCCGTTCGAGGAGAGCTGCGGCGTTCTGGAGCACGCTGGGGCTGACCGGGGCCGCAGCCGCCGCGGTGCTGGCCGTGGCGACGCTGGTGCCCGGGGCGGGCACGTCCCCGGGTGGCCGGGGCCCGGTCGTCACCGACGAGTCGGCACGGAGCGTGTTGGTCGCCGCCGCGGTGCGTGCCGAGTCGGCGCCGGCGAGCGGCACCTACTGGCACGTGCGCTCGATGTCCAGGACGACCTTGCCGAAGAGGTTCGGACGAGGCGACAACCGCTACACGCTGGAGCAGGTATCGATCACCGAGAAATGGACCACACACGACGGCCGGACCTGGTTGGGCCGCCGCGAGTGGGTGCGGCCGAAGACCCTGGAGGACGAAGCCGCGTGGCGGCGGGACGGTGCGCCGAGCAAGTGGTGCATGGGGGAAACGGACACGGAGCCGCCCGAGCCCATCTGCCTGCACACCGCGCCCGGCACGGCCTCCGTGACGCGCTTCGGCGAGGACACATTCGAGGTGACCGAAGGACATGCGCTAACCTTCGGGCAGCTCCAGCGGCTGCCACAGGACCCCGAGGCGCTGCGGGCCTGGCTGGTCGGCATCGCCCGGCACGACCTCGACCCGTCGGCCTCCGCCGCCGTGGTGGATCGAAACGTGGCCGCGGAACTCTCCGACCTGCTGGTGGACCCCCCGGTGCCGCCGGGAGTTCGCGCGGCCGCCTACCGTGCACTCGCGGACATGCCAAACGTCACGAGCATCGGCCCGACGCGGGACGAGCTCGGCCGCGCCGGTATCGGCATCGAGATTGCCGTAGGCGTGGGCTGGATTGCCGTTCCTGGTGGCGGCGGCCCAGTCACGGGCCTGGCCAGGGACCTCACCCGCACGCTGATCATCGATCCGGACACCTCGCGCGTTCTGGCCGACGAGACCAGTCTCGGCAACCGCTCCGACCTGACCAGTGACACGCTGATCCTGGGGGCCGGCTGGACGAACGAGAAACCGCACAAGCCGGTCCGGCTGGGTCTTGGGCAGGCGGGAGAAGGACGCGATCACCAAGGTTCCCGGGCAGGCACGGCAGATCGCGGTTGATCACCGCGGCGAGGCACGCGAACGCCGCGCTGATGAGGCCTGCGACGACACCAGCTGCTCCCACCGCAAGTGCTGGGTCGAGGAAGCGCACGTCACCGAGCTGACCGCGCTGCTGCGCACCGGGCGGGCCGGGGACCAGCTCGCGGACTGGCCCGCCACCATGCGGGTGTTCGCCCGCCGCGAGCGCCCGCACCCCGGCGCCCAGCTGACCCTGTTCGAAGCCGAAGACGGCTGGCGGTATTCCCTGTGGGTCACGAACCTGCCCGAACGCACCCCCGGCTGGCGCGGCCAGCCCGCCTACATCGATGCCGCCCACCGGGTGCACGCACGAGTCGAGGACGCCATCCGCACCGGGAAAGACACCGGGATCGGCAAATTCCCCAGCCATGAGCTGTCCCTTAACCGCGCGTGGTTCACCGCCGCGCTGACCGCCGCCACCCTGCTCGCCTGGCTGCGCCACCTCGCCCTCGACAGCGACCTCGCCAAAGCCGAACCCAAGACCCTGCGCTACCTTCTCTGAACTAAGAACGATCATGGTTCGAGGTGGGGTGGGCGCTGGCCTGAGGCGTGCATGAAGGCGCTGATCGCAAGCGTGAGATTTCGGTCGTCGAGGCCGGTGAAGATGTCGCGGAGATCGGCCGGCAGTCCGGCGGCCAGGCTGGCTGCGAGGCGCAGGATCCTCCGTTCCCCGCCGGAGCAGGGCAGGGCGCCGGCGTCGAGGGCGGTGGCGGCGGCTGCCCAGTCGATTGCGGCGTGCCCGGCCCCGTTGCCGCGATGGTCATGCTCGCCTGTGGTGATGTGCCTGGTGAAGTCGCCGCGGCGCAGGAATGTGTCGTGGCAGATGAGCAGTTCGATGGCGGCCTCGTCCGGGTAGATGCCGCGGGCGCGGGCACGCAGGGATTCCGCGAGCCGATGCTGAGATGCCAGGTCACGGGTCATGGGGTTCGTCCTTGCCGGGCGGCCAGGGTCGCGGGGGCACGGCCGGCGATGCGGTGAAGGTCGGCATGCCGAGGTCGGTCACGGCGGGCTGGCGGGCGGTGCGGGCGTCCAGTGCCTGGAGTTTCTGCCTGACCGTGGTGAGGGAGACTTGAAGTCCTTCGAGCTCGCCGAGCCAGCCCTGTTCCCGGGCTTCGGCGACCCGCGCGGTCAGGCTGTCGCGGATGAGGATCAAGCGGGGCCGCTGGGCGGGGTCGATCCGGAGCAGGGAGCATCGTTCGCAGGCCATCTCGTGGATGCAACGGGTCCCGTAGGCGCGGCCGCAGTCACCGAGGGCGACCTTGCGGCGTTCGAAATGGCCAAGGAACTCCTCCCATTCGGCTTCGGTGGGCGTGCGGTATTCCTCGGCCGGGCGTAGCTGGCGGCGGCGCGCCAGGAACGCCCGGTGACCGGTAATTACCTTCTCGGGGTAGACCGTGTTGTAGCCCATGGTGGTGTTGAGGTTCTTGTGGCCCAAGATCAACTGGCAGATGTGCGGTGGCAGGCCGTTTTGCAGCGCCTCGGTGGTGAAGATCCTTCTCATGTCGTGGGGGGTGAAGGTGAGCGGCTCGCCGGTGCTGACTGTGAGGCCGGCCGCCGTCGCGGTGGCCTCGAGTCGTCGTTTGATGTAGTGGCGGCTGAATGGCCGGTGCTCCACTCCGACGCGGTGTTGCAGCAGCACCGGCGACGGCGGGTTCCACACGCACTCGAGAGGATCGTAGGACGCGACCAGAGGGATGGTGCCGGTGTCGTGGTCGCGGATCCTGGCGACGATGACGGCGAGGACCTCGACGAGTTCGGGGGAGATGACCAGCATGCGTTCGATGTCGGTCTTTGATGGCGCGATGTGCAGGAGCGGGATCAGCTCAGCGGTGTCGGGCAGCTGGTATCGGATGAGGCTGTGATGGGAAAGCTCTGTCAGTTCCTCGATGCGGATGCCGGAGTGCCGGAGCAGTTCGATGATGGCCCACGCCCAGAATGCGTGTTCCTCTTCGGAGGTCAGGTCGCGGCGTTTCCCGGTGTCGCAGTCTTCAGCCCAGATTCTCGGGCTGGGCTCTTTCAGAACGGTGCGCCGGAGCGTCTGGCCTCCGGCGGTGAACTCCTCACCGGGCGCGGTGGCTATTGCGGCGGCCAGGCGCCCGGCCGCGCCGGCGCGTTCCTTCTCCGCTGCGGCGACCAGGCGGGGCAGGGCGGGCAGGCGTTCGCGGGTCCGCTGGTCGGTGCGTGATTTGCGGCGCCTGAGTGCTTGCCGGTGAGTGAGCTCGCTGGGGCGGACCGGACAGGGGACCGCCCACTGGGCCCACCGGGACGGGTCGGTGGTGGCCCATTCGGCGATGTCGAGGTAGAAGCTCCGCACCCTGGTCAGGTGATCTACCACTGACAGGCGGGGCACCTGGGTCTGCGTGCGCTCCCCGTCGGGCGCCACGGTCTGGACGGTCCGGTATTGCATCCGCTGCTTCCACGCCACCGCCACATCCGGCTCCAGATCAAGCGAGTCGACGCCGGGGTGATGGGTTTCCAGGTCTTTCCAGAACAGCAAGCCCAGTTGGTAGGCCAGATCGCTCATGGTCACGTAGTCGATGCCGGGGCGGCGTTCGTTCAGGTAGCCGACCAGCAGGTCCCGGATCGGGCGGCAGGCCAGGTCATAGCGATCGATCAGCTGCCCGGCGGTCTGCTGGCCGTGGACGCGCGGGTCGAGCATCCCCACTCTGAACGGGGTGCCCGCCGGGAAGAAGCCCGCCGCGTGCAGCAGCTGGTAGAAGCAGGTCCCCCCGTTGTCCCCGTCTCCCCTGCTGCGGGCCCGGGCTTCCAGCAGTTCCAGGCAGTCCCCGACGGTGATATCGCCGACCGGGCCGCCCTTGACGGACATCATGACAGCGATCTGGAGCATCGCCCGGCGGGTGGAGGTGACACTGACAGACGCCGGGCCGGCGACCTTCTGCAACGCGGCGAACCCGTCAGGGTCCCGGACGCGGGCCATATCGGCGGCTAGATGCGCCGGTGTTGCCGAGGTCAGCAGCCAGCCCAGGTCCGGCCGGATCACATCGCAGCCGATCAGCAGCCCCAAGGGCGCCACCGAGGCTGCGCCATACGGTTCGGTTGCCGGGCGCGATCCGGCCGGTGTCCTTGAGCCACCGCTCAGCGGTGTCCCGCCAGTCCTGATTCGCGGTGGCCTGGCAGCCGGCGCGCCACCGGTCCTGCCAGGTGGAGCCAGACTGCGCCTCCAGCCAGTCCAGCATCCGGATCACCCCCAGCCGCCGGAAATAGCGGGACTGGTCGTTTTCCTCGGCGGCGTAGGGTCGCGCCATCGCCTGAGACACCACCGTGCCGCGGCCGTGCTCGGTGGCCGGCCAGCTGGCGGCCAGGAGGCGGGGCGGGAACTTCTGCCACAGCGCGGCAGCCTCGGCGGTCAGGCGACGTGCTCGCACCGGGACGCCCCCGGGTCTGGCGCCAGGGTGACGGTGAGTTCCGCGGCGTTCACCGCTGATCTCCGAACAAAGCGTCCAGGGCCTCAGGCCGATAGTGCAACGAGGCCCGGGCTGGCCGCGATGCCATCGTCTCCTTCGACTCGGCGCGGCGTTGATGGTGGGCCAGCACATCGCGGATGGCGTCCTGCGGCGTGGTGTTGAGATACAGCTCCGTCGTAGACAAATGCGCGTGACCCAAGATCCACTGGACATCGGCGAGTGGCACCTGCGGGTCCCTGGCCAGCCGATAGGACGCCGAATGCCGCAGGTCATGCAAGGTCCAGTTCGCTCCGAGCACGGCGTTGGCCCGGCCGAACATCGCGCGGGCCGCGTGGTAGGTCAGGGCGCGGAACGGCCGGCGCAGCGTCCACCACACCGGATCGACGGGACCAGCCGGAACCAGGCCATGCATCTGCTGCTGGTAGAGCCGCAGCCACACGAACGCATCAGGCGAGGCCGGCAGTTGCTGCACCGCCCGGGATCCCTTACGGATCACCGTGACCAGTTGCTGGCCCGGGTCGATTCCCCCGGCCAGCACGCCTAGCAGCTCAGATGCGCGTGCCCCGGTACATATCCAAAACGCCAACAGCGCCCGATCCCTGTGCGAGCCCAATGCGGCAAACAGCTCATCGAACTTGCCATCCGGAATCTGCCGCGGAATCCGCTGAGCCAGCCGCGGCCGGAACAATCCCGCCCGCTGCCCCCCGAATGGGTCCATCGGATTGTGATGGGCATGCGCCCGGCCGACCCTGGCCAGCGGGAACGGGTTCACCAGCGGCCCCGTCCCGGCCTGCAGATGAAAGTCGTAAAACGTCCGCACCACCGTCTCGCTGTGCACGACCGTCGCCGTGGCGTACTGCGGCCCCGGCGGCGACTTGCCCGTCACCCGGTTCGGCACCGGCATGCCAGGCCGAACCTCGGCCGCGTCATCATCACCACGCCAGTGCCGACGGGCGGGCTTCCCAGCGACCTGCACCCACCGGATGAAGTCGCGTGCCTCCACACGCGTCGCGTGCTCCCAGGGCACCTCAACGGCCCACAGAAACCGGAGCCACCGCAACAGCGCCATCGAGTACGACCGCTGCGTCGCCACCGCCCGCCCGCACGCCTGCAAATCGGCGAGGAATGCCGTCACCGGCAAGACCGGCTCACCCTCGGCATCCACCAGCCGATACGGCTCGAACGGATCTCCCGTCGCGTCCACCGCGCCCACCAGCGGCACCACCAAGCCAGCCAGACCCAGCGGCCCATCAACTTCGATCACGGGCCTGGAGGCTAGAGCCGCTGGCGACGACCAGTCACGTGAACTGGGGAACCCACCCCGCTAGTTCGGTTAACAGGACGCATCCTGCACGCCGCCGGCCGCCTGGTACGCACCGGGCGTCGGCGCCGCCTCAGAAGACCTCGGAGGTGGGCGGGACATAAAGCGGCCGGATCGCGATCATCGCCCGAACTTCAAGTACCGCGCGCGAGTACTTCGACTGCGCCGACCACACCGTGATCTTGTCGCAGGTCGCGGTCGCCGAGCACCTGAGTGCCGCCGGGTTCGACGTCGCCGCGGTGTCGGCCAGGTTCCTGCCGTATTCACTCCGCGGCCTGCTGCCGCCGGTACGGCTGCTGACCAGGACTTATCTCCGCCCGCCCGTTTTGTGGTGGCTGCTCGGCAAGCGGTTCCTCGTGCTCGGCCGTCGGCCTCGGCAGTAAGCCGGGTCTAGTTCCGGCTGGCTACTCGAGGGGGCGGCGAGCGATCGCACTCGGCTCGCGCCAGGCCAGCAGCCAGCCACCGATCACTGCAACGAGCGGCATGCCGACGAGGATGAGTAGCAGGTTGGCCACCGGGATGCTGCTGAGCGACGACAGGGTGTCCAGCTGACTGGTCCGGAAGAAGCCGATCGCCGCGATGTACCCGGCCACGATGCCGACGACCGCGCCGATGAGTGCCAGCGCTCCGGCCGTGGTCGCGGAGATGGCCCGGCGGGCTGTGCTGCCAGCTCCGGTTGCGGTGAGCATGCGCAGATCGCTGGCGGTCTCGCTGCGGAGCAGGCCGACGCTCATCGCGAGGATGCCGAGTGCGAGCAGCATGCCGAAGACGGTAGCGACGTCGAGGATCTCGGCGGACGTCGGGATACTGTTGCGCCTCTCCACGGTCAGCCCAGCCGCCGCTGCGGCGTGCTGGGCAGCGCTGATCTGACCTGCCGTCAGCGTGTCCGGGGTCTGGATGAGCCAGCCGACTGTGCTGGTCGTCAGGTGCAGCTGGCGCACGGCGTGCTCGGTGATCACGGTGTTCGGCGCCGACGTACCGGAGGGCAACGCGCTGACCTCCTGGATCTTCGGATTCGCCAGGCAGTAGCTCGGCGGGCAGGGCGGGTTGCTGCCCGGCGGGCCGAATTTGGCAGCGCCGTACAGGAGCTGCATCTTCGTCAAGCTCGACAGGCCGGGCCGCATGGTGAGGACGTCGGCGTCCGGGTTGACCTGCGCGGCGGTGATGCCGTACGCGCGCAGCAGCTGCGGAGTGGCCACGTACACGGGTCCGTCCCAGTTTCGCCCGGACGTGGCGCGCTGCAGCGCGGCGTCAGTCGTCTCGAGCTGGACGATGTCGCGGGACCCGAGCGAGGCCGCGATGCCCTGGGCCTCGGCTGCCATTGCCGCAAGCTGGGCGCCGGTCAAGATCGGGCACCCGCCCGGCTCGTGCAGGCATGCCGCGCCCGGGGTGGTGGCTGCCGCCTGCGGGTAGACGACGAGCTGATTCGAAGCCAGGTTGGGCCCGACGTAGTCGACGGCGTTGCCGAACCGCGCAGCGGCGATCACGCAGATGATGACCGCGATGAGCACGCTGAGGCTGATTGCCCCGAGCGCCGCCCCCGAGCGCGCCCGGTACCTGGCCAGGTCACGCAGGGCCAGCCGCACGACTATCGGGGCCCGCCGGGCGGCCCTGGCCAGCAGCGCCAGGCACGTCGGGGCGACCAGCACTACCCCGACGCACAGCACGATCAGGCCCACGATCAGGGCAAGAAAGAGCGTCGACTTGTTCCCCGCCTCGGCGGCGGTAGACGTCGCCTGCTCACTCGCCAGCCCGATCAGGAAGAACGCGACCACCAGCAGTCCGACGCCGGTCGGCCCGGCCCAGCGGCGAGCCTGCCGCGGGGCCGGTGGCCGCCCCGCGAGCGCGGCGACGATCGGCACCCGGGCGATCGCCCGGGCGGGTCGAACGGCCGCCAGGTACGCCGCCAGCACGGCGAGCGCCATCGACACAAAGATCACCAGCCAGGGCAGCTGGAAGGCTCCCATGACGTGGTGAGCGCTGGCCTCCGCCTGCGGGCGGTACGCCAGCCAGGCCGCCAAGCCGAGCGCGAACCCGGCCACCGCGCCGACAACCCCGGTCGCGAAACCGTTGGCGCTGACCACAAGCCCGAGGTTGGCGTTTGTGGCACCCTGCGCGCCGAGCATGCCGATCGAGCGCAGCCGCCGCTGCGCCAGCACCGTGAATCCGCCCACGCCGACCAGGGCGATGAGCAGCATCCCGAGCGTGGCCGCTGTGAGCGAGATGGTCACCGGGTTGAGCACGTTGGTGTTGGCGGCCGACGTCCGCGACACCACGTTCGGGCCCAGCGAGTGGGGATCCACGCCCGGCGCGTCAAACAGCCCAGTGACCAGGGTGGGCGCGCTGACCTGGCCGGGCGCAACGAGCGCGAACTCGTCGAGCAGATTCTGCGGGTTAGTCACGATGCCGACCACGCGCCGGGCTGAGCCGCCAGCGCGCCAGGTGTCACCGACGTTGAGGTGCAGTTCCGATGCGACCCCGCTGGTCAGGGCTACCTGGCCCGTCCCGCTGGGGTAGTGCCCGCTCACCAGCGAGAGCATCGGCTGGCCGAACGCGCCGTTCGGGTTCTGCGCGCGCAGGCTATAGGTGGTGACCGAGCCGGGCACCGGGAACGTCTCGTTCTCGATCACGTCGACGCGGCCGAACCGGTGGGCCAGCGCCGCGATCTCGACGGTAACGTGCGGGCTCAGCGAAGGGAACGTGGCCATGTCGGTCGCGGTGCCGAAGCCGGCGCCCGCCGGAGGCGGCGTGTTGGTGGCCACCGCCGAGCCGACGAAGGTAGCCGCGACCGCAACGGTGATCAGGGCGAGAATCAGCAGCTGCTGACGCCACTCGCGGCGCAGCAGCCGCCAGGCCCACCGGATGACCGCGCGCCGCGCGGGGACGCCCCCATTGCTGGCCCCCACGCGCGCGGGCCGCTCTCGTACTGTGACGCTCACTGCGGCCGTCCGGGCGTGAGCAGGGACTCCGGACCCGGTGCCGGGGCAGTCTGGTCGGTGACCCGGCCGTCACGCAGGAATACCACCCGGTCGGCCCACGAGGCGAGCTGTGCGTCGTGGGTGACCACAACCGCGGCCATCCCGCCGTTCTTGCACGCCTCGTGCACCAGGCGCATGACCGCCTCGGCGTTGCTCGAGTCGAGCGCGCCGGAGGGCTCGTCGGCCAGCAGCAGCCGACGCTCTCCGACCACGGCGCGGGCGATCGCCACCCGCTGCCGTTCACCACCCGACAGCTCGTCTGGGTAACGCTCGGCCCGCTCGGCCAGCCCCAGCTCCTCCAGCGCCGCCAGCCCGGCGGCCCGGGCCTTCCGCCCGGGCAACCCATCGAGCTCGAGCGGCAGGCTCACGTTCTCCGCAGCGGTCAGGCCGGGCAGCAGGTTGTAATCCTGGAACACATAACCGATCGTGCGCCGCCGCAGCCGGGCCTTGTCGTTGCGTGACATGCCTGCCAGCTCGGCACCGCGCACGCGCACCTCGCCTTCGGTCGGCTCTTCCAGGCTGCCCGCGATCGTCAGCAGCGTGCTCTTGCCCGATCCGCTCGGCCCCATCACCGCGACCATCGCGCCCTCGTCCACCGACAGGTTGACTCGGTCTAGGGCGTGCACCTCGGCAGCGCCCTGGCCGTAGACCTTGGACACCTGCCGGAGCTCCAGCATCTTCATCCCCGTACTCCTATGTGCCGTCGCCGCTTCGGCAGCGGCGCTCTCGCCGGCTGGACATGGCCGTCGGCCGCCGCCCGCTTGAGCCGGGCATCGGCTGCGTCGAGCCAGCTGACGACCGAGTCCAGCCGGAATAGCTCGGCATCCACTGCGAGGGCGAGGTTCAGGTCACCCTCGGCCCCGCCTTCCTTGATCCGCGTCCACTCCTGCATGAGCTGCACGAGGTAACGCCGGTGCTCCTGGATCACGTCATTCACGTCCGTGCCCGGTAGCCGGATCGCCACCAGGACCTTCATCACGAGCTCGTCCCGTGGCGGCGAGCTCATGTCCGGTGGCGTGCGCAGCCAGTCCGCCAGCTCGGCCGCACCGCTCTCGGTGATCTCGAACGCCTTCTGCGGCCCCTCGTCGGCGCCTTCCGACTCGACGAGCCCGTCTCGCTCTAGCCGCCGCAAAGTCGTGTAGACCTGGCCCACGTTCAGCGGCCACACCTCCCCGGTGCGCGCCTCGAACTCTTCCCGTAGCTGCAGGCCGTACTTGGGTCCCTCGCTCAGCAGGGCGAGGAGCGCGTGCCGGACGCTCATAACCGAGCCTCACGTCGTATCATGTGAAGTATGATACTCAATATAGTGATGAGCATGCAAGTGCAGGCCGAGCGGAAACAGAGAATTGTCAGGGCAGCGCGCCGCGCAGCACGTCGAGCGCCGCGGCGTCGTCGGTCGGCAGCGCCAGGACAACGCCTTGCACAAGCGGGCTAGCCTCGGCGACTAGCTCTGCGGCCATCTCCACACCGATCCGCGTGGCGCGCGATCCGGCCTGCTCGTGCACGAAGCGCGCCAGCGCAAGGATACTGATGTCCGGGACCTCGTGGCTGACACCTCCAGCGTGGGCGACCCGATCTCCTCCTCGCCCTCGACGAAGACCGTGACACCGACCGGGGGCCGGCCAGCGTACGCGCGCAGCGCCGCGAGATGCGTGGCGATCGCGGCCTTGTCGTCGGCGGCGCCGCGCCCGTACAGCCGCCCGTCACGTTCGGTCGGCTCGAACGGGGGGACCGCCCACCCGCCAGGGTTGCCCGAGGGCTGGACGTCGTGGTGGGCGTACTGCAGCACGGTCGGCGTGCCCGCCGGTGCAGGGCAGCGGGCGAGCACTGCGGGGGCGCCACCTCAACGTCGCCCACCACCTCAACCTCGGGTACGCCCGCCGCGCGGAACAGCCCGGCGGCCAGCTCCGCCGAGCGCATCCGGCGCACCGTGCCCCGCAACTCGTCCCTCACGCTCACCTCATCTCACCGCACCATCGCGCCAGGCAGGCGCGAGAGCGACGGTCAGCACGACCGCGGTCAGAGCGAACCCGGCTGCGTAGCCAGCCCACCCGACCACAAGCCCGAAGCCGACCGCGCCGACGCCCATCCCGCCGTCGTACGCGAGGTTCCACAGCGCGCTTACCCGGCCGAACTCCGACTGTGGCACCCGCTCGAACATCCGTGCCAGGGTCACGTTCTGCGCCACGCCGAACCCGATCCCGAACAGCCCCATCCCCGCGATCACCGCGAGCGGGCTGCCCACCCAGACGAGGCCGGCCGTGCCGACAGCGGCCGCGACCACCGCGGGCACGAGCAGGCGGGAGGAGCCATGGCGGTCGCCGTACCGGCCCGCACCCCAGCGCGCAAGCGGGGCGAGACCTGCCTGGACCAGCAGCGCCACCGCGGCGACCTGACGTGAGCCGCCCGGTACGGCCAGCGGCAGGAACGTCACCACGACGCCGACGGCCAGCGTGACAGCGGCGAAGACCACGGCCGGGCGGGCGAGCCCAGCCACGCGGAGCCCGCTGAGCACCGCGCCGTGGCGCTGAACCTCGGCCCGCTGGGCCGGCAGACCAGCCGCTGCGAGCAACCCGGCCAGCGGCAGCGCGGCACCGGCCAGGAACACCGGACCGTAGCCGGCGTGTCCGGTCAGCCACACCCCCAGCGGCAGGCACGCGACGGCGGGGACACCCACGGCGACGCCGTACACCCCCAGCCCTTCGCCCCGACGCTCAGCGGGGACGACCTCGGCGGCCAGTGCGGTGCCGGCCACCACCACGATCCCAAGCCCCGCCCCACGCGCCAGGCTGACCACCAGCACGAGCGGAAGAGCGGGCGAGAAGGCCAGCGCGGTCGCGGGTGCCCCAAGCAGCGCCAGCCCGATGGCCATGACCGCGCGGTAGCCGAGCCTGCCGAGCATCCGCGGCACCGCTAGCTCCATCAGCACGGT
>WNGF01006173.1_pt1 | contig 15671 bp, 17 predicted proteins | sample 5400641 | NCBI WGS metagenome assembly WNGF01 (sample SAMN13153371, study PRJNA577476) | soil metagenome | isolation source: 80 cm soil or saprolite under grassland replicate 2 | place: USA:California | collected 2016-06-15
CACGCCGACCAGGAGCGACGTGCCGTCGGGCGACCAGGCGACGCCGCGCAGGTGCGTGGCGGGCGGCAGGTCGAGAATCTTCCGATAAGGCACCGCGGCGGCCGGGTCCGCGATCCAGAGCGACCCGCGCAGCGATCCGCCGAGCGCCGCTCCGGCGAGCCGACGCCCGTCGCGGGACCACGATAGGAAGCCGTTGGAGAACTGCGTCCTGACCGGCGGGAAGCCCGCGGCGACGGGTTTTCCGCGCGCGTCGATCGTGTGGACGATCGTGCCGTAAGGCGGCTTCGTCTCGATGTACGCGATCACGTCGCCGGTTGGAGACCACACCGGCGATGTGGCGGCGCCCGTCGCCGGCAGCGGCTCGACTTTTCCGGTGTCCCGCGAGACGAGCGCAAGCGTGGGTCCGCTCGGGCGGGCGTACCGGCAGGGAGCGCTTCCCAGTCCGGCTGACGCTCGAGCACCGCGACGAGCACATCGGAGATCGATCCGCCGTCGAACGCGCGACGGCCCGCCAGCAGTTCGTAGAGTACGCACCCGAACGCCCAGATGTCCGCGCGTTTGTCGACGAGCCGGCCGCGCGCCTGCTCCGGACTCATGTACGCCGCAGTCCCGAGGATGACGCCTTCCCGTGTTCCACCCGACGTGATGGTCGGGGACGCCGCCGGATCGGCGGACTCGCCCGCGTCACCGACGGCCTTGGCGAGGCCGAAATCCAGCACCTTGATCGCGCCGGAGTCGGTGATCTTCACGTTCGCCGGCTTCAGGTCCCGATGGACGATGCCGCGCTCGTGCGCCGCGTCGAGGGCGTCGATGAGCTGCAGCGCGATCCCGCGAACCTCGCCGGGCGACATCGGGCCGCGCTGCACCACGTCGGCCAGCGTCTCGCCACTGACGAGCTCGATAGACCTCGCCCATGCCGCCGACGCCGAGCAGAGGTCCGATCTCGAAGGGGCCGAGCCGCGTGCCCGCTGCCAGCATGAATGGTCCCGTATTGTATGGCCAGCGTTCGCCGGCTGTCCCGGAACCTGATAGGATCCCGGGCCCGAGGAGGTGCCATGGCCCATACGTATGAGGAGCTGAAGGGGAAGACTGTCGCGGAGCTCCGCGAGATTGCCAGGGACGCGGTCCAGGGATCGTCGCAGATGAACAAGGAACATCTGCTGCCCGCCCTGTGCCGCGCCCTGGGCGTCGACATGCACGGCCACCATGAAGTGCACGGCATCGACAAGACCGGCATCAAGGCGCAGATGCGGCAGCTCAAAGAGCAGCGCGACAGGGCGGTCGAGACACACGACCGCGCCCGCCTCAAGGCGATTCGGCGGCAGCTTCATCATCTGAACCACCAGATCCGCGCGCACATGGACTAGCGCATCGGGCCCGCCGCGACCTGCGGCGGGCCGTCCTTTGCCGGCAGGATTTCGCAGCTTCCCGCGGCGCGGGATTCAGGTAAGCTGCGCGGCATGACAGCTCTTCGCTTCGCTCTCCTGGGGACGCTCATCCTCGGCGCCTCGCTTTCCGGACAGCCCGCTGGACAGGCGCCGAAGACAAAAGCCCTCGTCGGCGGAACGCTCGTCGACGGCTTCGCAGGGCCACCGATCCAGAACAGCGTCATCCTGATCGACGGTGACAGGATCTCGGCCGTCGGACAGGTCGGCACGCTTGCGGTTCCCTCCGGAGCCGAAGTGATCTCCACGGAAGGTATGACCGTGCTGCCAGGCCTCTGGGACATGCACGTTCACACGATGATCGTCGGCCACGCCGACTACGACCATTGGGACAAGGCTTACGCATCGCAGTTCGAGTCCGTGATCATGCCGGCCGCGGCGAAGCAGCTGCTGATGTCAGGCGTCACGAGCGCTCGCGATCTCGGCGCCCCGCTCGAGGCGAGCATCAACGTTCGCAACCGCATCAACGAAGGAAAGCTGACGGGCGCCACGCTGTATGTCTCCGGCCCATTCATCCAGCACGAGCCTTATCCGAACACCGAAGCGTACCGCTGGGGCGTGAAGGGACCGGATGATGGCCGCGCGAAGGTCAGGAAGATCGCCGACGCCGGCGTCGACGTCGTCAAGCTGATCGATCAGGATCAAATGACGATGGAGGAGCTGCGCGCCGTCGTGGACGAAGCGCACAAGAACGGCAAACCCGTCGTCGCGCACTCGCATCGGCCGGAGGAGATCCGGCGCGGGTTGATGGCTGGTGTGGATTGCTTCGAGCACACGGGGCTCGCGACGGCTCCTGCCTACCCCGACGACATCATCGCGATGATCCGCGAGCGGACCGCGAAGATGAGTCTCGGTCCGCTCTACTGGACGCCGACGATCGAAGGGCTGCTGAACTACGAGTACCTGCGGGACAATCCCGAGGCGCTGGACGATCCCGCATGGCACGAGGGACTTCCCGACGCGATCGTTGCGGACATCAAGAAGTCGCTCGAACATCCCGACCGCCTGCCGTACTTCCAGCTGACGGCTGCCAGGCGTCCGACACTCGCGCACAAGTTCAAGCAGCTCCGCGACGCAGGCGTCGTCCAGCTGATTGGCACCGACAGCGGGATCCCCATGAACTTCCACACGCATTCGACGTGGCGGGAGCTGGACGCGTGGGTCAACGTCCTCGGCGTGGATCCGATTACCACGATTCGCGCGGCTACCTACTGGCCGTCAGTGGCGATGAAGATGGATTCGAAGGTCGGCACCGTGAGCGCCGGCAAGTACGCCGACATCATCGCCGCGCGCGGCGATGCGCTGCGCTACATCTCACTGCTACAGCGCGTCGATCTGGTGATGAAGCACGGCGTCCGCTACAAGTAATCAGCGAGCTGGCGCGCATGGCGTGGAACCGCACTGAAAGCCAGCGGGTCGCCGTGACGTTCCCGCGAGGCGTGCGCGCCGTGAGCGAATACGCACTCGATGGTGAGCACGCGGCGGTCGAAATGACGCCGCCGCCCGAGATCGAACTCACCGGCGGAGTTCCGAGAATCTTTCGATTCCGATCCAAGTAGAGGTACTCCCGTCACGTAATCGTGATCGTTCCAGCCGGCAGCGCCACTGTCGTGCGAGGAAATCCCTTGTTTCGTCCTGGTACGTGCCTTGCCATCTGCGGGCGCATGCAGAACGCGCAGCCCGGGTCGACACTCATCATCAAGGGAGAGATCACCGCGCAGGAACCGCTGTCAATTGCGGGCCAGGTGCACGGCTCGATCGATGCCCAGGGACAGACCGTGACGATTCACGCCGGCGCCCACGTGGCGGCCGACATCGCCGCCGCCGGCATTGTCGTTGCCGGCACGGTGCAAGGCTCATTGGCCGCCGAGCGGCGGATCGAGCTTCGCGCCGGCGCGGAAGTCGACGGCGATCTGCATGCGCCGGCCGCCAGGGTTGAGGATGGGGCCTTCCTCAAGGGCAAGGTTCATGTCGGCGGGCAGGATCGGGTCACAATGGTTGCGTGATATTCGCCGGCAGCGCGAGCCGATGGAACAATTGGAGGCGCTCGCGGTCAAACTGTCCGGATGCGCAGCCGAGGCAAACGCCGGAGATCCGGCAATGCCCGCCAAGGAATGACGCGGGGATTCGCGCTTGCCGCGATCCTGCTTCTCGCTGTGACGCGGCTCGAGGCACAGACGCGCGTGTCCGCGTACCGGTTCGAGCCCAGTCCGAAGACCTCGGCTGAACTCGCGAAGCGGTTCACTCCCGCGCAGATCGATATCCTCGAAATGCTGAACCGCCGGGACCGCGAGCATTTGATTCGCGCGGATCCGCCGGTGCCCGGGCTGATCGTGCCCGAGACGTGGGCGGACGATCCGCTCGCCTATAGCCCGTTTCCAGAGACATGGCCTGCGGCGGAGACGTACCCGAAAGCACTCGTCGTTCACCAGGCGATGCAGGCATTCGGCGCGTACGAGAAGGGAACGCTCGTGCGATGGGGACCGGTAAGTACCGGACGCAAGGAGACGCCGACGCCAGACGGCACGTTCAATCTCACCTGGCGCGCGCGCAGCCGCCGCAGCACGGACAATGAAGACTGGCTGCTGGAGTGGTACTTCAACTTCGTGAACGAGCGCGGCGTCTCGTTCCACCTGTTCGATCTGCCGGGTTATCCGGCCAGCCACGCGTGCGTCCGAATGCTCATGAGAGACGCGCAGTGGCTGTACGGATGGGGAGAGCAGTGGAGTCTCGACGACAGCCACCGCGAAGTGATGATGCCGGGAACGCCGGTGTTAATCCTGGGAACGTATCCGTTCGGCAGTCCGCCGGCGTGGCTCGCGGTCGTGTCGGGTGCGACGCCGATTACGCTGCCGGAGACGCTCGGTGTTCCGCTGGCTCCGGCCGCGATGGCTCCTTCCGCAGTCCTGCGGGGAGGTACCGATCGATCAGCGAGTCCGGGTAGCCCGCGCCTTTCGGGCCGGACAGCGCCTGTCGTGCAATCTCGAACGTATAGCGATCGTCCGGCGCCGCCTGTTCGAGTACCGACGCCGTCTCGTTGACGAGCGCGTTGCGCCGGTCCTGCAGCGTCGGCAGGTCGATGCGGTCTTCCTTCATCTCGGCGAGCAGCGCGCGGTATTTCTCGCAGATCACCCACAGCTTCGCCGCGCTCACCCGATGGCCGTACATCAGCGGCTGCTGGTTGAGCGAAACGTACGCGGCGGACGTGCCGAACACGGCGGCGCAAAGGATCGCAGTCGCGACCTGCCATCCGAATCCCGCCTGCGTCGCGATGGCGCCGAAGATAGTGGCCAGGCCTGACAGTGACAGCAGAATTAGCTTCGCGTACGAGTTCCATCTGGCCATTTTTGCGGCGGCGTCGGCGTGGGCCTCGTAGGCGGCAATCACGCTCGCAAAGCTCAGACGTACGTGATCGACGAGCGTGACCTGAAACATGGCGTACGAGGCAAGGCAAGGACCGCGCCAGCTCATGCTTGCAATCGGCGGGGAAATTCGTCGTTTTTCCAGCGTCACCGCCGTCCACCTTCAAGACGCACAGTGAAATTTTGGGATAGCGCGGTCTGGCGACGTGGCGGCGAGCTTCAGGCCTGGCTTCGGGCGACAGCGACCGCCTTACGCGCCCAGCGCACGAGCTCCGGCGCGCTCTCGAGGACGTCCACTGGCACCTGGTAGTACTGCATCGTCCCCGATCGATCGGGGTAGGGTTTGAACGGCGCCGATCCGATGGCTTCGTACGCGCCGCGCGTGCTGTCGTCAACCTTCAGATACAGCGCGTCGCGCGCGATGATGCCGAAGAAGATCCCGTCACAATAAAGTCCCACGCCGCCGAACATCTTTTTCGGCGTGATATCGCCGAGACTCGCCAGCTGGTCAACCACGAACGTCTCGAACGCCGCGCTCGATTTCAGCGAGCGCATCTTGCTCACGATTTGCCTCCGGCGATTTCCGCAAGGAGGTCGCCGAGCGCGTACAGATGATCCATGTGGTCCGGCGCAGAATTGCCTGCATATCCGGCGAGGTGGAAATTGGCGCGCGTGGCTTCGCTCAGCTGCTGCATGCCGACTGGTCCGGCCTTCAGGATTGCCCGGCGAGGGAGCGACAGGCGGCGTAGCAGAGCGTCAGCGGTCTCCGTGGTGCTCGCATATGTACCCGGATACACCTCGGAATGCGTGACCCACATCCGTTTTCTTCCTGCGGCTGCTTCCTCCGCAAATCTAAAAAACGGTTCGAGTACGCTCTCGTCGAGCGGAAGATCCGAGGCGCGCGGCGCCGCAGCGTCGCCCGCATACGACGCGTGCAGGGAATCTGCAAGGATGACGGCGTCGATACGCCGGAAGTGATCCGGACGCGCGAGGATGGATCGGATTGCTCCGTAGCCGGCACTGAACGAGCTCAGCACGATCGACTCCGGCGTCGCGGCTCGCCCGGTGAGTTCGCGAAGCTTCGACGAGATCTCCGTCAGCAATGCGGAAAAACGTGCGGGGTCGGCAAAAGCATCGGCGTAGACGCGAGATCCGGATCCGATCTGGACGCTGACCAGCACGGCCTGAGGCAGGTGTTCGCGCGCGTGGTGCTCGAGCACCCACGCCGCACCGTGGAAGTGGACGATCAGCGGAAACGGCTTCGCCGCGTCAAATGCAGCAGGAACGTAGAGCGTGCCGAGCGACAACGCCGCGCGGCGTCCGGGCGGCTCGTACCGCTCCACACGGGTGTGCGGCCGAGTGGAGTCGGACATCGGCGACGGGTTCTGCGCCGAGACCTGGGCGATCGCGACGAGCAGGAACGGGAGACGCTGCAGGCTCATGCGGCGTCCGAATCAGGATGGGATAGCAAACAAGTGGATTGACTGATCCTTCTTCCCGCAGCCCTTACGGTAACGGGATTTCGACAAGTCCGACACCGCCACGAATCTCGTATCCGAGAGCCAGCAGAACCCTTCGACCGTGCAGTACTTCGGCTTGCCGCGTTTCGTACGCGGGAAGTCGTATTCGCGCCCGCGGCCGGCGATCGTCCAGGTGCCGGGTCGCAGCCGTCCGATCCACAAGCGCGACGTCATCTGCGACACGACGGCGATGCGAGTCCCGCGCAGCGAGACCGCGGAATAATCCTCGAAGTTCAGCGTCTTCGGGAGCTTGATGCATGCGATGGACACCCACATGCGTCCTTTGCGGACGAGTACCTGGATGCGACCGCCGGCACCTGCGCGCCCGCGGCGCCCCGACTTGCAGCGATTGCCTTCGCAGAGCGCGAGCAGGTAATCGGTTCCTTTCCACCGGATCGCGCTCAACCCTTCGAACCCCGTGTTGCGTTTCTTGAAGGGGAAGTCCACCCACCGGCGCCCCTTGAAATTGCCGGATTCGTCGCATTCGTCGATGAGGGCCTTGTAGGTTCCGTCCGGGTGCTTCTCTCCCTCGACGAGCAGGTAGAACCGTTTCAGCTGCGGGCTGTAAGCAATGTCCTCGTAGCCCTCGCCGCTGCGCTTTTTTCCGAACCATCCATTCCGATCCGAGGAGGTGGACAGTCCCGGATCGATCCGCGCGACCCTGCGGACATTATCGAAGATGACGTAGAACGCGCCCCCCTTGCGGACCACGCCGCTTGCCTCGAGGACGCCGCTGCCGCGGGGCGGCGTGATCAGCTCGGCGAGCTTGCGCTCCTTCAGAAGTTTGAGTTCGGTTCGGGCCATCAGCGGCCCTGATCTTACTCAGAAGCGCAGCAGCATGCCGAGCGTCGGGCCGATCGTCTCGATATCTGGATTTCGGCCGGGGCCTTTGAGTCCCGCGTTCGAAATGTGCATCAGTTGCAGCGCGGAGAAGACATGAAGGCGTGAGTTCACACGCACCATCGCGCCGCCTCCGCCATAGCGAGATAGTTGAACCGCGTGCCGCGGGGCGGAGTGGCGATGGCGGTGTGCGAGATGCCCAGGTCCCCCTGGAGGAACGCCGTCACGCGGCCGCGTTGCGCGATGCGCGTGCGCACGCCCATCGTCAGGCCGAGCACCACCGCGTCTTCCGCTCGCTGCGATACGTACGCGAGCCGCTGCGCGCCGCGGAGCACGAGTCCGTCCCGGACGCCATACGTGACAGCTTCAGTGAGCCCGTACACCTCTTCGTGAGAGATGTTGTAGTTCCATGCCTCGATCGCGGCGAGGGCTTCGGTCTCGAAATGCCATCGCCCCTTTGCGAAGGGATCCGTCGCGGGCGCGCGTGACTGCGCGCGCGCGGGAATGACGCCGGCGAAAACCAGCAGAAAGGCGTGGAGTATCGTAGGGCGCATGCGCATCTTCGCGCGTGCCGGGGTGCTCGCCGCGCTGCTGCCGTTGCTGGCCGGGCGCGCGGTCTGCGCGCAGGAGAAGGTCACACTGCGATCCGATGTCCTCTTGTACGGCGACAACACGGAGTTCCGCAACCCTTTTCGTGAAGGGGAAACGATCTTCGGCGCCGCGGCGAGGGTCTTCGTCGATTTCGAGCTGAACCCGCGGGCAACGATCTCGTTGGGCGCCTTCGGCAACCAGCGGTTCGGATCCGAAAAGGCGTTCGAGCAGGCAAGGCCGGTGATCGCCATGACCGTAAAAGGAAAGCGGTCCACGTTCGTGTTTGGCACATTACCCGCGAAGGAAGTCGGACACGGCCTCTTGCCGCCGCTCCAGCGCGAGACGCTGGCATTCGAACGTCCGTACGAGGCGGGCTTGCAGTGGGATTTTCGCGGCGCCGCGGTTACCCACAGCATCTGGCTCGAATGGCAGCAGTTGAATACACCGGCACATCGCGAGCGATTCGACGGTGGCCTCAACGCCCGCGTGATCGCGCGACGAGGATTCTCACTACCCGTGCAGGTTCACGTCGTCCATGAAGGTGGGCAGCTGTTTGCGTCGGGCCCTGTGGACGACAGCGCCGCGGCCGCCGTCGGCATGGCGTACGGCGCGCCGCTGCGTAAGACTCGCATGTCGTTGGAAGCATTCGGCCTCGTGTCGAAATCTGTAGCTGATCGCCAGCAGCCGGCGCTGGACCGCAACGGTCGCGCATTTTTCGCGCGAATCGCCGCGGAGCGCGGCGGCTGGCGCGCGCACGCACTGGCATGGCGTGGAAAGGATTTCATCAAGGATGAGGGGGATGCGAACTACTTGTCGATTCGGCGGGACGGCAGCTTCTATCGAGGGACCCGCGACTACGCGGAAGCGGGACTGGCGCGCCGCTTCACCGTTGCGCCCGGTGCGGTCATCGAAGTATCCGGCCGACTTCACCGCACCGAGCGCTATTACGAGTATTCGTACCGCGTGCTCAGCGTCGCTTCACTGAAGTGGAAGCTGCGCTGAGTTACGGCCGGTAGTACGCATCTGCGCGCAACGTCGTCGTTTCGCCGGGCCGGACGTAGACATCGAACTCGATGCCGTCGTAGCCGAGGTCGATCTCGATGTGGTGCGGGCCTGCTTCCAGGTTCATGTGCTGGAAGATGCCATCGAAGTCGTTCACGATCCCGACGTAATAGCCGTCCGCGAAAACCCGCGCATCGCGCGGAGCCCCCGTGATGCGCACGCCGCCGTAATAACGTCCCGGAATCGGGTCGTAGTAGCCGCGCGGCGTGTAGCCGTACGGGTAGTAGCCGCCGGATCCGTAGTACACGCCGAGGCTCCAGCTCGGACGATATACGTACGGGCGATACGGAATGACGCGCACGATCGTCGGCCGGATCACGCGCGGGGTGTACCGGCGTGGCACGGCGTGGCCGTAGCCGCCGCGGTTCCGCGAGTCATACCGGCCGCTGTCGTATCGGCCGTTGTCGCGACGATCGTACTGGCCGCGGCTGTCGTACTGACCGCGGTCGCCGTAGCTCCTGCGAGCCTGGTTGTCGCGCCTGGCCTGTTCGTCGCGCCGGGCCTGCTCTTCGCGGCGTGCCTGTTCGTAGCTCCGTGCTTGCTCGTTGGCCCGCGGCTGCTCGTTGGCCCGCGGCTGCTCGTTGGCCCGCGGCTGTTCGTTAGTCCGCGGCTGCTCGTTGGCCCGCCGCTGCTCGTTGGCCCGCGGCTGTTCGTTAGTCCGCGGCTGCTCGTTAGTCCGCGGCTGCTCGACGCTCCGGGGCGCCGCTGTCCGGGGCACAGCGCGTTCCCGTTCACGCGGCTGCTCGGCAGCTCGCTCCCCCTGCGGTGCCGCCGACGGGTTTTCCCGCCCCCGCCGACGCTGGTGCTGCCCTTCCTCGGCGAACGCCGGCGTGCCTACGACCGCAATCAATGCCACTGCCGTAAACCAGGTCCTGGCTGCCATGGTGCTCTCCTGCCACCTCAACAAGGCAATGACGATGCCAATGGAAACTCGTCCTTTTTCGGGGAAATCGTGCAGTCGACGTCGAGAGGTGGTCTCTTGAGAGGACGCCCTCCGGGCTACAATCCGTCCTCATCAACGCCGCGTCTTCACTTCTTTGCGAGCAGCCTCTCCATGTCGTCCATCACCCGATTCATCTTCTGCAGCGTGAGCTGGAGCGGCTCGCTGGTCGTCATGTCCACGCCCGCATCCTTCAAGAGGTCGATCGGATACTTCGATCCACCTGCCGATAAAAACGCGATGTAACGCTTCGTGGCGGCCGTATCGCCGGCCAGCACCTTTGACGCGAGCGCTTCCGATGCGGTGAAAGACGTGGCGTACTGGAAGACGTAGAAGTTCAGATAGAAATGCGGGATGAAGGCCCACTCGTGCGCGACGTAGTCCGGCACGAGACAGACGTTCTTGTCGTGGCCGTAATACTTCCGCGTGATTTCAAGATACAGCTTGTCGAGCGCCTCGCCCGTGATCGGCTCGTTCTTCTCGGCCATCTCGTGAATGCGCAGCTCGAATTCCGCGAACTGCGTCTGGCGGAAGACCGTGCCCTTGATATTTTCGAGATAATTGCCGAGGAGTGACAAGCGCGTGTTGTTGTCCTTGATCGTCTTCAGCATGTAATCAATCAGGAGCGCCTCGTTGAAGGTGGACGCGACTTCCGCCACGAACGTCGGGTAGTTCGCGAGATGGAACGGCTGCGTCTTGTTCGAGAGATAGCTTTGCATCGTGTGGCCCAGCTCGTGCGCCACCGTGCTCATGTCGGTGTACTTGCCATTGAAGTTGATCAGCATGTACGGGTGCACGTCGTACGCGGCCCCGTTCGAGTACGCGCCCGAGCGCTTGCCTTCGCTCGGCATCAGGTCGATCCATCGCTCGTTGAACGCGCGCCTGATGGCGGCGACGTAATCGGGGCCGAGCGGCACGAGCGCGGCGAGAATGTTCTTCTGCGCTTCCTCCGGCGTGTAACTCAGGTCGGCGGAAGCGACGAGCGGCGCATACAGGTCGTAGTACGCAAGGTCCGAAAGATTGAGCATCTTCTTCCGGAGCTGCAGGTACCGATGGAAGGTCGGCAGTCCCTGGTTGACCCCTTCGACCAGGCGCTTGTAAACGGATGCGGGGATGTTCGGCGCATCCAGCGCGGCATCGAGCGCGACCTCGTAATGCCGCGCATTCGCGTAGAACTCGTTTGCCTGGACCTGGCTATTGAGCGTCGCACCATACGTGCCCTTGTATTGGCCGAGGGAGTTGAAGAACGCATCCATCACCTTCTTGCGATCTTCGCGATTGGGGACGCCGCGATAGAGGCTGAAAGCTGACGAGTCCAGCTTCACAGACTTTCCGTCGCTCAACGTCACAGTCGGGTACGGAAAGTCGGCATTCGAGAAGATGTTGTAGATCGATGACGCTCCGGACGTGGCGACCGACGAGGCGGCGAGCAGGCGCTCCTCGGCATCGCTCAGCGTATGCGGCTGGCGGCGTTGAATGTCGTCAAGATAGTGCTGATACGTCTTGAGCCGCGGTTCCTGCGCGAGCCACGCATCCAGCTTCGCCTTGTCGATCTTCAGGATCTCCGGTTCGATGAACGACACTTGTTCGGCGAAGGCGGCGCCGATCTGCTGCATCTCCTGCTGCATGCCCTGGTACTGGCTGACGCGCGTGTCCTGATCGGAGATGAGGCTCGCGTAAACGGATACGCGCTGGAGATCCTTGCTGATGCGGTTCGCGGTGTCGAGTGCATCGGCCAGCCGCGTGGCGGACGTGCCGAGCGTCCCCTTGAACGTGGCGATCGTCGCGATCTGCGACGGGAGTGTCTCCTTCGCCGTCCGCCACGCGTCATCTGACGCGTAGAGATCGGCGAGGTTCCACTTGTACTTGTCCGGGATCGCGGCCCGGCTGCGATCCTGCGCGATCGCCGCCGGTACGAGAGACGTGACGAAAAGAAGCGCGAGCGTGACAATCCTGCGAATCATGATCCGCAGGATAGCGCAAACGATTGCCGCTTACGGGGTGACGCTGCGAGGAGTGCGCACGCCGTCGATGATCAGTTCCACGAGCTGCGCCGGTTCCCGCGCCGCGAGCAGCGCCGGATCCTCGCTGCTCAAATCGTAGTAGCGGATGATGTTCACGAGGTGCCAGCCCGCCAGCGCGGAAAGCTGGCGGCGCAACAGCGCCTCGCCCTTCCGATACACCGAGAACGGATCGAGCACGGCCCCCGTCGCATCGTCTTTCACGATGAAACTCTCAGCGGGCCTGTCGAAGAACGGCGGTTCCACGGGTCGCGCGAGCGGTCGAGCTGGACGATTCAGCGCGCGATGCAAAGCGCCCTCGAGATACACATAGGTGAGACCGCTGGCCCAGTATTCGGCATCGCCCCGGTTTGGCTGCGTCGTTTCGCGAGAGGATCGAAACGGCTCGCCCTCGCCCAGAGGAATGAACTCGAGCCATCCCTGCCATCTGCCATCCGCCATGGGCGCGCCACACGCGCGCACGGTGTAATTCTTTCCGTCTTCCGATGTGACAGCCTCGGCGTACTCCAAGAGCACTTCAGCCAATCCAGACCTCCTGCGTTGAGCCGTTTGCAAGAGATCGTCCAAGCCGGTACGGGCGAGGCTCAGCCGTCGATCGTTCTGCCTTCGCGCGCGGAGCGGTACAGCGCGGCGATGGTTGCCACAGTGCGCCGTGATTCGAGCAGCGGGATCCGTTGCGGCCACGCATCGAGGGCGACTGCTTCCATGTCCGCGATCTCTCCGGCGAAAGGCGTTTCGGATGCGAAGGGGAGTCTCTCCACAGTGTCGCCGGCCATCAGCAGCATCGCGCTGCGATCATCAGTTCTGAATGGACGGACGATGCGGAGCGCGGCGTCGCGACCGATGACTTCTATTTCCGCGCGGAACGGACCGAGGAACCCGCAATCGAACTGCGCGACGCTGCCGTCACGGAAGCGCAGCATGCCGGCAAATTCCAGGTCCACGCCCGATGGTAACGTCTGTTGCCATCCGAACACCTGCGCTGGCGTGTCATCCGCCGGAAGCATGCATAGCTGACGGGATAGCAGCCGACGTCCCAGAGAGATCCGCCGCCAAGCGCCGCGTTGAGGCGCACGTCGTTGTCGCGCGTCAGCGGAAACGTGAATGCTCCCTTGAAGCCGCGCAGCTCGCCGAGACGTCCGCTCTTCACCACCGCCTGCACCGCATGCGTCAGCGGATGGTGCCGATACATGAATGCTTCCGCCGCCGCCCGCCCCGCGCGCCGCGCCGCCGCCTCGATGCGGTCCACGTCCTCCGTGTGCAGCGCGAGCGGCTTCTCGCACAGCACGTGTTTCCCTGCTTCGACTGCGCGCACGGTCCACTCCGCGTGCAGGCTGTTGGGGAGGCTGATGTAGATGACGTCGACGTCGGGATCGTCGAGCAGTGCCGCGTAGGATCCGAGCGCTCGCGGGATCTTCCACTCCGTCGCATAGGCGCGGCACTTGTCCATGTCGCGGCTGGCGACTGCCGTCACCTCGCTGCGCGCCGACGCACGGATCGCAGGGATGATGAGTCGATTGATCCGCGCCGTGCTCAGAAGCCCCCATCGCAGCCGTGACATCCGCGGATCCTATCCACCGGGGGTCAGGTCTGTAAAACGCCCCACCTTGGGGTCAGGTCTGTAAAACGCCCTTTGCGGGGGTCAGGCACCAGTTTGAGGGCGATTTCTAGACCTGACCCCGGGGGGCTCTACTTGATCCGGACGATGCCGTCGGCGACGCGTTCGAAACGTTCGAACACAGCGGGATCGTGGCCCGGCACGATCAGGTGGGGATCGGACGCGAGCGCGCGCACGCGGTCCTGCGCCTTCAGGTTGCTTGCCGCATCGAGCGTCTGCGCGATCGGGACGTGCTTGTCGAGATTCTCGTACAGGTAGACGTTGTCGGACGTCAGGACCGCGGTGCCGCCCGCGAGCCTCGCCCCGACGAACTGGGACGCCCACGTGTGCTTGCCACCTGTATAGCAGCGAATCCCCGGCAGGATCTCCTGGTCATCCCCTTCGACGAAGCGCAGCCGCCCCTGCATGTTGCTCTTGAGAAGCGCGATCATGTCGTCCGCGTCGACACCGCCGTGCGTGTTCCGCGCGTGCCATGCCTCGCCGGTGTAGTAGCGATACTCCTCGCGCTGGATCCAAATCGTCGCGTTTGGAAACAGGTCCGCGCCATCAACGTGGTCCCAGTGCGCGTGCGAAATGATGATGTCGGTCACCGCCTCCGGCTTGACGCCAGCGGCTTCAACGGCGGCGACTGGCGTGCGGAAGTCGCGCGGCTTCCATTGATCGAGAAACTTCTGACGGTAGAATCCGGAATCGACAAGGACGACGCGGCCGTTCGAGCCTTTCAACAGCCAGACCATTACCGGGATATCGAGCTTGCGATCGCGGTCGGCCCCGGCAACCAGACCGGCGACTGAAAACGCGGGTAGTATGCCGAAGCGCACCGCGAATGCGTCGTAGGTGACCGGCGGCGTTGCCGGCGCCTGCAGCGCCAGCAGGCTGAGCGCGAGGATCAATATCCGCAGCATGGGCGTCATGGTAATCCGATCGACACGGGTCGTGCTGCCGTCCGGCATCCAGCCGGCCGAGATTCACATCGACGGCGATCGCATTGTCTCCGTTCGCCCGTACAACCCCGATCCGACTTCCGACCTCCGACCTACCGCCTCCACCAAGGCTACGGCGGGCAAGCCGACGTCCGACGTGATCATGCCGGGCCTCGTCGACACACACGTTCACGTCAACGAGCCGGGACGGACGGACTGGGAAGGGTTCGTTACGGCGAGCGCCGCGGCAGCTGCCGGCGGCGTGACGACGATTGTCGACATGCCGCTCAACAGCGTGCCGGCGACGACGAACGTTGCGGGACTGGATGCCAAGCGCGCGGCGGCGCGGAGCGCGAACGTTAACGTCGAGTTCTGGGGCGGAGTGATTCCGGGAAACACCGGCGAGCTCGATGCCCTCGCGGATGCCGGCGTACGCGGATTCAAGTGCTTCATGTCTCCGTCCGGTGTGGAAGAATTTCCGCACGTTGACGAGAGGGACCTCAGACTGGCACTTCCGATTCTCGCGCGTCGCCGCCTTCCGCTGCTCGTGCACGCCGAATCACCAGCGGCGCTGCTGCCGGCACCGGAACGCGCGGACCCTCGGCGGTATGCGACGTGGCTCGCGACACGCCCTGCTCGAGCGGAGGTGGACGGGATCGCCCTGTTGATCGATCTCTGCCGCGAGTTCCGCGCGCACATCCATGTCGTGCACCTGGCGACAGCGGAGGCGGTTTCAATGCTGCGCGCGGCGCGCCGCGAAACCCTGCCGATCACGGTTGAAACGTGTCCGCACTACCTGTCGTTCAGCGCGGAAGAGATTTCCGATGGCGCAACGATGTTCAAATGCGCGCCGCCGATCCGCGATGCCGCGAATCGTGAGGCGCTCTGGCGCGCGCTGGAGGACGGTGACATCGATCTCGTCGCGAGCGATCATTCGCCGTGCCCGCCAGCGATGAAAGGGGACGGCGATTTCATGAATGCGTGGGGCGGAATTGCTTCCCTCGAGCTCGGCCTGGCAGCCACCTGGACACGCGCAGCCGCGCGCGCAATTCAAATCGACCGGATCGTCGAGTGGCTCTCAGCCGGCCCCGCGCGCCTGGCCGGATTGACAGATCGCGGCAAGATCGCGCCTGGCATGCGTGCCGATCTCATTGCATGGGATCCAGATGCGGAATTCACCGTCGAAGCGCAACGCCTGCATCATCGACACAGGCGGACCGCGTACGAGGGCCTGGCGCTTCGAGGACGCGTGCGCGAAACGTACGTCGGCGGCGAGCTCGTGTATCGTGAAGACGCAGGATGAGCGAATTGACGCACCTTATCGATCTCGCCTCCGCGCGTCTCGGTGG
>WNGF01005724.1_pt1 | contig 15670 bp, 14 predicted proteins | sample 5400641 | NCBI WGS metagenome assembly WNGF01 (sample SAMN13153371, study PRJNA577476) | soil metagenome | isolation source: 80 cm soil or saprolite under grassland replicate 2 | place: USA:California | collected 2016-06-15
CCCGAGGCCGATCCGCGCCAACTCGCCATGCTCGGCATTAATCCGCCGACGGCGGCTCTGCTGCTGAACGAGTCCATCGACCTCAGGCCCGGCGACTGGGTCGCGCAGAATGCCGCCAACTCCGGCGTCGGCCGGTCACTCATCGCAATTGCCAAGGCCCGCGGCCTCAAGACACTCAACTTCGTTCGCCGCCCCGAGCTTGTTCCCGAGCTGCAAGCCGTCGGCGGCGACCTCGTGATCGTCGATCAGAGCGGGGCGCTCGACAAAATTCGGGCAACGATCGGCGACGCCCGCGTGCCGCTCGGCATTGACGGGGTCGCCGGCCAAGCCAGCGCAACCATAGCCGGCGTTCTCAGCGAATCCGGGACGCTCGTCGTCTATGCTCTGATGAGCGGCGAGCCAGTCACTATCGCCCCGTTCGACCTGATCGCGAAGCGTGTCGTCGTCAAGGGGTTCTTCCTTAACCATCCTGATGTCGAATTGAAAATACCGAGCGCACTACGCGAGACGGCGCCGCTCGTCGCTTCAGGCGTGATTCGAGTACCTATCGCAGCGACCTATCGGCTCACCGCCTTCCGCGAAGCCGTCGCCCACGTTCAGCGGGGCGGCAAGGTGATGTTTGACGTCGATGGAGCCAGCGAGTCCAGGTCAGGGTAGCTTGTCGAAAAAGAGATAAACGGCGGCAATCCGGCCGTCCCGGACAATGATGAAATCAGTCCCGGCGTAAGCTGGCGCCTCACCAGGACGGCCCGATACCCATTGGATCCGCCCGCCATTGCCCAATTCCTCGGGCCCGGCAATCGGCTGATATCGAAAGTCAGGGTTTATACCTGACCGCGTTCGGCCAGTGACACCCAGGCCCCGCTGCCGTTCCCGATGATCACGTGGTCATGGAGGCGGAGATCGAGGAGCCGCGCGGCGTCGGCCAGCTGCCGGGTCAACCGCAGATCCTCGCTAAGGACAGATTACAGATACCGAGAAGGAGCAGGTTCTGGCGCAGCAGCCTCGAAATGGAGTGCTTTTACTGCTTCGTCGACGACCGTCTGGTTGAGAACGAGGGAGATGTGGAGTTTCATCATATCAAACCGTTCTCCGAAGACGGCCCGACAGAGATGGCCAAGATTGGAGCGGTTTGCAAGGAGCGCCATCGCCGCATCCGCACCTTGTCGCTCTCGGAATTCCGCGATCAGCTGGCCATGGACCGGTTCTTCTCGCATCCTGACCGGCGGGGGCTGGACGACCTGCTAGGGTTCAAGCTGTCCGCCAATGGGGTTTGGGCGACAATTAACCAGAATCATCTGTTCCAGGTCCTGACCAACCTGGCCATGGAGCCTCCCGTCAGGACCGACAGCGAGGCTATCCGGGATGAAACCGGGAACGTTGGCGGCTCAGTCGGAGTCCGCTGCCCGGCGAGGCTCGACGATGACCTTGCCGACCATCGGAGGGTGCGGCCCGCAGGTATACGGATAAATTCCCGGCTTGTTGAACTCGACGATATTGGCGCCCCCGGGCATCAGCGTTCCCGTGTGAAAGGAGCGATCTACGGCGACAGCGCTATGCTCGATCCCGTGGACGTTCACCCATCGCACGCAGTCTCCCACCTGGATCACGACGGTTGGGGGCTTGAAGCCCGTAGCGCCTTCGAAGGTCATCTCAACCTGGTGAATCTTTGCGCACTGATCGGGTTCAGAACGGGCGAAGAGTCCCAGCAACCCGAGAAAGAACGCTACCGATGCTACAAGTGAGCTGACCATGCATCGATTGCCGAACATCCTCACAGCCTCCTTCCCGGACGGGCAACACCGTCGGTGCATCGCATGCTCTCGTGTGTGAACCTGACGTGGCCGATTCGCTTGGTCAATCCGCCGAATGCCTCAATTAACCCGTCATTTTGAACCAGCCGTGGTCTTCATCTGCTCGATACGAGCACCACGGCGCCGCGGCGGCCGGCTCCCGTTCCCAGCTACCACGCTGCTACGATTCCACCCTGCACGAGGGCGGAGCAGCCATGTCAGCGCCTATGGCGCCTCCTCGTCTTCTCGCGCGCTTAGGTCGTCCTGATGCTGCTGAGTTAGCGAACCGCCCGGATTGGTAATCAGTAGGTCGCGGGTTTGGCGGGTCGGACCTCCCCGACGCTGGCGTCTGCTACCACGTTGCTACCAACCTCACACAAACTAGGGCGCACGACGGCAACCATCGCTCATTCCTGTTCTCCAGTTTCTTGCGAGCTTAGGTCGGCTGCGGGTGCCTCAGGTTGCTCGGGGTCGCTCCTTTTAAGCAGGGAGTCCCGGGTTCGAGTCCCGGACGGCTCACCAGATTTTTCAGGACCTTCCATCGCAACCCTTTGTCCTGCCTGCGTGTGAGTGCCGGTTGCGCTGCCGGAATTCGCTCTCCCCGTATCTCAGCAGCACCTTGTGCATCGTTCTCTGACTCCCGGGCGCGTCCCTACCGGGGCAGCGCCGCCAGCAGCGGCTCCAGGTTCCGCGGATCCGGCCGGAGGGTGCCGACGCCGTGCCGGTGAATCAGCTCCACCACCGCGTCGTTGACGGGCGTCTTGATCCCGCGCTTGCGTCCCTCCTGCGAGACGTAGCCGTTGAGGTAGTCGATCTCGGTGCGGCGGCCCTTCAGCACGTCTTGCAGGAGCGACGGCCGGCCGCCGGCGACATGCTTGGCGCTGGCCTCCAGGTCGCGCTCGACGGCCTGGAAATCGTGTCCCGCCGCGGCGTCGACGAACCGCTGCGGGTCGATGCCGTAGATCGGCTCCACCTCGTGGCCCGAGGCGCGGCCCACCGTGATGGCCTCGGCGGCGAGGTGGATCGCGATGCGACGCGGTACGGGCTCGCTCCGGACCTCGGCAGAGCCGAGCCCGCTCAGGCCGGCCATGGGGTTGGCCATGCAGTTCACGGTGAGCTTGGACCAGCGCTCGCCCCAGAGATTGGTGGTCACCTTGGTGGGGGCGACGTCACCGAGGATCCTGGCGAGTTCGCGCGCCCGCGCGGAATCCGACCCGTCGTGCTCGCCGATCTTGAAGCCGATCGCCCCCGTGTCCGTGCGCATCGCGTGACCGGGCTCGTACATGCCGGCGCCGATGGTGATGACGCAGCCGAGCGAGCGCTCCCGACCCGCCACCGCCGCCACACGCTCGTCGTTGATCCCGTTCTGGAAGTCCACCAGGACGCCGTCCGGCTGCTTGAGGTAGGACAGGCCGAGCTGGGCCGCCCACTCGGTGTCGTACGACTTCACGGAGATGAACACGGTGTCGAAGGGCGCGGCGAGCCCCTGGACCTCGTGGATGTGGAGCGCCTTGACCGGGATGAGGTGCTCGCCGCAGGTGCCGCTGAGCTTGAGCCCCCGCGTCTTCATCGTCTCCACGTGCTCGGGCCATTGATCGATGAGGGTCACGTCGTGGCCGGCCTTGGTCAGGAGCCCGCCGACGACGCATCCGATGGCACCCGCGCCGATGATCCCGATTCTCGTGCTCATGTCTTCCCCCTGTCCCGCGGCATATTACCACCGGGCCTGGCGCCTCTTCCATGGTCGCGTGAGCCGCCGCCGGCCGCCATGCCGGGTACCTCGTGCGCGATGGACCAGTCGCCGAAAGTCACGGCCGTTGACGCCGGCCGTCCGTTGCGGCACACTTGGTGCCTGGTGAACGAGATGACGAGCTGCGGGTGTTGTCGGGCGCCTGGGCCCCTCACGGCCCTCGCGCCGTGGCGTGAAGCCGAGATCATGGTCTGACACCTCGCGCAACGCCCGGTAGTCGAAGGCCCGGGGGGCATCGCCCGCCGGGCTTTTTCTTTTCGCGTGACGGTCGATCGCCGTCAAGGGAGCCTGTTGTCATGGGCAAGCGCGCCCCCGTTCGCGACACGCCGCGGGCCGCCGTCTGGTCGCTGATCGGCAACACACCCCTGGTGCGCCTGACGCGGCTCGAGCCACATCCGGGCGTCGAGATTCACGCCAAGCTCGAGTCGTACAATCCTGGTGGGTCGGTGAAGGATCGGGCGGCCGCCTCCATGATCCTCGACGGCCTGCGCACGGGCGCGCTCCGGCCCGGCCGGACGCTGCTCGACGCGACGTCCGGCAACACTGGCATCGCCTACGCGATGCTGGGCACCGCTCTCGGCTATCCGGTCAAGCTGTGCGTCCCGTCGAACGTCACCCCGGAACGCAAGCGGTTGCTGGACGTGTACGGCGCGGAGGTGGTCTGGACGAGCTCCATGGATGGATCCGACGGCGCGATCCGGCTGGCGCGGCAGCTCTACGCCGAGAGCCGTGATCGCTACTTCTACCCGGACCAGTACAACAACGCGGCCAACTGGCTCGCGCACTATGAGACGACGGGCGTCGAGATCCTCGTTCAGACCGACGGCCGGGTCACCCACCTCGTCGCCGGGCTCGGGACGAGCGGGACCTTCATGGGCACCGGACGTCGGTTGCGCCTGGCCAAGCCCGAGATCCGGCTGATCTCCGTGCAACCCGACTCGCCGCTCCACGGCCTCGAGGGCCTCAAGCACATGGCGACGGCCATCGTCCCGGAAATCTACGACCCGACGCTGGCCGACGAGGACGCGCGGGTCGAGACCGAGGCGGCATGGGACATGGTACGGCGGGTCGCGCACGAGGAAGGCATCTTTGTCGGTGTCTCCGGCGCGGCCGCCCTCGTGGTCGCGGTGCGGCTGGCCCAGGCGCTCGATCAGGGTCTCATCGTCACCATCATCCCGGACGGGGGCGAGCGCTACCTGTCGGATCGGATGTTGACCGCGTGACCGGTGACCCGGACGGGGGCGGGGCTCGGGCCATGCATTCCGACAGCGAAAGCCTGGTGACGGAGGGCGAGATGGGATTGCTCGACGGGAAGGTCGCGGCGGTGACGGGAGCGGGAAGCGGAATTGGCCGGGCGGTGGCGTTCGGCCTGGCAGCCGCCGGGGCCGCCGTGGTCGTCAATGACTACGGTGTCAGCGTCGACGGCCGCGACCCGTCGAGCGCGGCCGCCGAGGCCGTCGTGAAGGAGATCCAGGCGCGCGGCGGGCGGGCGGTAGCGAGCGCCGAGAGCATCGCCACGATGGCGGGCGGCCGCGCCGTGGTCGACGCCGCGCTCGGCAACTTCGGCGACCTCCACATCGTCGTCTGCTGCGCCGGCATCCTGCGCGAGCGGATGATCTTCAACATGAGCGAGGAGGACTGGGACGCGGTGATCGCCGTGCACCTGAAGGGCCACTTCACGGTCATGCAGCCGGCCACCGCCCACATGCGGCAGAAGCGCGCCGGGCGCATCATCACGTTCACGTCCACCGCCGGGCTCGAGGGCAGCCCGGGCCAGCCGAACTACTCGGCGGCGAAGGAGGGCATCGTGGGGCTCACGCGCTCCACCGCGCTCGCCATGGCGAAGTACGGCGTGACCGTGAACTGCATCTCGCCGACGGCCGACACGCGGATGACCCAGCGGCTGCCGGACGAGCGGCGGGGCCAGGCCATGGCGCCGCCCGAAGCGATCGCGGCCGTGGTGGCCTTCCTGGCGAGCGACCGCGCGGCCCACGTGACCGGCCAGGTCATCGGCGTGCGCGGCAACCAGGTGACACTCTTCTCCCACCCCGCGCCGCTTCGCCAGGTCACCAGCCGCGAGCCGTGGACGCCCGAGGCCTTCGCCGACATCTACGACGGCGCCCTCGGCCAAGACCGGCTCCGCCGCCTCGACGCGCTCAAGATTCCCTGGCCGCCCCAGTCCTGATCGGCGGGACTGTTACTCCGCTCGCTCCCGCGAGAGCGGCGGCGTGAGGCTGGCAACGGCCAGGCTCAGCGCCTGGTGGCGTGCGCAGCCGCACTGGCGGCCGGCCGTGGCGGAACGCGTTCTCGCGAGGCCAATCGGCGGTAACAGTCGAGGTGTTTTCGGGGATCAACGGACGAAATCGGTGATCGCGGGAATCACCGTCCGGGGCGCTTCCTCCATCAGCCAGTGACCCACGCCCGGGACGACCTGGCCCCTGACATCGGAGGCCACCAGCTTGGCCTGCTCGATGAGGAACGTGCCCCCGGCCTTCTCGCCCGACAGCACCAGCATCGGCATGGAAAGCCGCGTCCTGCCCATCCGGGCGAAGTCCTCGGCGTCGCGCTCGAAATTGCGGAAATACTCGAAGCCAGCGCGCATGGCTCCGGGCTGCGCGTAGGCCTTCGCATAGATGCGGCGATCGGCCTCGGGCACTGAGTGTTTCGGGTCGGCCGCGAAGTCGTTCCAGAAATGCTCGAAGTAGATTCGCTCGCGACCCTTGACCAGCCGCAGCGGGACGTCGCCGTAGAAGTGGAAGTGCCACAGGTCGCGCAGGAGCCAGACGTTCTTCCAGTTGGCGATGCCGGGCAGGAAGGCGTCCATCAGCCCCACCCGCTCGGTGGCCTGCGGGAACTGGGCGGCGTAGGCGTAGGCGACCATCAATCCGATGTCGTGGCCGACGATACTGACCCGATCGAGCTTCAACGAAGAGGTCAACTCGTGGATGTCCACCGCCATGGTCTTCTTGTCATAGCCGGACGTGGGCTTGGCCGATCCACCGGCGCCGCGCAGGTCGGGAACGACGACCGTGTGGCGCTGAGCGAGCGAGGGCAGGATCGGGTGCCACATGTGGCTGGTCTCGGCGTAGCCGTGCAGCAGCACCACGGCGCTGCCCGTACCGCCGATCAGGTAACGCAGTCGTACTCCGTTGACCTTGGCGAAGCGCTCGGCAAAGTCGATGGACGATCGGGTCTTCCTGAGCTTCGTCACTGGGACTGCCCTTTCATCGGGCGGGGTGCCACGCGAGTCTCTCGACACGCCCCAGAATCGGCCCAAAGAGGCGCCGCGTCAAGTGGCGCCCCCTCGAAGCCTGAGGCCCGGCCCCGGGGGCGACCTCACCCCAGGGACCGGACCGGGCCTGTCATCTGCGAAGCCGCCGGCGCTCCCGGACGCCGTCTGGATCAATCCCCCGGCCCCGATCAGCGGGCCGCGATCGCAAATCGTGGACGGCGCGGCTCCTCAGCTCGCGCCCGAGCCCCTCACAGCCTCTAGGATCGACGTTGACCCCCCAGGCCTCATCCTGGGTTGCACGGGGTTGCACGGTTGCGGCCGTTTCGAGGGGTGTAAGCCCCCCTCCCCGCAGGACGCGCATCGATAAGCTCCCTGGGGGAGGGGTACCTATCCCCCTGAGAATGGATGCAACCGTGCAACCCTCTCAAGAATATCGGCCCACGGTGAGATGACGATCTCGATTTCCAGAGCCGCATCGGCTGAGATAGAATCGACCCGTCGTGAGGCAATGGAGAACCTTGTGAAGCGACTCGTGCTCGGTGCGCTGCTCGTGGCGGCACTCGCGGTACCCGTTCATCCGCAAGTGCGGGTGAACGTCGACATCGGGATCCACCTTCCGAGTCCGCCGCCACTCGTGGTCGTCCCCGGAACGCCGGTCTACTACGCTCCGCGCGCCCCCGCGAACGTCTTCTTCTACGCCCATCAGTACTGGGTCTTCGCCAACGGTGGATGGTACGTCGGGCCGACCTGGCACGGTCCGTGGGTGGTCGTGCAGCCCGCCTACGTGCCGGCGCCGATTCTCCAGATCCCCGCCCGCTACTACCCTGCCCCTCCTCCGACCTGGAAGGCGTGGCGGCGGGATGGGCCGCCGCGGTGGGAGTCACACTACGGGCGCGAGTGGCGCGAAGAAGCCCACGAGCGCAACTGGCGCGAGCGCGAGGAGCGCTGGGATCGGGGCAAGGCGAAAGGTTGCCCGCCTGGACAGGCCAAGAAGGGACGCTGCTGACACGAAGTGAGTGCCGGAGAGATCGTCGCGCAGCAGACGTCAGAACGGGTAGCCGAGGGTGGCGAAGACGGCCGGTCCTTCCTTGCCGAAGCCGATGTCGACGCGCCCGACCACATTGGGTCGGACGACGGCCCTGAACCCGACACCGGGGTTCACGGCGAAGTTCCGGGCCGTCACGTCCAGCAGATTCTTCGCCACCTCGCCGAGATCGAGGAAGGGGGCAATCTCCCAGTCTGTGTTCACGTTGAAGAGTCGGTAGCGAAACAGCCGGATCCGCTCCTCCACGTTGAGGAGCAGGTAGCTGCTGTCGATGAACCGGTTTTCTCCATGCCCTCTCAGCGTGTTCTTGCCCCCGAGGATGCTCCGCTCGAGAAACGGGACGTCCGGACCCAAGGTCTGGTTGTAGGCGGTCCGCACGACAGTCACATAGCGACCATCCCCCAGCGGAAAGAAGCCCTTCAGCTCCAGCCTGTAGTGCCGATAATTCGCGGTGCTCCCCAGAGCCTTCGTGATCAGCTCGAAGACGCCCGTGCCGTACAGCCCGCGGGTGGGCAGATCGGGATTGTCCAGCGTGCTGAATGTCGCGCCCATCCGTTGGACGTGTGCCGTGAAGCCGTCGATTCCCGGGACGGCGGCGGCGCTGAATCGGTCCTGAAGTGATGGGAGCGCGGTCACGGCGCCGCGGCCGATGTCGACTCGGCGAAACCGGTCCCCGACCATCAGTTGAACGTGCGGCCCGAACCGGTATGCCACCGAGGAGGTGAACCCCTTTTCCTCGTCCGCATAGTTCGTCTCGTTTCTGCTCGAGCTCTGCGACTGGAAGCCGAAGAAGCGGGCCGCACCGTCCGTGAACGCCGTCACCTCTCCCGTGAGCTCCAGCCTCCTGTCGAGCCGTGTGCTGTCTCGGAACTTGAGCGTGTAGTCTTCGTTGACGTGCGTGGACTTGGACAGGGTGATGTCCCAGCGCCGGCCCGGCTCCGGGTAAAAGGCGCCGAACAATTGCGTCGTGAGGCCGAAGTTCCGGTTGTAGTTGACCTGCGGCACGATCATCGTGCCGATCTCATCATTGCTATTGTGCAGGAGGAACGCGGAGAGCGCGCCCAGGGACAACCCCTCGTTGGGATCAGTCTTGATGACCGGCAGCGGGATGTTCACCACCTTCACCGGATCGCCAAACGTTTCGTTGGCGAGCGGATACGGGAGGTATTGGCGCGGGACAAAGCCGGTGCATGCCGCTGTCAGGACACAGCCGACGACGGCAAGGAAAGCGGAGACACGGGGGCGACCCACCCGCTCACGATAAGACCTCTGGGCGGCGGAGTCGAGTCCCAGGGCGATCACCCTTCTGAACAACGAGAGACAGACGATCCAGAAGAGGATTACTCGTGTCGAACATTCGAGTGAGACTGTCGTCACGCGTCGGAGCTGCCTGGTGGTCATCTTTGGCAGATGGCGGCTAAGTCCGTGACGCAACACTTCGTGCCACCTCGGCAGCCGATAGGAGTGACACCCCTTTCGGGCAGATGAGGTTCGACCACACCCAATGATGGTACGCGATAGTTCGCGCCGCCGCCAAAACGGGCCGATCTCTAGTCGTATGTGCGTCCGGCCCCACGATGATGTTGTACTCTCGACTCGCCGGGCTGCGAATGGTCGTGTCTAGTCGAGGGGCGGCAACTACCCGACGAGCCGGAGCTCCTACCTGACGGGCTCGGGCTCGCCGGTCGCCTCGCGGATCCGCCGACGGGCGAGGCGCTCCGCCGCGGCCTCGGTCGTGATCCGCTCGGCATCCGCGGTGCGGAAGATCTCGGTGAGCGTCCGGCCGATCCCGGCGAGCTCGTCGCCGAGGCGCGAGCGCGACCAGCCTTGCATCTCCAGGGCCACGACGTGAAGCACGCCGCCGGCGTTGATCACGAAGTCGGGCGCGTAGAGGACGCCCGCATCTTTCAGCCGGTCGGCGTCCTCGGGCGTCGCCAGCTGATTGTTCGCGGCGCCGGCGACGATGCGGCAGCGGAGAGACGAGATCGACTTCTCGTTGAGGATCCCGCCGAGCGCACAGGGAGCGAACACGTCGCACGGCTCGCTCAACGCGGCGGCAGGGTGGATCACGAGAGCGCCCGTCGATACGGCAATCGCGGAGGCGCGATCCGCATCGAGGTCCGCAACGGCGACCTCTGCTCCAGCCTCGGTCAGCAGCCGCACGAGCTCGCCGCCGACACCACCGGCGCCCTGGACGACGACGCGCCGGCCATGCAGGTCCTCCGTGCCGAACACGTGGGCGACTCCCGCCCGCATCCCGTGGAAGACACCGACCGCCGTATCCGGGGCGGTCGATCCGGCGCCACCATGCGCATCCGATCGGCCGTAGGCATGGCGTGTGCGCTCGGAGACGACATCCATGTCCCGATCATCGGTGTTGACGTCTGGCGCCGTACGGAAGGCGCCATGGAGGGACTCGACCAGGTCGCCGTACGCGAGCAGCAACCGACGCCGTTCGGCCCCTTGCGGGATCCGGGGAACGGCGAGAACAGCCTTACCTCCGCCGTTCGGCCCACGAGCGACTGCCATCTTGAGGGTCATCGCCCCGGCGAGTCGCATCGCGTCGGCCAGGCCGTCCGCCGGGCTGGGATAGACCTTCATCCTCGTCCCGCCGCCGGCCGCGCCACCACGCGTCGAGTGGAGCGCGATGAACATCCAGGTGGCGCCCGGCGCGTCGTAATGCATCACGACGGCCTCGCCGTCCCAGCTCCGAATCAGATCGTCGAACACGCTCCTGCTCCGCTGCCGTGGCGCTTCACCCGCAGGCCACGCTTGCGCGCGACCAGGAGGTGGTCATAAAGAACCGTGGCCCTGAACGCACCCTCGCCGGCGGCGTTCGCGTCGCGCCGGGAACGACCGTCGAGCTGAGTCTCCTGGATCCGGATGCCAGCCAAGGCCACACCGAGAAGGAGTCCGAAGCCCAGTTGGCTGCCGGCCTGAAGCGACTCGCTGCGTACCAGGATCGACTGTGGGCGGAGGCGAAGCATGCGGTCCTTGGGTGCTCCAGGGCATCGACGCGGCGGGCAAGGACGGAACGATCCGGCATGTCGTCGGGGCGTTCGACCCGATGGGCTGCCAGGTGACGTCGTTCACGGTGCCGACCGCGATCGAGGGGGTAGTCGACATAGAGCCTTCTCAGCCCTCCCCAGAGGGGCTGGCGGACGAAGACAACTCCCGCCCAGCGTTGCCCCGATCGTGCGAGTCGGGGCAGACGATGTCAAGGGCGGCGCTGGCCGACCGCGGGTGCCGCGGGCGGCACCGTGCCTCCGACGCAGGGGCTACGAAGCGAGAGGGCGGCAATGATACACTCGGAGGAACTTGGATGCTACTTCTCTCACCCCATCCCGCATGATCCGGATGAGAAACTCTTCACGTCCCTCTCACGAGTTTCTCAGGCTCGGCGTGTATCCTGCGTGTGAGCGAGAGCGTCGAGGAGCTCCGCCTCTCGTGACCGCCCACGGCTGTTCACAGGACAGGAGAGATGAAGGAGCCCGTATGCGAGCATTCCTGGTCTTGTTGATGACGCTCGCACTGCTGATGCCTCTGGTCGCAGCCGGCGCCGCTTCCTTCGCCGACGAGATGCTGCCGACCGACCCCGCGCTCGTGACGGGCAGACTGCCCAACGGGCTCACCTACATCATCCGCCCGCATAAGAACCCCGAAGGGCGCGTGAGCATCTGGCTTCATGTCGCCTCCGGCTCGCTCAACGAGACCGATCCGACGCGCGGCCTCGCCCATTACCTCGAGCACTTGGCGTTCAACGGGTCCGCCAACTTCCCTCCCGGGTCGGTCATGCCTTTCTTCCAGTCGCTCGGCCTTGCTTTCGGGCGCGACCAGAACGCCTTCACGGGCTTCGATCAGACGACCTATCAGCTGACGCTGCCCGGCGTCGGACGCGAGGCCCTCGAGAAAGGGCTGCTGTTCATGTCGGACGTGGCCATGCGCTTGAGCCTGGATCCGGCCGAGATCGACAGCGAGCGCCAGATCATCCTCGAGGAAAAGCGCGCGCGCTCGAGCGCGCAACAACGGGTGCAGGACCAGGTCCAGGAACGGCTGGCCCCTGAGTCGACCCTGGGGCGGCGCCTCCCCATCGGCACCGAGGAGACGATCAAGGCCGTGACCCGAGAAGACTTCCGGGATTATTACTCGCGCTGGTACGTACCGAGCAACATGACGGTGATCGTGGTGGGCGACACTGACCCGGCGATCGCGGCCGATGTCATCACGCAGCAGTTCGGCGGCGGCCGCGCCGTCCCGCGGCCGACAGCTCGTGACGTAGGAGTCAAGCCCTCCGCGGGACCGCGGGCCATCATTGCGACGGACCCGGAACTGACTCGGGCCGAGGTCTCGATCGTGCGGCTCGAGCCGCCCAGGGGACCGACCACGACGGTCGCCCAGAGGCGGCGTGACCTCGTCGAGAGCATCGGCACGTGGGCGTTCAACCGCCGCGTGAACGCGGAGCTGGCGGCGGGCCGCGTGCGCTTCCTCGGCGGGAACGTGTCGGTCCAGGAGTGGCCGCGAGTCCTGAGAATCAGCAGTGCGGAGGCCTCGGGCCGCCCGGGCACGTGGCGCGGCATGCTGGCGGACCTCGGGACCACTCTGCAGCGCGCCCGGCTCCACGGCTTCACCGAGCGCGAGCTTCAGGACGCGCGCGCGGCATTCATGGCCGATGCAGAGGCCGCCGCGCGGCGGGAGTCGACACGCCCGGCGCGGGAGCTGCTGTATCAGATCAACCGTGGCGTCACCCGCCAGGAGCCACTGATGTCGGCGGCCCAGACGCTCGCGGTGCTCCAGCGCCTGCTTCCCGGCATCACCGCCCGCGAGGTCTCGGACACCTTCGCCGCCCTCTTCGACCCGAGCCGCGCCATCTTCATCGCCGAGCTTCCCGCGAACGACGAGGTGCCGAGCGAGGCTGACCTCGTGGCGATCGGCCGGGCCGCCGTGGACGTCAAGCCCGATAAGGCGGCCGACGTGGCCCGGGCGGAGACGCTCCTCCCGGTCCTGCCCCAGGGAGGCTCCATGGTGGAGAGCCGCACGCATGCGGGGAGCGGCGTGACGTCGATGTGGCTCGACAACGGCCTCCGCATCCACCACCGCCACATGGATCAGCGCCGGAACGAGGCGAGCATCGCGATCACGCTGGCCGGGGGGCCGATCGAGGAGGAGGCGGCGAATCGCGGGATCACCGAGGCGGCGCTCCGCGCCTGGGAGCGCCCGGCGACGAGCAGGTTGTCCAGCACCGAGATCCGGGACCTGATGACGGGGGCGAAGGTGCATGTGCGAGGGAGCGCGAGCGGAGACACCGCGACCCTGACGGTATCCGGCGATTCTGCCGCGCTCGAGCGCGGGCTCCAGCTCGCGTATCTCCTGCTCACTGATCCGGTCATCGAGGAGGCGGCGCTCGAGCAGTGGAAGCAGGCGGAGACGCAGCGGACCATCGAGTGGAAGAGTCAGCCCATGCAGGTGCTGGTCGAGACGAGCCAGGCCGCCATCTACCCGCCGGGCGAGACGCGTCCCCGGTCCCTGACCGCCGCCCAGGTCGGCGCGATCACCCGCCCGGCGGCTCAGGCGTGGCTCCGACGCCTCATCACCGAGGCCCCCATCGAGGTGGCGGTGGTCGGCGACGTCGATCGTGAAGCAGCCACGCGCCTGGTGACGCGGTACCTGGGCGCGTTACCCGCGCGGCCGCGCATCGGCGGCAAGACGTTGTCGAATCTGCGGGTCATTGCCCGGCCGCAGGGGCCGATCCGCGTCGCGGAGTCGGTCGACACGCAGACGCCCCAGGCCGCCGTCCTGGCCGGATTTTTTGGCGCCGACCTCCACGACCTGCGCGACACGCGGCTCCTCGGCATGGCCGCGCGGATTCTGAGCACTCGCATGGTGAAGACCATCCGCGAGGAAAAGCAGCTCGTCTACAGCATCGGCGCCTCCTCCGAGCCAGCCGTCGTCTACCCGGGCTTCGGGCTCTTCGCGGCGGTCGCCCCGACCGACCCCGGCAAGGCGCCGGCGCTGGCGGCAGCAGTGGAGGAGATGTACGCCGCCTTCGCCAAGGACGGGCCGACACCCGACGAGCTCGCGGTGGCCAAGAAGCAGACAGCGAACCTTCTCGACGAGGTGCTGAAGACACCGGACTTCTGGCTGAGTCGTCTGACCACGCTCGACTACCGCGGGCTGAGCGTGGAGGATCTGCTCGACGCCCCGGCCCAGTATCAGGGCTTCACGGCTCAGGAGGTCCGACAGGCGTTTGCGCGATACGACCGGCCCGACGCTCGCTTTCGGTTCGTGATCATGCCGCGATCGTAGGCCGCCGCTGATCGAGCGGCAGCGTCTGGCTCGGAGACGCGCTCGCCCGCGACCAAAGAGCTGCGAGGGTCCCACCCCGCAACACGGGATCGTTCAGGTTTGCTCCCGCCGCCGGGCGAGCACGTCTGCTTCGATCGCGAGCCACATCAGAAGCCGAGGCCTTTCGTGGTGAACGCCATCCGGTAGAGCGCGGAGCCTGCGGTGACGTAGAACGCCGGCGGGATCCCGCACGCCGCGTGGTGATTGTGAATCGTCAGCATCGGCTCTGACACCTGACGCTCACCTCCCGTCGCTGCGCCAGCCCATGCCGCGGGCTGTCCAACTCGGCACATCACACGGTCAGCGCCGGCGCCGGCGACCCGCCGCTCGCGTCCGCGCCGCCTTCTTCGCCGCCCTGGACCGCGCGGCCTGACTCTGGCGCCGCATCCGGGTGCGGGCGCCTTTCCGGGCGGCCTGGCTCGCGATTCCCGTGCGCACCCGCGTCGCCGCGCCACGTCGCGCCGCAACCTTGGGTGAGCGGGCCGTCCCCCGGCGCTCCCGCGCCGAGCGCCTGGCCTGTCGCGACAGCGAACGCTTCGATGCCGCGCCGGTTCCCTCGCGCTTCAGCGCTTTCGAGATGGCGCGCCCGCGCTTGCGCGACGGCGCCCGAGGCTCGCGCTGGCCCTGGCCGGTTTCGTAGGCGCGCTCGGCGGACTCGCGCGTGCGTTCCGACGTTTGGCCCTCGCGCGGCGGCTTGAGCGGGACGCCCGCGCGCCGTGCCTTCGAGAGACCGATGGCGATCGCCTGCTTGGTGGACTGGGCGCCGTGCTTGCCTTCGCGGATGTGATGCATCTCTTCCCGTACGAACTCGCCGGCCGCCGTGGACGGCTCCTTGCCCTCGCGGACCTCTTCCTTGGCGCGTTTCACGGTGTTCTTCTCTGCCATGGCTATCTCCTCGACCGCGCCGTGCGGGCTTGGGGTTCGCGTCCGAATGCCTTGCGCAGCTCGCCCTTGGCACGCTCGAGCACGCGCTTCTGCGAAGCGTTCAATCCCCTGCCGGCGCGGTTGATGTAGAAGTTGAGCATGGAAATCGCGGACTGATAGGCGGGAGCCTTGCGGCGCCTGCTGCGGAGGGCGGAGCGCTTCAGCGAGGCCGCCACCGCCCTCGGACTGCGGAGTTTGAAGACGTTGGGCTCGAGGTCCAGCGCGTTGCTCGTCTGCGTGACGTGCTGCGACCACCGTTTCCCGCGACTCGGCGCGGCTCCACGGTTGGTGCGCTTGCCCCGCTGCCGTCCGCCACTGCTACGATGCCGACCTGTTGCCATGATGACCTTCTAATCCTCCTCGATATCATATTCATGGGTCACATTTTACGCCGATGCCGATTGAAGTCGAGGCACCGCCGCCCTCATGCGTTAGGGACGATCGAAGAATCAGCGGGCTCTTGATCGCGTCGCCCGGGAGCTCCGGGGCGCCAGCCGATGCCCGCTCGCCGGCGGTAGCGGTCGGTCGCCCGGTGCCCGGGGAGGGTCCGGCCGACGCCCGCGTGTTCATCATCGGGCAGGCGC
>WNGF01005728.1_pt1 | contig 15666 bp, 6 predicted proteins | sample 5400641 | NCBI WGS metagenome assembly WNGF01 (sample SAMN13153371, study PRJNA577476) | soil metagenome | isolation source: 80 cm soil or saprolite under grassland replicate 2 | place: USA:California | collected 2016-06-15
CCGTCGTCGTACGTCGTGACAGGCGTACCGCTTACCGACATTCAGGCGGACGGCTAGACGGTCCGATCGGGTTTCCGAAGGCCCACCCATCTCTCCCGCCCGGCGAACGGGCAGTCAGGGTTCGAACTGAGACACTACCGACTCCCGGAGGGTCGGGCTCGGCCCGTGACGTCACACGGGGACGATGATCAGGATCAGCCAGCCGAGGAGGAGGGTCAGGAGAAATCCCCGATACGTCAGGGTGGAGAAGCTCCCGACCAGCATGTTCTGGGGATTGCCGGTGAGCGTGGCCACGCGGCCGACATTGGCCGCGGTCGCGAGCGCGACCAGGTAGGGAACGACGTCGTCTCGTGCATGCAGCCAGATTACCCGGCCGTGGCGCGCGGCGGCGCTCAGAACGTGTACTGGAGCGCTCGATGAACTCGCCGGTGAAGACGTGGCTCCCTTTCGATTGACGGGCCGCGACTTCGCGCGGTATCACCCACTCCCCGGGTCTGTTCCCCGTCCTGTTGTCGGGTCTGGCCCTGTACCCGACTCGGGGACCGTGGCAAGATGCGCGCGGAGGACGACGCCATGCCTGACCGTATCGACGCGTTCGCGACCGCCACCGAGATGCTGGCCGCGCTCCGTGTCGGACGAGTATCCGCCGTCGAGCTGCTCGACCTGCACCGGCGGCGGATCGAGCGCTACAACCCGGCGCTGACCGCGATCGTGGAACCAGACCTCGAGGGTGCACGCGGTACGGCCGAAGCGGCCGACGCTCGACGGGCGCGCGGCGAGAACGCGTCACTGCTCGGCCTGCCGATGACGCTCAAGGAGTCGATCAACGTCAAGGGGCTGCGCACGACGTGCGGCATGACGCAATGGGCGAGCTTTCGGTCCGAGCACGATGCGCCGGTAACCGCGCGGGTCAAGGCCGCCGGGGCCGTGATCATAGGGAAGACCAACGTGCCGCCGATGCTCGCGGACTGGCAGTCGGCGAATCCCGTCTACGGTCGCACCAACAACCCGTGGGATCTCGGAATGACGCCGGGCGGCAGCACCGGTGGCGGCTCGGCCGCGCTCGCCGCCGGATTGACACCGCTCGAATACGGCAGCGACATCGGCGGCTCGATCCGCGTGCCGGCCGTGTTCTGCGGCGTGTACGGCCACCGACCGAGCGAGACGGCGATGCCCCGGAGCGGACAGTTCCCGTTGCCGCCGATGCCGAACGCCGCGGTGGTGATGGGCGTCCAGGGCCCGCTCGCGCGCTCCGCCGAAGATCTCGAGCTCGCCCTCGACGTGGCGGCGGGACCCGACACCGGTGAGGACGTCGCATGGCGACTCGCCTTGCCGGCGGCACGCCGCGAGCGTCTCGCCGATTTCCGCGTCGCGGTGCTACCGCCGGTCGACTGGGTGCCGCTCGACGCGGAGCACCTGGCGGCTCAGGATGAGCTCGCATCGCGCCTCGGTCGCCTCGGCTGTCAGGTCAAGAGCATCCAGCCGGACAGCTTCGGCAACCATCGGAAACACTACGAGCTCTATCTGACGCTGCTCGCCGCCGTGACGTCGGCGCGCTCGACCGAGGAGATGCGGCGCCACAGCCTCGAGGTGCTCCGGACGCGTGATGACGAGTGGTCACGCGCCCAGCAACGCGGCCTGCAGGGAGTCGCGGCCGACTACATCGCGTGGCACGGACAACGCGAGCAGTATCGCGCCGCCTGGCGCGCCTTCTTCCGTGACTGGGATGTGCTCGTGGCCCCGGCCTGGCTTGGTCCGGCCTTTCCGCACTGGGACAAACCGTGGCCACAAACGCCGGAATCGTTCCGTAAGACGTTCGCGATCAACGGCCGGCCCGTGCTCTCCGAGCTCGGACTGTTCTATCCCGCCGTGTCGACCCTCGCCGGCCAGCCGGCGACCGCATTCCCGGTCGGCGTGACGAAAGCCGGACTCCCGATCGGCCTGCAGGCGATCGGTCCGTACCTCGAGGACCGGACGCCGATCAGGTTCACCGCCCTCGTCGCCCGCGAGCTCGGTGGGTTCACCCGGCCCTCCGGGTACGAGTAGGTCGTTGGCTCCCCTTCGTTGCTCCGTGCATGTGAGTGGTGACCGACTGCCGAGAGGATGATCATGGACAATGTAGCGTTCGACCGCGAGCCGCCTGCGAACCTGACGACGATGGTCATGGCGTTCGGAGGGTGGATCGATGCCGGCCGGGCGGCAACGGGCGCCTTGCGCCACCTGGTCCGCGACCTCCCGGCCGCGCCGTTGGCCCGGATCGACCCTGAAGAGTTTTTCGTGTTCACCCAGGAACGGCCCGAGGTGCGGTTGCGGGCCGATGGGGGCCGCGACATCCAGTGGCAAGAGAGCGAGTTCTTCGCGTGGCATCCAGAGGATGACCGGGACGGCCTCCTGCTGTTTTGCGGTCCGGAGCCCCATCAGAGGTGGCGCACCTATACGACGGCGTTCCTCGATGTGGCCGAGCGCTGTGGCGTGAGGCGGATCGTCTCGCTCGGGGCGCTCCTGGCTGGCGCTCCTCACACCCGGCCCGTACGCGTCACGGCCCGCTGTACCGACGCCGCCTCGCGGTCGCTCCTCGAAGCCTGGGGCATCTTTCGTCCTCCGACCTACGAAGGCCCGACCGGGATTTCCTCGATCGTCCTGGACGCGGCGGAGAGACGGGGAATGGAGCATGTCGGCTTCATGGGACAAGCGCCGCATTATTTGCGGGATTCCGAGAACCCGGCGGCGATCCAGGCCCTGGTGAGCTATGTGGCCCGCCTGCTCCACCTGAGCCCGGATATGTCCCACTTTGCCGAGGCCATCCAGGACTTTCGCACTCAATGTGATCGGGCGGTGGCTCGGGACCGCGCCACCCGAGAGCATGTGCAGAAGCTGGAGCAGGAATACGATGCGGCGGCTGGCGAGGAGCGACCGCCGCTATCCAGCGAAGAGCTCGACCCGGACAAGCTGATGCGAGAGGTCGAGGACTTCCTGCGTGGGCAGCGGGAAGGCGGTGCGGAGGGCTGACGGGCGCACCTCGGACAATCAAGCTCGGTGCCGACGGCTCCGGTGCGCGGTACGAGCGCGAACGGAAGCATCGACGGCGACGGCGGCAACGTACCCAGCCCGAGGCGTGAGCGAAAAGAGCTCCCAGCGACGCTCATCGTCGGGGCGATCAAGCGCGCGGATGCTCGCGCGTTGCTGGTCGGCCCCGAGCTCGACGTCGAGATGGTCGAGGCCCCGGTTGAGGCCGTCGCCGCACGCCTTGAGATAGGCTTCTTTCACCGTCCAGAAACGGAAGAACGCATGGAGCCGACGGTCTCGAGGCAGCCGGTCGAGGGTCGCACGCTCGGCCGCCGAGAAGAATCTTGCGACGATCCCCTCCAGGTCGGGCAAGACGCGCATTCGCTCCACATCGACGCCGACGTCCCGGTCACGCGCGACGACGACGAGCGCCAGCTCGTGCGAATGGGACAGGTTGAACCGGAGCGCGGTGCCGTGGATGGTGGCGTCCAGCATCGGCTTACCCCATGGTCCCGCGGTGAAGACGACGGACGCCGGCGCTGCGGACAGGTAGCCCGCCAGGACCGAGCGTAACGCCATGCGGGCCGCGACGAAGCGGCGTCGATCGAGGTCGAATCGGAATCGACGCGCACGCTCCCTCTCTTCGGTCGACAGCGCCTCGGCCGTCTCGCCATGGGGATCAGCGTCCTCGAGCGCGATCGTCCAGACGTGGGCCGTGTCCGGCCCGAGGGCGACGTCCGCTTCGGAGCCCTGGGGATCGCGATGGACGATGGTCGTCATGGCGGGACGTAGGGTAACACCCGTCCACCATGCCGCCCGGCGTCCGTGATAGTGTCGAGCTGCTCCTGAGGCTCGCCGGCTCAGGACGAGACCTGAGCGGCGAAATCGTCGCCGACCCGAGACTCCGATTCGATGTGTGGCATCGCCGGTATCGTCGATCTCCGTGGCAACAGGCCCGTTCCTCTCGGCCGCCTGCGTCGCATGGCGGACGCCATGGTTCACCGCGGCCCCGACGACGACGGATACTTCCAGGCCGACGGGCTCGGTCTCGCCAATCGCCGCCTCAGCATCGTCGGCCTGGCGGACGGCCGCCAGCCGATCACCAACGAGGACGGCAGCGTCGTCGTCGTCTTCAACGGCGAGTTGTTCGACTATCCCGAGCTCAAGCCGGCTCTGGAAGCGCGAGGGCATCGCTTCGCCACCCACTGCGACACGGAGCTGATCGCGCATCTCTGGGAAGAACACCAGGACCAGCTGTTCGAGCATCTGCGGGGTCAGTTCGCCTTCGCCGTCTGGGACCAGCGTCGTCGCCGACTCGTCCTGGCACGCGACCGCTTCGGCATCTGTCCGCTGTTCTGGTCGCGCCAGATCTCGCCTGAAGGAGACTGGCTGTTGTTTGCCTCCGAGATCAAAGGGCTGCTCGCCTCGGGACTCGTCGAGGCGCGCCCCGACCTGAGAGGCATCGATCAGGTCTTTCACTTCCTGGCCGTGCCGGGACCGGCCACGTGCTTCGAGGGGGTCCAGCTCTTGCAGCCCGGACACGCCCTGACGATCGACCTGGATGGGCGCGATCACGCCGCGCGGATTCAGCAGCGGTGCTACTGGGCGATCGATTTTCCGGACCGCGGTCAGGAAGAGCCCGGCACGAAGCACGTCGTGGATGAGTTCGAGCGTCTCATGGTGGTGGCGGTCGAGCGGCGATTGCGTGCAGATGTTCCCGTCGTGTCCTATGTGAGTGGTGGCATCGATTCCAGCGTCGTCGCCGCCATCGCCGCGCGCGTTCGGGGCGAGCCGATCCCGACCTTCACCGTTCAGATCAAGGCGCCACGCCTCGACGAAAGCCGGCAGGCGGCCGTCGTGTCCCGGCACATCGGCGCCCGGCCGGTCGTCGTGCCGGTCGGCAACACCGACGTCGTCAACACGTATCCGGAGCTGATCCGCGCGGCGGAAGCGCCCGTCATCGATACCTCGTCCACGGCGATGCTGATGATGGCGCGAGAGGTCCATCGCCGCGGGTACAAGGTCGCGCTGACCGGAGAAGGCTCCGACGAGTGGCTCGCCGGCTACGCCTGGTACAAGGTCCACCGCCTGTTGGGCTATTTCGATCGCGTTCCCGGGCTTCCCCTCGGGCACGCCATACGCGGGCTGCTGTACGACATCGCCGGGGTGCCCCTGGGCGCGCAGCGGCACATTCGCGCCATCCGTGAGTCGCTGGGCGACCATTCCGCCTTCCAGGATTTCTACAGCCTGCTCGTCGCCGCCCGGTTCCTCTTCCTCGGCGACGACGCGCTGGCCGCCCTGGCCGACCACAACCCGTACCTGGCGCTCGAGCCGAACCTCGACCGCATGCGGCGCTGGGATCCGCTCAACCGCGGCCTGTACTGGGCAGGCCGTATCCATCTCGCCGGGCACCTGCTCAGCCTCAAAGGCGACCGCGTCGCCATGCACTCCTCCGTCGAAACGCGTTATCCATTCCTCGACGAGGACGTGTTCGCCTTCCTCGCCGGATTGCACCCGGACTGGAAACTGCGTGGCTTCCGGGACAAGTACATCCTGCGCCTCGTCGGCGAGCGCTATCTGCCGCGGGAGATCGCCTGGCGGCGCAAGGCGATGTTCCGGGCGCCCCTCGACAGCCTCTTCGCCGGCCGCGTCCCGAACTTCGTCGACGAGCTCCTCAGCGAAGCCTCGCTGCGCAAGACGGGCTGGTTCAACGTCGAGCGCGTGCGCTTCTGGCGACAGCGCATGCAGACGGGCAGGCTCGGCATCCGCCAGCGCACGATCGTCGAGCTGGGCATGGTCGGCGTGCTCACGAGCCAGCTCTGGTACCAGACCTTCATCGATAGCAGCCTGGCCGATCTCCCGTCGAGCGCGGCCTCCATGGCCCCGCCCGAAGCTCCCGGCACGTAGCCGCGCCGATCAGGCCCGCGACCCGCGCCACATCGACGCGACGACGTTCCACAGGCCCGCGCGCACCGTCGCGCGATACGGCGATCCGGACGGCAAGCGCTCCATCAGTCGGCGGTGGGCCGCGGCCATCGCGTGGTACGGCAGCGCGGGGAGCAGATGGTGCAAGGCGTGATAGCGCATGCCCAGCGGCGCCCACAGCGCGGGCAGCCATCGGCCGCGGCTGAAGGTGTTCGTGTCGCGGACCTGCTCGAGATGGCTGATGGGGACCCCCGCGTGATTGGCGTAGCGGTGGGCCGCGAGCGTTCGCACCTGGTTGACGACCATCCACAGCACGAAGACGGCATAGGCTGTGCCGAGCACGTTCCACGAGATGCGCCCGGTGAGGATCAGCCAGATCACGACCCAGGCCCAGGCGCAGGCGGCCACCTCCTGGAGCCATCGCGACGACGAGCGAGCGCCCTCGTCGTAGAGGCGACGATAGGTCTCGTTCATGTTGTACAGCGATGACGCGCGCGTCCAGATCAGGCGGTCGAGCGCGCGCGCGGTGATGGCCAGCGGAGTCAAGAGAAGGAACCGCAGGGGGCCGAGGAGCGGGTAGAGCAGGGCCAGGGACAGGAACAGCAGCAGCCTCACGCGCGGTCGCGAGGCGAGCCGCAAGTATTCGGGATCGGAGCACGTGCCATAGGCCGGTCGGATGTGATGGCCCTTGTGGTCGCCATAGAGAAACGACGGCATCCAGAACGGAATGCCGCAGAGCGCGTTCCAGACGGCCGTGAACGCCCGGAAGGAGCCGGCCGGACGATGGGCGATCTCGTGCGTGAAGATGACGGCCCGGTAGGCCGCCAGCGCGGCCACGGCGAGTGCGGGAGCTCGCACCACGGCGGAGCCCGTCGTGAGGGACACGACGAATGCGGCGTATGCGGTGACGACCGTCACCAGGAAATCCGCCCAGTAGCGGACGGGGTCGGGTTCGAGGAGATCGCGGACCAGCGCGTGCGCGTCGCGAACGAAGCGCGCCGATTCGTCCGCGGACGTGATCATCCCTCGCCCCGGGAACTCTCCGTCTCGACGCCGGCGCGTTGGCGCAGGAATTCGTCCATCTGTTCCGCCAGCGTCACGACTCCGGGAGCCCGCAGACATGCGAAGTGGTCACCGGCGATCACGTGCTCGAGCGCGATGGCGCCCGCGTGTCGCCACGATTCGACGGCGCTGCCGAATCCATCGGTCGCCCGCCACACGACCAGCGGCGCACGGAACCGCGGATGTGGCAGCTCGCGCGCGAGCATCGCGCAGTGCTGCCCGAAGCCGGCCAGGTACTGGCGCGCCCAGCCGCGGCGCGCGTCGCTGATGATGAGGTCGTGATCGACAGCCCAGTCGAAGAAGAGATCGGCCCCCGCGTTCGCATCGCTCGTCACGTGGTCCACCAGTGGCCCGAGCTCGTGGCGCAGTCGAACCTCGGGAAGCGGACGCAGGCTGCCGGTGTCCTCGGCCAGAAATTGATAGGTCGCGACGCACAGCCGGAGCAGCGCATCGCGCTGGGCTTGCCGTGTCGTCCTCGGCCGCGCATCCCACTCGATGGCGCCCACGAAGTCGACCGGCTCACCGTCCCGCTCAAGCGTCTCGGCGATCCGGGCCGCGAGATACCCGCCGAGCGAGAAGCCGAACAGTCGATACGGAGGCCGGACCGCCTCGCGGAGCGCGGCCGCGTAGGCGGCGACCATCGCGTCGATGCTCGCGAACTCGCGCTCGGCGCCCCGCATCAGCCGAGACTCGACGGCGTACAGGACAACGTCGTCGGGAAGGTGTCGCGCGAATGTCGAATAAATGCCGATGCCGCCGCCCACGGGGTGGAACGCGATGACGGCAGGCTGGTCGCCGCCCGTGCGCAACGGCACGATGTATCCGGAGTCGTGCGCCGAGGCGGCGGGACGCGAATCGACTTCCGCCACCGCCATCCCCGGGACGTCCTCGCGAGCCTCCAGCATGGGAGCCAGAAGCTTCAGGACGGCACGCGCGAGCTCCTGGACGTTCGGACCGCCGAGGAGCGTGCCCATCGGGATGCGGAGATCGACCTCCCGCTCGACGCGGTTGATGAGCTCGACGGTCATGAGGGAGTCCAGTCCGAGCGTGGTCAGCGGTGCCTCGCGGTCGAGCTTGCCGTCCGTGATCCCGAAGACGGCGGCGACCTGCTCGATGATGAAGTCCTCCACCAGACGCGGCCGCTCGTCCGCGCCCGCGGCCCGCAGGCGCGCCGCTACCGACCCGCGTCCCTCGGCGGCGTGCCGTTCTCCAGCCACCGCGGCATAGGTGGGAGAGCGACCGATGAGCGTGCTGAGCGTGGACAGGGCGCGCCAGTCGGTCCGCGCAGCGACGATCTGAGCCGCGTCCACGAACAAGAGCCGACCGAAGACGTCCAGGGCCTCGTCGACCTGAAACGGCCGGTAACCGACCTTCTCGAGGTAGTCCGCCGCCTTCCGGTTCCGCTCGATGAATCCCGCTCCCCGGATGCCGCCCCAGTCGACGGTCAGCGCCGGAAGGCCCGCCGCGCGCCGGTGGTGGGCGAGGGCGTCGAGGAAGGCGTTGCCCGCATTGTAGGCGGACTGCCGTGGCGCCCCCACGATCACGGAGAACGAGGAGAAGCACACGAAATGCTCGAGTGGGCAGTTCAACGTGGCGAGGTGCAGGTTCCAGGCGCCGACCATCTTGGGCTCGAGGACGCGCAGGAAGCGTGCCTCGTCCAGTCCGGGTAACGACTCGTCGTCCAGGACCATGGCCGCGTGGAAGACACCCTTGAGCGGTGGCCGCTCGGCGGCAATCGTCTGCACGACCGCTTGCACGTCCGCCGCGCGCGTCACGTCTGCGCGGGCTTCGACCACTCCGACCCCGGCCGCTCGTAACGCCGCGATGTCGGCCAGAGCGGGCTCGTCGCGCGGCCCGCCGCGGCTCATGAGCACGAGGTGGCGGGCCCCGTGCCGAGCCATCCACTTGGCGACTTCGAGTCCGAAGCCCCCCGCCCCCCCGGTGATCAGATAGGTCGCGTCGGGCCGGAAACGACTGGCTTCATCCGTGTTGAAGCCGATCGGAATCGGATCGGCATCGAAGCGCAGCACGTTCTTGCCGACATGCTTGGCCTGCGCCATGAAGCGGAAGGCATCCGCCGCCTCGCTGATGGGAAACGCCGTGTACGGCAGCGGTCGATAATCGCCGGCCGCGAAGCGATCGCCGAGCTCGGCGAAGATCTGCGCGACCAGAGCGGGCTTGTCTTGCATGTTCGCGACGTCGATGACGAAGTACGAGATGTTGTTCCGGAGCGGCCCCAGACCGATCTTCGCGTTCCGATAGATGTCGACCTTGCCGATCTCGAGGAATCGGCCGAAGGGCGCCAGCACGGACAGGCTCTTGGCGATGAAATCGCCGGCGAGAGAATTCAGCACGGCATCAACCCCTCGGCCGTCGGTCAGCTCCATGACCTCGCCCGCGAAGTCCAGGGTGCGGGAGCTCATCACGTGACGCACGCCCATGTCGTGCAGGACCCGGCGCTTCTCGGGTGTTCCGGCCGTGGCGAAGATTTCGAGCCCGAGATGGCGGGCGATCTGGATCGCCGCCTGTCCGACACCGCCGGCGGCCGCATGAATGAGGATGCGCTCGCCGGCCTGCATGCGCGCGAGATGAGTGAGCGCGTAGTGCGCCGTGAAGAACGCAGTGGGCAGCGTGGCGGCTCCAGCGAACGACATGCCCGCCGGTATCGTGAACACCATCCCGGCGCGGGTGATGGCGTAGGCCTGGAACGCATAGGGCGCCATGCCCGCCACGGCATCCCCCGCTCGAAACGCGCGCACGTCGTCGCCAACACGCTCGACGACACCCGCGAAGTCGTCGCCGAACCACCGCAGATCTCGCGGGTGGCCCGGGTGGGTACCCAGGGCCTTCATGACGTCGCGGAAGTTGAGGCCGCCGGCCACGAGGCGGACCTCGATCTCGTCCGGCGCGGGGTCTGGCCGGTCGGTCTCGTGCAGCGCCAGGTTGGTGAGCACCCCGGGTCTGTCGATCTGCAAGCGATACGGGGTGACCGTCGTGTCCGGCCGTACGGCGTTGACCCTGCGCGTCGGCAATTGATCCGCACGCGCTCGTCGCAGTCGCAGCGCGTACCGGGTGCCGTCGCGATACGCCGTCTCCCGCTCGCCATCCGGGACAGCCGTGATCTCGGCCATCAGGTGTTCGGCCGCCTCGTCCGCCGAGCACGCCTCCAGATCGACGAGCGAAAACGAACACTGAGTCTCGTTGTTGGCCACGCGGGTCAAGCCGACGAGCGGCGCGGCCGCGAGCCCGTCGGCGCGGTCGCCGTCGATGACCCGGTGCACGTCACGCGTGACGAACCAGATGCGGGGCGGTCGATCGAACAGGGCGCGAACGACGCGGAACGCGCTCAGCACTGCCGTTTGCTGGGCGGTACGTAACTGCTCGAGGTCCATGCCGGCAGGGGCCGGATGATCGAGACTCCAGCAGTGGATCACACCCGCGAGGTCATCGGAGTCGGCCCCTGCGGCCGCGAGGACGGCCCTGATGTCGTCGTCGGACTCGGCCGACACGTCAACGCGTCCGCCGCCGTCGTGCGCGAAACCGTCCCCTCGCCCCACGAGCACGGTCTGATGGCCGAGCGTGTTCAGCCGCTCGCTCAGCGCCTCCGCGACCCCTTGTTCATCGGCGAAGAGCACGTACCGCCGGCCGGATGGCTCGGACGCCGGAACACGGCCACCGCTGACGCCGCCGGGCCCGGCGACCCCCATGATGGCCGCGTGTTCAGAATCGTGGCCGGCATGCGAACATCCGAACGAGGTCACGTCGCGGAATCCGCACTCCGTGAGCAACGCCTCCCATCGCTCGCGATCCAGCAGGGGCGATTGGGGCCGCAGGGTCGTGTCGGTGAATCTCCACCAGCCCTTCAACAGACCGAACACCATGTTGAGCCGCGCGAGATCGCGGCTGACGAACTCGAGGAGCACCAGGACGCCGCCGTCGGCCAGGCACGTCCGCAGGCGAGACAACGTCCCGCGCAGGTCGGCGGTGGCATGTACGACGTTCGCGGCGACGACCAGATCGAAGCTACCCGGCACGATGCCCTGACCGGCGGGGTCCGCTTCGATGTCGAACATGCGGTACTCGATCCATGGGCAGTCGGCGAAACGCTTGGGCGCCGAGGCGAGGAACGCGGGACCGATGTCCGTGAACAGGTAGTCGGTTCGACCCGCCGGCAGCACGGGAAGCAGGGCTCGCGTCAGCGAGCCGGTTCCCCCACCGACCTCGAGCACGCGCAGCGCGCGCCGGGCCGGCCACGTCTGGATGGCCCGGCCCACCGCGACCCGCACGAGCTCCAGCTGCGCCGGAAACGCGAGGGCCTCGGTGTAGTAGCGTTCGAGCAGGTCCTGGGAGCCGCCGGGAAAGATCACGGTCACCGGGTCGATCTCGCCCCGGAGCACGTCGGCGAGGTTCAGCGCCACCCGGTCCAGGAGCTCGACTTCGGCGGAGAAGCGCGGGTAGCGGGCGGCCACCGCGCCGAGCGTGACCGACAGGTCGGACGATCGCGGCGTGCGAACGACCTTCCACCGATCGGGCCCGGCCGCCCTCAGCCACCCGTTCGTCTCGAGGTCGTGGAGCAAGGCCCGGAGGACGCGACGATGCGGCTCGACGATTCCGAGCGCGTCCGCAAAGCGCGCGAACTCCACGGTGTCGTCCGGCTCCGGCTTCCAGCCAAGCTCGACGAAGGCATTGATGATCAGGTGGCAGGCGGCGGCGCCGACCCTTGGCACGTAGTCGCGATAGTACTCGTCCAGCGCGTGGCGCTCGGCGATGTCCGGGAGCGCATTGCCGACGGCCGCGGCGATCTCGGCCGTCGAGGCGAAGGCGCACGGGCCGCTGGCGCCGCTGCCACGGAGCCGGCGCGGCTCCCATTCGAAGCGGTAGCACCAGTCGTCGCCCTCGTCAGCAGGATGCTTGCGTTCCACCCGATCCAGATGGAAGCCAAGCACGTCGGCCACGCGTCGACCCTGGCCGTCGTAGACGTGGATATCGGCGACCAGCGAGTTGGCATCTTCACGGGTGAGCCGCGCGTGCGCCCACAGGCGTGCTGGCGGACGTTCGCCATACAGGCAGATGCGCTGTACGGACTGGGGAAGGAACAGGTCGTCATCGGGACGGGCCGCGCCGGCGACCCGCGTGCCGACGAACGTCTGAAAACACGCGTCCTGGAGCGCGGGATGGAAGACGTAGTGTCCGACTGCATCGGCGACCGCGGGCGGCGCCGCGATCTCCGCCAGCGCTTCGCCGGGGCGCCGCCAGATGTTGCGGATCTGCTGGAACGTCTCGCCGAACTGATAGCCCCGGATGGCGAACTCGTGACGGCACCGCTCGTCATCGAAGTGCTCATCGAGCCGCGCGCGAACCGCCTCGAGATCGACCGATGGGGGATCGCAGGGCGCGACCCGGGTCAAGGTTCCCTGGGCGTGTAGCTCCCACGGCTCCGTCCCCTCCGTCGAGCTGTACACGCCGAAGCTCTTGTCGTCCGGGTGGAACACCACCTGGACGGTCCGTGGTTCGTCGGCGGCGGCGAACAGCGCCTTCGTGATCTGCAGACCTTCGACCGCGTGGGGCTCGTTCGCAAACAGCACGCGTCCCAGTGCCAACCCGATCTCGGCGTATCCCGCCGCCGGAAAGACGACGTTGTCCCAGAGGCGGTGGTCGCGGAAGTACGGCAGCCGGTGGAGATCGAGCGTGAATTCCCAGGTCGGCAGGGCGGCGGCGACGCGCTGTCCGAGCAGCGGATGCGCCGGAGCGGCCAGCCGCGTCGCCGCGGAGTCCCTGGACTCCAGCCAGAACGATTCGCGATTCCACGGATAGTGAGGAAGCCGGACACGCGGCCCGCGGCTCTGACTGACCGCGCGCCAGTCGAGGGGCACCCCGCGGACGTGCATGGCGGCGAGGCTTCCCAGCAGCTCGCGCGAGTCGTCCGCCCCGCGCCGCAGCGAATGAAAGACCGCGCCGGCTCGACCCTGGTCGGCCAGACATTCCTGGAGCGAGCTCTCCAGGGCAGGGTGAGGGCCGACCTCCAGGAACGTCTCGGCCCCTCCTCGAATGACCTCGGCGACAGCCGGACCGAACAGCACCGGACGGCGGACGTTGTCCCACCAGTACGCCGCGTCCAGCGGGGCGCCCGCGATCGGCGTCCCCGTGACGGTCGAGACGAACGGAATCTTCGGCCGGCGGGGCTGAATGCCTGCCAGCGCGCACAGGAGCTCATCGCGGATAGGATCCATGCGTCGCGAGTGGAACGCGTACTGAATGCGGAGCCACCGGCTGAAGACGCCGGAGCGCTCGAGCTGAGCGGCAATGCGCTCGAGGGGCTGCCGGTTGCCGGACAGCGTCACGAGATGGGGACTGTTGACCCCGGCGAGCTCGACCCGATCGGCCTCATCGCGGATCGCCGCCCTCGCCTGGTCCGGCGACAAGGCGACCACCAGCATGCGACCGTCGCCGGCCGTGCTGTGCTGCAGGCGGCTGCGGTGAAAGATCACGGCGACCGCGTCGTCCAGGGACAGGATCCCGGCGCAGTAGGCGGCGGCCACTTCGCCGATGCTGTGCCCGATCACGGTCGCGGCCCGCACGCCCCAGGCGTTCCACAGCTCGGCGAGGGCGACCTGGACGGCGAAGATGGCCGGCTGCGCCACATCCGTGCGGTCGATGTTCGAATCCGCCTCCGCTCGCATCAGCTCGGTACGCAGCGACCATCCAGCCAGCGCGCGAAAGCGCGCGTCGATGTCGTCGACCGTGCGCGCAAACACGGGTTCGCGCGCGAGCACGTGCCGCCCCATGGCCCACCACTGCGTCCCCTGGCCGGTGAACACGAACACCAGCGGCGTGGCGGGCGCCGCGTGGCCCGACACGACGCCGTTCGCGCTCCCCTCACGAAGCCACGTGGCGAGACGTTTGCCGATGTCCGGGTGGCTTTGGCCGATCACCACGAGACGGTGAGCGTGATGGGCTTTGCGCTCGCCGGCGGCGGCGCACACGTCGCCGAGCGCGTGTGACGTGTGGCTCAAGAGGTCGCGATAGGCGGAGGCATAGTCGCGCAATGCCGTTTCGTCCCGCGCCGAGATCGGAAGCAGACACGGACGCTCGGCGGAGGGGCCGACGAGCGGCGCTTCGACGGCCGCGGCCGGCGCCGCCTCGAGGACGATGTGGGCGTTCGTGCCGCCGAACCCGAACGAGTTCACCGCCACCACCGGCGGCCGACCGTCGATGTGCCCGAGCGGCTGGAGGTGCGCCGCGACCTCCAGTCGCAGATCCGTGAACGGAATGCGCGGATTGGGTTGCTGGTAGTTGAGGCTCGGCGGGATCGTTCGTCGGTGCAGCACCAGCGCCGCCTTGATCAAGCCCGCGATCCCGGACCCCGCTTCCAGATGGCCGATGTTCGTCTTGACGGACCCGATGAGGCACCGCTGGGCTTCGGACCGGCCCTCTCCGAGCACGCGGCCGAGCGCGGTCGCTTCGATGGGATCACCGACGGGCGTGCCGGTGCCGTGAGCCTCGACGTAGATCACGGAGGCCGGCGCCACCGCCGCCCGCGCGTAGGCCTCGCGGAGCATCGCTGCCTGGCCCTCCACGCTCGGCACGCTCATGGACGACGTATGGCCGTCCTGGTTGACCGCGGTCGCGCGGATGACCGCGTAGATGCGGTCGCCGTCGGTCAACGCCGCCCGCAGCGGCTTGAGCAACACGACGCCCGCTCCCTCGCTCCGGACGTATCCGTTGGCCCGGGCATCGAACGCGAAGCACTGTCCGCTCGGCGACACCATCGAGGCCTTGCTGAAGCCGACGGTGGCATGCGGCGTGATCAAGGCGTTCACGCCGCCGACCAGCGCCGCCTCGCAGGCTCCGGACGCGATGTTCTGGCAGGCCATCCACACCGCGACGGCGGAGGAGGAGCACGCGGTGTCCACGGAGACGCTCGGGCCCTTGAAGTCGAAGACGTAGGAGAGTCGGTTCGACGCGATGCTGAGCGTCGAGCCGCTGTTCGTGTACGCGTCGACGTCCTTCAGGTTCGGCAGCTGCAGGCCGCCGTAGTCGTTCCCCGCGATGCCCACGAAGACGCCGATGTTGGCGCCTCGCAGGCGCTCGGGCGCGATGCCGGCATCCTCGATGGCCTCCCAGGCGACTTCGAGCAGCCATCGCTGCTGCGGGTCCATGCGCATGGCTTCGCGCGGCGAGATGGACCAGAAACGGGCGTCGAACTTGTCGAGGCCGTCGACGAAGCCGCCCCACTTGGTGATCATCGTGCCCGAGGCGGCCGGGTCCGGATGATAGTAGCGGTCGAGGTTCCACCGATCCGGCGGAACTTCGCGGATCCCGCTTCGCCCGTCCACCAGGAGCTGCCAGAACGATTCGGTATCGACGACGGCTCCCGGGAAACGACAACCGATGCCGACGATGGCGACCGGGCAGTGGGGACGATGAACAGCGGGGATCCGGCGGGGACTCACGTGGCCAACTCGTTACCTGGGCCGCTCTAGATGTTAGACCTTGTACGCGTCATATCAGCACGTGTCAAGAACGCGCGCTCGGGCGTAGTGTCTCAGTTCGAAACTGTGGCGACCCAATCGCCGCCGATCCACCGGGCGGGTGGGGCGGGTGGGGCCTTGGGAAACCCGATCGGACTGTCTGGCCCACCGCCCGCCTGTCGGTTGCCGGTACGCCTGTCCC
>WNGF01014869.1_pt1 | contig 15666 bp, 15 predicted proteins | sample 5400641 | NCBI WGS metagenome assembly WNGF01 (sample SAMN13153371, study PRJNA577476) | soil metagenome | isolation source: 80 cm soil or saprolite under grassland replicate 2 | place: USA:California | collected 2016-06-15
CCCATGGTGGTTCCGAGAAGTCCGACGAACGGCGCGGTGGCGCCGACGGTGGCGAGAACGCCCAGTCCGCGCTTCATGTCGGTGATCGTCATCAGCATCTCGCGCTCAACTGCACGCTCGGCGGAATTGATGTCGCCGACGGTGACGGAGCCGTCCTGAATGAGCGGCTTGATTTCGGTGAGGGCGCCGCCAAGGACGCGCGCGACGTGCGATCTCTTGTATTTGTCCGCGAGAGTGACCGCCTCGCTGAGGTTATCCTCCTCGAGAAACTGCGAGAATTCCGGGGCGAACTTGCGCGTCTCCGCCTGCGCCTTCCGAAAATCCCACCACTTCTTGATCGCGATGGAAAGTGAATAAATGGACATGATCACGAGGACGTAAACAATCCCCTTCGCGAAATTGCCCATCTGGCGATAGATGTCCAGAAGTGACAGCTGCATTGTTTTACTCCGGTCGGTTGGTTAGCGGGTGATCTTGAATTCGAACGGCAACTGCACGAGCTGCTTCACTTTCCTCCCCCCGATCTCTGCCGGGAGGAAGCGCATCGATGGAAGAACGTTCCTCACCGATGCCGAAAAAAGGTCGTTGCTGGTTCTGATGATCTTGAACGTCTCCATATCGGCTCTTCCGTTCTCCAGCACGGTGAACTGTGCAAGAACTTCACCTTCGACTCCGGAAGATTTCAAAACCTCGGGGTAACGCGGTTGCGGATTGCCCGGAGCTGCCGAGGCCTGCTTTTCCACCTGAAACTCGTAGTACGTCTGCTCGGTGACGATCGCGGTTCCGCCAACGACTCCGCTCGCGACTCCGCCCTTTACGCCCTTCCCGCTGAAGTCGGCTTCGTTGGTCACGGACTTGGAAAGATCGATCTCCGGAATCTTGACGTCGATTTTCACCGGGGCGCGGAGGACCTGGAACCCCTTCGGCGGCGGCGGCTTGACGACGACCTCCTTCGGCGGCGGCGGCTGATCCTTCGGCTTCTCCGGAGGCGCTTCCTTCTTGACCTCGACGAATTTGATCGACTCTGCCTTCATCCGCTCGTTCTTGATCCCTGCGTCCGCGGTGGCGTACACCGCGAGTGCGCCGAGCGCCGCGTAAAGAATGATGGTGACAACGGTCGCTCCCGCCATTTTCGGCTTCTGCGGCTTCGACTCGAGTAAGTGAGTGAACATGTCGTGAGGGTTTGAGTGGCACAGGAAAACTCGCGATAACGGGCGGGCGTTGCCATATGTACAAGATTAAGAATCAATGAATTCATACTTGCCATTTGGTTAACGCCTACGCCTAAACCGATGACGTCCGCTGCCAGCTTTCGGGCAGCGGCAGAGTGAGCGTAAACAGCGTTCCGCGCCCGAGTCGCGATGAGGCTGTAAGGGTTCCCCCGTGAGCCTGCGCTATCCACTGGCTGATCGCCAAGCCCAGCCCGAAGCCGCCCCGCTCCGAGAGCCGCGAACGAACCCGGTCGGCGCGCCAGAATCGCTCGAAGATGTGATCGACATCCGCCGCGGCGATGCCGATGCCCGTATCGCGGACAACGACAGTGACGTTGTCCGGGTGAACGCCCAGCCCGATTTCCACTTTCCCGCCCGCGGGCGTGTACTTGATGGCGTTGGTAACGAGATTGAGAAACAGCTGCCGCAGCCTCGTCCGGTCGCCCATGACCGTTACGGTTGCCGTGAATGGAAGATTCACCGTGACCCCGGCAGCCTCGCCGAGGATGAGCGCGGTCTCGTAAACCTCCTGCACCAGCGGCTGCAACTCGACCGGCTCGCGGTGGAGATCGAACCTGCCTTCGTCGGCACGCGCGAGCGTCAGCAGACTTTCGACCAGATCGCTCATGCGAGTGGTCTCGTGCAACGCCTCCTCCAAAGCGACCATCCGCTCCGTCTGTGGGGCGCTCTCGCTCATCGCGCGCTCGACGTCGGCGCGCAGCACCGCCAGTGGCGTCTTCAGCTCATGGCTCGCGTCGGCGGTGAACCGCCGGAGTCCGATGAACGAGCTCTCGAGGCGGGAGATCATCGCGTTGAGAGTGGTGACGAGCCTGCCGAAGTCGGTCGACTCTTCGGGCGGCGCCAGACGGCGGTGAAGGCTCCGTCCGTCGGTTATCGCGGTCAGCTCGTGACTTATCTCCTCGAGCTGCCGCGCGTTGCGTGAGAGCAGGACGAACGCGGTCACCCCCGCGACGAGAATTATCAGCGGCGCTATGAAGAGCGCGGCGATCAGATACTCCCGCGGGATCCCCCGTGCAACCGAGGTCGTGCCGCCGGCGATTATCCGACCTACGCCGCTCGGAGCATCGGGCAGAACTTCGGACACGAGGAGAACGCGCTGGCCAAGCGTGTCGAGCTGAAGAAGCAGCGCGTCACCGGATGCGGGCACGCTTTTCAGCTGGTCCTGAAGGATCTTGAGATCTTCATCGTTGAGCTGCCTGACTTCCGGCGAGCGGTAGATGACCCGTCCGACCGTATCGACCGCGATCAGGAATCCGGGAAGCGCATCCAGAAAATTCGTGATGCGCTGCGCCAGCTGGGGTATCGCCAGCGTGTCGCTCGTCACCACGACGGACTGGCCCAGCGAAAGGCCCTGGCGCAGGACGCGAGCCGCCAACTCGGCCTTGGTCGACGCCGACTGGCCGATATCGCGGTAGATGCTCGCGTTTCGGGCGGTGAGAAAGGAGAGAAAGAGCGCCACCGCGAGCGCCATCAGACAGCCGACGAAAATCGAAGTGAGCCTCACGCGCGTCGAAAGCATCGCTCAGCTCCCGCGCGAGGCCGCCGCTTCCTCGCGGACCACATATCCCACTCCGCGAATCGTATGGATCAGCTTCTTCGCGGATGCGCTGTCCACCTTCTTGCGCAGATGGTTGATGACCACATCGACGATGTTCGTTCCCGGGTCGAAGTGATAGCCCCACGCGTATTCGGTGATCAGCGTCCGGCTCATGACCCGGCCGGCGTGACGCATCAGATACTCGAGCACGGTGTACTCCTTCGGGGTCAGCTCGATCGTCCTTCCCTTTCGCGTCACCTTGTGAGTCGCCGCGTCGAGCACGAGATCGGCGACCTTGAGCGTCGGCGACGCGAGAGCGCGCGGGCGCCGCGCCAGCGCCTCGACCCTCGCCAGCAGCTCTTCGAAGGCGAACGGCTTTGTCACGTAGTCGTCGGCGCCGGCGCGGAGCGTTTCGACCTTCGCGTCGACCGCGTCCTGAGCGGTGAGGATGAGCACCGGGCGCTCGAAGCCGCGGGAGCGCAGCTCATGCAGCACTTCGCCTCCGGATTTACCGGGCAGCCGCATGTCGAGAATCACGACATCGTATTCGTTCGCCCGCGCGCGGCGCTCGCCTTCATTGCCGTCGCTCACGAGATCCGCGAGCCAGCCCTGCTCCTCGAAGCCGCGCTTGACGAATTGCCCGACGGTAGGATCGTCTTCGATGACGAGGATCTTCATCTGCGCTTACGGAAAGAGAAGCGGCGTGCATCGTTCCGATGCACGCCGCGTAAGCTATCCCCCCGTCAGCCGCCCTTCAACGCGGGATCCTTCCTATCTAGTACTCCACCCAGTTGTCGACCCACGTGTTGGTCAGCGGCACGAGCGAGCCGAACGCGATCATCGACTTGTAAACGTTGCAGGAGTTGTACTGATAGTTCTTGGTCCCGTTGATGGTATCTATGGGGACGGGTATGCCCAGCTTCAGATTCAGCGCCGTCATCACCGCGCCCTGGATGTCGTTGTTACCGTTTCCGGTGATGTCACCGCCCACCATGACGATTCCGCGCCACGTGAAATTGGATCCGGTGAGAATCATTCCGCCGGTGACGATCAGCGTTCCGCGTCCGCCCGTGCTGACGACATTGCTGAGCATGTTGGACGTGAGATCTCCAACGACGCGAACGACGGGATAGACCGTTGTGTCGGCAAACGTGGGCATCGGATCGGGAGGAACCGTATAGTTGATCTTGACTCCGGTACCAGCCCTGATGCCGGCCCAGTCGACGTGCACCATGTTCGCCAGGGAATCCGCCGTCGGAGCGGCCGAGTCGACCGGAGGATCTCCTGTTGCATTCACACGGCCGTCGAATCCAGGATAAACGGGCACGACCACGCCGGCGATTGCCGCGGAATCACCGCACGCGTCGATGCCGCCGAGAGTACCGCTGTTTCCATTCTTGTCGACGCCCGAGAGGGCGGTCCATCCGCCGAGCAGCTGAAGCGGCGCCGGCTTCCATAGCGCGTATTCGGCAACGGTGCGAACGCCCTGCGGCGTGCCCGCGTACGCCCCTGTCGTTTGTACGCCCCGCGAGCGGATGACATATAGCCCGGCCAGTGTTCCAACGGGCGGACGGACGCGATCCATCGCGACGTCCGCGTAGCCGCCGCTGAGCGTTACTCTCACTGTGTCACGTGCGCGGGGGGGAGTTGCGCTGAAGCCGAGTGAATCTCTCCTCGCGATGAAAACCTCCAGTCCCTGCTCGGCGAGCTCGAACGCCGTGACCTGGGCCTTCTGGTCGGCGATGGAGCGGTTTTCCGCGCTCACTAGTGAGAAACCGGCGGCAAGGGCTGCCGTCAGCACGAGAATGACAAGTATCGCTGTCGGAATCGCGAAGCCGCGTCGCGCCTGTGTAATTGGTCTCATCAGGTCACCCTGTTCTTGAAGAAAACTGCGGTTGTGAATGGCGTTGTCTCGCGAACGGTCTTTCCGGCGGGCGTTCTCTCACTCATGCCATCGAGATGGAGCTCGAATCCACGCAGAGTTGAGAGGTCCCCGGGCGGATCGGTCGACGGGGTCTGACTTCCGATGGTGTAGAAGCCGAACATCGCCGTGTTCGCAAACGGCGCGGCGAGCTCCTCGCTCGTCGTCGAGCCGCCCTGAAAAATCACGGTCCGCCAAAGACCGACCGTCCCGGGAACGAGCGCCGATGCCCTGAATTCGTACTTGATACGACGGAAAAGCAGTATCGGCGTCCCGAGCGTAGCCGCTGCCGGAAGCGGAGGGTTGAGAGACACCCGCGCCCCGCCTGTCAGATTCGTGATCTGATGGTCCGTGCAGGCTGCTACGACGTTTCTCGGATGGACCGACGCGCCGCTTTCCACGTACGTATAATGTCCTGTCGCGTTGTCGCGCCACGCATAACCGTAGAATCCCGGCGCGTTGTACATCACCGAATCTACCGGCAAGAGGGTGATATCCGTGGCGGCCGGGTTGTCGGAGGTTTGACACAAAACGCCGATCGCGTACGGCACGCGAACCGTTACGGCTGTGCGAGTGGCGGCGATTACTCCGCCTTCAGCCTCCACCATTCGCAGGTCGGACACGACGCGGTTGAGCGGCCCGCGCGAGACGTTGCGCGCCGCGTTCGACGCGCTCTGCCGATCGAAGAACTTCGCCTGGCTCACCAGAAGGCGTGTGAACAGAACGGCGACGAGCGCCAGAAGAACGAGGCCGACGAGCACCTCGACGAGCGAGTATCCCCGGCGGCTCGGGGGAAGCTTTCTGGTCGACCGGGAGGCGATCATGGCAGGTTGAACTCGTTTGTCGGCTGGCCGAGTGTGCGAATGAACAAGGCGCTGTCTCGCTTGTAGAGCGCGTTCGTCGGAATGATGAGCAGTTTTATCAGCTTCTGATTTGTTGCCGGATTCGTAATGGTGATTTCGCGTGTGTGCGGGTAAGGAAGCGCGGTGACGGTGGTCGTAGTCGTGCCGATCGCGAGGGAATCGTAAGGGAGTGCCTCGAGACGGTTCACTTCCTGAAGCAGAACGCCGTTGCGATAAGCGCCACCTATGGAAAGGAACGAGCCCCTCGAGATCTGGAACATGAGCGCCGCAAGCGAAGAGAGAACGATGCTCAGAATGAGCATCGCCACGATGACCTCGAGGAGAACGAAGCCGCCACGCGTTGCCGTTTTACGTTTTGTCGCAGCCAACCTGACGCGAATTTTCATTGAACGAGCCGGACGAAGCCGGCGGTGCTGGCGGTAATGGTCCTTGTGTAGGTCCCGGCGCCAACCGTGACGATAAGCGCCGCCGACGAAATGCCATTAGGAAACATGTCCACCGTCGCCGGATTGAAAGTGAGTGTGCCCAGGCGATACTCGGACGTGTTGCCAAGATTCCTGGTCTGGAAAACCGTTCCCGTCCTTCTGTCGGCGAACGTGTACGTCTTCGCCGACAAATTCGACGTCATGCGAACAGGAGCCCGCTGCCGGCCGGCCATTGCAAAAACGTTTTGCAGATCGGCGACGACGATCGCGGCTGCCTTGTTCACGCGCTGGTGCTGCACCATCGACCCGATCTTGGGCGCGACCATGCCGGCGATGATTCCCAGCAGAGCGACCACAAGCAGCAGCTCGACGATACTGAACCCTTTCCGCTCCACATGCACACGCGGCGTTCCCCCAACGACCATCAAGCCTCCGCTCGACTCGACCCTGCCGAAAACTCAGGGTTTTTGGACGTACGCTTTATCGTATATGGACGACCCGGAGCGTCGTGTAGTCACCCCCTTCTGGCCCTTCAAAGCCGGGCTGACGCTCTTTACGAACGTCCGCGCGCATACAGGATGCCGCGATTTGCAAAAAAAACCGCCCGATCATGGATAATGCGGTCCGGTCTTCGTGCCGAGCTTCGCCTTGAATTCCTTCAGCGAATCAACGGAATCGACCGAGATCGGAAGGATCACGACGTCCCCGCCGCGAATTGATCGTAATCGTCTGTAAGGCATTTCAGCTCGATGCTGCAAACCCTTGTGAAGGCGAGCGGAAAAAACGCCATGAGCACGTTTTGCTTCCCACGAAACGACGAAAGGGTGACTGTCTCCCCAGACGTGGATTTCGCGGTGAAATCCGGCGCCGTCTCGCCCGCCTGCGGCGGATCTTGCATGATTGTGTCCGGCATTTCGTAAAAGGTAACGCATCCCCCGGAGCGAGCCACGAAGCGCCGGTGGGCCAATGTTTGCTCGGATCTCAAGAGATGACGACAGCTGCGGAATCCGACTTGCGAGTTACGGTGCGATGCCAGTTCTGCCAGAGCTGGAATCGCGTCCGCGCCGCGCGAGTCTCCGACAAGCCGAAGTGCGGAAAGTGCGCGCGACCGATGCTGCTCGACCGACCCGTCCACCTCGACGATGAATCCTTCTCGCGAACGCTGAATGAGACTGACGTCCCCGTCGCTGTCGACTTTTACGCCGACTGGTGCGGCCCCTGCAAAATCATGGCGCCGTCGGTCGATCAGCTTGCGGCCGAGTACCAGGGACGCGCGGTCGTCGCGAAGCTGAACACGGACCGCTCGGAGCGAACCGCCGGCGCATTCGGGATCCGCGGCATCCCGACAACAATCGTTTTCGTCAAAGGCAAAGAAGTCGCACGGCAGTCGGGCGCGATCCCGTTGGAAGCGTTAAAGGCCCTTCTGGCCAGGGCGGGCGTTAACTGACCTGCGGCGCGGCCGGCGAGTGGTTGCCCTCCTGGCTGTCGCATCGTCCTTGTGCGAGCCGCCTTCCGGCGGACGAACCACTCGTACTTGAACAGGAGACGACATTGAAGAAATTCGCATTGGCCGCAGCGATCGCTGCTCTCGCACTCGGCTCGATTTCCCTGTCGGAATTCGCTTTGACGGTACGTTCACTTCTTTCGGCGCGAAGGGCGGGGGTGGAAGCCTTCACGTCTGGAGCGGCACAGGCAACGTCATGCTGAACATGCCGACGTCAAGCGGCATTTCGCCGTATTTCATCGGTGGCATCGGCATCTACAACTTCTCAATTCCCAACTCCAGTCTTGATTCGCAGAGCAAATTTGGCTGGAACGCCGGCGCCGGCATCAACATGCCGCTGAGTGGCTTCAAGACCTTTATCGAAGCGCGATACCATGGTGTCTCCACCGAAGGTGGGACCACGGCGTGGATCCCGATCAGCTTCGGGGTCATGTTCTAGAAGCTCGCGTCTTCGTCACTCAAAAAAAAAGAGCGCTCCGTTCGGGGGCGCTCTTTTTTCTCCTGATTGGTGTTTGCGTAACGTCTCGATGGAGCGTACAGGGATCGAACCTGCGACCTCCTGGTTGCAAACCAGGCGCTCTCCCAGCTGAGCTAACGCCCCGTGCGCTAAATATAGATGGGCCCCTCTGCTTCGTAGCAACGCAACTGCAACCGAGACAGAAGCAGGCGAGAGTTGCCAGAGGCACAGGTACGAGTTTCGAGTGTGAGACGAAATCGTCCGGCCCCTGCGAAGGGAACGCGGGCCGCGAGAGGAAATTGAACCTGGGGGGCATCTCATATCTCGCCGTACCGCGAGTATGCGCGTCACCTTCTGTTCCACCCTCGCACCCGGCAACTATGCCTCTCGCAACTCTTACCTGCGTATCTCTCAGTTGCTTTCACTCGTGAGCGGGCAGCGGCTCCATCGTCTTCGCGTTCACCGGAACCTGCACTTCGTCGCGGTTCGGCGACGTCATGAGCGTCACGCGGAATCTCGGGAACGCGTCCATGAACGCGAGATAACAGAGTCCCCAAACGCCGAGATAACCAAGACCGATGCCGATCTCCCATAGCCCGAAAGGCAAATCGGCCGTAACGCCGTAAAGTGACGGATACACCTCGAGGTACCTGTGGAACCAGAGGCCGACGACCGTCGAGAGCGCGAAGATCGCCATCGTCGGCAGGAAAACTTTCGCGGCCCGTGAGAGCAGCCCGAAGAACGGAATCACGAACATCAACACAACTACCGCGATCGTAAGACCTTCCCACGGGTGGATCAGACGCAGCCGCATCCAGTGCGTCTCCTCACCCAGGTTGCCGTACCAGATGACGAGATACTGGCCGAACGTCAGGTATCCCCAAAACGCGGTGAACGCGAAGCACAGCTTCCCCAGATCGTGGAAGTGCCTGTCTGTTATGAGATCGTAGCGATTCAGGTACCGCCTCCACGCCATCGTGATGATCGTGAAGCTCGCCAGCGCCGCGACCCACCCGCCCATGAACACCCACCAGCCGTACATGGTGCTCTGGAAGTGCGGATCGAGCGACATCGAGAGATCCCACGAGAGGACGATCCAGCCGTACGCGAACGCGAATGCGAGGAAGACGGCGAGCTTACCCTGCAGTGAATGCGTCGAATGGATCTCACGACGCTCGTCGCGGAATCCTCGGCGCATTCTGTCGCGGACGCCGCGTGCCCAGCGGGCGCCGTTCTCGCGAACATGGCCGACGTCGAGACGAACCGACGTGTAGATGTACCAGAGACTCAACCCGGTGATGATTCCACACGTGATCAGAGTCCGCGCGAAGAAGAAACCGGGATTCAGATAAGCACGCTTCTCCGCAACCCTGGGCACGACGTTCGACCACCAGAAGATGTGATGCCTGCCGAGGAGGATGACGAGAAGCAGAACGAACGACACCGGCAGAAACGCAACATAGCCTTCGAGGAAGCGGATCACCGGACGGGACCAGCGCGCCGTTGTGATGCGCTGAACCGCCACGAACATCACGCCCGCCGAAGAGATCGTTGTGAAGTACAGCCAGTTGAAGAGGAGCGCGCGCCACACGCGGTCCGATCCCATGATCGCGCCGGCGATGAAGACGAGCCCGCCGACGACAGCGAGCACCGCGCACGCGATGGTCAGGCGGCGGGAAACAGGCCGGTCGCTTCCCGCGAGGATCTCCTCGCGCGTCGGAAGCGTCACTTCATGCGAGCTCATCGGATCACCCGGCCCGCAGAGTCCGTCTTTCTGGCCGAATCGCGCTGGGTCGTATCGCGCATCCGACGGGCTACTGCCCTCCCGGTAGCGTCGCTTCTGCGAACCGAGTCAGTGACCGGCGGGACGGCGTGTCCGTCGATGACGACCGGAGTCGAACTCGCCGCGACCGGCTCGGCTGTCCTCGTTTTCCACCGATTGAAAAATGGAGCAGGACGCGTCGGCCCCATCTCGGTAAATCCGGGGACCATCTTCCCTGTCACGCCGGGCGGTGCAAGCGGACCGGTCTCGACGGTCCGGCCCACCATCCCCTGGAGTCCGCGCAGATAGTTCACCACGTCCCAGCGATCTCGCTCCTCGATTCTATTGTATGGCGGCATGAGCCCGCGGCCGTTCCGGATCATTCCGTAGATGTATCCGTCGGTGCGCCCCTTCGTCACGTCGGTCGTCAGATTGATTCCCGGCATTCCGAACTGCATCGCCGGTCCGTTGCCCTGGCCTGCAACGCCGTGGCATACCGAGCAGTTGATCTGGAAGTATTTGCGGCCGTTCTCGAGTGAGGCGTCGCCGATCGGCGTCGGGTTCGCTATCGCCGCCAAAGAATCGGGCAACGCCGTGTACGAAACCTGGAAGCCGGCCATGTACGTTCCATTCGTCGGAACCGAGAACTGCGGATTCCCGCGCGACGGCGTCAGCGAGTCCTTCACCGGCTCCCATGTCCAGAGAGAGGGCTGGCGCTTGAAGTCGGTGAACCACTCGCACCCACTCAAAATCAGGAGTGGCAGCGAGAGCGCGAGAACGCGCAGCCTAGCGTTCACTTCGCACCTCCGTTGCGCCATGACCACGCAGCAGCGCCGCCGCTTCCTTCGCCTTGTCCGGTGCGCATTCCAGCCACAGACCGTAATCACCGCTGCTGAACCGCGCGTCGTAGCCGACCGTCATCGTCAGTCTGGGGATGCGTGACGTGATGAACATGCCCGCAACCGTCGACAGCGCTCCGACGAGAACCATCACCTCGAATCCGAAAATCGTATACGGCACCCAGGAGGCGACCGGTTTTCCTCCGACGACGAGCGGCCAGTAGTCCGATGCCCAGATCGCTATCCAATATCCGAACGTCACTCCGCAGAGCCCCCCGATGAGAGTGAACTTTCTCACGTTGCTCGGCGGCGGATGAATCGCGTGCTCGATCTCGTGCCGCGGCGTCGGCGTGTACACAGTGATGTCGCCGGTGCGCTTCTCCTTCAGATCTTCGATCGCCTCGACGAGCGAGTCGAGCTCGCGGAAATGTGCGATGAGGCCGCGCATTACTCGTGCTCTCCCGGCGTTTCGCGCTCGTAGTCAACGTGCTCGCCGGTCACCATGATTCCGTGCGAGTGAGCACCGCGCAGGCGTGGCACCACGATCTCCTTTACCTCGGAGATCGCGATCACCGGCAGCTGCTTGATGAAGAGAAGGAACCACATCGAGAACCAGCCGAAGCTGCCCGCGAGAATCGCGTAGTCCACCCACGTCGGCCGGTAGCTCGTCCATTGCCACGGCTCGAACTCATGCGAAAGCGAGGGCACGACAATGACGAAGCGCTCGAACCACATGCCGATATTGATGGTGATCGAGAGGATCCAGAGCCAGGCAGGATTCCGGCGCAGACGCTGAGAGAAGAGCGAAAGCGGAAGAACCATGTTGCAAATGTAGAGAATCGCCGAGGCCCACCACCACTGACCCCAGATGCGGTTGGCGAAGAAGCTCTGCTCGGCCTCATTGCCGCTGAACCATGCGACGAACCACTCCGTCGTGTACGCGCATGCCACGACTAGCGAGGTGAAAAGCGCCAGCTTGGCCGCTGCGTCCAGGTGATTCAGCGTGACGTAATGCTGGAGCCGGAACCATTTCCGTATCGGGATGATGATCGTGAAAACCATTCCGATTCCGGAATAGATCGCGCCGGCTACGAAATACGGGGCGAAGATCGTCGTATGCCAGCCCGGCACCAGCGCCATCGCGAAGTCGAATGAGACGACCGAGTGCACCGACAGGACAAGCGGCGTCGAGAACGCCGCGAGAAAGAGATACGCGCGCGCGAAATGCCGCCATTCCCGATCGGAGTTTCGCCAGCCGAGCGAGAGAACGGAGAAAATGTGCTTGCGAACAGGGTTCTTCTCCCGGTCGCGCAATACCGCGATGTCGGGGATCAATCCGATGTAGAGGAAGGTGCTCGACACCGTGAGGTACGTCAGAATCGCGAACACGTCCCAGATGAGGGGACTCTTGAACTGCGGCCAGACGTATCGCCAGTTCGGGTACGGAATCAGCCAGAAGAATTTCCACGGACGGCCGAGGTGCAGAATCGGAAAGAGTCCGGCCGTCATGACGGCGAAAACGGTCATCGCCTCGGCGCAGCGGTAGATCGTCGTTCGGAATCCGGCGCGGAAGAGATACAGAATCGCCGAGATCAGAGTGCCGGCGTGTCCGATACCGACCCAGAAGACGAACGTGATGATGTAAACGCCCCACATCACCGGCGGGTTGTAGCCCGCGACGCCGAGTCCGGAGTAGATCTGATACATCCACGCCGCGATTCCGAGGAACAGGAAGAAGACCGCCGTACCCAGTCCGATGAACCACGCGACGGTCGGATGGAGAGTGCCGGTGATCTCGCGATCGACCTGCTCGTAATCGCGGACGGCCGGCAGCTGAATGTCCGCTGAGGCGATGTTCGGACGCGGCACGCCAGTGTCCCCGTAGGGCACGGGCTTCGTCAGCGTTGCCACTTATGCGCCCTCGGTCGCGTGCGTGACCTTCTTCAAGTACACGACGGCGGTGAACGTATTCAGCTCTTCGAAGACGTGGTAGGCGCGGCGATCCTTCGCGAGCTTGGTCACGCTCCAGTTTTCGTCGGCAGCGTCACCGAACGTTATCGCGCGCGAGGGGCACGACGCCGCACAGGCGGTCGTAAACTCGTCCGGCTGCAGCTCGCGATTCTCCAGCTTGGCGCGGTTCTCCGCTTCGCGAATTCGCTGTACGCAGAACGTGCACTTCTCCATCACGCCTTTGCCGCGCACCGTGACGTCCGGATTGAGCTGCCAGTTCAACGGCTCCGGGAACGCGTACTGCGGGCGTCCCGGCTCTCCGTATCCGAACCAGTTGAAGTAGCGGACCTTGTACGGGCAGTTGTTCGAGCAGTAGCGCGTGCCGACGCAGCGGTTGTAAACCTGGACGTTGAGTCCGTCCGGCGAGTGATACGTCGCGTACACCGGACACACCGGCTCGCACGGGGCGTTGCCGCAGTGCTGGCACATCATCGGAACGAAGCGCGTGTCGAAGTCGGCGCTGCCGTCTTCACCGCCCTCGTAGTAGCGCTCGATGCGCAGCCATGCCATTTCACGGCTGCGCGTTAAGTTCGCGCCGAACCCGCTGCGGTCGGGCAGGAATCTTCCTCCCTGCCAATCCGCGCCCACCGTCGGGATGTTGTTTTCCGCGTAGCAGGCGGTGACGCACGCCGAGCATCCGGTGCAGCGTGCGAGATCGACGGTCATCGCCCACCGCCGCTTCGCCATTCCGCTCCAGTGCTGCGGATCGTACATCCCCTTCTCTTTCGACTTCGGGTCGCCACGATTTCCCTGCGCGTCGTTCGCGACAGGTGATCGCATTCCGGGAAGGAATTCGTGACTCGCGTCACCGGCCATGTTCTCGGCACCGGGCTCCCGATCGCCGCCCGCCAGGGCGGCGCCGCTGCCGGTGCGGCGCAGATCGCCGATCGCAATCGCCTGTCCGACTCCACGCCCGTGCTGTCTGGAAGAACCTTCCGTCGTAACTATGCGCGCGCTGCCGCCGGCGACGGAGACGCTCGCTTTCGTCGACACGTACGCGAGCGCGCCCGATCTGTCTTCGGCGAGTGGCAGCAGGTCGAGCGGATTCAGTCCCGCCGACGCGTACCGACCCGAGTGCGGATGACCGCGGCCGGTACCGATTGCGATCGTATCGCGCTGAATGCCCGGATAGCCGAGCGCCGGGAGCGTGAGACTTCCGGCAGCGGTCCTCACGGTAACCAGATCACCGTTTTCGATGCCAAGCCTCCGGACCGTCGCCGGATTCATCTCCGCAACCGTCTGCCAGCAAACTTTCGTGACCGGATCAGGCAGCTCCTGAAGCCATGGCTTGTTCGCGCCGCGCCCGTCGCCGAGCAGCGGGTGCTGGTATACGACGAGGAACATGTCGCCGCTCATGGATTCGATCGGCGCCACCGTGTGCGCAGTACCCGAAGCTCGCCCCGACGTCGCAGCCGCGGACGACCCGGACGTGAATCCCTTCGGCAACGCGGCCGCGAGTCCGGAAGCGCCGCCGGGGAACCGCGCAATGAGCCAGGTGCGATAATCGGGATAGTTGTAGCGTCCGGCTGTTGCTGCGTCGGCCTTCGCAATGCTGATCAGCACGTCACTCGTCGCGCGAGTGTCAAACACCGGATCCATCGTCGGCTGCTGAAGCGACAGCACGCCGCGCATCGGCTCCGCGTCGCCCCACTGCTCGAGTGAGTGATGATCCGGAAGAATCAGATCCGCGAGCTCCGTCGTTTCGTCGGGGACGCTCGAGAAGCTCATCTTGTACGGCACCTTGGCCATCGCCTGCGCGAAGCCGAACGATCTGGGCAGCGCGTAAACGGGATTGGCGCCGCGCACCATCAGCAGCGACACCCCTCCGCCCCCCATCCGCTGCGCAAGAGCGCGCATGTCGGCAGCGCTCGCGATTCCGTCGAAACCGATGAATCCGTCGCCGCTCGACGGCACCCCATTCAAGGCACTCGCTGAATCGCTCAAATCCGAAGAAGCACTTCCGCCGCCACCCGCGAGAACCATCGCCGGTTTCGCCGCCGCGTATTCCTTCGCGAGCGCCTCGAGCTTCGCTTGCGCGACACCGCTGGCTTTCGCCGCCTCAGCGGCACTCATCTGTCCAGAGAGCAGGCGCGCGATTGCAATCTCGCTGCCCGGACGACAATCGATCCACTGATCTGCGTTGAGACCGGTGAGTGATCTGCGCGGTCCGATGTAAATGAACCTCGGAGCGTTAGCGATGTCGGCGCGCGCCTCGGCGAATGCGAGCTGCTGCGGAACGGCGGCCCCCCAACCGTCGAGAAAATCCGCGCCAAACGAGATGATGAGCTTCGCGGATTTGAAGTCGAGAGAGGGCCAGCCTGCGCCGGATTTCCGGAAGGAAGCAAGCGCCGCATGGTCGGCTTCGGCGTCATAGCTGACGTGACCCGGCATCCCGAAGCCGAGGAGCCAAGTGTCGAGAAAAGCGGGAAAGCTTCCGCTCTCGTGCTGGTTGATGAAGACCGTGTTTCCCGCTCCGCCGCGGCTTCGCGTCTCTGAAATTTTCTCCGAGAAGATGCGCAGCGCTTCGTCCCAAGCGATGCTCTCGAGGCGTCCGTTGCGACGGACCATCGGGCCGCGGAAGCGGTCGGGATTGTACAGTCCCTGAAGCGCCGCCTGGCCGCGCGCGCAAAGAGCGCCGCGGTTGACAGGATGATCAGGATTTCCCTCGAGCTTGATCGTTCTTCCGTCACGCGTCTCGGCGATCACACCGCATCCTGTCGCGCATTCCCTGCACGTCGTCGCGTAGTAAGTGGATACGCCGGGAACGGTGTTGTCCGGAGAAACCAGGTATGGGATCAGCTTCTCGACATTTTCCTGCGCGCAGCCAAGCAGCGTAGTCGCGGCACCGGTAGCGCCAAGAACTTTTAGGAAGTCGCGTCGCTTGACGCCCGGCTTCGCGGGAGCATCGCCGGCACCCGCGCCCACGGGCGTCTTTGCGCCCGGGATCAACTCAGCCATTTCGCGTCATCCTCAGCCGCTGACTCATGACTCGTGACGCATCGCAGTTAATAGTGGCAAACCGCGCAGTCATATCTCGCGCGGAACGGAGGATTCGACTGGCCGATGTGACAGTTCACGCACCAGCCCATGTTCAGCGAGTTCGCCTGATACACCTG
>WNGF01007529.1_pt1 | contig 15660 bp, 17 predicted proteins | sample 5400641 | NCBI WGS metagenome assembly WNGF01 (sample SAMN13153371, study PRJNA577476) | soil metagenome | isolation source: 80 cm soil or saprolite under grassland replicate 2 | place: USA:California | collected 2016-06-15
CCGGCGGTGTCCTTGAAGGGGTCGCCCACGGTGTCGCCGATCACGGTCGCCTTGTGCGGCTCGGAGTTCTTGCCGCCGTGGTGGCCGTCCTCCACGTACTTCTTGGCGTTGTCCCAGGCACCGCCGGCGTTGGCCAGCATCACGGCGAGGAGCTGGCCGGTGAGGATGGCGCCGGCGAGGTAGGCGCCGAGCGCCTCGTACCCGAACAGGAAGCCGGTGGCGATCGGGGTGACCACCGCCAGCAGCCCAGGGGTGAGCAGCTCGCGCAGGGAGTCCCTGGTGCAGATGTCGACCACGGCGGCGTAGTTGGGCCGCTCGCTGTAATCCATGATGCCGGGGTGCTCGCGGAACTGGCGCCGGACCTCGAACACGACCCGGCCGGCGGCACGGCCGACCGCCCGGATCGCCAGGGCGGAGAACATGAACGCGACCGAGCCGCCGACCAGCAGGCCGATCAGCACGCCGGGGCGGTCGATGCGGATGTCGACCTTCTCCGGGGCCACCCCGGCGGTGATCAGGGCGCGCCGGAACGAGCCGAACAGGCTGGTCGCGGCGAGCACCGCGGTGGCGATCGCCATGCCCTTGGTGATCGCCTTGGTGGTGTTGCCGACCGCGTCGAGGGTGGTCAGCACCTCGTTGCCGCGCTCGCCCACGCTGCCCGACATCTCGGCGATGCCCTGGGCGTTGTCGCTGATCGGGCCGAAGGTGTCCATGGAGATGACCACGCCGACGGTCGACAGCATGCCCATACCGGCCAGGGAGACCATGTAGAGCTGGAAGTCGAGGCCCTTGCCGCTGCCGAGCAGCATCGCGCCGACGATCGCCCCGACGATCGCGAGCACGGCGTACACGGTCGACTCGAGCCCGGTCGCGAAACCGGACAGCACGGTGGTCGCCGGCCCGGTCTCGGCGGCCTGGGCGATCTCCCGCACCGGCTTGTACTGGGTACCGGTGTAATAGGAGGTCATGAGCTGGATGACGCTGGCGAGCACGAGGCCGAGCACCACCGCGCCGACCGGGCGCACGTCGTGCACGTAGGCGAGGGAGACCACGCCGACGCCGACGGCCGCGGTCAGGGCCGCGGCGAAGAAGCCCCGGTTGATGGCGCGCATGGCGCTCTCCGTCTCGGAGCGGGCGCGCACCAGCAAGATGCCGACGATCGAGGAGAGGATGCCGACCGCCTGCACCATCAGGGGGAACAGCAGCCCCACGATGGGCCGGTCGGGGAAGGCGGCCACGCCCAGAACGATCGCGGCCACCAGGGTGACCTCGAACGACTCGAACAGGTCGGCGGCCATGCCGGCGCAGTCGCCGACGTTGTCGCCGACGTTGTCCGCGATGGTCGCGGCGTTGCGCGGGTCGTCCTCCGGGATCGACTTCTCCACCTTGCCGACCAGGTCGGCGCCGACGTCGGCCGCCTTGGTGAAGATGCCCCCGCCGACCCGCATGAACATCGCCAGCAGGGCCGCGCCGAAGCCGAAGCCGAACAGCACGTTGGCGGCGTTGCCACGGTAGGCGAACACCACCAGGGTGGCGCCGAGCAGCCCAAGGCCGACCACGAACATGCCGGCGACGCCGCCGGCCCGAAAGGCGATCGGCATGGCCTTGCGCACCCCGCCCTGGTCGGCCGCTGCCGCGACCCGGACGTTGGCGCGCACCGCCAGGCTCATGCCCGTGCGCCCGGCGATGCCCGAGAACGCGGCCCCGACCAGGAACGCCACCGAGCGGCCGACGCGCACCGAGGTGGAGTCGGCGTCCAGCAGCAGGAGCAGGAAGAAGAGCAGCGCGACGAACACGGCCAGGGTGCGGAACTGCCGGTTCAGGTAGGCGCGACTGCCCTCCTGGATGCTGGTGGCGATGTCGCGCATCTTCTCGGTGCCCTGGTCGGCGGCGAGCACCTGGCGCCGCAGCACGAAGGCGACGCCGATGGCCACGGCGGAGACGAGCATCACCGCGAGCAGGGTGCCGTTCTCGAACCCGTGGAACTTGATGCCCTGGACGCTGCCCTCCTGTACGAGCAGCGGTAGCTGGCCCATCAGACCTCCTCGAACCCCATCGTTGGGGCGTTGGTCCCGTCTCGATCCCGCACGGGCCGTCTCACAGAGGTTCGGGCGGCGGGAGCAGAAGAGCGCGAAGCGCGGCCCGGCGAGCGCACGACCGACCACACGATGCGACGGATAGGCCGAGCACGCCGTCCCCAGGCCCGCGAGAATTGCCCGGATTCTAGCCATGCCCAGCAGCAGGCGGCAACCTCCAGGCGTCGTACGCTGGGCGCCGGCACGCTGGACGGTGTGGCCGCGGTGGCGCGCTCCTCAGGTGAGCGGCGGCAGCTCGTCGCCGGCGCGCCGGTGCAGCCAGAAGCGGGTGCGGTGACCGTGACCGTCCTCGAGCGGCTCGCTGGCGAGGTCGTCGACCAGCGCGCCGACCAGGGCCAGGCCGAACTGGCGGTCGTCGAGGTCGCCATTCTCCTCGGTCGTCCTCCTGGGCGGGTCCTGGGTCGATGGGGCGCGGTCACGCACCTCGATGCCGAAGCGGTCGGGCTCGATGATCACGTCCAGCTCGATCGGCGCGTCGAGCCCGGCCCACGCCAGGTCGGTCACGGCCACCGCGCAGGTCTCGGAGACGGCCACCTTGAGGTCCTCGATGCCCTCCTCGTCAACGCCCGCCTTGCGGGCGACCATGCCGACCACCAGCCGCACGGTCCCGAGGAGCTGCGCCTCGGGCGGGAAGCTGAGACGGACCGTGGTCTCGTCCCCGTGCGAGGTCTCCGTCGGGAGCACGGCGTGCGCTACTCGGAGGCCGAGACGGCGTCGGCGACCGACGTGTGGATCGGGAACACCTTGGTGAGGCCGGTGATGCGGAAGATCTTGAGGATCTTCTCCTGGGTGCAGACCAGCTGCAGGGTGCCCTCGTGGTTGCGCACCCGCTTGAGCCCTCCGACCAGGACGCCGAGGCCGGTCGAGTCGAGGAAGTCCACCTTCTCGAGGTTCACCACGATGTGGTACGAGCCCTCGCTGACCAGCTCGATCAGCTTCTCGCGGAGCTTGGGGGCGGTGTAGACGTCGATCTCACCGCCCACCTCGAGAACGGCGTGGTCCCCCTCCTTGCGAACGTTCAGGTCGAGGTCCATGCTCGCTCCAGTCTTCTGATTACATATGACGCCGCCACTACGACACCGCCGGGGAAGGCTAGCGTCGGCCTGTCACCAGGGGCAAGAACTGCCACGATAGGTGCTCCTGGCCGTCCCGGGCAAGCGGCCGCCCACGCCGTGCTTGTCCGAGTCCGCGCGGTCGGTGCAAGTTGCCCACGAGGTAGGCGGGTGGGTACCCTACGCGGCGCCTTCGGCCCGCCAGCACCGGACCCGATCGCCGCCCTCTGACCTGGCCACCGGTCGCATCGCCAAGGAGCACGATCCTGCCTACGAAGCCCACCCGGCGCCGACCTGCGGCGCCGGCCTCGGTCCCCCTCCTCGCCCTCCTCGTCGCCGTGGTCGTGGCGCTGGCAGCCGGCTGCACCTCGGGCAAGCGCGACCAGGGCGCCTCCGGGCCGAGCGAGACCTCCGCCGCGGCCGCGCCCGCCAAGCCGCTGAAGGTCGAGATCAAGGCGTCGGCCGCCGGACCGGAGCGGGGCTTCAACCCCAGGATCGCAGCCCAGAAGGCGTCGCCGAACATGCAGAAGTTCCTGCAGCGCTACCTGAGCGTGGCGTTCCTCGACCCGGGGCAGCAGCGCTCCGGCTGGCGCGACCTGCTCACCCTGTTCGACGGGTCGGTCCAGGGCGCCGCCAAGCGGGACATCGACTCGCTCTCGCTCGGCTCGGACGCCGCCCAGGTCAAGGCGGTCCAGCCCGACAGCGCCAAGGCCTCCGTGCTCTTCCTCTACGAGGGAGGCCGGCCGGCCGGGGCGACCGTGAAACTGTCGTTCAAGGGATCGGCCGAGGCCGAGAAGGGCAGCGGGCCGGTGCGCATGCGCTCGGTGTTCCAGATGCTGTCCACGCCGGTGGGGTGGCGCATCGCCGCGTACCAGAGCCGCACGGGGGAGGCCGGATGAGGCGCCCGCTCGCCGTCGTCGCGGCGCTCACCCTGGCGGCCGGCCTCGCCGCGACCGCCGTGGTGGCCAGCGGCTACCGGCCCTTCCAGGCCAGCGCTGGCCAGGCCATCACCGTGCAGCGCGCCCACGCCGGCGCGGCCGAGCCGAACTTCAACCGCCGCATCACCTTCCTGGTGGTCGGCTCGGACTCCGGCGCACCCAAGTTCGGCCGCGGCGGCACCGCCGAGCGCGGCCGGGCGGACTCCATCCACCTGGTGGTCGTCGACCCGGTCCGCAAGCGGGGGATCGTGCTCGGCTTCCCACGTGACAGCTACGTGCCGATCGCCGGCCACGGCACCGGCAAGATCACCGGCGCCATGGCCTTCGGCGGCCCGCCGCTGCTGATCAACACGGTGGAGCGCCTCACCGGCATCAACATCGACTACTGGGTGGTCACCTCCTTCGACGGCCTCAGCGACATCGTCAGCAAGGTCGGCGGGGTGCAGGTGAACGTCGACATGAACATCAGCGACCACGCCGCCGGCGCCAACCTGCGGCGCGGCTCGCAGCGCCTCGGCGGGGCCAGCGCGCTCGGCTACGCACGCGCCCGCAAGAGCATCCCGGGCGGCGACTTCACCCGCTCCCGCCACCAGGCCCAGATCCTGCTCGGCGGCCTGGCGACCTTCCAGCGCCAGACCAAGGCGGATCCCGCCCGGGTGATGAAGTGGCTGGCGATCATGAACGACGAGGTCAAGACTGACCTGCCCGCCGGCGAGCTGCTGCGCTTGGCGCTGGTGGCCCGCTCGATGCCGCCGAGCCGCCTGAACAATGTGGTCGTCCCCGGCGTGGGCGCCACCGCCGGCGGCGCCTCGATCGTCCGCCTCACTGGCGGCGCCTACCCGCTGTTCGCCCGCGTCCGCGCCGGCCAGTACCGCTGACCCCTGCGTCGCCCGACCCTGGTCTGGGGTGGCGGCTACCATTGCCGCGTGTCCGACTCCGACCCTTCCGTGCTGGTGGAGCAGCTCACCGGCGATTCCGGCTACCGCGGCCAGCTCGTCCACCTGGAGCGACTGCCGGCGCGGCAGGCGCGTACCGTGAGCTTCCCGGATGACCTGCCCGAGCTGTTGGTGAGCCGGCTTCGAGCGCGCGGGATCGAGGTGCTCTGGACCCACCAGGCCGAGGCCCTCGCCCTGGCCCGCGCCGGCTCGAACGTGGTGGTGGCCACCGGCACGGCCTCGGGCAAGAGCCTGTGCTACCAGCTCCCGGTGTTCGAGGCGCTGCTCGGCGAGGGCCGCACCGCCCTGTACCTCTCCCCCACCAAGGCGCTCGCCCACGACCAGCTCCGGGCCGTCCGCTCGTTCGCCCTCACCGGCATCCGCGCCGCCTCCTACGACGGCGACACGCCGACCGAGGAGCGGCCCATGGTGCGGCGCAACGCCAACCTCGTGCTGACCAACCCGGACATGCTCCACCAGGCCATCCTCCCTTCCCACGAGCGCTGGAGCGGCTTCCTCCGACGGCTCGCCGTGGTGGTGGTCGACGAGGCCCATACGTTGCGCGGCGTGTTCGGCTCCCACGTCGCCGCCGTCATCCGCCGCCTGCGCCGGGTGGCGGGCCGCTACGGCGCCCAGCCGGTGTTCGTGCTCGCCTCCGCCACCCTCGGCAACCCCGGCCAGCTCGCCGAGCGGCTGGTCGGCCTGCCCGTCGAGGCAGTCACCGACGACGGCTCTCCCAGAGGCCCTGGCAGCTTCGCGCTGTGGGAGCCGCCACTGGTCGACGAGGCCACCGGCATCCGTGGCAGCGCCAACACCGAGGCCGCCGCCTGGCTGACCGCTGCGGTGGAGGCTGGCGTCCGCACCCTGTGCTTCACCCGCTCGCGCAAGGCGGCCGAGCTGGTCGCGACCTACACGCGGCGGCGCGTCGCCGAGGTCGACCGCGACCTGTCCCGCCGGGTCCGCGCCTACCGGGCCGGCTACCTCGCCCAGGAGCGACGCGCGCTGGAGCAGGCGCTGGTCGGCGGCGAGCTGCTCGCCGTGGCCGCGACCAACGCGTTGGAGCTCGGCATGGACATCGGCGGCCTCGACGCAGTGGTGCTCGACGGCTTCCCGGGCACGGTCGCGTCCATGTGGCAGCAGGCCGGGCGGGCCGGCCGGCACGGCAGCCCCTCGCTGGCCGTACTGGTCGGCTCGGACGACCCGCTCGACGCCTACCTCCTGCACCATCCCGCCGACCTGTTCGGCCGGCCGGTAGAGGCGGCCCTGGTCGACCCGGGCAACCCCTACGTGCTCAGCCCCCACCTGGTCTGCGCCGCCTACGAGGCGCCGCTCAGCGAGGAGGACCTGGCGCTGTTCGGTCCGGTCTCGCGCGCGCTCAGCGCCCAGCTCGAAGCCGAGGGCGTCCTGCGCCGCCGCCGTGATGGGCTGCGGGCCGCGACCGGGCGCTCGCCCGCGGCCGCCGTGGACCTGCGCAACGCCGGCGGCGCGCCGGTGACCATCGTGGTGGCCGACTCCGGACAGGTGGTCGGGACCGTCGACGGCGGCCGGGCCACCTCCACCGTTCACCGCGGCGCCGTCTACCTGCACCAGGGCGAGCCGTACCGGGTGGTCGGCCTCGACCTCGACGAGGGCGTCGCGCTGGTAGAGGAGGCCGCCGGCGACGAGTACACCCAGGCCCGCCGCGACACCGACATCGAGGTGATCGAGCCGACGCGCAGGGTCGACCTGCCCCGTTCCACCCTCTGGCTTGGCCGCGTCGCCGTCTCCAACCAGGTGGTCGGCTACGAGCGGCGGCGGGTCGGGACCGGGGAGCTGCTCGGCTACGAGGACCTCGACCTGCCCCCGGCGCGCCTGGCGACGGTCGCCTACTGGTACACGCTGAGCGCCGAGCTCCTCGACGCCGCCGAGCTCGGCCCGGAGCAGGTACCAGGGGCGGCCCACGCCGCCGAGCACGCCCAGATCGGCCTGCTGCCGCTGTTCGCCATGTGCGACCGCTGGGACATCGGCGGCGTCTCGACCGCCTGGCACCCGGACACCGGCACGGCGACGATCTTCGTCTACGACGGCTACCCGGGCGGCGCCGGCATCGCCGAGCGCGGCCACGAGCTCGCGGCGCGCCACCTGCGCGCCACCAGGGACACGGTGCGTGACTGCCCCTGCGAGAGCGGCTGCCCGTCGTGCGTGCAGTCGCCGAAGTGCGGCAACGGCAACTCCCCGCTCGACAAGGCGGGGGCTGTCCGCCTCCTCGACCAGCTCCTGGTGGACCTGGGCACCATCGACCAGGACGCCGGCGCGGACGAAGCGGGCCAACCCGCGACAGCGCCGGACGAAGCGAGCCAACCCGCGCCAGCGCCGGCGGCGGTTGCCCCAACGGCGAAGGGCAACCGGAGCCGCCGCCCGCGGAAGGCCGGGCGCGGCGAGGCGAGCCCGGAGCGGACGGCGGCATCGCAGCCGGAGCATGCGCGCCGAAGGCGGGACACGACGTGAGCGGTGAGGCACGGCCGGGTCGGGTCGGCCCAGCCAGCGTGCCGTACGTCGGCGTCGCCGGGGCCTCGCGGCCAGAGCCGGAGCTGGTCGAGCTGGCGGAGGTACTCGGCAGGCGCCTGGCCGAGGCCGGCGCCGTGGTGGTCTGCGGTGGCGGCGGCGGGGTGATGACGGCGGTCTGCAAGGGCGCGGCGGCCGCGGGCGGCACCAGCATTGGGCTCCTGCCTGGCGACCGCCGCCACGAAGGCAACCCGTACCTCGGCGTCGCCCTGCCGACGGGTCTTGGCGAGGGCCGCAACGTCCTGCTCGTGCGGGCGAGCGACGCGCTGGTGGCGGTGGGCGGCGGCTTCGGCACGCTGTCCGAGATCGCGCTGGCGCTGCGCACCGGCGTCCCGGTGGTCGGGCTGCGGACCTGGTCGATCGGGCTGGCCGGCCGGCCGGTGGATGCCTTCCCCGTCGCCGACGACCCTGACGAGGCTGCCCGCCTGGTGCTCGAGGCGGCCGCGGCGCGCATCGCACCCTGAGACGAGTTCTCCGTTTGTCCGGAGAGCGCATTGGGGAGCTTTGTGACAGCGGCGCAGGGTGCGCCGACCCGCACGGAGGCAAACGATGGCTGCGTTCTTCCTGCTGCTGACGATTCTCGTAGGAGTCGTGCTCGGCGATGCTCTGGTGGAGAACGACGGCGCAAGCGTCTTCACCGTGTTCGGCCAGACGACCGGGCGCTTCAACCAGGGCCAGCTCCTGCTCGTCTTCGCCGGGCTGGGATTCCTGTTCGCGTTGCTGCTCGGGCTCTCGCTGGCCTCGACCCGCCGGCGGCGGACCCGTCGCAAGGAGCGCCGCGGCGGCAGGCGCGAGCTGGGGGAACGGATCACCGAGCTGGAGCGCGACAACGCCCGTCTCCGGGACGACCTCAGCCAGCGCGACGACGCCCTCGCCGGCCGGGAGGCGGAGCTGGCCCACCGCGACCGCCAGCTCGCGCTCAAGGACGAGGAGCTGGCCAGGCGCGAGCAGGAGCCGCAGCGAGCACGCACCAGTGGCTCGGCAGAGGTCCCGGACCGCATCACCCCGACGGCGACGGAGGTCGTCGACCAGGCCGCCGCCGTGGCTCCGGCCGAGGGCGCGGGCCAGACGGTGCCGGCGCCGACCGAGGTGCTCGACCGGGCCGGCGCACAGACGGAGACCGCGGACATGGCCGAGGCGCCACGGACACAGGGCCTTGGCCGCACCCTGGAGACTGGGGCGATCGCTCCGGACATGGTGCTGAGTCCGGAGGGGGCCGAACCGGTGGCGCCCCTCCACGATGAACCGCCATGGCTCTCCGAGGCGGCCCGCGACGAGGAGCCGACCAAGGTAGTCGCGACCAGCACCGACGAGGAACGGACCACACCCGCGGAAGGCGCCGATCGGGCGCCGGATGACCAGCCAGGCCGGCGGACAGAGAAGCCAGATCAGAATTCGTGAACAGGCCGGGACGAACAGGCCGGTCACGGGTTTAGCTCGTCCCGTTGAGGATGCATACTGGAGCGGAGGCGCCCGGCCCCACCCCGAGTGCCTCGGTGGCGGCGCCTGCCCCGCATCCGGCGTCGCCCGGCTTGGCCGTCCCGATCCCACCCGGCGACGACCAGGCCACACCACGAGCGGGACCCCGACGGGGTCCCGCTCGTTTGGTGTCTCGGTCAGGCCTGGCAGCACGGCCCGTGCCCGAGCGGTGACCGATAGGGCCAGCCCGGCGGGGAGCATGCTGACGCGGCTGCGCACCGTGACCACCGCCTCGGTCGCTCCGCACGAGCATGCCAGCAGCTCCGCGCCGTTCGCGGTGGCGACCGCGCCCGCCCCGCCGGGTCCCGGGCCGGCGTGCGCCGGCGTGAGCGCGGCCAAGGCCGCAAGGTCGGCAGCGGTCTGCGCCCGAGCGCGAGCGACCACCAGCAGCCCGACGTCGAGCGCCATCACGCCGGCGAACAGCACGAACACGCTGAGTGCCAGAGCGATCAGCGTCGCAGAGCCGGCCTGCCGCCGGCTCGGACGGCTCAGGGGCAGGCCGCCTCCGCGCCGAGCCGGCGGCGCCGCGGTGCTCATCGCCCTGCGGGAGCTGGCGGAGGTCCTGGCTCGACCGCCGCCACCGCTGCCGCTCGGACGGTGACCGCGGCGCTGGCGCCCGGCAGGACTCGGGCAACCAGCACGACCTCGACACGCACCAGGCCAGGCGGCAGCGGCGTGACCGACACCCGCACGCTACGGCCGGGCGGGACGGCCGCCCGGGCGGCGGCTGCCGCCCGGGTGCGGTCGCCGCTCAGGGCCGCCTCCCGGGCACCCTCGCGAGCGGCGCCCTGAGCGAGCACGTGGTCGCGCGCCACCACGATCACGCCGACCATCGCGAGGGTCACGGCGACCAGGAGGGGGATGGCGGCGGCGAGCTCCACCGTGGCCGAGCCGCGACCGCCCCGTCGCTGCCACATCGCCTCAGCCGATCCCGAACATGCCACGGACCTGCTTGAGGATCGCGTTGAACAGGCTGCTGACGGCACCCTGGCGCGCCCAGGCCAGCGCGAGCGCCGCAACCGTGGCGGCTACGACGATGACCAGGGCGTACTCGGTTGTTTGGCTGCCCGACTCCGGTGTGGCGGCGGCGCGGGCGACTGCTGGGGCAGGCATGGGAGGACCTCCTTGGTGACAGGGGGCTGCGGGGAACGGTTCACGGCACCAGCGCCCGGATGGCCCCGGCAACGGTGGGGACCACGACGAGCAGGACGAACGCGGGCAGAAAGCAGAGGACCAGCGGGAACGCGAGCCGGACGGCCGCTCGCCCGGCCTCCGCCTCGGCCGCCATCCGGCCGCGGCTGCGCAGTGCCTCCGCACGGGCGGCGAGCGCCTCGGCCGGGCCCATGCCCCAGCGGTCGGCGGCATCCAGTGCCGCTGCGGCGGCGCGGAACTCGTCGAGGGCGGTGCGCTCGGCGGCTGCTCGCAGCGCCGCGCCAGGCGACTGGCCGAGGCGAAGGTCGACGACCAGGCGCCCGAGCTCGGCGCGGAGGGCGTCGGGGCTGCGCTCGGCAACCCGGCAGAGCGCGAGGTAGGGGTTCAGCCCGGCTTGCAGGCACGCGCCGAGCAGGTCGATCACTGCCGGCGCGGCCTCGCTCCGGGCGGCGCGGACCCGCGCCTCGGCGCGGCGCCGCGCCGAGCGGCGAACCGCGAGGACGCCGGCCGCACCAAGGACGATGGCCAGGATCGCGGCGCTCACGGCCCGCCTCCTACGATGCGGCCCGCCCACCAGATCCCGGCCGCCTCGAAGGCGGTCGCCGCCGCCAGCGTCACCCATCCGAGGCGCTCGCGTACAAGGAACGCCGCGTCCGCCGGCGAGGTGGCCGCGAGCACCAGCAGGAAGCAGGGCGCCATCCCGGAGACGACCCGCGCGGCCAGGCGGGACTGAGCGGTGGCAGCCGCGCGGGACTGGCGTGCCCTGAGGCGGTCGGTGGCCGCCGCGGCGACTCCCGCCAGCACCGGTGCCGGCGGCGCGCCGGTGCTCTCCGCCAGGTCGAGCGCCTCGCCGGCCACCACCAGCTCGACGAGGCCGTGCTCGCGTCCGGCGCCGGCAAGGGCCTGCCCGGCGCCCAATCCGACCGCCGCCGCCCTGGCGGCCGCGTCCAGCGCGGACGCGAGCGCCTCGGGCGCCGTCTCGGCGGCGGCGAGCAGCGCCCGGTACGGCGCCGCTCCCGCAACGATCGTCGCGCGCAGAACGTCGAGGACCTCAGGGACGGCGGCCTCCTTGGCGGCCCGCTCGCGCCGGGCCGCGCCAGGCAGCCGGCGGCGCACGGCGCCCAGGACCGCTACTCCACGGCCGCCTCCGCCATGTGCCAAGGCTGGCGGGGATCGCCACTGCTCCGCGGATGCCCCGTCAGGCGCGCCCGGGGCAGGACTCGACCGCCGCCTCCGCGACCCGGCTGCTGAGCCGGCGGTGATGCTCGTCGCCGTGGGGGGCCGGGTCGGCACCGATCCGGTTGGATCGACGCGAACCGCGGCGGTGGGGCCGGGTGGGATGGCTGGGCGATGGGTGCGCGCGTGGGCGCGCGCCGGTGGGCGAGGCGGACCGGGCCGACGGGTGGACCGGACGGCGAGCGCGGCCACGGCGACCGCGGCAACGAGCAGGAAGCCGGTCACGGTCGGCGCCTCCTCGTGCGGCAGTCCCGGTCCGCTGGCTCGAAGGCCTCGCGTGCCAACGCGGTGAGCTGGTCGGCCCAGGCGGGCACGTGCCCGGTCGGGTGCAGGCCCGCAGCAGGACCGGCCACCCGCAGCGGGCGGGCGACCACCCGGTCGGGGCCGTCGGCGGCCAGCTCGGCCACGGCCGTGACACGGCGGCCGTTGGGACCGCGCTCCAGGTGGACAACGGCCTGGATGCCACCCGCGATCAGCCGACGCACCACGTCGAGGACCGCGCCGGGCGCCGCCAGCGCCATCGCCTCCAGCCGGGCCGGCACCTCGTGCGGCCCGCCCGCATGGAGCGTGGTGAGCAGGCCGCGATGGCCGGTGTTGGCGGCCTGCAGCATGTCCATGACCTCGGGTCCGCGGACCTCGCCGACGACGATCCGGTCAGGTCGCATGCGCAGCGCGTTGCGGACCAGCTCGTGGATTGGGACGGCGCCTCGCCCCTCGACGTTGGGAGGTCGCGCCTCCAGCCGCACCACGTGCGGATTGGGCAAGCGCAGCTCGGCCGCGTCCTCGATGGTGACGATGCGCTCGCCAGGCGGGATGGCGGCCGCGAGCACGTTGAGCAGCGTGGTCTTGCCCGTGCCGGTGGCACCTCGGACCGGCCGGGCATGGGCAAACGCCTGCCGTCCGCGGCGTTCGCGCCGGCTAGTCGTCCAGGGCGGCTTCCTGGTCGATGACGGCGGTGTCCGGTGGCTGGCGCGGCGTGCCGGCCAGCTTGGGTTCGCCGACCTGCGCGGCTACCTGCAGGCCCGCTGCGACACGGGCCACAGCGTGCCTGGACTCGCCCGCGAGCTCGGCGCGTCCGAGTGGACCATCACCCAGGCGCTAGCCACGCTCGGGGTCGTGCTGCCGCCACGGCCGGAGCGGCTGGCCCGACTGCGACGCCGCTACGCCGAGCAGCGGATCGCCGCGCGGGTGGCCGCGATCGGCTTCCCAAACGTGCGGGCGTACCTGGCCGACCGGCTCCTCAAGCGAGACTGGCTGCTGGCCGAGGTCGCCGTCGAGCTTGCCGCGCACCGGCGCACGGTGCGGCGGCTGATGCAGCAGGCCGGGGTCAGGCGCGACAGGCGGACCGTGCGGCAGCTGGCGGTCGGCGAGCGGGGTCGGCGGGTGCAGTCGGTCTCCTGGCAGGCACGGCGGGCAGCCCGGCTGCAGGAGCTGGGCTTTGCCGACCTGGGCGGCTACCTGCAGCGCCGGTATGTGGAGCAGGGGTGGCCGGTCAAGCGGATGCGGGCCGAGCTTCGGGTGGGCTACAACTGGCTGGTGGCCCAGATGGCACGGCTCGGCCTGCGGTGATGCGTTGCTGGGCGGCCATGGCAGGCACGCGGAACCGGACGGTGCTGGTGCCGACGCGGCAGCGCTGCGGCAGGATGGGCGCGTTCGCGACCGGCGCCGCTGGGGCACGCAGGGGCCGAACAAGGCTCCGAGCTTCCGGTCCCTCCTGAGGTGATGCCGCCCTGGCGTGGGCACCGGCGCCGTTGCATTGAGCGACCGGCCGATCTGCCGCCCTCCACTTGGGTACTCAATGGCCCCGGCCGTGTTCCTGATCGGCTGCTTCAAGCCGTTCTACCTGCCCCCGGTACAGGGTAAGGACCTCCACTCCGCTGAGGTTCGACGACGCCCTCGGCCTCAATGCAACAGTGCGGGGCGAGCAACCTTGTTCCGGGCAAACGCGTATGCCACCCTGACGGCAGCTGACCGAGGGAGGCATCATGGCGGACGCGACGTCCTCCGCACCCGTCGGGACCGTCCAGGTGGTCGACCCGCATCCGCTCAACTGGCTGTTCATCACCTGGAACACGATGGAGGAGCCGGTCCGGACCGACGAACGGGGCCACATCGTCGGGGCGGCGATGGAGGAGTCTTCCTGGGCCGACGAGACGACCCTGGAGGTACGGCTGCGCAAGGGCCTTCGCTACCAGGACGGCGAGGAGTTCACGGCCGAGAACTTCCGGCGGGCCTTCGAGGAGGTGCAGCGCTGGAAGGCGCCGCACCCGCCAGGGACCTCGATCAACTTCCATCCCGAGACCCGGCTGGAGCTGGTCGACCGCCACACCGTCCGGATGGTCTTCCCCGAGCCGGACGGGCAGGTGCTCGGCAAGTTCCGAGGCTTCCACCTGCCGAGCACCCGCTTCTGGGAGGAGGAGGGGTTCGGCTACCGCAAGCTCGGCTCGGCCGAAGGCCATTGGTGAGTGATCGACGCACCGGGCCCGTGGGGCACCGGACCGTACACCCTGGTTGAGGGCTTCTCGTCGCTGGAGAACGAGATCGGGCTGATCCAGGCCGAACCCTTGACCTGCGTGTGGCTGGACACGGGTACACCCCGCAGCGAGCGGGTGGTTCTGGAGGCCAACCGCGAACACTGGAACAGCGAACGCGGGCCGCGCCTGGAGCGGGTGGTGTTCCGCAACGAGCTGCAGCCGGCCGATGCCCTGGAGCTGGTCTGCGGCGGCGAGGGCGAGGTCGACATCGTCACCGAGGTCGCCCCCGCAGACGCCCAGCGGGTCATTGCCTCCGAGCACGCCAAGCTGGTCAGGGTCGACGCCATGCGGGTGCTGGCCGGCGTCATCAACTGGGGCGCCGAGGGCGCGCCGCTGCACGACGTGCGGGCGCGGCGGGCCCTCAACCTGGCCGTCGACCGGGGCCGGCTCATCCGGGAGGTGTTCGCCGGCTACGCCGCCCCGCTGGCCGGGCTGACCCCGCACTACGCGGCCGGGGTGCCCGCGGGCCAGCAGCCCTACCAGCACGACCCCGACCAGGCCCGGGACCTGCTGACCACCGCGGGTTGGCCGGCCGGGCGGGAGCTGCGGCTGGCCGCTCCCGCCGACCTGGAGGCTGTGGCCCGGCGGCTGGCCGAGGACTTCACCGCCTCGCTCGGGGTCGAGGTCGACCTGACCCTGATCCCGGCCGACCAGCTGCTGGCCGCCCAGCACGCCCTGGTCGAGAAGGTGCTACCCCTGCCCTTCGACGTGCTCGTCCACGCCTGGATCGACCTCTCGTCGGACGCGCCGCCGGCGTTCATGCACAGCCAGTTCTTCTCCAGCACGGGCGCCTTCCGGGCCGGCCCCCCGATCCCGGAGTTCGACGAACTGCTGGGGCGGTTCGCCGTCGCCACCGACCAGCGGGTCGTGACCGAACTCACCACCGACCTGGACCGGTTCGCCTACGACCAGGCCCTGAGCGTGTTCCTGTGCGCGCCCCAGGCGCTCTACGCGGTCAACCGCCACGTCGCCTTCGACGGCTATGCCGCCACCTTCGAGCTGGCGGAGACCGAGGTCGCACCGCAGCACTGGTCCCGCCGCTGACCGGGTGACCGGGCCCGGTCGTCGGGCGGCAAGGCGCTGTTGCGCTGAGGCTGACGGCGTCATACAAGCTGTGCGGAGTGGAGGTCTATCCCGTAGGGTGCGTAAATGCGTTTATGCAGCTCGTCCGAACTCGTGGAGCAAGCCGCCGAGTAGGTCGCATCGGCGGACGCGGGCTCGCTGATCCTGAATGACGTTGGACCGGTTCGAGGGTGACTCCGGCGGTCCCAGCTCCAGCGCACGGTGCGGGCGATGCTGGTTGTAGTGCCGAACGTAGACCCGCAAGACTTGCTCCAGATGCCATCGTCCCACGATCAGGAGCCAGTCCAGGCACTCGGCGCGCACCGTCCGGATCCAGCGCTCGGCGACGGCGATGGCGTTGGGCGCCTGCACCGGCGTTACCAGCACCTGAGCGCCCTCCGAGCGGAACACGTCGTCGAACCCGCGGCAGAACTTCGCGTCACGATCACGGACGATGAAGCGCGTCGGCGCTGTTGCATCTGGTCGGTCCGCGGCATGCTGAAGCCGTCACAGTGGTCAGCTGTCAGATCGCCATAACGAGTTCAGCGAACACAACTACCAACCACCTAATCGCCAACTCTTCAACAACCAACTCATAGTACCCTCGACGGACGTTCTGGATGAAGGCATGC
>WNGF01011752.1_pt1 | contig 15660 bp, 14 predicted proteins | sample 5400641 | NCBI WGS metagenome assembly WNGF01 (sample SAMN13153371, study PRJNA577476) | soil metagenome | isolation source: 80 cm soil or saprolite under grassland replicate 2 | place: USA:California | collected 2016-06-15
GTCGCACGCCACCGCCGCGTCGGCGCGCGCGGGCGCGAGCGGCTCGCCGCTCGCCGTGTGCTCGAAGCGCAGCGTGACGCGGCTTTCGTCCTGATCGACCCCGCGGCAATTGTGGGACATGACGACGGCGTCCGCGCCGATGCGCGCCTTGACCGCGTCGTGGAGCACGGCGTGCAGATCGGCGCGATGGAAGGAGTAGTGGGGAAAATCGTAGCCGGCGTAGCGCCCGCAGGGCTCGCTGAAGATCAGCTGGCCGTACTGGTTGAAGAAGGTGAACTCGCGCGCCTCGACGCCGACGCGCGCGATCGCCTCGCCCAGCCCCAGCTCGAACAATCGGCGCATCGCGTGCGGGAAAAGATTGATGCCGACCCCGAGCGGCTTGAACTCGGCGGCGGCCTCGTATACCCGGCAGGGAATGCCGCTCGCGTGCAGGTAGAGCGCGAGCGTGAGCCCGCCGATGCCGCCGCCTATGACCGCGACTTCCAATTTCCCTCCTCCTTCAAGGAAGCTTCCCGCCCGGCCGATCCCTTTTCCGAACGCATCCGCGGCCGGTGCGTCACGCACTTTATCACTGAGCATTGATCCCGGCGCGGGGCCGGTAGCGAAATCGGGCGCCTGCCGGATGATGGCGAACTATGGCGCGGCTATTCCACGCTCACGCGCGATAATCTGATCAGCCTGTCCCAGCGCGCGTACTCGGATTTGAGGTACTCGGCGAACTGCTCGGGGGTGTTGCCGACCGCCTCGAACCACTGCCGCGTCACGTACTGCTCGCGAAACCCCGGGTTGTCGAGGATTTTCCTCGTGTCGCCGTAGATCCTGGCGACGGTCTCGCGCGGGATGCCCGCGGGCCCCACCAGCGCGAACCACGTTCCGGCCTCGTAGCCGGGGACGCCGGATTCGGCGACAGTAGGGAGATCGGGCAGCCGCGGGATGCGCTGGGCGGTGGCGGCGGCGACGAGCTTCAGCCTGCCTGAGCGCGCGTGCGGCTCGACCAGGAGCGGGGTGACCATCATCATCTGGATCTGGCCGGAGAGGAGATCGGTCACGGCCGGCCCGGCGCCCTTGTAGGGCACGTGCACGATGTCGATCCCGAGCAGGTTCTTCAGGTAGTCGACGCTGATGTGCGCCGAGGAGCCCAGGCCGAACGAGCCGTACGAGAGCTTGCTCGGATTTGCCTTGGCATACGCGACGAGTTCCTGAAAGGAGTTGGCCGGTACCGATGCGTTGATGGCGATCACCCACGGGAAACGCACCAGCACCGTGACCGGCGTGAAGCCGCTCAAGCCGTCGTAGGGCAGCTTCCTGTACAGGTGCGGGTTGATCACGAACGAGGAAGCGTCCGAGACGAGGAGCGTCGCGCCGTCGGGCGCCGACTTCGACACGTAGTCGGCGCCGAGGATCTGGTTTGCACCGGGGCGATTCTCGACCAGCACCGGCTGTCCCCAGACTTCGGACAGGCGCGGCGCCAGCGCGCGCGAGAACGCGTCGGTCGCGCCGCCCGGGGAGGTCGGCACGACGATCTTCACCGGCCGCGAGGGGAACGATTGCGCCGGCGCGAGGAGGGGCGCTGCGGCGAGCGCAGCGCCGACGAACGCGAGCAGGCGCGCTGAAATCCCGGACACCCTGAGATCCTCCGTTGTGCGCGCCTATTGTAGTTCGTGGCCGGGCCGGGCGGTCCTGGCGGTCGCTCGAGCGAGGACCGTGAATTTGTCACGCTCTTTTCGTGCTTACCGAATGATCTCCTGAAACACGGTCATCGACGGGCCCGGAACTTGCGTTAAAACGACTGTGGGCCCGGAATCCCGACTCGGGTTTTTGGAAAGCCCTTCCCGGGAATTACCCGATTGGCTTGGTGGCGGGACGACGATAGCCTAGCAATCGAACGGAATCGACCGAGTCAGGCGAAACCTACGGAGATGCCGCAGACCATGAATCCGAATCCGCAGCTCAACCGCGTCGAAGCGGAGCTCTCGGCCCGCATCGGGGCGGTGTTCGGCCGCTTCCCGGATCTCTCCGGCTTTTCGCTCCAGGACCGGACCGGCTTGCCCGACTATATCGACCCCTCCAGCCTGCGGGACGAGCTTTTCGTCACTGAGCTCGGCTTCTCCGCGCCGGTCAGCGAGATGGAATATGAGGAAGCCTACAAACTGATCGCCGACGCCGTCGCGGACATCGTGTCCGAGCGGCCCGAGGCCTTGGAGCTGCTGCGCGGGCGCACCTTCGCCCGAACGCTTCACTGAGCTCGGCGCCAGCGCGGAGCTCTCTTCACCTCCGGCACGACGATCGCTTCCGGATCGCCCGCCGGGAAAAATATCCTCGATCGCCTGGTCGGCGGCACGGCCCTTATAATCGTCCGCATCCCCGTTCGAGGAGGAAGATCCGATGACCCGAGGCCTTGCCCCATCCCGACGCCGCGTGCTCGCCGCGCTTGCCGCCGCCGCAGCCGTTGCGCCGCTCGGCGCGCTCGCCCAAGGGATGTCCAAGCGTCCGGTGCGGATCATCGTTCCGTTCACGCCCGCGGCGGGCCCGGACATCGTGGCGCGCCTGCTTGCGCCCAGGCTCCAGGCACGCTGGGACCAGCCTTTCTTCGTCGAGAACCGGCCGGGCGCCTCCGGAACGATCGGCACCGAGGTGGTGGTGAAGTCGCCGCCCGACGGCCATACGATCATGGTCGGCCCCGCGTCGATCGTCACCGCGCCGCATCTTTATCCGAACATCTCCTACGACGTCGTGAAGGATCTTACCGCGATCACGAACGTCGGCTCGACGAGCCTCGCGCTGGTGGTGCACAAGTCGGTGCCCGTCGACACGGTGCAGGAGTTCATCGCCTGGGTGAAGTCGCAGCCCGGCAAGCTCAACTACGGCTCCCCGGGAAACGGCACGCACCATCACTTCTGCATGGAGCTCCTGAAGCTGCAGGCGGGCCTGGATATCGTTCACGTTCCGTACAAGGGATCGGCGCCGGCCGAGAACGACTTGATCGCCGGCGTCATTCCCACCATGTTCCTGCCGGTCCACGTTGCGCTTCCGAAGATCAAGGCGGGCCAGATCAAGGTGCTGGGCGAGAGCCTGAAGGCGCGCCATCCGCTGTTTCCCGACATTCCCTCGCTGCACGAGCAGGGCGTGACCGGCTACGACGTAGACCTGTGGATCGGCGTGTGGGCGCCGCCCCGGCTGCCGGCGGACCTCCTCGCGAAATACAACTCGGAGATCCGCGCGATCATCGCACAGCCCGAAATGCGGGAGCAGCTCGCGAGCCAGGGCCTGGTGCCGAACACCAGCACGCCCGAGCAGTTCGCGAGGCTCGTGAAGGAGGATTTCGAGAAGTGGGGCAAGGTGATCCGCGACGCGAAAATCAAGGCGGACTAGATGAAGCCGATCGAAACGGTGGGAAGATCCGCATGGGGCTCGGCCTGCCGGAGATTCCGGAACACTCCTAGGCGCTCGGTCGCCGATTCGGGCGGAGTTGACGCGATCCGCCAAGCTCGCTACTTTGGCGTTGTTTCGCGGATCAGCGGCCAACCGGTTTCAGGATCGGAGGACACATGGGGTCTTACGCCAACTTGATGTGGCATTTGCTCGTCCAGTTCTTGATCGTGTTGTTCCTCGTGGTGGCCGTCGCCGGTCTTGCGGTCGGGGTCGGGCTCATCGTCTCCAGCCTGAAGACGGTGCAGTTCTTCAACGTCCTGAACCGCTGGGTGTCGACCCGCCACGTCCTCAAGCCGGTCGAGGTGCCGCGCGATACGGAGCGGATCACGCACCGGTACCATCGCTGGGTCGCCGGAGGCTTTGTCCTCGGCGGTCTGATCTCGATATTCGGCCTGGCGGCCGGGTTCGACGCTTCCGCCGTCAGCTCGGCGCTTGCCCAGAGGCCTTTCGTGCCGGTGGTCGCCATCGCCGTCGAAAGCGCAAAGTGGTTTCTGATCGTGGGCAGCGCATTCGGCGTCGTGGTGGGCACGATGCTGCTGTTCTATCCGAACGCGGAGCTCACGCTCGAGCGCTACGCAAACCGATGGGTGTCGTCCCGGCAAATCGCCCGCGGCGGAGACGACATGCGCATGACGCTCGACAGGCTGGTCGAGGCCCATCCCAAGCACGCGGGCTGGATCATCGCCTGCACTTCGGCCGCGGCGGTGATTGCGGGCCTCATCATGATGGCGCGCTATTACTGACGCAAGCGGGTCGGGGATCGCCGCCGGGTCTGCCCGGGCCGGACCTCGGTGAAGCCCAAGACGGTGGCGATATTGGAGAGCCGGCTCGGCAACCAGATTGCCGGACTGGTCGAAAAGCACGGAGGGCGCGCGATCCTCGCACCCGCGCTCGCGGAAGTGCCCGACGTCGATCATGCAGCGATCGCGCGGCTCATCGGCGAGTTCGAGTCAAGGCCGCCCACCATCGCGATTTTCCAGACCGGTGTCGGCACGCAGGCGCTGTTTGCCGCCACCGATTCGCTCGGAATGACGCCGAAGCTCCTCGACCTGCTTTCGAGGTGCGTGGTGGCCGCGCGCGGACCCAAGCCGACCGCGGTGCTTCGCTCGCGCGAAGTGCGCATCGATCGCAGCGCAAAAGAACCTTACACGACCGTCGAGGTGCTGGATTCGCTGAAGGACCTGTCGCTCCGCAGCGGGCGCGTCGTCGTGCAGCGGTACGGCGAAACCAACGTGGAGCTCGACAGAGCGCTGAGAGCGAAGGGCGCGGAAGTCGTGGAAATACCGACCTACCGCTGGGCGCTCCCCGAAAATACAGCGCCGCTCGTGCGGTTGATCGACGCGCTCGAACGCAAACAGGTCGATGCCACCGTGTTCACCAGCGCGTCGCAGGCGCACAATCTGTTCGCGCTCTCGGAAAGACTCGGCAGGCAGGCTACGCTCGCCGCGAACCTGAACCGCACGCTCGTCGCCTCGATCGGCCCGGTGTGCAGCGCGGCGCTCGAAGGACACGGAGTGAAAATCGCCATCGAGGCCAACCCGCCCAAGCTCGGGCCGCTGGTGGCGGCGCTCGACCGGGCGCTTTCCGCGTAACAGGTTATTGAAAAAGGGGGACACCCCCCGCGAGGATGTCGCACACCGCGCGGTTGGCCGGCGTCGGCACGCCCGCGGCCTGGCCGAGCTGCACGACGCCTCCGGAGAGCCACTCGACCTCGAGCCGGTTGCCGCGCTCCAGATCGTTGTGCATGGAAGAGGTCATGTCGGCGGGAAGCCCGTCGGCGAACGCGAGGCGGCCCTCGGCGTAGTCCTCGGCTAGCGCGACGCCGCGCGCGCGGCCGACGGCGACCGCCTCGCGCATCAGCTCGAGGAGGAAGGCGCGCGTCTGCGGATTTTCGCGGATCGGGCCGATCGGCATGCGCATCGCGGTGGTGGTTGCGGACAGCCCTACGAGAAACACGTACTTCTCCCAGATCGCCTTGCGCACGTCGCCGCTCAGCTCGGCGTCGACGCCGGCGCGGACGAGCGCTTCGTGGAGAAACGTCGCCCGCGCGGATTTCCGGCCGTCGTACTCGCCGAGGATGATGCGCTGCATCGTGCCGGTCTGGCGGATCACGCCCGGTGTTGAAATGGTCGTGGCGACGTAGCCGACGCCGCCCATGACGGCCGCGTCCCCGAACTCGCGCCGCAGGATGTCGTCCTTGACCACGCCGTTCTGAAGCGAGAGAACGCCGGTACCGGGCCCGACGAGCGGCCTGATTCTCTTCGCCGCCGCCTCGGTGTCCCACAGCTTCACCGAGAGAATCACGATATCGGCGCGACCGAGCGCCGCCGGATCGTCGGTGACGCGCACCTTCGGGAGATGAATGTCGCCCTGGGGTTCGCTTTCGATGGTGAGGCCGCGCTCGCGCATCGCGGCGAGGTGCGCTCCGCGGGCGACGAAGCTCACGTCATAGCCGGCGTTCGCGAGGCGCCCGCCGAAAAAGCCGCCGACCCCGCCGGAGCCCATCATTGCGATCTTCATGGATGTTTCGTCCGCTGCGCGAATTCGGCTCCGGCGCGTGGATTATACCGGCGGCCGGTGGTAACCTGCCCGCCTTCACTGCAGAGAAGGGAAAACCATGATCCGCGCATTTCTTCGCGCTGTCTTGGCCGGAGCGCTCGCGCTGGGCGCGCTCGCAGCCGTGGCGCAGACAGTCAACTGGCCGGCCAAACCCGTGAAGTTCATCGTTCCGTTCCCTCCGGGCGGTTCGGTCGATCCGCTCGCGCGGCTGCTCGGCGTCCGGCTCGCCGATTCGCTCGGCCAGCAATTCATCGTCGAGAACAAGACCGGCGCATCGGGCTCGATCGGCACCGCCTTCGTTGCAAAAAGCGCCCCCGACGGCTACACCTACGTGTTCGTGTTCGACACGCACGCGGTCAATCCGGCGCTGATCCCGAACCTGCCGTTCGACACGGCGAACGATCTCGCTCCGGTGATGCTGGTCGGCACCGCGCCGATGGCGATCGTCACCAACGTCGCAAAGCCCTACAGGAACTTCGGCGACGTGATCCGGGCGGCAAAGGCGGGGCCCGAGGCGCTCTCCATCGGCTCGGTCGGCAACGGCAGCCTCGGGCACCTCGCCATGATCCTGGTGCAGCAGGCCGGAGGTTTCAAGGTCACGCACGTTCCGTACAAGGGCGGAGGCCCGATGATGCAGGACACGATGGGCGGCCAGATCGATCTCGGAATCGCGTCGGTGGCGGCGCTCTTCGCGAACGTGAGGGGCGGGAAGCTGCGCGCGCTCGGTGTCACCGGAGAAAAGCGCTCGCCGGTGATGCCCGACGTGCCCACGCTCGCCGAGCAAGGCTTCCAGGGATTCTCGGCTTACGCGTGGTGGGGCATCCTTGCGCCGGCCGGCACGCCCAAGCCCATCCTCGACAAGTTCAATTCCGAGCTCCTCAAGATTCTCAACAAGCCTGACGTGCGCAAGCAGCTAACCGAGACGCAGGGAATGGATGTGGCGGCGAGCAGCCCCGAGCAGCTGCAGAAATTCGTCGCGGGCGAAATGGACCGCTGGGGCAAGGTCGTGAAGAGCAACAACGTCCGCGCGGACTGACGCCGCATGAAGCACGCGGCACTCGCCCTGATCGCGGCGCTGACGGCCGCGCCGGCAGCGGCGCAGGACTACCCAGCGAAGCCGGTGCGGCTGCTGGTCGGCTTTCCGCCCGGCGGCAACGTCGACGTGGTCGGCCGGATCATCGCGCAGAAGATGGGCGAGGGCCTTTCGCAGCAGGTGCTGCCCGAGAACCGCACCGGTGCCGGGTCGATCATCGCGAACGAGTTCGTCGCCAGGTCCGCGCCCGACGGGTACACGCTGCTCGTAGTGAGCGGCGCCTTCGTCACCCAGGCGGCGACCATGAAGAAGCTTCCCTACGATCCGCTTCGCGACTTCTCCTGGATCTCGACGATCGTCACCTACCCGCTGTTATTCTCGGTGCGCTCCGACTCGCGCTTTAGGAGCCTGGACGAGTTCATCGGCTTCGTGAAGAGCAATCCCGGGAAGCTGAACTACCCCTCGCCGGGGATGGGGACGCTCTACCACCTCGCGGGCGAGATGTTCGTTTCAATGGCGGGGATCGATATGCAGCACGTGCCCTTCCGCGGCGGCTCCGAGCCCCTGACGGAAGTGCTCTCGGGCCGCATGGAGCTGCTTATCGACGCGCTGACCAATTCATACCCCCATATCCAGGGCGGCAAATTCAGGCCGCTCGCGGTGAGCTCGCTCGAGCGCTCGCCCGCGCTGCCGGAGGTGCCCACGGTCGCGCAGAGCGTGCCGGGCTACGAGGCGAGCTCGTTTCTCGGCATCGCCGGGCCGGCGGGATTGCCGGACGCGATCGTCGAGCGCGTCAACCGCGAAGTGAGGCGCGTGCTGGCTCTGCCCGACATCAGCCGGCGCTTTGCCGAGTGGGGCGGCACGCCGAGCCCGAGCAGCCCGGAGGAGATGCGCCGCCGCGTCGAAGGCGAAATCGCCAAGTGGAAACGGCTGGTCGAGGCGAGAAAAATCGAGCTGCCGTGATCCGATGGGCTCGGTTCCGGTCCCCTCCCGGGTCCGGGTTAGCCGGTCAAGGGAGCCCGGCGAATTCCGTTGCCTGAAAAAACGGTAAAAATCCGCACTTCATGGCATTTATCTTGCTTGGAATTGGCTCAGGTCCAATTTCCAGGGAAACAGGGTTCGCACCCGACGGCCTCCCGTCAACCATGTCAGCAGATCGACAGCCGCAACACCGCTATCCGGACGATGAGCTGTTCGACTCGCTCTTCGATCAGGAAGCGACCGGAATAGCCGTGACGACGCTCGCCGGCCGCTTCCTGCGGGTGAACCGCGCGCTGTGCGCGATGATCGGTTACAGCGCCGAGGAGCTGCTGCAAAAGACTTTTCAGGACATCACCCATCCGGAGGACGTCGAGTCGAGCGAGAGTTTCCGCCAGCGCCTTCTTTCCGGCGATGCGGCGAACCAGACGCTCGACAAGCGCTACATCCGCAAGGACGGAAAGCTGATCTCGGTCCGCATCGTGGTCACGGTCGTCCGCGACGGCTCCGGTTCGCCGCAGTGCTGCACGACGCTCGTTCACGACATGACCGCGAACATGCAGGCGCAGGAAGCGTCCCGGGAAAGCGAGCACCGCTTCCGCCGCATGGTCGAAATGAGCACCGACTGGTACTGGGAGCAGGACGCGCAGTTGCGCTTCGTCCGGATTCCGGGGCTTGAGAAGAGGCTCTTCGACCCGGAAACCGTGATCGGCAGGACCCGCTGGGAACTTCCCGATCTCGGTCCTCTTCCCGAAACGGTGTGGGGGCGGCACAGGACCATGCTGGAACGGCGCGAGCCGTTTTACGATTTTGTGTTTCTGCGGAGCAGCAAGTCCGGAGAGATGCGCTATCTGAGCGACAGCGGCGAGCCGGTCTTCGACCGCGACGGCCGGTTTGCCGGATACCGGGGGATCGGCAAGGACGTGACCGAACAAGTGCGCGCGCAGAAGGCGCTCGAGGACAGCGAGGCGCGCTACCGCACCTTGTTCGACGTCCATCCTCACCCCATGTGGGTGGTCGATTCGAAGACGCTCGCGTTCCTCGCCGTCAACGACGCCGCGGTGAGGCACTACGGCTACTCGAGGGAGGAGTTCCTCTCGATGACCGCCGACCAGATCCGCCCGGCCGAGGAAGTCTCCCAGCTGCTGAAGGCTTTCGAGGATCAGAGCCGTTCCTACCGGCACCGGGAATGGCTGCACCGAAAGAAGAGCGGCGAGCTGATCCACGTCGAGATCGTTTCCTTCAATCTGGAATTCGACGGCAAGCCGGCGCGCCTGGGCGTGGTGACCGACATCACCGAGCGCCTGAAGGCGGAGGAACGGGCGCGGGAGATCGAGGAGCGATATCAGGCGCTCCTGAAAGGCGCCAAGGACGCATGAAGGTCCGGCGCGCCGGGCGCGTCCGGCCCGCGCCGTCCTCGCGAGCTTGCGGTAAGGCGCTGCGCGAACTAGGATTCGCTCTCTCCGGCGCCATTCCAGCGCACGGAAGAAAGGCCGTCGCATGCCGCCGCTCGGGATCCCTTCGCCTTTCCTGTTCGCCCTGTTATCGCTCGGAGCGGCGGCCCAGACCGCATATCCGGCGAAGCCCGTGCGCTTCATCGTGCCCTCGGCGGCGGGCGGCGGAACGGACATCATCGCGCGCTCGGTCGCGCACAAGCTCTCCGAGAGCTCGCCGCGAAATCGCCCGCCGACGGGCACACGATCCTGATGGCCGCGAGCACCCTCGCGATCAATCCGATCATGTACAAGAAGGTGAGCTACGATCCGCTGCGCGATTTCGCGCCGATCACCCAGGCCGCCTCGCTTCCCAACGTGCTGGTCGTGCACCCCTCGCTTCCGGCGAAGTCGGTCGCCGAGCTCATCGCGCTCGCCAGGCGCCAACCCGGGAAAATCAACTACGCTTCGGCCGGGATCGGCACCTCGCCGCAGATGTCGGTCGAGCTCCTGAAGAGCATGGCGAAGATCGATCTGGTGCACGTTCCCTACAAGGGCTCGGCGCCGGGCGTCGTCGACCTGCTCGCCGGCCAGGTCACGGTGATGACGCCGAACGTCCTCACCGCGCTGCCCCACATCAAGGCGGGCAGGCTCCGCGCCCTCGCGGTGACGAGCGCGAAAAGAAGCGAAGCCTTGCCGGATGTTCCGACGATCGCCGAATCCGGGCTTCCGGGTTACGATTCGACCCAGTGGTACGGAGTTCTCGCGCCGGCAGGAACCTCGCGCGGGATCGTCGCGCGCTTGCACGACGAGATCGTGCGCGCGCTGCGCGCACCCGAGGTAATACAACGACTGGCCGCGGACGGCGCGGAGCCCGTCGGCAGCAGTCCCGAGGAATTCGCCGCGTTCATCAAGTCGGAGATCGACAAGTGGGTGAGGGTCGCAAGCGCCGCCGGCATCCGCGCCGAATGAGCGGGATTCCTGTAATCCCTTCTGCCCTCCGGGCGTTAATGCATCAATGCGCCGCGCGTGTCACATTTTGTGACAAATGCTTACTCCGGCGGCGGAGCATCTTTGCTAGCATGCGGCTGTCCAATGAGACCGAAGGTGCGATCATGAATCGGATGAAAGCAGCCTTGACCTTGAGCGCGGTTCTGCTGGGCGCGACCGCAAGCGCGCCGGCGCTCGCCTGGCATCACGGGCGCGTGCATTTTGGGGTCTTCATCGGCGCTCCGTTCTATCCCTGGTATTACCCTCCCTACTACTATCCTTACTATCCGCCGGCGGTCGTCGCGGCACCGGCGGCGCCGCCGACGTATATCGAGCAGGGTGGTGCGCAAGCTGCGCCGGCGCAACAGTCGCAGGGCTATTGGTATTACTGTGCCGAATCCAAGACCTATTACCCGTACGTCAAGGAATGCCCCGCAGGCTGGCAGCGCGTGACGCCGCAGCCCGCGCCCGGCGGTTGAACCATGAGCCTCCTGCGATTTTCACCCGTCCTCACGGCGGCGCTCCTGCTCGGAGCGTGCGTGAGCGTTCCGAGCGGTCCGAGCGTGATGGTGCTGCCGGGAACCGGCAAAAGCTTCGACCAGTTTCGCGCCGATGACATGGATTGCAGGCAGTTCGCCTATTCTCAGGTGGGCGGAACCGACGCCAACCAGGTCGCGAGCGAGAGCGCAGTGAAGAGCGCCGCGGTCGGGACGGTGATTGGCGCGGCCGCGGGCGCCGCGATCGGCGGACGAAGCGGTGCGGCGGTAGGCGCAGGAGGCGGGCTGCTGGTCGGTTCCGCGGCGGGCGCAGACGCGGCCGACCGTTCGGCGTACGGCGTGCAGCGGCGCTACGACTACGCATTCATCCAGTGCATGTACGCGAAGGGACACAAGGTTCCGGTGTCCGGCCGTCTTACTTCTGCGCCGCCGGCTGGCCCCGCCTACGCACCCCCGCCACCGCCTCCTCCTCCTCCGCGGTGAAGTCGGGCCGAGCCGTTCGGCCGTTTTCGCAAGTCAAGCCGATCCAGCCGTAGCGTGTGCTTGCGCACGCGCCGGCAACGCCGCAAGTTACGGAAGGATTCTCACGCAGGCGGGAATCAAGCCGGAGTAGCGCGCTTGCGGACGGTATCAGCCGGCCGCCATCGCCACGGCGTTCTCGCGCAGCAGCTTGGAGAAATCCTCCGCCGGCTGCGGCTTGCGGAAATAGTGTCCCTGGAACTCGTGGCATCCGAGCTCGGTGAGAAAGTCGAGCTGCTCGCGGGTTTCCACCCCTTCCGCGATCACCTTCAGCCGCAGGCTGTGGGCCATCGCGATGATCGCCTGCGTGATCGCGACGTCGTCCGGGTCCTGCGGGATGTCCTTGATGAACGAGCGGTCGATCTTGATGCAGTCGAACGGGAAGCGCTTGATCGACACCAGGGACGAGTAACCCGTGCCGAAGTCGTCGATCGCGAGGCGGATGCCCATCGATTTGATCCCGTCGAGGATCTTCTTCGAGCTCTGGGTGTCGCGCATCATCATGCTCTCGGTGATCTCGAGCTCGAGATTGCCCGGCTTGAGCGCGCTCTCGTTCAGGGCGCGCTCGATCTCCCGAAGCAGATGCTTGTCCTCGAACTGGCGCGCCGACAGATTCACCGAAACCGTCAGCGGCGCCGGCACGCGGCCCTGAAGCGTCTGGTTGTACGCGCACCCGGTCCTGAGCACCCACGCCCCGATCGGAACGATCAGCCCGGAATTCTCGGCGAGCCCGATGAACTCCAGGGGCGGAAGCAGTCCGAGATCGGGATGCTGCCACCGGATCAGCGCCTCCATCCCGGTGATCCGGCCGGTGTTGATCTCGACCTTGGGCTCGTAGTGAAGGACGAACTCGTTTTTTTCCAGAGCGCCTTGCAGCCGCGTCTCCTTGGCGATCCGGGCGGACAGGTGATCGTTCATCTCCTCCGAGTAGAACAGATAGTTGTTCTTGCCCTGCTCCTTGGCGCGGTAGGCGGCGATGTCGGCGCTCTTCAGGAGGCTCGCGAAGTCCGCGCCGTCGTTCGGATAAAGGCCGATCCCTATGCTCGCGGTCACGTGGCAGGTTTCGCCGTCGAGCAGGAACGGCCAGCGCAGGGCGTGGAGGATCTTCTGCGCGACGCTCACGATGTCGCCCGGCGCGGCGAAGTCCTCGATGAGCGCGACGAACTCGTCGCCGCCGAAGCGCGCGATGGTGTCGATTTCCCTCAGGCACAGGCGCAGGCGTCCGGCCACCTCCGTGAGCACCCGGTCGCCGAAGGGATGGCCGAGCGTGTCGTTGATGAACTTGAAGCGGTCGAGGTCGAGGAAAAGCAGCGCCATCGACTTGCGGTAGCGTTGCGCGTTGTTGAGCGCGTGCGCGAAGCGCTGGTTGAGCATGTAGCGGTTGGGCAGGCCCGTCAGGGTGTCGTGAGTCGCGACGTACAGCAGGTTCTCCTCGGCCTGCTTGCGGGCCATGAACTGGCCGATCTGGCTGCCGATCACGCGCACCATCTGCAGCAGCGACGGATCGGAGTTGCGGATCTCACGGCTGAAGAATTCGAGCACGCCGAGGGTGACGTTGCCGGCGAGGATCGGAAAGGCGAATGCGCCGTGCAGCCCCGCCTTGGCGGCGAGCTGCGCCCGTTGGAAGCCCGCGTCGCGGCTCACGTCCGGGATCCACTTGGGCGCGCCGCTCACCCATACCTGCCTCACCAGGCCGTGATGGGTCGGCTGGAGCGTCACTTTGCGCACTTCCGCCGTGAACTCGGCGACCGCCTCGTTGGGGATGCCCCAGGTCTCCACGCAGCAGATCGCGTTCTGCCGCTCGTCCAGGCTCCAGCGCGCTCCGCAGTCCCAGTTGAGGGTCTCGCAGATGGTCTGGACGATCTTCGGGATGGCCTGGGCGAGCGTCTCCGACTCGGCGAGCACGCGCGTCACCGCGTGCTCCATCCTCTCGCGCTGCTCGGCGCGCTTGCGCTCTGAGATGTCGCGCGAGACCATGACCACCTTCGATACGTTGCCGGTCGCGTCCCGGATGACGCGGCCTTCCGATTCGATGTAGCGGATGCCGCCGTCGTTGAGCAAAAAGCGGAACTCGGTCCGCCGCCCGACGCCCGTTCTGACCGTCTCGCGGAAGATCGCCTTGATGCGGTCGCGGTCCGCGGGATGGATCTCCTTGAAGGAGTCCGACCCCGGCTGGATCTCGTCGTTCTTTAAAACGGTGCGGTAGGAGGGGCTGTTGTAGATCCGCCGGCCGTCGGTGTCGACCATGGCGACCAGGTCGCCGACGTTTTCCGCGATGAGGCGGAAGCGCTCTTCGCTCTCGCGCAGCTTCTCCTCGGCGCGCCGGTGCCCGGTGACGTCGCGGAAGCTCCATACCCGGCCGATGGTCTGCCCCCGGACGAGCTGGGGCCTCGAAGAGCGCTCGAAGACCCGGCCGTCCTTGAATTCGATCGCGTCGAAGCTCTCCCGCCCGGGGTGCGCGTAGAGCTCCCGCACCTTCTCGCGGAACCGCTCGGGGTCCTTCAGCTGGTCGAGGACGAAATCGAGCGCCTGCGCGTCGTTCCCGGAGGACAGGACCGCCGGCGGGATGCGCCACATCTCGGCGAACTGCCGGTTGTAGGTGGTGATTTTCCCGAGGTTGTCGACGACCAGAATGCCGTCCGCCGTGGACTCGAGCGTCGCGCGCAGCAGCGACGAGGATTTCCGGTGGTCGACCTCCGCGGGCCCAAGGCTCCGGCCTTTTTTCATCCTCCCCGCCCCCCTAATGGTGCTGGCTGGAATTGTTATCCGTATCCGCCCGCCGGGCAAGTGTTTTCACGCGGCAAGCGGTCGCATTAAATGCGAAGCGCCGCCGCCTTGCAGTGTGCCGGGAAACTCCCTACACTAAAAAAAAGCTGTCGAATCAAAACGTCGGGCTCCGGGGTGCGGACATGAGGCTGCGCAGCATCGAACTTGAAATGCCGGACCGCAACGCTGCGGTCAGGTTTCTGAAAGAGACTTGGGGCCTGCTTGATGCCGGCTCGGGCAACGGCGCTTCCTATCTCAGGGGCACCGAAGACATACCGTATGTCGTCTCGGTTGCGGAGGCCGGCGAACCCGCGGTGGCCGCGGTCACTTTCTCGGGCTCGAAGCCCGAGCTCGAGCGAATCCGCAAGCGCGCCTCCGCGGCGGGGGCGCCGCTCGGTCCGGTGCGCGACTTCGACGAGCCCGGCGGCGGCTCGGGATATTTTCTCGAAGGCCCCGAGGGCCACGTGTTCCGGTTCGTCACCGAAAGAACGCGCGTGAAAAAGCTCCGCCCCGACCGGGACCGACCTCTGCAGGTCACGCATGTCGTCCTCAATGCGCGGGATCGGGAGGCGTGCACGCGCTTCGCTGTCGATGTGCTCGGGTTCCGGCTTTCCGACCGCACCGGGTTCATGAACTTCGTGCGCTGCGACCGCGTCCACCACGCGGTCGCCTACGCCCAGTCGGACAATTCGCTGCTCAATCACATCGCCTTCGAAATGACCGACATCGATGCGGTCATGCGCGGCATCGGAAGGCTGAAAGACGCGGGGGTCGAGACCTTCTGGGGTCCGGGGCGTCATGGACCCGGCAACAATGTTTTCGCCTATTTTGTCGCCCCTTTCGGCGCAGCCGTCGAGTACACCTCGGAAGTCCAGCGCGTCGGCAGCGCGTACAAGGTCGGAACCCCGGAAGACTGGAAATGGCCCCCCGGGCGGAACGATCACTGGGGTATTTCGACGCGGAACTCCGCGGCGATATCGCAGGCCGAGCGCCGATTCGGCTTTCGCCCGCTGGTCACCGCCTGACGCGCACGGTCCGCGCCTTCGCTCCGGGCTCGCGCAGGCCGCCTGGGCGAATCAATCGCATCCGACCTCGAGAACACGTGGCGCAAGCGACCAGGCGCGTGGTGACCGGTCACGACGCATCGGGAAAAGCGGTCGTCGTAATCGACGGCGCGGCGCCCAACGTCAAGCTGAGAAAAGCGAGCGGCGCCACCTCCACGCTGCTGTGGATGACCGATGAATCGCCCGCCGATATTTCCGGCGGCGCCGACCGCGCCGACCGCGACATCGGCGTAGCGCCCCCGCCTGCGGGCTCGATCTTCCGCATCGTCGATTTTCCGCCGCCCACCGAGTTCGAACCGGTGGACAACGAGGCTCTGATTCGCGAGATGGGGATCAGGCAGGGCGTCTCGAGAGCGACGTCCGCCCGGCACCCCGCAATGCACCGGACC
>WNGF01006303.1_pt1 | contig 15657 bp, 12 predicted proteins | sample 5400641 | NCBI WGS metagenome assembly WNGF01 (sample SAMN13153371, study PRJNA577476) | soil metagenome | isolation source: 80 cm soil or saprolite under grassland replicate 2 | place: USA:California | collected 2016-06-15
AGCGTCGAGGCGGCTCGGCTGCTCGGGATCCTGCACGTGCCCGGGGACGACGTGATCCCGATCGAGGAGGTCGAGCACCGCGACCCGTCCCGCGTGGTCGTGGTCTGCACAGGCTCGCAGGGGGAACCGTTCTCGGCCCTGAGCCTGATGGCCGCGCGCGAGCACAAGTGGGTCAAGCTCAAGGAGGGCGACAGCGTCGTGCTCTCGTCGAGCCTGATCCCGGGCAACGAGCCCGCGATCCACCGCGTGATCGACGGGCTCTACCGGACCGGCGCGGACGTGTTCCACCTGCCGGCGTACCCGGTGCACGCGAGCGGCCACGCCGCCGCGGAGGAGCTCCGCCTGATGCTCTCCCTCGTGCGCCCGCGATGGTTCATCCCGATCCACGGCGAGCGGCGACACCTCGCCCACCACGCGAAGATCGCGACCGAAGTCGGCATCGCCGCCGACCACGTCCTGATCTGCGAGGACGGAGACGTGGTCGAGATCGGGGAGAAGGTGCACGTGATCGAGCGGGCGCCGGCCGGGATGACCCTCGTCGACGGGCTCGGCATCGGCGACGTCGGCGAGGTGGTCCTGCGGGACCGCCGCAAGCTCTCGGCCGACGGGGTGGTGGTGGTCGTGGTGGCGGTCGACGGGCACCACGGGCAGGTGCTCTCGGGCCCGGACATCGTGAACCGCGGGTTCGTGTTCGACGAGACCTCGGGCGACATCCTTGAAGAGGCGCGCGAACGCGTCATGCTTTCGCTGAAGGACAGCGCCGAGGCCGAGGTTGTCGACCGCGGGGTGATCGAGCAGAACATCCGGCGGGTCCTCGGCAAGTACTTCTACGAGGTCACGCAGCGCAAGCCCGTGATCCTGCCCGTGATCGTGGAGGTGTAGTTGGCCGGCTCGTCGAGACGCCGCGGCAAGAAGGGTGCGCGCACCTCGGTCAGAACCCACCTCAAGCCCTGGGCGCGCGACGCCCTCGGGATCGGTCTGGTCGTGCTCGCCCTGCTCGCCGTGCTCGGGCTCTGGTTCGAGGCCGCCGGGCCGGTGGGCCGCGGCGCGGATGTTCATCGGGTTCGCGATCGCCACGGTCGGCGTGCTGGGCCTGCTCTCATCGTGGCAAGGGAACCCGCGGCCGTTCGGCGGCTACGCGCGCGTGAGCGACGCGGCCGGCATGGTGGGTGCGCTCGCATCGTGGCCGCTCGGAAAGCTGGTCTCCGGGATCGGCGTCGCGATCGTGTGGGGCGGCGCCGTCCTCCTCGGCCTGCTGATCTTCACGGGGACCCCGCTCTCGGCGATCTGGGACCGGATCGTGGACGCGTTCTCGCGGGTGGGCGACGACGAGCTCGACGAGGACGAGGATGGAGAAGAGGAGGAGGTCGCCGAACCGCGGATCGTGCACGCGAGCGACGACTTCTCGCTGGTCGAGCTCCCCGAGGACGAGGAGCCTGAGGAGGAGCCCGAGCCGATCGAGGTGCCCGCGCTCGTCCCGCCGACCGGAGGCGGGCCCTACGAGCTCCCGCCGCTCGAGCTGCTCCGAACCTCCCCGCCATCTGCGTCCAGCGAACGGGACGAGGAGCACCAGAAGGCCGCGCTCGAACGCACGTTCCACACGTTCGGTGTGCCCGCCCACGTCGTGGCGGCGCACCGGGGGCCGACCGTCACCCTGTACGAGGTCGAGATCGAGGCCGGCACGAAGGTGAACAAGGTGCTCTCGCTGGCCGACGACATCGCGTACGCGCTTGCGACCCCGGACGTGCGGATCATCGCGCCGATCCCAGGTCGCTCCGCGATCGGGGTCGAGGTGCCGAACAAGGTCCGCGACTTCGTGATGCTCGGCGACATCCTGCGTTCGAAGACAGCGCTCGACGACGAGCAGCCGCTGGCGGTCGCGCTCGGCAAGGATGTCCACGGACGGGCGCAGCTCGTCAACCTCGCGGACATGCCCCACGTGCTGATCGCCGGGGCGACCGGCGCCGGCAAGTCGAGCCTCATCAATTCGTTCATCACCTCGATCCTGATGCGCACCGATCCCGACGAGGTCAAGCTCGTGCTCGTCGACCCCAAGCGCGTCGAGCTCGTGCACTTCGCCGACCTGCCGCACCTGCTCGTCCCGGTGATCGTGCACCCCAAGCGCGCCGCCGAGGCGCTCGCCTGGGTCGTACGTGAGATGGAGCAGCGGTATGAGCTTCTCGCGATGGTGGGGGTCCGCGACATCGACGGGTACCGCGCGGGGATGGAGGAGGAGACGCTGCGGATCCCGCCGGGGCAGGAGGATCGCGTCGTCGACTTCCCCTACCTGCTGGTCGTGATCGACGAGCTCGCCGACCTGATGATGGTCGCGCCGCGCGACGTCGAGGATGCGATCTGCCGGATCGCCCAGATGGCGCGCGCCGTGGGGATCCACCTGGTCGTCGCCACGCAGCGCCCCAGCGTCGACGTCGTGACCGGCCTGATCAAGGCGAACATCCCGAGCCGCATCGCGCTCATGACCTCGAGCCAGGCCGACTCGCGCGTGATCTTGGACATGAACGGCGCCGAGAAGCTGGTCGGGCACGGCGACCTGCTGTTCGCGCCGTCATCGGCCTCCAAGCCGACGCGCCTGCAGGCGGCATGGGTGACGGAGAAGGAGATCCAGGCGGTCGGGGACTGGGTCCGTGACCAGCGCTCGGCCGAGTACGCGATGAGCGTCGAGGGCCTGGGGAAGCCGCCGGTGGAGGGAGAGGAGCGCGGCGGGCTCGGGGGTGACGACGAGCTGCTCGAGCAGGCGGCCGAGCTCGTGATCCGCTCGCAGCTCGGATCCACGAGCATGCTGCAGCGCAAGCTGAAGGTCGGGTTCGCGCGTGCGGGGCGGCTGATGGACCTGATGGAGGAGCGCGGGATCGTTGGTCCGTCGCTCGGGTCGAAGGCGCGCGACGTGCTCGTGACGCCGGAGGAGTGGGAGGAGTCCCGCTCGGCGCGGACCGGCTAGGACGGGCTCGGCCGGAGGCCGACGCCAACGCGATCGCCCGATCCGACCGCCTCACGTGCCCGTCTCCGCGGTCGTCCGATAGGATGCCCGCGATCCGGCCGGGAGGTTCTTTGCAGCGAACGACCGTCAGCGTTGGCCCCGCGCTCCGAAGGGTGCGCGAGGCGCGCGGCGTGACGTTGGAAGAGGCGGCGCGAGACACGCGCGTGCGGCTCGAATTCCTCGAGGCGATCGAGGCCGAGGACTTCCATCTGCTCCTGGGTGACGTCCACCTGCGCGGATGCCTGCGGACCTACGCCACGTACCTCAGGTTGTCCCCGGACAAGGTCGTCGCGATGTACGAGGCCGAACTCGGCCGTGACGACGAGGTGGTCGTGGTGCCCCCGCCGACACGATCCGAGCCCGTGCTGGGCGCGCGACGCCGGCGCGACGACCATCGCCTGTGGATCCTCGTGGCAGCCACCGTGCTGGTGCTCGCGGGGGCGTTCGGCGTGCTCTCGGGCCGGCGACCCGCGCCCCCGCCGGCCAACCTGTCCGGGGCGACCGGGGGCATGGTCGTCGGCGCCGAGCTCGAGCGCCCGATCAGCGTCGCCGTCGAGGCGAAGCATGCGGTCGAGGTCACGATCGTGGCCGACGGCGGCGACCCGGAGCCCTTCCATCTGCGCGCGGGCGAGGGTCGCTCGTTCGACGCGGACAACTCGATCACGATCCGTCTGTCCGAGGGCAACACGGCGCACGTCATCGTGAGCGGCGTCGACTACGGGTTCCCGGGCAAGACCGGCGCGCCATGGGAGGACACCTACAGCTACGACGAGCCCTCGACGCCGGGAGGCTGATCCCGCCCGTGAGGGCCGAGATCGTCGCGGTGGGGACCGAGTTGCTCATCGGGCAGATCGCCAACACGAACGCGCGATGGATGTCGGAGCGGCTCGCGGAGCTCGGCATCGACGTGCTGCACCATCAGGTGGTCGGCGACAACGAACGGCGCATCGTCGAGGCGATCGAGCTCGCGGCCTCGAGGGCCGACGTCGTGCTCGTGACCGGCGGGCTCGGGCCGACGCAGGACGACGTGACCCGCCCGGCGCTCGCGGAGGCGGCGGGCGCACGGCTCGTGCGGCACGCCGACATCGAGGAAGCGCTCCGCGACCGGTTCCGCGTCCGCGGCCGCGACATGCCCGAGTCGAACCTCGCGCAGGCCGAGGTCCCCGAGGGCGGCCGCTTCATCACGCCCGAGCGGGGGACCGCACCGGGGCTCGTCGTCTCGATCGGCGGCGCGACGGTGTACGCGATCCCCGGTGTCCCCTCGGAGATGCGGGAGATGATGGAGGGCACGATCCTGCCCGAACTCTCGGCGCGCGTGGATCGCGCGTCCCTCGTGTCGCGGACGCTCCGCGTCTACGGGCTCGCCGAGTCGAGGATCTCCGAGCTCCTGGACGATCTGTTCCACGCCTCGACGAACCCGACGGTCGCCTACCTCGCCGGCGGGGGAGAGGTGCACGTCCGGCTGACCGCCAAGGGTTCGCCCGCGGAGGCGGACGCCCTGCTCGACCCGCTCGAGGGGCGGGTGCGGGAGCGGCTGGGCGACCACGTCTACGGCTCCGGGGACGAGCCGCTCGAGGTTGTTACAGGGCGGCTGCTCGCCGAGCGAAGCCTGACGATCGCGTGCGCCGAGTCGCTCACGGGCGGGGGCCTCGGCGAACGGATCACCGCCGTGCCCGGCGCCTCCGCGTACTTCCTAGGCTCCGCCGTTACGTATTCGACCGAGGCCAAGCGCTCGCTCCTCGGGGTCTCGGCGGCCACGCTCGATGGGCCCGGCCCGGTGAGCCGCGCGTGCGCGGCGGAGATGGCCTCGGGGGCTCGCCGGGTGTTCGGCGCCGACCTCGCGGTGGCGCTCACGGGCGCGGCCGGTCCCGAGCGACACGGCGGCGCGGACCCCGGCCGGGTCTGGATCGCACTCGACGCCGAGGGGACGGCACACCAGCACGGGTTCCGCTGGCCGTACGACCGCGAGCTCATCCGCCGGTTCTCCGAGCTGGCGGCGCTCGACCTCGTCCGGCGGCATCTACTCGGCCTCCCACTCCCGGGCTGATGGCTCGCGATCGCGCGTCGCGTCCGGAGGCGAAACCGCTCCGGCTGTTCGCCGCGATCGAGATCCCGGACGAGATCCGCGGCGCCCTGGCCGAGGCGGTGAAGCCGATCCGCGAGCGGTTCCCGAAGGCGCGATGGGTGCCGATCCAGAACCAGCACGTGACCGTGAAGTTCCTCGGGTCGACCTACCCGAGGTTGGTCGACTGGGTGAAGGAGATGGTCTCGGCGGTCGCGCACGACCAAGGCCGGTTCCGGACCCGGGTCGAGGGGCTCGGCGCGTTCCCCAACGACCGACGGGCCCGCGTGCTGTGGGCGGGGCTCGACGACGGGGAACGAGGCCTCGAGCGCCTGGCGGCGAGCTTGGACGAGGCGCTCACGAAGGAGTTCGCGCCCGAGCAGCGACCATTCACACCTCACCTGACGGTCGCGAGGTTCGATCCGCCGGTCGGGCTGGAGTCGCTCGAGGTCGCGTTCGAGAGCGAGCCGTTTGAGATCGACCGGCTCGTGCTGTTCCGGAGCCAGCTGCGCCGGCCCGCCCCCGTGTACGAGGCGAGCGACATCTTCCCGCTCGTTCCCTGAGCGCGCTGTCGCCCAGGTCGTCTCGGCTTCAACATCGCGACGAGGCCCCGATCGCGACGTCGCGGACGGGGACCGGCCCGCGACGAGTGCTCGGCCGAGTTCGAGCGGTTCTGCGAACTCTGACGCGCTGCTTGACCTCGAACACCTGTTCGAGTAGCTTCTGCGGGGTTGCACGGTTCGAACTACAGGGGTGTAATCCATGTCAGACCCTCGCGGTAGCGTGCGGTCCTCCCTCGACGAGGAGCTCACCGACGCGGTCGCGGGGTGGGCCAGGGCCCAGCGAGTGGGCGGGAATCAGCGGGTGGGCGGGAATCAGAAGGAGGCTTCGCGGATGGACGACCGGGACAAGATGCTCGACGTCACGCTCACGCAGATCGAGAAGCAGTTCGGCAAGGGTGCGGTGATGAAGCTCGGCGAGCACCCGATGGGCGCCGGTATCTCGGTGATCCCGACGGGCTCGCTCGCGCTCGATATCGCGCTGGGCGTGGGCGGGATCCCGCGCGGGCGCGTCGTCGAGGTGTTCGGGCCCGAGGGCTCGGGCAAGACGACGGTCTGCCTCCACATCATCGCCGAGGCCCAAAGCCACGGCGGCATCGCCGCGTTCATCGACGCCGAGCACGCGCTGGACCCGACGTATGCCCAGCGTCTCGGCGTCAACATCGACGAGCTCCTGGTCTCGCAGCCGGACTCCGGCGAGCAGGCGCTCGAGATCGCCGACATGCTCGTGCGCTCGGGCGCGCTCGACGTGGTCGTGATCGACTCGGTCGCGGCGCTCGTCCCGCGTGCCGAGATCGAGGGGGAGATGGGCGATGCCCACGTCGGCCTGCAGGCGCGGTTGATGTCACAGGCGATGCGCAAGCTCTCGGGCACGCTCTCGCGGTTCGACACCACGGCGATCTTCATCAACCAGCTCCGCGAGAAGATCGGCGTGATGTTCGGCAACCCCGAGACGACCCCCGGGGGCCGCGCACTGAAGTTCTACTCCTCGGTCCGGCTGGACGTGCGCAAGATCGAGAACTTGAAGGACGGGACCGACGTGGTGGGATCGCGGACGCGCGTCAAGGTCGTGAAGAACAAGGTCGCACCGCCGTTCCGCCAGTGTGAGTTCGACATCATGTACGGCGTCGGCATCTCCAAGGAAGGGAGCCTCCTCGACGTCGGCGTCGACCTCGAGATCGTCAAGAAGAGCGGGGCGTGGTTCACGTACGAGGGCGATCAGCTCGGACAGGGCCGCGAGAACGCGCGCCAGTTCCTGGCCGAGCACACGGACATCTCGACCGAGCTCGAACGCCGGGTGCGTGAGGCGGTCGGCCTGACGGCGTTCGGCGCCGAGGGTGACGAGACGCCGATCCAGGTCGTTCCGGACCTCGTGGAAACCGACGAGCCGGCTCCGAAGGCGGCCAAGGCCGACAAGGAGCGTGAGACGACGGGGGCACGAGCGGGTTAGGGGAAGGCCCGCTCGCCCCCGGCGTCCTCACATGGCGACCAAGCGCACCCTCAAGCACCCGCTCGGCTGCCACGAGCGCGCGCTCCGGCTGCTCGCGGTCCGTCCGCGAGCGCGGCGCGAGCTCGAGTCGCGGCTGCGCCAGGCGGGGTTCGAGGCGACGGAGGTGTCGTCGGAGCTCGACCGACTCGATGAGGTCGGACTGCTCGACGACCGGGCCTTCGCGCGAGAGCTCGCCGAGCACCACCTGACGGTCCGTGGGAGCGGGCGACGGGCGGTGGCGGGAGCGCTCGCGGCCAAGGGCGTGTCGCGGGAGACGATCGACGCGACCCTGGCGGGCCTGGATGGCGACGAGAGCGTTCGAGCGCTCGAGGTGGCTACCGATCGGGCTCGCAGACTCACGAGCCTTCGGCCCGAGGTGGCCTATCAGCGCCTGGTCTCGTTCCTGGCCCGGCGCGGCTACGACGGCGGCATCTCGCGGGAGGCCGCCAGGGCGGCCCTGGGGCTCGACGACCACCCCGCATGAGCGCATCCGGCGGCGCCGCGAGGCGGCCACCCTTGCCTCTGCCGAGCGCACGCCGTAGGCTCTGTTCGTACGAGGTTCATCTGTGGTCAACGTTCATCCGTGCCTGAAACCTTGAGAAACCAGACCTCACAGGGAGCACACCGGATCGGAGGGCGAGCGGGGCCGCCGGCCCCGGCATCGCTCTAGTCCGCATCCTTCGGACGCACGGTCGAACAGTGCCCGATGGGCCTCGGTTCGGCTGTTCCGTGTCTACGAACGAGGCGGTGAACCGATGATACCGGTGGTGGTGGGGATCGTTGCCCTGGCACTGGGCGTGGCGATCGGGTTCGTGATCCGACGAGCGGTCGCCAGGTCGCAGGCCGAGAGTGCCGAGAGCAGAGCGCAGAAGGTGATCCTTGACGCCGAGCGCGAGGCCGAGCGCCTCACGCGCGAGGCCCTGGTCGAAGCGAAGGACGAGATCGGCGCGCTCCGGCGCGAGACCGAGGAGGACGTTCGTACCCGGCGGGACGAGATCAAGCGCCAGGAGGAGCGCCTCACCCAGAAGGAGGGGGTCGTCGACCGCAAGATCGACGAGGCGGACCGGCGTGCGGAGGAGCTGGACGATCGGGACCGGAAGCTGGCGCTGGTCCGCGAGCAGCTCGAGCACTCGGCGGTCCAGCATCGCGCCGCGCTCGAGAAGATCGCGCGGCTCACTGCATCCGAGGCGAAGGAGGCGCTCCGAGCGCAGGTGGTCGACGAGGCCAAGCGCGAGGCGATGGCCACGGTGCGCGAGATCGAGCAACACGCGCGCGAGGAGGGGGAGGAGCGCGCCCGCAAGATCGTGACGATCGCGATCCAGCGCGTCGCCTCCGAGCAGACGAGCGAGTCGACCGTCTCGGTGTTCTCGCTCCCGAGCGAGGACATGAAGGGACGCATCATCGGTCGTGAGGGGCGGAACATCCGCGCGTTCGAGGCGACGACCGGGGTGAATCTGATCATCGACGACACGCCCGAGGCGGTGGTGCTGTCGAGCTTCGACCCCGTGCGGCGCGAGACGGCGCGGCTCACGCTCGAGAAACTCGTGCAGGACGGGCGGATCCACCCTGCGCGGATCGAGGAGACGTTCGAGCGATCGCAGAAGGAGATCGACGAGCAGGTCAAGCGCGCGGGCGAGGAGGCGGTACTCGATACAGGGATCACCGACATGCACCCTGAGATGATCCGGCTACTCGGGCGGCTGCAGTTCCGGACCTCGTACGGCCAGAACGTCCTCAAGCATCTCGTCGAGTCGGCCCACATCGCCTCGGCGATCGCGTCCGAGCTCGGGATCGACCCGATCGTCCCCAAGCGCGGAGCGCTGCTGCACGACATCGGCAAGGCCGTGACGCACGAGGTCGAGCAACGAACGATTGACGCCGTGATCGCCCAGATCGCCGACGGGATCTCGGGCGGCCGCCCGGGGGCCCGCCGCGAGAGCCTCGAGACCTACATCAAGCGCCTCGAGCGCCTCGAGGAGATCTGCACGAGCTACCCCGGCGTGGGGAAGGTCTACGCGATGCAGGCCGGCCGCGAGGTCCGGGTGATGGTCAAGCCCGAGGACATCGACGACCTCTCGGCGCAGGTGATGGCGCGGGACATCGCCAAGCAGGTCGAGGAGGAGCTCCAGTACCCGGGGCAGATCAAGATCACCGTCGTTCGCGAGACGCGTTCGGTCGAATATGCCAAGTGAGGCGCGCGCGAGGGTAGCCTGAGGGCCATGGCCGAGCGACGGTTCCTGCTCCGCACCTTCGGGTGCCAGATGAACGAGCACGACTCCGAGCGGATCGCCGGCCTGCTCACCGCCGACGGCTACGTGGCAACCCGGGAGGCCGCCGACGCGAACGTCGTCGTGTTCAACACGTGCGCGATCCGGGAGAACGCGGACAACCGGCTCTACGGCAACCTCGGGCACCTGCGGCCGCTGAAACAGGCGAACCCGCGGATGCGGATCGTCGTCGCCGGGTGCTTGGCGCAGAAGGACGGCGGCACGATCCGCGAGCGCGCCCCGTGGGTGGACGTCGTCGTCGGCACCCACGCCCTGCCCGGGCTGCTCGACCTGCTCCATCGAGCCGAGACCGAGGGGCCGCAGCTGGACGTCCGGGAGCAGACCGAGATCTTCCCGAGCGCCCTGCCGGCGCTGCGCGAGGTGGCGCACCACGCGTGGGTCTCGATCGCGGTGGGCTGCGACAACGCGTGCACGTTCTGCATCGTGCCGCTCGTGCGCGGGCCGCAACTCTCGCGCCCGATCGGCGACGTGCTGGCCGAGGTGCAGGGCCTCGCCCGCCGGGGCGTGGTCGAGATCACACTGCTCGGCCAGAACGTGAACACCTACGGCCGGGATCTCACCGTGCGGGGGTCGGCTCGGCGCCCGCTGTTCGCCGACCTGCTCCGAACGGTGAACCGGGTGGAGGGGCTCCGCCGGATCCGGTTCACGAGCCCGCACCCCCACGACTTCACCCCCGACGTGATCGACGCGATGGCCGAGAGCGACAAGGTGTGCGAGCACATCCACTTCCCGCTGCAATCGGGCTCGGATCGGGTGCTGAGGGCGATGCAGCGTTCGTACCGGCGCGAGCGGTACCTGGGCTGGCTCGACCGGATCCGCGCCGCGATCCCGAACATCGCGGTGAGCACCGACATCATCGTGGGGTTCCCCGGCGAGACCGAGGAGGACTTCGAGGACACGCTGGACGTCGTTCGGCGCGCGCGCTTCGACCAGGCGTACACGTTCCAGTACTCGCCCCGGCCGGGGACGCGAGCCGCCCAGATGGACGAGCAGCTCGACAAGCCCGTGGTCCAGGAGCGGTTCGATCGGCTGGTCGCGCTCCAGGAGGCGATCGCGCTCGAGCGGATGCGCGGGCAGGTCGGCTCGTCGGCCGAGGTACTGATCGAAGGGCTCGGCCGCAAGGGCGGCGCGCGGGGCAGGACGCGGGGCAACCGCGTCGTGCACGTCGGCGGCGAGCACGCGCCCGGCACGTTCCTCGACGTGCGGATCGTGGGCGCCCACCCGCACCACCTGGACGGCGAGCTCCCGGAACGGCGGAAGCCCGCCACCGTCGGGTGATGGCCGCGCGCAACGGCTCCGGCACCGCAGCGCCGCTCCTCGCGCTGGTCGGTCCGACCGCCGCGGGCAAGACGGAGGCGGGGATCGCGGTGGCCGAACGCCTCGGCGCCGAGATCGTCTCGGTCGACTCGATGCTCGTGTACCGGGGGATGGACATCGGGACGGCCAAGCCGACCGCGGAGCAGCGGGAACGGGTCCCGCACCACCTCCTCGACGTGGCCGAGCCCTCCGAGCCGTTCAGCGTCGCGCGCTACCAGGAGCTGGCCCGGGCGGCGATCGCGGGGATCCGTTCGCGGGGGCGGCGGGTGCTGCTCGTCGGCGGCTCGGCCCTGTACGAGCGCGCGATCGTCGACGAGCTCGGGTTCCCGGGAACCGATCCGGACACGCGCAGCGGACTGGAGGCCGAGGCCGCGGTGGTCGGGGCGACCGGCCTGCACGAGCGCCTCGCCGCGTCCGACCCGGCCGCGGCCGCGAAGATCGAGCCGGGGAACGTTCGGCGCACCGTGCGGGCGCTCGAGGTCGCCGAGCTCACCGGCCAACCGTTCTCCAGCTTCGCCGGGAGCTGGGAAACGTACGAACCCGATCGGGTTCGGGCGGCGGGCGTCCGGATACCGGCTCCGTCGCTCCAAAGCCGGATCGAGACCCGCGTCGCCGAGATGGTCGAGCGCGGGTGGCTCGACGAGGTCCGTGGGCTCGTCGAACGAGGGTTCGGCTCCTGGCTCACCTCGGCCCAGGCCATCGGGTACGCTGAGTTCGCCCGTCACCTCGCCGGTGAGCTCACGCTCGACGCGGCGATCGCGGGCACGATGAAGCGCACGTGGGCGCTCGCGCGCCGGCAGCTCGCCTTCTTCCGGCGGGACCCGAGAATCCGCTGGTTCGAGGCGGGGCAGGCCGGGGCCGAGCCGCTCGTCGAGGACATCGTGGCGTATCTGTGGTGGCACGTCCGGAGGACCGCGGATGGATGAGCTCCGGTTCTGGAAGTACCACGGGACGGGCAACGACTTCGTCCTGCTCGAGGACGTCGCCGGCCGGCTCGAGCTCGGCGAGGAGCTCGCGCGCCGTCTGTGCGACCGGCGGTTCGGGATCGGCGCCGACGGAGTGATCCGCGTCGCGCCGTCCTCCGAGGCCGACTTCTTCATGGATCACCGCAACTCGGACGGCAGTCAGGCCCAGATGTGCGGCAACGGGATCCGCTGCCTGGGCAAGCTCGTGTTCGACCGCGGCCTGCTAGACCGCACCGAGATCCGCGTCGACACGCGTTCGGGGATCAAGACGCTCACCCTGCATGTCGAGGACGGTGTCGTCGACTCGGTGACCGTCGGGATGGGGCCGGCCCGGTTCGCGCGCGGCGCGCTGCCGATGGCCGGCGACCCGGACGAGCCGTTCGTGGGCGAGCCGTTCGAGGTCGACGGGCGGAGCTACAAGGCGACCGCCCTGTCGATGGGCAACCCGCACCTGGTGCTGTTCGTGGAGGAGGACCCCGACGACGTCGACGTCCACCGGATCGGCCCGCTCGTCGAACACGACGAGCGCTTCCCCGAGCGGACGAACGTCGAGTTCGTGGCCGTGCAGGGCGACGGCGTGAAGGTCCGGGTCTGGGAGCGCGGGGCCGGCGAGACGATGGCGTGCGGCACGGGTGCGTGCGCCGCGGTCGTTGCGGCCAACGAGTCCGGTCTCGTGCCGGCGAAGGCACCCGCGAGGTTCCCCGGTGGTGTCCTGCGGATCGAACGGCTCGAGGGCGATGAGGTCCTGCTCACCGGTCCCGCCGTCCGCGTCGCCGAGGGCGTCGTCGACCCGTCGTGGCTGGGGGCGGTCTCGGGTTGAGGGTCGCCAAGCGCGTCGAGTCGCTGCCCCCGTACCTGTTCGCCGAGCTGGACCGTAAGCTCGCGGCCAAGCGCGCCGAGGGCGTCGACGTGATCTCGCTCGGCGTGGGCGACCCCGACCTCCCGACGCCCGAGCACGTCGTCGAGGCGATCCGGGAGGCGGTGCTCGACCCCTCGACGCACCGCTACCCGAGCTATTACGGCTCGCTCGAGTTCCGTCGGGCGGTGGCGGCGTGGTACGGCCGCCGCTTCGGCGTGGAGCTCGACCCCGAGACCGAGGTCATGGCGATGATCGGCTCGAAGGAGGGAATCGGGCACATCGCGTTCGCGTTCGTCGACCCGGGCGACGAGGCGCTGATCCCCGACCCCGGCTACCCGGTCTACGGAGTGTCGACGCGCCTGGCCGGTGGGTCGCCCGTCTCCCTGCCGATGCCCGAGGACGAGGGGTTCCTCCCGGATCTCGACGCCGCGCCGGTGACCGACCGCACCAAGGCGATCTGGCTGAACTTCCCGAGCAACCCCACCGCCGCCGTGGCCGAGCTCCCGACGTTCGAGGCCGCGACCGCGTTCGCGCGCGAGCATGACCTGATCCTGCTGCACGACGCCGCCTACAGCGAGATCACGTTCGACGGGTTCGTCGCTCCCTCGGCCCTGCAGGCACCGGGCGCGAAGGACGTCGCGCTCGAGTTCGGCTCGGCGTCGAAGTCCTACAACATGACCGGCTGGCGGATCGGCTGGGCCGCCGGCTCGGCCGAGGCGATCCGAGCGCTCGGCGTCGTGAAGACCAACCTCGACAGCGGCCAGTTCACCGCGATCCAGCGCGCGGCGATCGCCGCGCTCGAGGGGCCGCCCGAGCACCTCGACGAGCTCCGCGCCACCTACCAGCGCCGGCGTGACCTGGTGGTGGAGACCCTGAACGGGCTCGGGTGGTCGCTCAAGCCGCCGCTCGGCTCGTGCTACGTCTGGGCGCCGGTGCCCGGGGGCGATACGTCGGCCTCGTTCGCCGACCGGCTGCTCGACACGACGGGCGTGTTCGTGGCGCCAGGCAGCGGGTACGGCGCGCGCGGCGAGGGGTTCGTGCGGTTCTCGCTCACCGTCCCGGACGAGCGGCTCGCCGAGGCGATGGAACGCATCGGCCGGGCGCTCGCATGACGGGCTGCTGATGGCGCAGAACGGGAAGCCGAAGGGTCCGGGGGGTTCGGGGGGCTCAAGGAGCGAGCGCGAACGCGCGAGCGGAAGCCCCCCGAGAGGAAGAGGAGTCCACGAGACCAGCACGCTCGAGTCGCCGCTCGCGGCGACGTGGCGTCCCCGCGTCCCCGAGAAGGCGGTGCTGGTCGGCGTCGGTCGCGGGATCGAGGAGGCCGACCTGGACGAGCTCGCGGCGCTCGCGGACTCGGCCGGTGCGGAGCCCGTCGAGCGCGTGCTCCAGACCCGTCAGGACCCGAACCCCACCACGTTCGTCGGCAAGGGCAAGATCAACGAGGTGCACGACGCCGTGCACCGCACCGGCGCCGAGGCGGTGTTCCTGGACGACGAGCTCACGCCGGGGCAGCTGCGCAGCCTCGAGGAGCGGCTCAAGGTCAAGGTGATCGACCGGACCGCACTGATCCTCGACATCTTCGCGCTGCACGCGCGGAGCCGGGAGGGCAAGGCGCAGGTCGAGCTCGCGCAGCTCACGTACCTGTTGCCGCGGCTCCGGGGTTGGGGCGAGGCGATGAGCCGGCTCGGCGGCGGCATCGGCACGCGTGGACCCGGCGAGACCAAGCTCGAGGTCGACCGGCAGCACATCAAGCGCCGCATCTCGAAGCTTCGCAAGGACCTGAAGGACCTCGCGCGAACGCGCGACGTCAAGCGCTCGAGCCGCGAGCGCTCGGGCATCCCCCAGGTGGCGATCACCGGCTATACGAACGCCGGGAAGTCGACGCTCATGAACGCGCTCACGGCCTCGGACGTGGTGGTCGCGAATCAGCTCTTCGCGACGCTCGACCCGACCGTACGGAAGATCGAGCTGCCGTCTGGCCGCGCCGCCACGATGTCGGACACGGTCGGGTTCGTGAGCAAGCTCCCGCACGAGCTGGTGGAGGCGTTCCGCTCCACGCTCGAGGAGGTCGCGCGCTCGACGCTGATCGTGCACGTCGCCGACGCGTCCTCGCCCGACGTGATGGAGCAGATCGACGCCGTCCGCGAGGTGCTCGCCGAGATCGGCGCTGTGCACATCCCCGAGGTGCTGGCGCTCAACAAGATCGACCGCCTGTCCGAGACCGAACGCGCCCGGGTGCTGGGACGCATCGACGGGGACGCGGTGCCGATCAGCGCGCGCACCGGCGACGGGCTCGACGAGCTGATGGAACGGATCGAGCGGTCGCTCCCGCGCTTCCCGATGGACGTCACGATCCTGGTCCCATGGGGCCGCGAGGACCTGACCGCGATGCTGTACCGAAACGCCGAGGTCCTGTCGGAGGACGCCCGCGAGGACGGCACGCTCGTCCACGCCCGGGTGGGGGAGCGCGAGTTCGCCGTGGTTGCTCCGTTCCGCGTGGAACCGGCCGTGGCGCCTTCCACGCAGGACCGCGCCGCGGGCTGACGTCCCGCCCCGAGGGCTGACGGGTCTCGCTCCGCGGGACGCGCCCTCGGGTAACCTCCGCGCGTGCGGATCGGGATCCACGTCGGGCACTGGGAGGGGCGTCCCCACGACGTCGCGGAGCTCGCGGTTGGGGCCGAACGCGCGGGGTTCGACTCCGTGTGGACCTCGGAGACCTGGGGCTCGGACGGCGCGGTCCTGCTCGCGTGGATCGCCGCACACACCGACCGGATCGGGCTCGGTGCCGGGGTGCTCCAGATGCCCGCCCGATCGCCAGCGGCCGCCGCGATGGCGGCGATCACGCTCGACCACCTGAGCGACGGGCGGATGCGGCTCGGGCTCGGCGTCTCGGGGCCGCAGGTCGCAGAGGGATGGCACGGAGCATCGTTCGACGCGCCCATTGCACGGACGCGCGAGTACGTCGACATCGTCCGGGGCGTGCTGCGACGCGAGGCGCCGGTGACCTCGCCCGGCCCGAACTACCCGCTCCCGCTCCCCGGCGGCCGGGGCAAGGCGCTCAAGCCCAACGTCCGGCCGCTGCGGCCCGACGTCCCGATCTATCTCGCCGCGATGGGACC
>WNGF01009055.1_pt1 | contig 15653 bp, 11 predicted proteins | sample 5400641 | NCBI WGS metagenome assembly WNGF01 (sample SAMN13153371, study PRJNA577476) | soil metagenome | isolation source: 80 cm soil or saprolite under grassland replicate 2 | place: USA:California | collected 2016-06-15
TCCTGTAATTTTCCATTTGCCAATCAATGCCGTCTTCATGTGGTTCAGCAATTGATCAACAAATCAACAAGCAACGCGGCTCCCCAGCTACTTCCGCAGCCCGTCCATTTCTTTCACGCAAAAACTTGCATAAGGGGTTTATTGCAAATAGCTTGCCGACGGAGGGGGTCGAACCCACACGGTATCGCTACCACCAGATTTTGAGTCTGGCGCGTCTGCCAATTCCGCCACGTCGGCTCAAGGCACGGGAATATAGAAACCGGACCCCGTTGAAGTAAACCAGATTATTCTCTTTCCAACGCCCTGGGCGGGCCGAAAATCATCGACGCGATCACAGCGTGGCGAGCGGTGCGCGGGTTGCGGATGAGCGAAATGGTCCGGGCTGTTTCTGCCGAATAACTCTGGCGACGCACGATCGGGATTATGCCGACGTGATGCTCGGTCATTTCTTCGACCCGCTTCAAATGTTCAGCCACTCCCTGGTGCAAATGGCTGGCGCGCTGGCTGGCGGTCGAGGATTCTTTCAGCGCGGGAAGTTGTATCTCCACAGCCCTCTCCGCTTCCGCCATCTTGGATTCGGCCAGCGGCGGACGTGCGGTCCTCGCCACGGGCGGTGCCGCCATAACAGGACGGGATGGCGGAGCGGGTTTGGATTCCTGCAGGATGACCGGTCGCAGGGGGGGCGGCCGGTTTGGCGGCGGCTTCGCCACCGGCGGCTCGCCGGCCAGCAACCGCCGCAATTCCTCCTCCCAGTCGCTGGTGGCCACCGGCCGGGGCGCGGCGGCGGGCGGGCGCGGGCGCGGCGGTCCTGATTCAGCAGGCGAAGAGCCGGTCTCTTCGCGCTGTCCCTTTTTCCGGATCCAATCCCAGATGGCGGAACCGATGATGATGGCGATGATAATCCAGAAATTGTCGATCCCGGCCAGCATCGGAATGGGGAGGGCGGCAGGCATGAGGTCGTCAGCGGTTGTGGGTGAACATCTGCCTCGCGTCAACTGCCCGAAGGTTTGGTTTGCGAGCCGGCCGCGCTACCGGCGGCGCCCGTGCCGCCGGCGCCGGCGATGCTTTCGCGCATGCCGGTGTCAGCCTGTATGTTTTTCATCCGGTAATAATCCATCACGCCGAGGTTACCGCTGCGGAAGGCTTCCGCCATGGCGAGCGGCACCTGGGATTCGGCCTCGACAACCCGCGCGCGCATCTCCTGAACGCGGGCCAGCATTTCCTGCTCGAGGGCCACGGCGGCGGCGCGCCGCACTTCGGCCTGCGCCTGGGCGATGAGTTTGTTCGCCTCGGCCTGTTCCGACTGCAATCGCGAGCCGACGTTCTCGCCGATGTTCACGTCGGCGATGTCGATGGAGAGAATTTCAAACGCCGTATTGCTGTCGAGCGCCTTGCCAAGAACCGTCTTGGAAATGCTGTCCGGGTGTTCCAGCACATTTTTGTAGCTGTCGGCGGAACCGATGGTGGCGACGATGCCTTCGCCGACGCGGGCGATGATGGTTTCCTCGGTCGCGCCGCCGACGAAACCTTCCAAATCGGTGCGAACGGTGACACGGGCCTTGGCTTTTACCACGATGCCGTCCTTGGCCACGCCGTCGATGGTGGTCTTGCCGGAGGCAGGATTCGGACAGTCGATGACCTTCGGGTTGACGGATGTTTTCACCGCTTCGAGCACGGTTTTGCCGGTGCCCTTGGTGGCGAGGTCGATGGCGCAGGCCGGATCGAAATCGAGGCGGATGCCGGCTTTTTTTGCCGCAATGAGCGCTTGGATGACCATTTCAATGTTGCCACCGGCGAGATAATGGGTGGAGAGATTGTCGATGGTGATATCCAGGCCGGATTTGACGGCCGTGATGCGCGTGTCCACCACCAGGCCGACAGGTACCGTGCGCAAACGGAGCGCGATCAGTTCGGTGTAGGTGACACGCGCGCCGGAAAAGAGGGCGCGGATCCAGATGCTGAAGAAATTGATGAGGACGACGAAGACGATGAGTATGAGGACACCCAGGACGCCCCAGGCGACAACTTGCAACGGTTGGGGAATTTCCGCGAACAGGTAGTTTTGCATAAGTGTTGGGAGTTGGCAGTTGGCTCAGACGGCGCGCACCACGACACGGACGCCTTCCACCTCGACGACCCTGATGGGCGCGCCGCGGTCAATGAACGGTCCTTCCGTCACGACATCCACGCGTTTGCCGTTGATCACGGCGGTGCCCGAGGGGCGCAACGGCGTGAGGGCCGCGCCGGTTTGATGGAGCAACTCGGGTTTTTCCGTGCCCATGTCTCCGACCGTTTGTTGCGAAATAAACATTTTGGCGAAGCGGCTCCCGGGAAAGAATTTGAACCAGCACAACGTCCCGGCTGTCAGGCCAACCACCACCGCCAGCAGAACGAAGTTGGCCGTGCGGGTATCGAAATTAACATAGGCCACGGCCACGCCCGCGACCAGACAACCGAAGCCGATGATGCCTGCGATCATTCCGGGCAGCACCGTCTCCAGCAACAGCAGGGCGGCGCCGACAAGAATGAGGGTGACCACAGTTGTCATGAGCGAATAGTAAAGTAACGACCGCGTGCTGCAAGCGCATTTGGCCTTAAGGAACGCCGGGGAAAGCTCCATATATCAAGCTCCAAACACCAAGCTCCAAACACCAGTGTTTGGTGTTTTCCATACCTGTGCCTCCGGGGCCTCGCTCAATTCTTGGGCGCCAGGGGCTGTCTCTTCAACTCGCGCAGTCCCTGTTGCTGCTTGAGCAGGTCGATACGCTCCGCGTCCGGCAAATCCGGCTGGCCGACGCGCCGGGCAAGATCGCCGAGCTGGCGGTCGATGAACTGGTCGCGCAAACGTTTCACGACATCCGCGAGCTGTTGCGCACGGTTCGGAATTTCGCGCTGGTCCGACATGGCCTCGGTCGCGAGACCGCGCGCCGACGCGTCTTCCAGGTCCGCCAGCAGCGCGGTCACCGAAGGACGTTGTCCGTCCGGCTGAACCGCCAGCCTCGCGGAAATGATTTGACGCGCGACCGGGTGCTGCACCCAGTTCACATCGAGACGCGCGGAGGCCCACGCCGGCAATTCATCGTCGAGCAGGAGCAGTTTCAGCAGCCAGTATTCCGGCGTCGAAGGACGCGCGGGCGGTTCGGCCACCTCGGCGGATTCGTCCGCTTCCGGTTTCTGCGGCGCCCGGATTTTTTTAAACTCGGCGCGCACGGCGTCGGCGCCGACGTTGAGGCGCTGCGCCGTTTTCTGCGCGTAGGTGTCGGAGAGCACGGGGTTGTCGGCTTTTGCCAACGCCTCGCCCATGGCACGCACGACCTGTTGGCGGCCACGGTCCGTCCGAACGTCGAACTGAGCGCACAGGAATTTCAGGTGAAAGTCATGGAACTCGTCCGCCTGGATCAACAGCCGCACGAAGGGATCGCGTCCGAACTTTTTAAGGTAACTATCGGGGTCATCGGGAGGAGGGATCGAGGCGATGCGAAACGGGATGCCCGCAGTGAGGAGATCATCAAATGCTCGAGCAGCCGCGCGTTGACCGGCGGCATCGCCATCAAAGCAGAGAATGATGTCATCGGTGTATCGGCGCAGAATCCTTCCATGGGCGGCGGTCAGCGCGGTCCCTTGCGGCGCGACGATGTTGTGGACACCGGCCATGTGGCAGGCAATCAAATCGAGTTGCCCTTCGCAGACAACGGCGAATCCCAGATCGAGGATGGCGCGCTTGGCCTTGTCGAGGCCGAACAGGACCTTCCCCTTGGTAAAGATCGGCGTCTCCGGCGAATTGACGTATTTCGCGGTCTTCTCGTCGCCGCTGAGCACGCGCCCGCTGAACCCGATGACGCGGCCCTGCTCGTCGCAAATCGGGAAAATCAAACGCCCGCGGAAGCGGTCGTAGTAGTTTCGGCTCTCGTTTCTGGGGTCCGGGGCGCCGGATTTTTTGTTCTGGGGAGCACGCGCGCCTTCGGGCGTTGACGACGACGCTTCGTGGTCGCCTCCTGCGGTTGACGAGGCGTTAACCGCTGCCTCCGCGGCCGGCGCGCTTCCCGACTTCCGAATGATGAGACCGGCCTGTTCGACCAGGGCAGGGTCATAGCCTTTGTGGTTCGCCCAGTTGACCGTGTCGTCCCAGGCGTCGGGCGCGCAACCGAGGCGGAACAGTTTGACGGCTTCGTCCGAAACGCCCCGTTTTTTGAGGTACTCGCGGGCGCTCTGGCCGGCGGCATCGTTGGCGAGCGCCGCCTGCCAGCGTTGGGCGATTTGCTCGTGAATTTGCAGGAGCGTTTCCTTGAGGAAACGATGTTTCTGCCCGCCCGAATCCTGTTCGAATTCGAGCGGGATCCGCGCGCGTTCGGCCAGCCGACGCACCGCCTCCGGGAAAGTGATGTTTTCGTATTCCTGGACGAAGGTGAAGACGTCACCGCCTTTGTGGCAGCCGAAACAATGAAAAATCTGGCGGTGCGGATTGACGTTGAAACTCGGCGTCTTCTCCTTGTGAAACGGGCAGAGGGCGACGAAATTGGCGCCGGCGCGCTTGAGCGGAAGATAGGAGCCGACGACATCGACGATGTCGCTGGCGGCGCGGATCTGTTCGCGTGTTGCCGCAGAAAAGACTCCAGGCATGGAATCACGCCGGGCCGGCGCCGGCCTTATCTCGGGTTGATTTCGTTGACCTCGCGCTCGCGCCGCCGGCCGATGCCTTCGTGGGCGACCCCGCCGCCGGCCGAAGGATCAACGTTAATCAACTGGGCGGACAAGTATTGTTTGACCGCCCGACCCGACAAGGAATCTTCGAAGACCGCCCGCTGGACGGAGCCAAAGGGCGGAAAATAAATGCTGCCGGCCCAGTCCTGTTGCGATCTGAGTTGGGCCTCGAGTTCGGCTTTGCTGACTTGTTTGGCATTCAGCAGCGCCAGCACAAAAAGAATGATGCAGGCAAAACGGACCAGCCCGGCGACCATGCCGAGGTAATACTCGAAGCGCCCAAACATTTCGCCGGACACAAGTTTTTCGCCGGCCATTCGCCGGATCAGGACGAAAAGAATTTTTATGACGACTGCGGCGAGCAGATAAGCCGTGATGTAGGTCAGCACGGGACTGAGGCCGGACAGGTCGGCGAGCAGTCTGCCGAACGGATCGCACAGGAGTGCGCCGACGAAGACAATCATCAGCCACTGGAATACGGAGAGCAGCTCCAGGGACATGCCGCGCTTGCGGCCCACGATGACGCCCACCACCAGCAGCGCCAGCACGCACAAGTCGAACCAGTTAAAGCTGAAATCAAATGCTTGTTTCATAAATCGGCCGGACGCTGCGGTCAACGCATCCAACAGACTAACGGTAGTCCCACCGGATTGCCAGCCTCAAATGTTCCGCGCAGGCAATCCAATCGGTCCGCCTCACCCGGGAGAGAGCGGTTTTCGTGCCTCGGCAATTCCGGCGGCGCAAATGCGATTCGGTCGCGCGGCGCCGAGGCTTTTGGGTGTCAAGACCTGGGACAACCCTGTCGCAAATGTTGACCTCGGATCAGGGATTGGTCTCCAGCCAGTAGCGGATGGCGGTGGCCTGCGCATGCTGCGGTTCCAGTTCGAGCAGCCGCGAGTAGTGGGCGCGCGCTTTGGCCGGTTCGTCGAGTTGTTGGGCGCAAAGGTTGGCCAGCGCGAAGTGGGCGCGCACTTCCGAAGGATTGTCGGCAAGCAATTTTTCCAGTTCATTGGCGGCGTCGCGGGGATAATTGGCCTTCTGCAACGCGACGGCGAAATTGAAGCGGGCTTTGACCGAAACCGGATTGATGGCCAGCGCGTATTCATAGGCGGAGAGGCATTGAGACAAATCGCCTGCTTCGTAGGCCGCCACGCCGAGATTGTAGTGCGCGTCGTAGAACGACGGATCGGCCTTGGTTGCCTGGCGATAGACGACGATGGCTTCGCTCAGCCGGTTCCGTTCCTGGGCTTGAACACCCTGGTTGAGCAGACGTTCGGCCGCCTCGCGGTTGCCGGCCTTCGGCGGCACCGGCGAATGATACGGGTAGCGCATCGCGGTTGTGCGCGATGATTCGACGGGTCTGGTTGCCTGGGCCGGGGCTGTGGCCCGGTTCGTTCCTCCGGCGCGGGCGGACTCGTCGCCGTCGGCGGGAACGGAACGCGGGGAGGAGGTTTTTTCGTTTGGATGGAACCAGTTCCGGGGGTTCAACCGCGAGGTGAATCCGTTTCTTACCGGTTCGCTGTTGACGGTGTTTGAGTCAGAAACGGAATCGGAGATCGGGGGCCGGGCCGCCACCGCGTTGGACGCCCGCGGCTCGGAACTCAACGCGCTGTCGCGCGCCGGCTTGATCGGCTCGTCCTCGGTCAAGCGCACGATCTCGACTTTCGGCGTCGCTGCCGGCGGGCTTTCGCTCGCGGGGCGCGCTGAGGGCGTGGCGACCGGCAGGCGTGACGGAGGCGCGGAGGTCGCGGCATTGGCGCGCGGCAGGGTAACCGCGGCTGACGGCGATGCTTGAGATATCAACGGCTTGTTGGTGGCTGCGGGCGACGACGGCGGGTTGGTCACCGGCGCCGGCGGCGCAGGCCGGGCGATGGAAACGCTTTGCGGCGGCGGATTCGAGGGCGCGTGTTGCGCAGGCGGGTGGAGCTCAAGCTCAAGCTGATCGACGATCTGTTGCACGGAGGCCGCGGCGGGCGATTGCGGCTGGAGCGCGAGGTACCGGCGATACTGCGGCAGCGCGAGGGCGTGGCCATTCAGATACTGATGCGAGACGATCGCCGCGTTGAGCAACGCCGGGGCGTAGTCCGGTTGCGCCCGCATCGCCGCGTTGAATTGCTGGCAGGCCTCCGGGTAACGCCGCCGCTGCGTCTGGACCAGGCCCATGCCGTTCCACGCTTCGGCCGAACGCGGGTTGAGCTTGAGCGCCTGGCGAAAACTTTTATCCGCGGCGTCAAGCTGGCGCGCGCGCAGTTGCGCCGTTCCCAGTCGGGTCCAGCCGTCGGACCCATTCGGCTGCAGGCCGGTGAAACTGGTCAATGCCGCAACGGCGGCCGGAGCATTGTTCTGTTCGAGGTAAAGGCAGCCCAGGTTGTAATGCGCGGCGGCGAGATTGCGGTCGAGCGCCAGCGCCTGTTGGTACGCTTTGACCGCGTCTTCCCTCCGGCCCGCGCCGTGGTAGGCGAGGCCGAGATGGTTCCACGCTCGCGCGTCCCTGGGCAGCAGGCGCGTGGCCAGTTCCAGTTTCTGAATGGCCCGGGCGGACTGGCCGCCGCGCAAGAGGCGTTCACCCTGCAGCAGCGCGCGCGGACCGGGATCAGCGCATCCGCTTAACAGGACCAGGCCGAGGACCGTCAGAATGAACGCGGAACAGGGAGCGACCCGTTTTTTCATGGTCAGCATCTGGCACGGTGGTAACATTCACCGCCCGACGAGTCAAGTAACGCACGGGCCTGGCACAGTCATGACCCGGTCTCTTTCCATTTTTGTGAGTCTCAGTCCGTTGATCTGGCTCTTTTCCGCGACCGCCGCGCCGACCAACGCGCCGAATCTGCCGGCGGACAGGCGGGCGCGGGTGGTCGTGGTCGAGGAGCGGGACGCCACCGTGACTTTTAATGCGCAGCCGGAAAAAATCCCGCCGATGATCGAGCGCGGACTGACCAATCTGACTGGCAAAGCGACGCTGAAGGAGGCGTGGCTCAGTTTGATTTCCACGCAGGACACCGTCGGCCTCAAAGTCTTCTCCGCGCCCGGTTCCACCAGCGGCACGCGCCCCGCCGTGGTCGAGGCGGTCGTCAAGAGCCTGCTGGCCGCCGGACTGCCGCCCAAACAGATTGTCGTTTGGGACAAACACCTCTCGGACCTGCGTCAGGCCGGTTTTTTTGAATTGGCCGAACGATTCGGCGTGCGGGTGGCGGGCGCGGCAGAAGCCGGTTACGACGAGATGGCGCAGCCGTACGAAACGGCGCTGCTCGGCCAACTGGTGTGGGGCGACCTGGAATTCGGCAAAAAAGGCGAGGGGATCGGGCGAAAATCCTATCTGTCAAAACTGGTCACGCAGCAGATGACCCGGATCATCAACCTTACACCGTTGTTGAATCACAATGTTGCGGGCGTTTCCGGCAACCTCTGGGGCCTGGCGATGGGCGGCGTCGATAACACGCTTCGTTTTGAAAACGATCGCGATCGGCTCGCCAACGCCGTGCCCGAGATCGTCGCGTTGCCGCTGTTGGGCGATCGCGTGGCGTTGAACATTGTGGACGCGTTGATCTGCCAATACCAGGGTGAAGAACAAACGTTGCTCCATTATTCCGTGGCCTTGAACCAGCTTTGGTTCAGCGCCGACCCGGTCGCGCTCGACGTGCTGTCGCTCCAGGAGATCGACCGCCAGCGCAAGGCGGCCAAAGCCCCGCCCGTGAAAATGGACGTCGAACTCTACCAAAACGCCTCCCTGCTTGAAATCGGCGTGAGCGACCCGCGCCAGATTGACGTGACCCGGCTGCCCTGAAGTGTCTGCGGCGAGCGCCGGCACATACGGGCCGCAGGGGAACGCGCGCTTGCGCTGGACCCGCGCCGTGAGAGGCCGGTCACTTGATCAGGCGGTAAAAGCGGTTCGAGGAAGCGAGGGTGTTGGTGACCACGTATTCACTGCCGACCTGGGCGGGCGTGTTGGTCACGAGGGTCCAGGACGCCGGCAAAAGCGCCGGCGTGGATTGCAGCGAGTAACCGGTGCTGGTCGAGGGCCACACGATCAGCACTTGATTGGTCTGGAGCCGGATGCTCAACGTGGCGGCCAGGTCCGCAGCGCTGAACTCGTAGGCGCCAATGTCACGCGAGCCGGATCGGAGGAGATGCCGCTGGTCCACGGGCAAACCCACGTCGTTATTGCCGTTGTTCCAGGCGGGGCTGTTCGTGGACAGGATCGGGACCGTCAGCGTCGGGCCGCCGTTATTCCCGAGTGTGCCCAGAAACAAGCTGACGTTGGTCCTGCTGCCGGTGGCCGACAAGGGCACGCTCGTGTCACTGCTCAAATTGTATCCGCCATCGGTTATCAAACCCGCGCCGTCGCCGCCCGTGGATTTGCTGTAACCCATCATCGCGTTTTTCAGCGACAATGTGCCGGTATCGTTGGCGACGTTGCCGCCGGAGCTTGCGCCATCGGCGCCGGTGCTTCCGGCATGGGCAAAGGACGACCCCGCGGCGCCGCCGGCGCCGCCGGTGCCGCCTTTGGCCTTGCCGAAGGTGAGGGTGCAACTCACCAGCAACGTCGAGCCCGTGCCTGAATTGAAGAGGCTGCCGCCGTAGCCGCCGCCGCCGGCACCGCCGTTGCCGCCATTGCCGCCAAAGCCCTGACTGCCGCCGGCGCCGCCGGCGCCGCCATTGCCGCCCGTGACTGAGTTGGCGAAGAAGGTGCAGTTCGTCGCGGTCAGGGTTCCATTATAGTTCCAAACGCCGCCGCCGCCTGCCACCCCGCCCGGCGTACCGTCGCCGCCCTTTCCTTCAAATGTGTTCGCCTTGCCGTCGCCCCCATTGGTGCTGATCGCGCTGTTGCCGTTGAAAGTGCTGAAGAGCAGCGTCACCACGCCCCCATCGTTGAAGATGCCGCCGCTGTAACCGCCTCCCGGCGGGCCGTTCGCGCCGTTGGACCCGAGGCCGCTGCCGTTGCCGCCCAAACCGCCGCTCGCGCCGCTGACACGGTTGCTCGCGAATGTGCAGTCGTAGGCTACCAGGGTCCCGCCAGCGGCGTTATAAATGGCGCCGCCGTAGCCCGCGCCACCGCTGCCGCCCCCCCCGCCGCTGCTCCCGTTGCCGCTGGCATTGGCATCCGCGCCGTTGCCCGCTGCGCCGCCGGCGGCAGTGTTGCCGCTAAAAACGCAATTGGTGAGCAGCAAATCGCCGTTATTGTAAATCGCGCCGCCGACGGCGTTGCCGCCGTTGCCGCCGTTGCCGCCGCTGCCGTTGAGTCGCACGACGCCATTGGCGCCGGTGCCGGCCGCCGCGCTGTGGCCGGTGAGCCTGCAGTTGACCAGGGTGACCGCACCGCCGTTGTTGAAGAGGGCGCCGCTGGTGGCGTCGCCGCCCGCCGCGCCGTTCGTTCCGTCCAAGCCGGTTTCCTTGCCGTCGGCGAGCGTCACATTTTTGAGGGTGAATCTCACGCCGGGCTGCACGGTGAAAAGCGGGACCGTGCCGCCGCCGCTGATAGTGACCGACTGATTGGTGCCCTCCAGCGTCAGGTCGGTCGAAATGATCAACGTGCCGGTGAGCGTGATGGTGGTGGCGACACCGCCGCAGTCAAATCTGAACGCGCCGCCAAGCTCCAACGCCGTGCGCAGGCCATCCTCGCTGCACTCGATGGAGATCGGTTCCTGGCACCAGCCGGGCAGTGGCCGCCAGAACAATGCCACCGCCAGCAGGGCCGAAAGAGACAAATCGAGCCGGCAAGGCGTCGATTTGAAAAAAAATTCAAGCATGACCATGTGTGGCGCGGGCCAATATGTTCGAAGGGAATAACCTGAAGGAAGGAAAAAGTTTCGGCCGAAGGGTGGAAAATTTTAACGGGCGTATCGCGCGCGGACGAATTCCCGAATGACCGCCAACTCTTCTTCCCCGGCGATGGTGTGGCCCTTGACAAATTCGTGCCACTCGATGCGGACACCTTCGGCCTTGAGCCGATGGATCTGTTCCCGCACGGCGGCGAAGGGAATGAGCGGGTCGTCCGTGCCGTGAGTGACGAGAAAATGCTGTTGCAACGCCAGCGGCGAAAGTTCCCGGACCAATCTCTCCGGCTCGTGGACGTATCCGCTGATGCCGACGAGTCCGGCGAACCGGTGCGGATAACGCAGGCCCGCATCCATGGTCATCAAGCAGCCCTGGGAAAAGCCGAACAGGGTCGTTTGCTCTGTCGGCCAGCCGCGTTGGCGCTGTTCGTCCAACAACTCAAACAACAGCGCGCGACTCCGCTCCACGCCGGTGCCCGCGTCGCCGGAAAAGTCGTACCAGGCGTAACCGCCAAAATACGGATCGGGCGCGTTGACCAGGAGATAGTTCAGCCATGGCAATCCCAGCGCCGGCGGGAGCCAGCGATACCCCTCCATGCTGTCACCCAGTCCGTGCAGCACCACCATCAGGTGGCGGGAATTCTTCTCCGGCGCCGGCAGCAAATCCGTTCCAAGCATAGGCGCATTAAAGCGGAAGAGGGGAACCGTGGGAAGCTTGCAGCAACGACGCCCTCATTTGCCGAACGGGCCTCCCGACAGTTTGACCCGCGGATATTTCGACCGCGCCGGCGGCTTGTCCTTCGCCGCTTTCGCGCCGGAGATCTGATGGTTCCTGGCAAGCTCGATAAAATCGATCTGACTGCGTCGCAGCGGGGCCCCTCGTTTCACCGCCGGCAAATGATACGAGCCGTCCGGGCGGAGCAACCGGGCCTTGACATTGTCCGCCAGCGGAATCTCCAACAGCTCGCGTTTCACCCGCTCGCGCAGAACGCCGTCCTCGATCGGGAAAACCACTTCAATGCGCCGGAAGAAATTGCGCGGCATCCAGTCGGCGCTGCCGATAAACACCTCCGGCTGGCAGGCGTTCTCGAAGTACATGATCCGGCTGTGCTCCAGAAACCGGTCCACAATGCTGCGCACGGTGATGTTTTCACTGACCTCCGGCAGTCCGGGCCGCAGGCAGCAAATCCCCCGCACGATCAGGTCAATCTTCACTCCCGCTTGCGAGGCGAGGTAAAGCGCCTCGATCAACTCCCGGTCCACCAGGGCGTTCATTTTGGCGATGATGCGCGCGGGCAGGCCCTGGCGCGCGTGCCCGGTTTCGCGGCGGATCAGCTCCAGCAAACGCGGGTGCAGTTCAAACGGGGCGACCAGCAGTTTGCGCGTCCCCTGAAACTGGCAAATGCCGGTCAGCAGATTGAACAGGTTGGTCACGTCTTCGCCAAAATCGGGTCGGCACGTCAGCAGGCCAAGGTCGGTGTAAAGCCGCGCCGTGTTGGGATTGTAGTTGCCCGTGCCCAGATGCACGTAACGGCGGATGCCATCGTCGTCCTTGCGCACCACCAGCGACATTTTTGCGTGGATCTTGTAGCCGACCAGGCCATAGACAACGTGGACGCCCGCTTCTTCGAGCTGGCGCGCCCATTGTATATTGTTCCGCTCGTCGAACCGGGCGCGCAACTCGAGCACGGCGGTGACTTGCTTGCCGTTGCGGACCGCGTTCATCAGCGCGCCGACGATGCGCGGATCGCCGCCCGTGCGGTAGAGAGTTTGTTTGATGGCCAGCACGCCGGGGTCCTCGGCGGCCTGCTCCAGAAACTCCATCACCCCGCTGAAATTCTCGTAGGGATGGTGCAACAGAATATCGCGCTCGCGGATCACGGCGAACATGTCCGGTTGCTTGCGCAGCGCCCCAGCGGGCGGCGGGACAAACGGCGAGTCGCGCAGCTCCGGCGAATGGTCCCCCTCGTAAATCGTCATCATCTGCGTCGGGTTCAACGGGCCGTCGATGACATACAAGTCGTCTTCGGTCAGATGCAAGGTGCCCAGGAGCGCGGCCCGTATCTCGGGCGGACAGTCTTTTTCCAGTTCGAGCCGGACCGCTTCGCCCTTGCGGCGATTGTGCAGCTCATCCTCGACTGCCTTGAGCAAATTGTCCGTGTCTTCTTCGTCGATGTACAACTCGCTGTTGCGCGTGACGCGGAAATGCCAATAACCGAGGATCCGGGTGCCGGAAAATAAATCGGCCAGGTAATGTCCGATGAGATCGCCAAGGACCACGTAATCCTGGCGCGAATCGTCGCGCGGCAGTTTCACCAGCCTGGGCAGCACCCGGGGCACCTGCACCACGGCGAGATGACGCAGCCTCTGGCCGCCCTGCGGCATTTCGAGCTGCACCATCATGTTCAGCGATTTGTTCAGCAGTTGCGGGAACGGGTGGGCCGGATCGATGGCCAGCGGTGTGAGTACCGGCCGGACCTGGGTGCGGTAATAGATTTCGATCCACGTGCGGTCGGCTTCGCTCAGCTCGGAAAAATCCAGAAAACGAATGCCGTTTTCGGCGAGCGCGGGGACCAGTTGCTCGCGCCAGCAGGCGTATTGCTGTTCGACCATCCGGCGGACGCGTTTGGTGATCGCCCGGAACGTCTCGCTGGCCGTCAGGCCGTCAATGCTCCGCTCGACTACCTCGCTCTCGATCTGCTGCTTGAGCCCGGCAACGCGGACCTCAAAAAACTCGTCGAGGTTCGAACTGGTGATGCAAAAGAACTTGACGCGTTCGAGCAGCGGTGTGGCGGGGTCCAGCGCTTCGTCGAGCACGCGCTGGTTGAATTCCAGCCAGCTCAACTCGCGATTGACGAAGTGGGAGGACCCAAAAGTTGTCACCGCCGCCATAATCAAAGGAGGGAAGACTAGCGTGACAATGAGATGAATGGCGAGTTACAAATGTGTGACGACGGTCCGGAAAGCAACACGCCACCCGCAACCGGCATCACGCGCCCGGATTGGCCGGCCGAATGTAACCTTGCCAATCCATTAGGGGTCTTCAGACTGGACCAGTCATTCCAGAGTTTGCCCTTACTTGCATTCTCTGGAAGGACGCCAAACTAAAACAAATACAGCCTATGAAACGCACGCAACACGCCTTAACAACTCTGATCAAAGTGGTTACCTGCGCAATCCTTGCGCTCGGCGCCGTGGCCCAGGCCCAGGACAAGAAGGTTGATCCCAGTGGCACCTGGACGTGGACGGTGCCTGGCCGAAATGGCGGACCGGACAGGAAAAGCACTCTCAAATTGAAGCTGGAGGGCGATAAACTGACCGGAACACTGTCGGCGCCAGGACGCGGTGGCCAAAACAACGATACGGAGATTGCCGATGGCAAGATAAATGGCGATGAAATCTCGTTCGCGGTAACTCGCGAATTCCAGGGAAACAAGGTCACCACCAAATACAACGGCAAGGTCAGTGGCGACAGCATCAAAGGCAAAGCTGAACGAAACGGCGAAGCCCAATCGCGTGACTGGGAGGCCAAGCGCGAAGCGGAGAAAAAGTAGCCTCACCTCGCCCCCTTGCTTTGCTTTCAGCCGGAGCAGAGGCGCAAGTCGGCGGTCCGATTGAATCAAGTCGAAACGAGCAGACGCGGCGCTGACTCCGCGTCTGCTCGTGCCCACACCAAACCGGCTGGACACCCAAATCAGATTTTCCGCGCCCCAACCGCACGGCCGAAGACGTGTCGTCCTCGGGTCGCGTCACCGAAAGGCGTTTACCCGGGACGCGGCGTCACCCGCCAAACGGCAAAACAGGCTCGTAGCGCGGAACTGCCGTCTGCTCTATCGCGGGTTTTTGACCCATTCCCTCCCGCGCCAAGCGAACACGCGTGGAACAGTCGGGCGCTTGGCCGATTGCGAGTCGGCGACGGGGCGCGACGGCGAACAGCCCCGATCCAATCGGGCCTGTTAAGAACCCGTTTTCATTTGTGAGCGGGCAGAACATGTACCCACCGGCCGCTCCCGCGGCCACACGCCGGTTCCTGCCTCTGCTGCTGTTATTGTTTTTCGGCAGCGGCTGCGCGGCGTTGATCTACGAAATCGTCTGGTTCCAATTGTTGCAACTGATGATCGGATCGTCTGCCGTCTCATTGGGTGTGTTGCTGGGCACGTTCATGGGTGGAATGTGTCTGGGAAGTCTGGTCCTGGCGCGCATCATTTCCGTGCGCCGACATCCGTTGCGCGTTTACGCCCTGCTGGAAGCGGGAATCGGAATCCTGGCGATCGCGGTGTTGTTTGCGGTGCCCGGTGTCGCGCGACTTTACACGGCCGGCGTCGGGCATGGTTTGCCGGGCCTTTTGTTGCGCGGACTGGCCGGCGCCGTGTGCTTGCTGCCTCCCACCTTGCTGATGGGCGCGACCCTGCCGGCCGTTGCGCGATGGATTGAAACGACGCCATTGGGCGTTTCCTGGCTCGGATTTTTTTACGGCGGAAACATCGCCGGAGCCGTGTTCGGGTGTCTCCTCGCCGGGTTTTATCTGCTCAGAGTTCACGACATGGCAACGGCGACCTGTGTCGCTGCGGCAATCAACGGGACAGTGGCCCTGATCGGTTACGGGTTGGCGTTCCTGACGCGCCATGCGCCAGCGGATGATCCAGGGTCGGCACAAGCGGCGCACGTGGCGGACGCCTGGTCTGTGTATGTGCCGATCGCCCTGTCCGGGTTGTGCGCGCTGAGCGCCGAAGTCATTTGGACGCGCCTGCTGTCGCTCATGCTGGGCCCGACAGTTTACACCTTCTCCATTATATTGGCCGGGTTCCTGGTGGGTCTGGGGATCGGCAGCGGCTTCGGATCACTCCTGGCGCGCGGGATTGTCCGGCCGCGAATCGCACTGGGCAGTTGCCAGATGCTCCTGACCGCGGCGATCACCTGGGCCGCCTTCTCGCTGGCCAGTTCCTTGCCTTATTGGCCGGTCAATCCGTCGCTTTCCAAAAGTCCCTGGTTCAATTTCCAGCTCGATCTCGTGCGTTGTTTTTGGGCAATCCTGCCAGCGACAATCTTGTGGGGAGCCAGTTTTCCGCTGGCTCTCGCGGCGCTCACCTCGCGCGGGCAGGACCCGGGACGATTGGTCGGTGGAGTCTATGCCGCCAACACAATCGGCGCGATCGTTGGCGCGGTCGGCTCCAGCAT
>WNGF01008766.1_pt1 | contig 15652 bp, 9 predicted proteins | sample 5400641 | NCBI WGS metagenome assembly WNGF01 (sample SAMN13153371, study PRJNA577476) | soil metagenome | isolation source: 80 cm soil or saprolite under grassland replicate 2 | place: USA:California | collected 2016-06-15
CGCGGGATTCTGGCCCAAAACCGCAATTTCAGAGACGCGCCCGAGCCAGTACAGCGGTCGCACTCGCCCGATGCTGACCTCATCGATGGTGATGCGCTGGAGCAGATTGGGCGGGTCGCCGAGCTGTGGCGAAGCTCGTGCGGCGCTGCCATAGCTCAAGATTTCGTGATCGTCGACCAGCACGAAGCCAGCCGAAAAGACGGGGTAGAACACCACCAGCGACAGCACGGCGAGGCACACCAGCAAACAGGCATCTCGTCGATCGACCGATCGCCCACGCGGCGCGACCGCTTCGTTCATCGAATGCAGGCGACGAGGTCAGCCGCCCGGTGCTGGTAGGTGTGCTCGCGCAGGAGGCGGGCGCGCGCTCGGGCACCTAGCTCGCGGCGGGTGGCGTCATTGACAAGGAGCCGGCTGTAGGTGTCCACGGCCTCGTCGGCGGTGTTGACCAGCAGGATTTCGCGGCCTGGCTCGAACCACTCTTCGATGCCCAGGTACGGGTTGCTGACCATCGCACAGCCGAGCGCGGCGAGCTCGAACGGGCGTGCGGTCGACGAGCCGTACACGCTGGCGTGGGCCTGGCGGGTGATCAAGACGTTGACGCGGGCGCGGCTGCAGTACTCCTTCAAACGGCTGAAGCTCGCGTACGGCAGCGCTTGAACGTTGCCGAGGTTGCCCAGGCGGGTTCCACGTACCGCGAAGCGACGCTCGGGCAGTCGCTGGCTGGGCTGGCTGAGCATGGCGTCGATCCAGGTCTCGCGGTACTCCTTGCCATGGCCGTAGAAGAACACGTCGATGTCTTCTTCAACCTGCGGGCGAACGAACAGGCTGGGGTCGGCGGCATAGTGCAGGACCTGCACATTTCGCGCGCCCATCTGCTGCAGGTCAGCAACGCCGCCGACGGAGTTCGAGAAAACCGCTGCGTACTCGCCGATATCAGCGCCCGGGTAGATGCGAAAGCCGGTCCGAAAACCGTCGAACCGCGGCAGGCTGGCCGGCACGTCGCCGTCGTAGAAGTACGTGGGCACCCCGAACCGCTGCGCGATCTCGCCGGGGATACCCCCGAAATGGTTGGGCGGCACGCTGATGAACAGCACCGCGTCGATGTCGCGCTGCGCATCGAGCAGTCGCAGGAGGTGCCGCCGCCAGCGGGGCTTGGTCACGCGGTCGACAAGCGCGCGCGTGCCACGGTCGCCTACTGAATCCGACGAGGCCGCGGCGGCGGAACGCGCGGGGGCAAGACGCTTGAGCCAACCGACGAGGTCACCTTCGCGTTGACACGGGTTGGCGGCGGCGGTCCACCACGGCGACTCGATCGCCGGCCCTTGATAGGGCGCCACGATGAGCTCGACGCCGCACTCGGCAAGGGCCTTGAGTAGCTGCCACCAGGACGGCGTGCTGCTCAGTGGCACCGTCATGTCCAGCGAGGAGACGACGACGAGCAGCTTTCTCAAACTCAACTCAACTCAACCCAACTCAACGCCCAGACGCGCCTTCTCGAAGCAACGTCAATGGTCAGGCGGACTTTTGCTGCGTATCGTCGACCGCGTCGCGGATCAATCCGTGGATCGCGTGCAGCATGATGCCGACGAATACCGCCAGCAGCCCGACGATGACAAGCAGCACGGTGATCAGCGCATAGCCAACCGCTAGCGTCGTTGTCGCCTCGTAGATGCGGATCACGGAGTAGCCCAGAGCCAGTCCTGCGACGAGCGTCAGCAGCCCCGGCAAGCCGAAGAACAGCAGCGGGCGATGTTGCGCGATCAACCTGAGGATGGCGTCGAGCTGGCCGAAGCCATGCCAGACGGGATTGCGCTTGAGCGGCAGCTCGTAGTGGACATGGATCGGCACTTCCACGACTTTCCAGCCGCGCTGTTTGGCCGCGAACTGCGTCATCGGCTCGATCGCGAAGCCGCTGCCCCGAAAACGCATCTCGTCGATAGCACGCCGCGAGAACGCGCGGAAGCCACTCTCGCTGTCGCTCACGCTCAGGCCGGAGGCGAGATTGGTCGCCAGGGTCAGCGCCCGCTGGCCCGCGACGCGCCAGCGCGGGATCCGACTGCGGATGCTCTGGAACCGTGAACCGACGACCATGTCGGCCTCACCGGCCAGCACAGGCTCAATCAGGCTTTCGACATCTCCCGGATCGTGCTGGCTGTCGCCATCCAACAGCACGAGCACGTCGACGCCCAGGCTGCGCGCGTGCTCGAAGGCAGTCTGCACCGCGGCGGCTTTGCCCTGGTTCGAGTCGTGGGTAATGACAGTCGCACCCGCTGCCTCAGCCACTTTCGCGGTGGCATCCGCCGAGCCATCGTCGACGACGAGCACCAGGTGCTGCTGACTGCGCAGCTTCAGCACGAGGCTGCCGATGAAGCGGTCCTCATTGTGCGCGGGGATCGCCACCAGCACGGAGCGCCGGAGCGCCGTCGGTGCCGAGCGGGACTCGATCATCGCTGCCTCGTTACCTGCGCATTGCTCGCGCTACGCACATCTCAGTAATATGCCGCGCCGCCGATCCTTCGCGCCAACCCGCTGCGCAGTATGCTCGTCGCCCTCCTCTTTGTCACGACCGTGGTGTGCTGCGGCTATGGTGTCCTGCGCCGCCTGCAGCTGCTGGAGGGGCCGACCGGCATCGGTCTGATCGTGCCAGCCGGTCTGGCAACGCTGGCCATCGTGTGCACGTGGCTGAGCGCCGTTCCGCTGCCGCCCCCAGTGCGGGGCGTCGCCGTCGCTGCGCTCGTGGCCTTCGGAGTCGCTGCCTTGGTGCGCGATCGCGCCCAGCTCCTGGCCGTGGCACGCAGCTTCGCGACCGACCAGCGCATCGGGCTGGTGCTGCTCGTGCTCAGCGTCCTGGTGCCTGTCGCCAGCCTGGGCAGCGTGTTCTGGGGCGTCCAGGCGCCGCTGTCGCCGCATGATGGCGCCTACCACGCCGAGATCACCGACTTGCTGCGCGCCGGCCAACCGTTCTCTGACTGGTACCCACCGGGAACGCCGTCCACCTTCGCCGCGCTGCTGCAGCTGATGCCGTGGCTCGATACGGCGCAGGGTACGTTCGAGCTTGGCCTGGGGCTGGCGATCATGGCGCCTCTCGTCGCGTTCGGGCTCGGGTTGTCGCTATGGCGCAACGTGACGCAGGCCGGCGCGAGCGCGCTGTTTCTGAGCCTCACCTATCTCTTTCCGTACTTCCCGCAGATCTGGAGTGGCTGGCCGCTAGCCGCCAGCATTCTGCTGACCGTCGGCGTGTGGATCGTCGCGATCGAGTACGTCCAGCGTCCGTCGTGGCAGTTGGGCGTGTTTGCTGGTGGGCTGCTTGGCGGCATCCTGCTCGTCCACGGCACCGAGCTGTACACGCTCGCACCGATCCTGGTCGTGCTGCTTGTCGCGGCGTGGCGACAGCTCGCCTGGAGCAAACTGCCAGGCCACCTTGGCCTCGCCACGCTGGTCGCCGTGTTGTGCGCGCTGCCATATCTGCCCCTGCTCCTGCATTGGGCCGGTGGCGGTGGGGCATCGACACTCGGCTACGAAGCCGGCCAGGCACTCGAGGACACCGCCAGCTCTTTCCTGGGCGATAGCACGTTCCTGGTCTTTCTGGGCGGAGCGCTCGGCATCGACACGCCGATTCGGCTAATGCTGGCCGCGGTGGGCGCCTTCGCAGCGGTGCGCTTCTGGGGCGGCCGCGCGTTGCTCGGCGTGGGTGGTCTGTTCCTCGCCATCGGCCTGACCTTCGCCCTGCTCAACTCACTGCCCCTGGTGCGTTCGGTCTACGCCGCGACGTTCCCGTGGGGCATGAGCTATCGCACGCTGATCATGGTCGCAATCGCGCAGTCGCTGCTGGCCGGTGCAGGCGCGGTCATTGTGGCGCGCGCCGTACGTACGCGCTGGCGGGCCAACTCGACACTGCCGCCCAGCGCCACCCGCCGACGGGTCGGTCGTGCCGCGCGCTTGCTGATCATCACGTGGGGCCTGCTGACCTTCTGGGCGCTGGTATTCACGTTGTCGATCACGCGCGTCGTGGTGGGGTTCACGGACGATGACGCTGCTGCGATGCGCTGGCTGCGCGCCAACGCCGTGCGGCCGCGGATCGTGCTCGACCAATCGCTCGAGCCGCTGCGCACGGAGGTGCTCGAGAACGTTGGGCATCTGGAGCGAGTCAAGGAGCCCGCATGTGCCCTGCACGTGGCCTACGTGTACAGCGGCGCGCGAGTGAGCGATTGGGACCAGCGGCGCTTTCCGCCGCTCGAGGAGCTGCAGGCGGCGCCTGCCCTGGAGCAGGTGTTTCAGCAGGGCAGGGCGACGGTGTTCAGGGTGCGGCTAGACTGCTAGCGCCCTCAGTTCACCACCATCACGTTGACGGGCAGGCCGGTCGTGCTGTCGGTCATATGGGTATTGGCGGCGGCCGTGTAGTTCACCGTGAGGCTTACCGGATCAAACGGTGTCGGTGGCGTGAACTGCCCCGCGCACTGGATTGCCGACCCGCTGACGTTGAGGTTGATACAGCCGGCTCCCGTTACCTCGTACGAGGGATTGAACAGCCAGTTACGGGTTCCACCGGCTGGGGTCGTTGTGCCTGTGGTGTTGGTGATGTCCACGGTACAGGTCACCGGCGTACCCGCGGGCGCCGTGGCCGGGCACGTGATGTTGCCGATCGAGATGAGGTCGTACGAGACCATGGTCAGGTGGCCGCCGAGCACGAAGCCCGCCGAGTGGAACAGGTCGCTGGCATCGGGCGTGAAGTCGATGGCCCAGGAAAAATCAGCCGCGAGCGACGGTGTGAGCGTGACCGGGCAATTCGGGCTCACGCCGCTAACCGCGCAATTCGAGCGGTTGTAGGCCAGCCCGGGCGTGCGAGCGGGATTCCAGCTCAACGTACCCGACGGCTTCGGCGGGATGTGCCCAGGTGACGTCTCGTTGGCGGCTGTGTCGATGTCGTCGGCGTGCACCTGACACACTGTCGCCTGCCCGCGCGGCAGCGGCCACGCGCCACAATCGCTGGTGTCCATGCGCACGCGAGTGAGGCGGCGCACGCGCAGTCCCGTCTGCGTGGAGTTGGGGAACAACGTCGAGCTCGCGTCAGGGATGTACGTGCCGGTCAGCACGTGCGCCGTGAGCAGGTCGGCTTCGACTCGCCCGCTAAATGTTGGGACATAGCTGAACGAGCATGTACTGCCGCCGCTCATTCTAGGCACCAGGTTGCAGACCACGCCGGTGCGGCCCATCTGGGTGGAACCGAACCAGAAGTTACCGATGCCCGCGTTACCAAGGACGGCGCTCGTGTCGAGCAGCACGTACCCGGATACGGTGGCCGAGAGATTCTGCGGATCGTGCACAACCGCTTGACAGTTCGTGGCTTCGTTGACGTCGATCACGGGTAGGAACGACGGGTCGCCCGGCAACGGCGGGTACGCCCCAGCGCAGATGATCTGCACTTGTGCGGCGTGCGCCACGCCCATCGTTGGCGTCGCGGTTGGTACCGGGGTGTCCGTGGGTGGCGGACCGATTGTTGGAGTTGCCGTCGGTGTACCGGGTATCGGCGTCGGGGTATTCGTGGGCACTGGCGTGGGCGTGGCCGTCGAGCCGGGCGGGGGTGCGTTCAGCGCGGCTTCCATGGGCTCGCCTGTGAAGTAGAAGTACACCCCACCGCGGAGTTGGTCGAACCCCAGGGCAGCCACGACGGCCACGACGGCAATTGCAATCGAGAATTCGATCTGCCCCTGGGACCGCCAGCGCCGTGGTGATGTCGACAACCCTGTCTACCCCTCTCCGAGCAACATGACTCGTCCCAGGCGGTCCGCGATGAGCAGCGAGCCGTCGGGGCGGATGGCAGGCGCGGTCCAGATTGGCGCACGCGCATCATAGTCGAAGATCAGTTGGCCGGTGCCCGAGTCGAGGGCAAAGACGTGACCGACCGTACTGCCCGTGTACAGCGTGCCAGTGGCGTCCAAGGCGGGCGAACTATAAATGGAACCGACAATTGGGAACTGCCATTTGAGCGTCCCATCTTGCCGGTTAATGGCGTAGAGGCCGCCACGATTGGCGCCGAAGTAGAGCGTTGAATTGTCGGCACTCAGCGCGGCGGTCGACCAGATGCCAGCGATCTCACGTTGCGCCTCGAAGAGCCATTCGAGGCGTCCGTCAGGCGAAATCGCGTAGAAGTTGCTGTTGTTGGCGCCGATGTAAATGGTTCCGTCCGGGGCAATCGTGGGCGACGCGCCAGTGCCGATGCCGTCGGCGCCGGCCGGCGGCGAATGGCTGGTCACCGCGGGGCCGTGCCCGGGGTACTCGGCGAAGCGGAACGTCCAGCGGATCGTCCCAGTGCGCGCCTGCGCGGTTGTCGGCGGCGTGACCGCGTACAGCTTCCCGTTCATGCTCGGCACGTACACCGTGCCGCCCACGCCCAGCGCCACCGACGACTTCAGCACCGGCCCGGTCTGCGCGGTCCAGCGCACTTTGCCGTCCCGTGAGATGGCCGACAGCAAGCCGTTGCCGCCCAGGGCGTAGATGGTGCCGTCGGGTCCCAGGACCGGCGAGGACGTCTGGCGGCCGGGGCCGATGTCGACCGACCACAGCACGTGCGGCTCGATGCCGGTCGTTGGCGCCTGCAGTGCGTATAGAGTGCCGCGCGCGTCGGGCGAGCCGTTGTCGGTGCTGTACCCGACATAGACGGTGCCGTCGCGACCGATAGCTGGCGTCGCGTGCCAGGACGACCCACCGTTGGGATGGAAGCTCCAGCGCGCGGCAAGCTGGTTGCCGGCGCCAGCCGGATCGCGCAGCGCGAACACCGTGCCGCTGTGCAGCCCGATATACGCCGTGCCATCCGGCGCAATCGCCGCCGAAGACTGGATGTCCGAGTTTCCGAAGGTCGGATCAGGGGCGTCGACGCGGCCGGTATCGAACGTGCGCAGCAGCATGACCTGCCGCGGACCGATGTGCGGGCTGCGCCCTGAGTGCTGGGCATCCATCTGGTACATCGGTCGCCCGATCGGCAACGGCGCCAGATTCAGGGCAGGCTCAACCGCGGAGCGGCCAGTGCACGCGGCGGAAGCCGCGGCAACAAAGCCCAGCGCCACCAGTCCCAGGCGCGGACGTAGCACCCAGGCAGTGTGCTGGCCAGATGTTTAGCCGCTGTTGTCTCAAACGCGTAACCACGTTGAGAAGCGGTTGAAATTTACGCTTCTGTCATCCTCGAGCGCAGCGAAGGATCTCGGCCTGACAATGTCATCCCGAGCTTGCGAGGGATCTCATGGCTCACATCCACATGACGGCGAGATCCCTCGTCGTTCCTCCTCGGGATGACAAGGGGGCTCGCAAGCTCGCCTCAGGATGACAGGCCCACCGAGTTGAAATTTACGGCGTAATGAAGGTCGCGCCCGCGTCGATGCGCTGCTGGACGTTGCGCCCGTCGGGTAGCCGCAGCTCGATGGTGCGCGGCCGCGCATTGCGGTCGATCTGCAAGGCGGTGCCGTACCAGGTGAGGACCGTGCCATCGCCGAGCGTGAACGTCGACGCCGGGCTGCCTCGACTGGGCATGATGCGGATGATCAGATCGCCGTTGTAAGTGCGGACGTTGGGCGTGTTGCTCGGCACGAGCGTGTCGTACTCGGGCGCCAATGGGATGAGCGCGCCACCGCGAGCGAAGACCGGGGTGCCGTTGCCGTCCATCGGCGCGGGCACGGTGACCTCCCGACCACCGTCGTAGATCGTGCCGCGCCAGTAGTCGACCCACTCGCCTGGCGGTAAGTAGACGGTGCGCGACGTCGCGCCAGGTTCGACCACCGGCGCGACCAGGAACGACGGCCCAAGGAAGAAGCTCTGCTCCTCCTGCCACGAGCGCGCATCTTCGGGTGCTTCGAGGCCCAGGAAACGCATCAGCGGCAGTCCGGTCCGACTCGCCTCGGCGGCCAGGCCGTACAGGTACGGGATCAGGCTGGCGTGGACGCGTGCGGCCTGGCGGAACGCGTTGAGTGTGCCGGCGTCGGTCCAGACCTCGGTCCCGCCGCGCGGATAGTCGCCCAGGTGATCGCGCAACAGGGCGGTCCAGGCGCCGAGCTGCAACCAGCGCAGCCACAGCTCACGCTCCTGCTCCGGGTTCAGGTCGACCTGGACATAGCCGGCGACCTCTGCGTGCCAGTACGGAAAGCCACCCAAGCCGAACGACAGCGCCGCCGGCACCATCGACTGCAAACCGTCCGGGCCCTGCCAGCGCATCACGGCGTCGCCATTCCACTGCGCACTCTGGAAGCGCTGCGCTCCGCGCGCGCCCGAGCGCAGCAACAGCGCGAAATCACCATCGGCTCGCACGGCGCTGGCTTGCTCCCACGCCGCCTGGGCGTATAGCAGCGGATAGCGGTTGTGGCTCTGCAGGCCCGTGGTGCCGTCGCCGAGCACGCTGTCCGGCGGAATGAGCTCACCGAGGTCGAGCATGCCGCCGTCGTAGCCCAGGTCGGCCAGCGCTCGACGCCACGATGCTCCCCACCAGTTCACGGCGTCTGGATCGGCGAGGTCCAGCCACGCCACCTGAAAGCCTTCGTGGACGTAGACGCGGCCATCAGCGCGTTTGATCAGGAATCCGTGCCCGGCCGGCTCGGCGTAATTCGCTCGATCGGTGTGGAAGTCGGCGGTCAGATAGTTCAGGACTTTGAAGCCGATGCCGTGCAGCGTCGAGGTGAGTGCGGCCGGATCGAGGTACGGGCCGGCCTGGCGACCGACAAACGTCACGTACGGCCAGCCAAGATTGGCATTCGAGTCGACCGCATCGAACGCGAACACTGCTGACACCGGGATGCCCTGCTCGCGCACGCGGCGCATCTCGGCGATGACCGCGTCAGATCCGCCGACAGACGTTTTCCACACTCCGAACAGCCACTGCGGCGGCAGCGGTGGCAGCCCAGTCAACTCGGCATTACGCCGCACCAGGTCCTTGAGTGTTGGCCCGTAAGCAACGACGATGCTCGCCGCCGCGGCGTCCTGCTGCCAGGTCCAGCGATCGGTTTGCGTCGACGCCAGATCGAAGCGCGACCGCTCGAAGCGCTCGAGCGCGAAGCTGTGGCCGCGGCTCGACAGCAGCAGCGGCAACGGCGCGTACGTGCTGGGGCCGTAGTTGGCGACGCGCCGATCCTCGGCCCACACATCGACGACGCGGCCACGCTGGTTGACACTGTCGAAGCGCTCACCGAGACCCACGAAGCGCTCGTCGGCCGCGGCTTCGAGCGCGCCGCTCACGCCGGCGATCGGCCGCTGGCTGTCGGGCGTCACCAGCATGCGGAACGTCCGCGGGCCGAGCGGCAGCACCTCCAGGGCGATTGCCCCACCCAGTGGATCGTCGGTCTCGGCCACCATCTGCACCGCGCCATTGCCAATCGCCGTGCACGAGGCCAGGCGACGCGCACGATAGGCCTGCCCGTCAGTGGTGCGGAAACTCAGGGTCTGATCGAGTGGTTCTTGCCACAGCAGCTCACCTGCTGGGCCGGTGAGCGACATACGCCATGGGTCGGAGCGCACCACGAGCGTCAGCTCGCCCAACGGCACAGTCTGATCGGCCGGGCGCGCGCGAGAGACGGCGCTGCCCGCGCTGGCCAGACCAGTCATGGCACCTACCGCGACTGCGCTCATAGCCAGGAACGCCCGACGACTCAGGGGCTGGACCACGCGAATGGTTTCCTCGTGCAGCGTCAGTTCGGGATCTGAACCGTGAAACGATCGAGGGCGACTTCGTTGTTGTCGCCGCCAGCGAAGACGCCCACCCCCCCGTGAGACAGGACACCGTCGTCGACGCGCGCGACCTCGATACCGTTGATCGTAAACGCCAGCACAGTTCCTGTCGCGCGAACCGAGATCTCGTTCGGTGAGCCACCCTGTCGCACGGCCTGCGAGCGCGACCATGGCACCAGGTCGACCCACCGATCGCCCTCGCGACGCCAGATGCCGAACTCGCCCAGGTCACCCGTCTCGAGCACGTACCCGTCGAACGTCTGATTGATGCCGTTGAGTGATTCCGCCACCTGGTTGCGCAGGATGACGCCGTACCCTCCGCCGGGCGGTCCGCCCGTCTTGCGCAGGGTCGCCGAAACCACGACGTCATCGGGTGCGATGAGTGGCGCCGCGACGGCGACAAAGCGCTTGGCCTGATTGGCAGTCAGACGGTAGGCGCCGTCGCGCCACCCCACGAACGGTAGATTTTCGAGCCACTCCTTGCGCGGGCCGGCCGCGAAACGGATGTCGAGCAGGGCACTTGCCAATGTCGCCACGGTCGTCGCGGTTGCCAGGCGCGTCGGTGCGTTGGTTGGCTGCGTCAGCACGCTGGTGAGGACCGCCAATGGCTCGGTTGGTCGCGGCGGCGCGGCTGTAGCCGGCACCGCGGTGAACCCGACCGCGGGGGTCGGCAGCGGCTGCACCAGCTGTGGCTGAAACAGAAGCGGCAGCACCATGAGCACCGCCGCGATCACGATCAGGCCGAGGACCGCGCCGCCCGCGATCAGGAATCGACCGCCGATCCTGGGCCTGGCTGGACGCACGGGCGCTGGCGCTTTGCGGGGTGCCGCTGCTTCGGCGCCGAGCCATGCGGGGACTTCGTCCGCGGCGGGACCGGCCAGCTTCATGCTCTGCGCCGCCGCGAGCCGCGCGGCGACGCCGGCGGGCATGCCACGTGGGACCGCGATGGTTTCGCTTGTTGGCTCGCCGCGGTGTACAGCAGCTTGGTAACGCGGGCAGGTCGCGTTGCGTCCGCCAAAGCACAGGTCGCGCTGGTCCTGACTCGAGATCAGGCTCGGCGCCTCGGTGGCATAGCAGCGATGTAGCGCTGTCGGCCGTGAGTAGTGGCGGTCGCGATCGTCCGCGTACCCCAAGAGTGGGCAAGTGCCAAGGATGCTGGCATCAGCGGTTGGCACCTCGGCGCTGGGTCCGGGCGCAACGGGCAAGAGTGCGGCCGCGGTCGCGGGCGTGCCTTCCTCGATCTTGATCAAGCCGTGCTGGGCGAGCTGCGCCAGACTGCGCAAGACAGGCACGATGGGCCGTTCGCCAATGATCTCGCGCACGGTCCGCTGACCATCGACGAGCACCAGCACCTGCATCGCGGTGCGGTCGAGGACGAGCTCCTCAGCGGCCGCACTGCCATTGGAATCGTTCGCGGGCCGTGGCACGACGTCCAGGGACGGTACTGGCGGGTGCTGCTCGCCGCTGGTCGCTGGCAGCTGCTCGAGGTGTCGACGAAGCTGGTCGGTGCTCAGGCTGATGTTGCGATCGACGTCGGTCGTGGCTTCCACGAACTGGAACTCGCTGTTGCCGAGCATCAGCACACAGGCGGTCAGCGCATCGAGTCCGCGAGTCGTGCCCAGTGTGGCTGAGATCAGCGTGCCTTCGTCGAAGGCCAGCTCACCGTTCCATGCGCCCTCGCTGAGCCGCAGTACGCCGGTTTCGCGCAGCTCGCTCAGCAGACTGATCACCGCGGACAGACCGATGCCGCCCAGGCTGCCGTTGAGCTCAATCATGTGGAAGGCGTAGTTTCTCGGCCCACGTCGCGGGCAGCGTACCGAAGTCCCGTTGACCACTCTCGTAACGTGGATTTGTCCACGGTTGAGAAGTCGTCGGGATTCATGCCTCACTGTGTCATCCCGAGCTTGCGAGGGATCTCGGCTGCCCATTGTCGTCCCGAGCTTGCGAGGGATCTCGGTGTCGTAGGCGCGAGATCCCTCGGCTCGCAGGCTCGCCTCGGGATGACATGCCTCTCAATGCATGACGTTGACGAGCTCTACCGTGACGGTCTGGCCGCTCACGCTCTCGTTGCCGATCAGGAGCATGGCAGCGTCGACCACGTCCTCGAGCGCGATCGACCGCTTGAAGACCATTCCTTCGATCTGACGGTCGACCGCCTCCTGCCCGAATTGTGTCCACCAGCGGGTCAGCACGAAGCCGGGCGCGATGGTATTGACTCGCACCCTCGGCGCCAGCGCCGTGGCCAGGCACTTGGTCAGGTGGACGACGGCTGACTTCGACACGCTGTACGGAATGCTGCTGCCACGGGCCAGGAACGCTGACACCGAGGAGATGTTGACGATGACGCCGCGGCCGTCGCCGTGCTCGCGCATCCACAGCCCGGCCGCCCGCGACACGAAGAACGAGCCTTTGAGGTTGACGTCGAAGATGTCGTCCCAGGCTTCTTCGGTAATGGCCTCCAGATCCGCGAAGGGCACGTGGCGGGTGGTGCCCGCGCCGTTGACGACGACATCCAGTCGGCCGTGCGCTTCGAGCGCTGACTTCACCAGCGCGTCGCAGTCATCGACTCGGGCCACGTCCGCCTGATGCGCGCTGGCGCGCACGCCAAGCGCCTGCAGCTCCGCCACTGTCGATTCGGCGTCGGCTCGCGAATGCGCGTAGCCGATCGCGATGTGCGAACCGCGCTGCGCGAGGGCCGTAGCGATGCCGCGGCCCATGCCAGTGCCGCCGCCGGTGATGAGCGCGACGCGCCCCTCGAAATCCAACGTCACGCGCGGCAGCCTACACCACCTCTCCGCTTCCCATTTCATGTCGGACTGGCCGCCGTGGGCGTACTGACCTACACGTCACCGATACTCTGCAGCAGATGGCAGTCCGGGCGGAGCCCATCGACCGCCTGCGCGACGACGTACGGCTGCTGGGCGAGCTGGTCGGCGATGTGCTGCGCGAGCAGGGCGGCGCCAGGCTGTTCACCGCCGTCGAGCACGTTCGCACGAGTGCGATCGAGCTGCGCAGCAGCGAGAGCTCCGACCAGCCGCTGCTCGCCTGGGCGGAAGAGCAGTCCACTACGCGTCTGCTGCAGCTGGTGCGGGCGTTCAGCGTCTACTTCCACCTGATCAACCTGGCCGAGCAGCAGCACCGTGTGCGCACCCTGCGCGAGCGCCAGCGCGCCAGCCGCGAGCCGTTGCACGAGACGATCGCCTCGGCGATGGGCGAGCTGCACGGTACGGGAGTGCCGCTCACCGAGCTGCAGTCGATGCTGGGCCGCCTGGAGGTGCATCCGGTGCTGACCGCGCACCCGTCCGAGGCCCGACGGCGCAGCCTGCTGCATCACCTGGAGGCCGCCGCGCGCGCCATCGAGCAGCTGGACGATGAGCGCTCCACCCCCTCCGAGCGGTCCGCGGTGCTCGACCTGTTGCGGGCCCGCACCACGCTGATCTGGCAAACCGCCGAAGCACGTGTCGAGCGACCGAGCGTGCTCGACGAAGTGCAGAGTGTCCTGTACTTCCTGGCTGGCACGGTGTACGACGTGCTGCCGCTGGTCTACCGCGCGGTCCAGCGCGCGGGTCTACCGGCCAGCACCCACTTGCTGCGTTTCGGCTCCTGGGTCGGTGGCGATCGCGATGGCAACCCGGCCGTGACGCCCGACGTGACCCGCGCCGCCGCGAGAATGGCGCGCGCGGCCGTGCTCCGCCGCTACCGCGAAGACGTGCAATCACTGGGACGCGACCTGAGCATCTCGGGGCGGCTGACTGGCTGCGAGCGCGACTTGCTCGAATCGGTCGAACGCGATCGCCACGAGCTCGCGGTGCAGGCAGTGCCGCAGTGGCGCGACGAGCCGTATCGGCGCAAGCTCGGCCTGATCGGCGAGCGCTTGCGACGCACCGACTCAGGCGGGCCGGGTGGCTACGCGGGCGCCGAGCAGCTCCTCTTGGACCTCGAGCTCGTCGCAGCCAGCCTCGAGGGGCACGGTGGGCAGCGTATCGCGCGCGGTCCGCTGCTGGATCTTCGGCGTCGGGTTGAGACGTTCGGCTTCTACCTGGCGGAGCTGGAGGTTCGACAGCACGCGCAGCGGCACGCCGAAGCCGCCGCGGAACTTCTCGCACTGAGCGGTGTGCCGGGGTTCCTCGCGCTGAGTGAAGCCCAACGCCAGGACGCGATCGAGCGCTGCCTCGAATCCGAGGGCCCGTTCGGCTTCCCACCCGAAGCGCTGTCGGCGGAAACCCGTGAGGTGATCGACACCTTTCACGCCGTTGCCGACGTGCAGCGACTCAGCGGCCCGCGCGCCGCGCAAACGTGTGTCATCTCGATGGCCCAGGCCGCGAGTGACGCGTTCACCGTACTCCTGTTGGCTCGTGAAGCGGGACTCGTCGATCGCACGAGCTCGCGCATCGATGTGGTGCCGCTGTTCGAGACCATCGGCGAATTGCGCGAGTGCGGGAGCGTGCTGAGCGAGATGTTCGCGAGCCGCGCCTATCGCGCGGCGGTGCGAGCGCGTGGCGACCAGCAGCAGGTCATGGTTGGCTACTCGGACAGCAACAAAGACGGTGGCTACCTTGCCGCGACGTGGGGCACGTACCGCGCGCAGCAGGACCTCGCCGAAGCGGCCAACGCCGCCGGTGTCGAGCTGGTCGTGTTCCATGGCCGCGGCGGCGCGGTTGGCCGCGGTGGCGGTCCGATGGGTCGCGCGATCATGGCCCGCCCCACGTCAGCCGCCACGCCGACGTTCAAATTGACTGAGCAAGGCGAGGTAATCTTTGCCCGCTACGGCAATCTGGCAATCGCCGAGCGCCATCTCGAGCAGGTCGTGCACGCGCTTTTGCGGTCATGTCTGTCGGCGGGGCCGGCTGAGCCGCGGGCGGAGTGGATCGCCGCGATGGAGCGCCTCGCGGAATGCTCGCGCGAGGCGTACGAGTCGCTGGTCAAGCATTCGCCCGAGTTCATGGCGTTCTTCCAGCAGGCCACACCGTTCATGGAGCTGGCGACGTTGAACCTGGCGTCGCGGCCCGTCAGCCGCGCTGGCAAGGAGGGCACGCTCGAGCTCGATGACCTGCGCGCCATCCCGTGGGTGTTCTCATGGACCCAGGCGCGCGCCAACCTGCCGGGCTGGTTCGGTCTGGGCAGCGCGCTGGAGCTCGAGATCGAGGCTGGAGGATTGGAGCGGCTGCAGGGCATGTACGCCGAGTGGCCGTTTTTCGCGAGCGCGCTCGACAACGCGCAGCTCAGCCTGGGTACGGCCGATCCGCCGACGGTGCGGCGCTACGCTGCCCTGGCCGAGTCCCGTTTGTTGCCGGTGTTCGAGTCGATCATGGCCGAGTACTCGCGCACGGTCGCGGCCGTCCTGCAGGTGACCCGCCAGCGGGAGCTGCTGGAGCGCTCGCCGGTGCTAGCGCGATCGATCAAGCTGCGCAACCCGTACGTGGATGCGCTGCACGTGGCGCAGCTGGCGTTGTTGAAACGCTTCCGCTCGCTTGCGGCCGAAGCACCCGAGGATGACCGCCACCTGCTGCTCGACGCGATCCATCACAGCATCAACGGCATCGCCGCGGGCTTGCAGACCACTGGGTAACACACCCGAATGCCTCATCCTGAGGCGAAGCCACCCGAATGCCTCATCCTGAGGCGAAGCCACCCGAATGCCTCATCCTGAGGCGAAGCCACCCGAATGCCTCATCCTGAGGCGAAGCCGAAGGATCTACGGTTGCAGTCGTAGATCCTTCGCTCCGCTCAGGATGAAGCGCGTTGGCTTATGGATGGACGTCCGAGGACCAGCCCGCGCCGCCGTACAACGTTGCCGTTTGCGGTGAGGACCCTGTGTCAGCAGCCGTCGTACCCGTGCCCTCGTTGAACCTCCAGTTCGCCACCAACCCGCTCTGCGCTGTGGTCAGCTCAGTTCGATAGCTGGCGCCGATCTGGCTCGCCGTCCGCACCACATTCCAGATGC
>WNGF01031457.1_pt1 | contig 15652 bp, 13 predicted proteins | sample 5400641 | NCBI WGS metagenome assembly WNGF01 (sample SAMN13153371, study PRJNA577476) | soil metagenome | isolation source: 80 cm soil or saprolite under grassland replicate 2 | place: USA:California | collected 2016-06-15
GAGCCCGCCCTCGAGTCCGGCCGCCTCGTCCACCGCCACGCCCGTACCGTCGACGGCCGGCGGACCGAGCATCCTCATCTACCACGGCCCGCGCACCTCGCATGGCATTGCCCTCACCCTGGACATGGGCGGGCGGCTCGACCCTGCCACGCAGATCATGGACTGGCTCATCTCCCATGAGGTCAAGGCGACGATCTTTCCGACCGGTGTCATGGGCACCACGGCGACGGGCCGGATGGTTCTGGCCAGGGTCAAGGCCCATCCCGAGCTCTTCGCCGTGGGTAATCATTCCTGGAGCCACCCGGACTTCCGGACGCTGGATGGTGCGGCCATCGCGGACCAGCTGAATCGTTGCGAGGCTGCCGTCGCGCCGCTGGCCGGTCGAACCACCCGACCATTCTTTCGCCCGCCGTTCGGTGGCCAGGACGCGGACGTCCGCGCCGCCGTCGGAGCCGCCGGCTGGCACGACATGGTCATGTGGGACGTCGACACGATCGACTGGAGGCCCGAGTCCGACGGGGGTCCGACGACCGCCGCCATCGTGGCCAAGGTCGTGACGAACGCCCGGGGTGGGTCGATCGTGCTCATGCACCTCGGCGGCTACCACACTCTGGCGGCTCTGCCGGGCGTCGTCGATGGCCTTGCCGACCGCGGCCTGAAGCCGGTTCGCCTCTCCGACTGGTACCACTGACCGGCCGCCACGCACTCAGCCTGCGATCCAGCGGCGTTCGTGCCGAGGCGCCGCCTACAGCCGGCCGGCCTGGATGATCCGGTCCAGGAACTGGGCGGTTCGGAGCTGGGTCGGGGCGCGGAAGATCTGCTCGGGCGGTCCCATCTCCAGGATCCGGCCGGCATCGAGGAAGCCGACACGGCCGGCGATATCCCGGGCGAAGCCCATCTCATGGGTGGCGATGATCATGGTCATGCCGCTGGCCGCGAGCTCTCGGACGACGTTGAGGACCTCCGCGATGAGCTCCGGATCGAGCGCGCTGGTCACCTCGTCGAGCAGCATCAGATCCGGCTGCATGGCCAGCGCCCGGACGATCGCCACTCGCTGCTGCTGCCCGCCAGACAGGCGGTCGGGAAACTCGTCGCGCTTGTCCGCCAGGCCGAATCGCTCGAGGACGTCGAGCGCCCGGGCCTCGGCCTCGGCCCGTGACAGCCCGAGCACCCGGCGGGGAGCGAGCGTCACGTTGTCCAGGACCCGCATGTGCGGGAACAGGTTGAACGCCTGGAAGACGATCCCGATCCGGCGGCGGATTCGGTTGACGTCGACGTCCGGCGCAGTGATCTCCTGGCCGGCGACCTCGATCCGGCCGGCATCGATCGGCTCCAGCAGGTTGATGCAGCGCAGCAGCGTGCTCTTGCCGGACCCCGACGCACCGATGAGGGCGACCACCTCGTGGTCGTCGACCGCCAGGTCGATCCCCCGCAGCACCTCCAGTTCGCCGAACGACTTGTGGAGTCCAGTGATCCGCACGGCGGCGTCGCGGCCGGCGGTTTCACTCATCGGGCGAGCGCCGCGAGTTGCCTCCGGCGGTCGCGGGCAACCAGCCAGTCGGTGAGACGGGCGAGCGGGATCGTCAGGAGCAGGAACAGGAGCGACGTCACGAGGTACGGGCTGAAGTTGAACGTCGCCGACTCGTCGATCTGGGCCTGCCGGAAGACCTCGATGACGCCGATCGTCGACACGATCGCCGTGTCCTTCTGGAGCCCGATGAAGTCGTTGAGCAGCGGCGGGATCACCCGGCGCACCGCCTGGGGCAGGATCACGTAGCGAAGGGACTGGACCTGCGACAGTCCAAGCGATCTGGCCGCCGCGCCCTGGCTCGGGTGGACCGACTCGATGCCGGCGCGATAGACCTCCGAAACGTAGGCCGAGTAGACCAGCACGAGCGAGATCACGCCCCACACGAACGGGTCCGACGGGATCTGCTCGATGCCCAGCGCGGGCATACCGAAGCCGAGCACGAAGACGATGAGGATCAGCGGGACGCCGCGGAAGAAATCGGTGAAGGCGATCGCCAGCAGCCGCAGTGGGAACAGGACCGGCCCGGGCAGGCTCCGGACGACGGCGATCAGGAGGGCGAACGGCAGGATGAGGATCTCGGCGAGAAGGAACAGCTGGACGTTGACGGCGACCGCCGCGACTTGCCGCGGCCAGGCCTCGGCGACGTAGCGGCCATTCAGGAAGGCCTCCCGGACCAGCGGCCAGCCGGGCGCGTTGAGCACGATCGCGCCGAGCAGCCCGAAGACCGTGGCGGTGCTGAGCACCGCCACCAGGATCGGCCGCCGGCCAGCGGCCCGGCCGGCGGGGAGCCTGCTGCCGCGGAGCCTGCCGCCGCGGCCGGCCGGCTGGCCCGACATCGCGTGGAGCGGCCAGCGCCTACTGGAGGACCGGAACGCTGCCCTTGCTCTCGATCCACTGCTTCCGGAGCGCATCGAGCGTGCCGTCTGCCTTGAGGGCGCCGATCGCGCCATTGACACAGACCGTCAGCGGGCTGCCCTTGTTGAGCACGGCGCTGAAGTGCTCCTGGGCGCCGACTGTCGGCAGCGAGCCGACGATCGTCCCATTCGTCAGTTGAGCGTCGCGCATGTAGAAGGCCGTTCCGAGATCCACGACGATGCCGTCGATCTGCTTCGCCTGGAGCCCCTTGATCGCGGCGTCGTTGGTGTTGTACAGGCGCGGCTGGACGGTGGGCTTGATGTTGTCGGTGATGTAGGCGTAGCTCGTCGTGCCGACCTGGGCACCCAGGCGATAGGCCTTGAGATCGGCCACCGATATGGCCTTCGCAATCGGCTTGTCCTTGAATGCCACGACGGCCTGGTTGTCGTCGAAATAGCCGTCGCTCAGGTCGACGGCCTGGGCTCGCTGGCTGCTGTAGGAGACCTGGTTCACGTCGAAGTCGAACGCCTTTGGTCCCGGCTGGATGACGTTGTTGAACGGCACCGCGACCCAGACGACTGCGGCCTTGTCGAAGCCGAGCTTGGCCGCGATCGCGTAGGCCACGGCGCTCTCCAGCCCCTCGCCGCTGGCCGGATCGCTCACCTGCCACGGCGATCCCTTGGCCGGCGTGCCACCGAACCATGGCCCGAAGGCGGGGTTGTCGGTGCCGATCGTGAGCTTGCCGGCCGTGTGGAGGGTCAGGCTCGTCCGGGCGCACGGGTCGGCCGACGGGGAGGCCGCCGGTGCCGTGGTGGCCGGCGCGACGGTGGAGATGCTCGGGGCGGGGACCGCTGTGGCGGCAGCCGAGCAGCCGGCGCCGACGAGCGCCAGGGCGGTGACCGCGACCACGACGGGGGCACGCAGGAGCTTCATGGAACTCTCCTCTTTCGGGACGCGCAAAGTGTAGCGACCCGCCGCCGGTGCGTCGTGCCGCGCCCCGTCTGTCAGCGGCCGGACGGAGCGCGCCGGGCGATGACCGCCGGCTGGTCCTCGACGAGGCCCAGCCGGCTGACGGCATCGCCCTGGTTGTCGGCCAGGCACAGCCGCCCGTACGAGTCTTCATAGAGCACCGTCGCGCCAGGCGGCACCGCTCCGAACGTCAGCTGCCAGGTGACCGGCTCGACGTGCGCGGCCTCGTCGTCGAGGCGCGCCGACGAGCCTCGACCCAGGCGGACGACGAGGGGATCTCCGGACTCGAGCGGGCCGAGCGCCGCCGCCAGTTCGCTCGCCAGCGCCCCGAACTTGGCATTGCCGAAGGTGTCGCAGTACAGCACGATCGTCTCCAGGCCGGCCACGGTCCGCCTCGGCGCGGGCCAGTTCGGGCGAGCCAGGCCGGCCGGGTCCAGCGCCGGTCCGAGCGACGCGAACGGTACCCCGCGGGCGAGATGGGCCGCGGCAGGCGCGAAGATGTCCCGGCCATGAAAACTGGCGCTGACCGTGGCCCGTCGATAGGCCGGCTCGGCCAGCTCGCGGACCTCGAGGATGCCGCCCAACCGCTCGGCCGCGGGCACGAGGAGCCCATTGTCGGGTCCGATGAGGACGTCACCGCGCTCGACCATGATGGCGATCGGTCGGCGGGCGGTTCCCACGCCGGGGTCCACCACACCGACATGGAAGCCGACCGGCAGGTAGGGCAGCGCGCACCACAGCAGGAGCGCGCCGTCACGGATCGCGTACTTGCGGACCTCGTGACTGATGTCGATGACCTGCGCCTCGGGCGCGAGGTCCAGGATGACGCCTCGACAGATCGCCGCGGACGGGTCGCGCAGGCCGAAGTCGGTCAGCAGCGAGATGACTGGAGAGCCCACCAGCGGATGGTATCGAAGCTCGAATCCCGAAGCGGCGCCTGGAGGAGGTAGGCGCCGCTTCGGGGAGTGGCCTCCGCGACGGGAGGAGGGAGAACGTCGCGGCGACCGGGATATTCGGTTGAGGACCAGCTAATGGGCGAGGGTCGTGCCGTCGGTCTCGCCGAAGCGTCCGGATCGATTGAGCTCGCGAAGGAAGAGCAGCTGATTCACCTGGTTGAGCTTCCAGCCCTGGCCACCGACGTGGATGCCGGACATGAAAGCCGTGAGGTTGGCGGCCTCGTCAGGCGCCAGCCCTCGCATGAGAAGGAGCCTGTAGGTGGACTTGGTGCGGACCTCGTGTGGGGTCGACCGAGTCATCGTCAGGGCCGTGATGCCAGTGCCCGAGCCAGATCCGGCCGCGGAGCCCGCCGCGAGCACCGGCCAGGACGGATCGGCCTGTGAATGCCGTTCGCGACCCCGCCTGCGCCCCTGCTCTGCCATGGCTCACGTTCCTGCCCAATTCTCCCGACCGCCCTGAGCGGTTGCATCGGTGACGGTGTGTGGTTCGTCTGCGTCTGGTGGCTGGATCACCGCTGCTGTGATGGAACTTTCGGTGCTGATCGCCTCGGTGACGATGCCTCTTGCGTCCTACCGCCACCGGTACTTGCGGCGACCGTCTGGTTCCGATGCCGTAGGTCGCCCGGGTAGACTCGCCCGGATGCGGGTCCGATCCTTCGAGTTGCGCCTCCTGGGGTTGCTCGGCTACCGGCCCGGCGGGCCGATCGACCTTGCGGTGGGCCTGGCGGCGATTCTCCCGGCCATCGTCGCGGGCGCCGCGCTCGTCTGGCCCCCGGCCGCAAGAGGCGATCGGGCGTTCGCGGTGACGGTCTGGCTGGGGCTCGGCATCGGGCTGCTGCTCGTGCCGTCGATCGGCGGGATCATCGGCCAGCTCGTCGCCCGTGGCGCCCAGACCCTCCTGCCGTCGCTCGAGGCGGCCTACCCGTGGTTCCTGGCACTGGCGGGCACCTGCCTGTTCGCCAGCCTGGGGATCGTCCGGCGCGTCCTTGCCGCGGGCGCCCCGCGCCAGACACGTCTCGTTCGCGGGCTGGCCCTCGCCGCGATCCTCACCGTGGTGAGCGGCTCTCCGTTCGCCGGGGCGGCAATCGCCAACGAGCTCGCCCTTCGCGATCGGCCCGCCGTCAGCTCACGTTTCGGGCCGACGAACCCGGGCCCGCTGCCGCCACCGTGCGACGGGTCGGTCACCGCCGGCGTGAGCGCCCAGCTGAGCCTGGGCATGACCGGCGAGATCGACCTGCATCCCATCGGGTCGGTTCAGATCAACGGAGTCAGGTACGCCGGCGACGTCCGCTGGACCGCCGTCGTCGCAACGGACCTCACGCTCGGCCGGTTCGGCGCAGCCCGCGTCGGCGAACTGGCCTGGCAGCTCGGGAACCGCGGCGGCTGGGTAAGCGTCCCGGCCGGGCAGATCGATCCGCTGACGATCGACCGCTGGGCGACCGATGTCGCGCTCACGCCCGGCTACCGCGCCACCGCGGAAGATCGCGGCATCGAGTTCGTCGAAGGAGCCAGGGCGCGACACTGCCGGATCGCGATCGATGGCGCGACGTTCCGGCGCGCGTTCCCCCAGGTCTCGTGGCTGCTTGGCGATGCCGACCTGCACCGCTGGCGCGGTCAGTTGGACTTCTGGATCTTCAGCGACGGCCAGATCGGCAGGCTGGCCGCCACCGTCAACGGCGAGGCGAGCGGCCTGCACGCCGTCGGCCTCCCTGGTACCGGCCTCCAGGGCACCGTCCAGGTCACGATGACCGCCACCGACCGGGGACAGCCATTCGTGGTGACTCGTCCGGCATGATCCGCGACAGGGGCCGCTTCCCCGACAGGGCGCACGACGATCGCCGCGCCAGAGCGCCCCGATGACCGACGAGGTGGAGCGTCCATCGGCCAAGCGCGACCGCGCGGCGCGCTTCTATCGGATCGTCCGGTTTCTCGAAGAGCGAGGCGAAGCCGGAGCCCGCCCCGAGGAGGTCGCCGAAGCCGTCGGCATGTCGCGGCGCACCGTCTATCGCGACCTGCGGCAGATCGACGAAGAGATCGGCGTCCCGCTCTGGGCGGAGGGAGGCCGCTGGGGAGTCGAGGAGAAGGGCTTCCTGCCTCCGCTCAAGCTGACGCTGGCCGAGGGCCTGGCCGTCTTCCTGTCGGCGCGGCTGATGGCCCGTTACGCGACGACTCACGATCCCGACCTGATGGGCGCCTTCCAGAAGCTGGGATCGGGCATGCCCGAAGCCCTCGCCGACCACGTGGCGAGCACCCTGGAGGTCATGGCCCGCCGCCCGCCCGGCGAGGAGATCCGGCGCCGCGTCCAGCTCCTGACGCAGGCCTGGGCCGAGCGACGCATCGTCCAACTCAGGTACGACACCGGGACCTACTCGCCCGGCCGGAGTCCACGCGAGGCGCGCGTTCGACCCTATCTCATCGAGCCGTCGTCGACGACACACGCCCTCTACCTCATCGGCCACGACGAAACGCGCGGAGCGATCCGCACCTTCAAGATCGAGCGAATCCTGGACCTCGCCCTGACGAACGATCGCTTCGAGCGACCCGAGCGCGGCGCGATCGAGGCGACCATGGCCCGGGCATGGGACATCATCGCGGACCAGCCGGCCACGGCCGTGGAGCTGCGCTTCGCGCCGTCGGTCGCGCCGCGGGTCGCCGAGACCCGCTGGCACCCATCGGAGGTTCGCCGGGTGCTGCCCGACGGTTCGCTCGTGTGGCGCGCCGACGTGGCCGGCACGATCGAGATCCGCCTGTGGGTCCTGTCGTGGGGCTCCGACGTCGAAGTGCTCGCGCCGCCCGAGCTGCGCGCCGATGTCGCCGCAACGGTCCGTGCCGCGGCCGATCTGTATCGCGATTGAACCGGCGCCGGGCTGTCCCGCAGGGCGGGCTCTATCCCGGCTGGCTGGACTCGGCTCCACGACGTTTGCTACCCTCCCCCTGTCCGGGTCGCCCACCGACCGTGGACACCGGAGGCGGACCGGTCGTTCGGGTCGACCGTGGGCACATGCGCTCGCACCCTTGACCCATCCGCGGCGTCACCGCGTCGCATGCAGGCTGGTCGCTCCGCGCAGGCTCGGCGCTACCGCCCCAGCGTGGCGTCCCCTGCGACGAACGGAGACCGCGCATGTACCGTCGCGCCCGACCCGTCTATCGGCACGCCCTTTTCGGCCTGCTCCTTGCGGCCCTGGCGGCGCCGACCCTCGTCGGCCCGGCCGTCGTCTCCGGTTCGGATGCCATATCGTCGACCTCGACGAGCACTCCCACGTCGCCGACCGCGCGGACCGTGGAGGGCTACCTCATCACCTGGACAAATCGGGATCGGGCGGCACGAGGGCTGCGCCCGCTCCGGTTGTGGAGCGCGCTGCGCATCGGCCTCGCCTACCGCTGGTCGGCTCACGCGACCTACGCCTCGATCGTCTTCACGGAGTCGCGCGATCACACCCCAGCCCGCGCGGCGATGGTGGACAGCGGCCGGATCGGCACGACCGCGTGGTTCCGCTGGCGCGGCTACGATCCGCTTCTGCAGACGCACACGGCGGGACTTCGCAACTTTGACGTCGAGTACAAAGTCGGTTCGGGCACCTGGCGGATCATCCGGAGCGGCACGACGAGCACGTCCATCAGCCTGTATTCGAGACCTCGTGGCCATTACTACTACCTGCGCGTCCGCGCGCGGGACCGGAACGGCAACGTGGGCGCCTGGAGCACGCCGATGCGCGTCGGGATCCCCTGACCGCGATCGCACGGACCCGAGCCGGAGTCGGGTCGCTCGATGAGCCGCCATCCGTTCGGGGCGGTCAACCTCATCAGCGACCCGATCCACGGCTATATCGAGCTCACCAAGCGGCTCACGCCGGCCGAGTCCGCGGCCGCCGGGCTGCCGCCTGAGGCCACCGCCGAAGAGGACCTCCTCGACTCGGCCTGGCTTCAGCGGCTGCGCCGGATCTCGCAGCTGCAGAGTGCTCGGTGGGTCTTTCCGACCGCCGAGCACTCGCGATTCACCCACGGCCTGGGGGTCATGCATGAGGCCGGCCTGTGGGCCCGCCACCTGTATCCCTCGCTGCGGGCGCAGCTCGCATCCGAGGGCGCGGCGGCCGGGTCCGTTCCGTCCGAGGGTCTGGTGGTGGAGACCCTCCGGGTCGCCGGGCTGCTCCACGACGTCGGCCATGGGCCGTTCGCGCATTTCTTCGACGACCACGTCCTGTCGTCCTTCGCCGCCCCCACGGACGCGCGACGAGCGGCCGGCAAGCGCCTGAGCCACGAGGACCTCAGCCAGCTCATCATCGAGCGCGAGCTCGGTTCCCTGATCGCCGGGCTACGGCGAGCGCCGGGGGCGATCGCCGACAGAGACGGCTTCGGGCCGGGCGAGGCGATCGATCCGCGCTGGGTGGCATTCCTCGTCTCCAAGCCGGCGCTGTCGGACCCTTCGATGCCCCGCTGGCTCTGCTGGCTGCAGCCGCTGCTGTCCGGTGTGTTCACCGTCGACAACCTCGATTACGTGCGGCGCGACGCCTACCTCGCCGGTGTCGCAACGGGACCGGTGGACGTGGAGCGCCTGCGCCGGTACGCGTTCATCGGCCCTGCCGGGTTGACCCTGTATGAGCCGGGCGTGGGGGCGCTCGAGATGTTCCTGACGGCACGTCTCTTCATGTACCAGCAGATCTACTTCCACCGGACGGTGCGGGCCATCGATCTCGACCTGGGCGAGGTCTTCTCGCCGAGCATCCAGGCGTTGTTCGGAACGGAGTCACCGGCCGAGTCGCTGTCCGCCTACGCGGACCTCGACGAGTACGCGCTCCTGCACCAGGCCGCGCTGTGGGCTCGCAACGAGGCGATCTCCGATCGGCCCGTTCCCGGCGATGGCACGGTGACGCCCGAGATCGCCGATGGCTGGCGGGCCATCCTGCTCCGCCGGCCACGCTGGCGGGCCGAATCGGAGATCCGCCTGTCATACGAGCGCACGCCCCCCGCGGACGAGATCGACGCACTGGGCGCGGCCGAACCGGGCCGGGTCGCGATCGACCTCGCGATCGTGGACGCCCGGCCGGCCGACGCGACCGCAACCGATTCGCTGCTCGCGATCGAGGGCCGGGACGGACTGCCCGGTCCGCCGCTCAGCCGGACGCTGGCCCGGCTGCCGGCCTATGCGCTGATCGGGCGCCGTTACCGCCGCGCCGGATAGCTCTCGAGCCGGTCGATCGGGGGCGGCAGGTTCTGGAGGATCGGGGTATCTCCGCCTTCAACGCGGTCGTCGTTCGACCGACCCCGCGCGGGCAGGACGATCAGCGGGTCGATTCGGGCGAGCTCGAGGGCCGGCAGCCGGGTCCGCTTGGCGACACGCGGCTCGAGGGCGAAGACGCGGCTCTCCTGCGGGCTGAACAGGCCGTAGTGGAGGTGGCACCCGGTGGCGAAGCCGGTCGAGCCCTCCCAGCCCAGGAACTGGCCGGCCCGCACGTGCTCGCCCGCCCGGACGTTGAGGGCGTTCAGATGAGCATAGATGCTCCGGTAACCGTTGCCGTCGTCGACCACGACGATGATCGGCAGGCTGTACCAGAGGTGGTGGCGATCGCGGCGGGCGACAGACGGCGCCAGCGACCCGACCCAACCCATCCACGGGTCCACCTTGCGCCCGGCCGCCAGGACGACGCCGCCATGCGCGGCGACGACATGGTCGCCACAAAACGTGGCGACATCCAGGCCGTCGTGAAACGGCACGCCATCGACGAGGAGCGTGCCGGCCCAGCTGGGTCCGAACGGCTGGGTGATCCTGCCCCGGGGCAGCGGCCACTGGTACCCGGTCAGCCGGCTCGGATCGGTCGGGCCGGAACTCAGGCGCGGCGCGCGATCAGCCACCGCCCGTCCGGTCGAGGCCGGGTCGTCCGGGGAGATCGTCCCCCGCTCGGCCGCCCGCGCCGCCGGGAGGCCGCCGCCCGCTGCGGGAAGGGCGCCCGCGGTCAATGTGGCGTCCTCCGGACCGCGCAGCCACCCGCCGGCGACGGGTTGCCCGAACGTGACGGCCAGGGCCGCGGCGAAGGCCAGGAGCCCGAGGGCGAGGTGACGGCGCACCTGGGGTTTGTACCAGAAGTCGACGCCTCGCGCGAGGTGCCGTCAGGACGGCTCGGCGGCCGCCGAGCCGGCAGACGGGGAGCCAGTATCCAGGAGGGCGACGATCCGGCGCTCCATCACCAGGATGCGCTGCTCCAGGCTCTCCACCCGCTTGAGGATCTCCGTGTTGCCTCGCAGGAGCCGCTCGTTCTGCCGCTCCTCGACGTCGGACTGGCTGGCCGTGTGCTCGAGCGTCAGCCGATCACGGAGCGCTGACCGATTGCTCGCCAGGAGGATGAGCGGGGCGGCGTAGGCCGCCTGTGTCGAGAACGCGAGATTGAGGAAGATGAACGGGTAGGGATCGAAGTGAAAGATGAGGTAGATGTTGCCGGCGACCCAGGCCGAGACGATCAAGGTCTGGACGATGATGAATCGCCAGCTGCCCATGAAACCGGTAACCGCATCCGCGATGCGTTGCCCCCGCGACGCCTGGTCGATGAGGGCCTTGTTGACCGGGTGACGACTGGGCATCGCGGGTCCTCCATCGCCGGAGCTGGTGAGACTGCCACTCCATCATGCACGTTGCGGTACTCAGCCGTCCCGGCGGCCGCAACGGAGGCAGCGTTCGGTCCTTCGCTCGTGGCCGCCGGCGAGCCGTCCACGGGCGAGTCGTCAGCGGTCCTGTCCATCGACGGGAGAATGGTCCGGGGCGCCGGCGCACCAATCGGGCACTCGGAATTTCTTGACAAATCCGCTTGAATGAGCGGTAGGTTTCCGACGGGACCGATCGGTCCATGAGAGGGGCGGATTCCGAAAGATCCGGGCGAGGGAGTCCGGACCGGCCCCGGGGGTCGCCATGGCGACGCCAGGCAAACAGGGGATGCTCGTGCGCCGTCCGACTGGCCTCGTTGTTGCCGTCGCCTTCGTCCTGTCGGCCGTCGTCTGGCCGGCCAGCCTCGCCAGCCCGACCGGGACCGCCGCCGCCGGCCTCAACCCGAAGGTCGTGGTGATCGCCGGGCCGGTCGGCTCGAGCAACACCCACTATCGAGCCGACGCCGACGCGATCGCGGCCACCGCCCGCAAGTACACCTCGAACGTCGTCCTGCTCAAGACGCCGCGGGCGACATGGTCGCGGGTCAAGCCGGCGCTCCAGGGGGCATCGATCGTCGTCTACCTCGGTCACGGCAACGGCTGGCCGTCGATCTACGCTCCGTACCAGCCCTACACGAAGGACGGACTCGGGCTCGACCCGGAGACCGGCGCGGACGGGAGTGCCCACGTCTATTACGGCGAGTACTACATCGCGCGCGACATCAAGCTCGCGCCGAACGCGATCGTTCTCCTCCACCACCTCTGCTACGCGTCCGGCAACACCTCAGATGGCCTGCCGGTCGGGACCCTGTCCGACTCGAAGCAGCGCGTCGACAACTACGGTGCGGGCTTCTTCGCGGCCGGCGCACGGGCGGTCATCGCCGACGTCTCGCATCCCCATACGGCGTACATCACCGCCCTGTTCACGACTCGCCAGTCGATCGATCGCCTCTTCCACGTCTATCCCACCTACCACGGCCACGACATCCCGTTCATGTCCGTGCGGACTCCCGGCTTTCGGGCCATCCTCGATCCGACCACCAGCCACGGCCCATGGTACCGATCGATCATCGGGGACCCGACGCTCACGACGACTCAGGTCACGCGCACCGCCTATCCGCGCAGCGACGCGAATCCGGCCGGCATCGTCGTGCCGGGGGCGGCCGAGGTCGGCGCTCCGGAGGGAGCCCTGGTGTTCGGCACCGCGGACCTGGCCGGCGATCCGACGGCGTCTCTCGCAACGGGAACCCGGCTCCGGCTGACCGCCGAAGCCCCGTTGCTGGCCGACGGTCGGCGGGTCTTCGCCGCCGCCGGCCTGGACGGGAGCGCCCTGGGTTTCGTCGCGGCGACCGGCCTCCTGCCGCGGGACAGCACACCGCCGCGGATCTGGACGCTGGACAAGCCGTACTCGACCGCGTCCGTGGACGGGACGTACCCGTTCGCGCTGCGCTACCGCGCCTCGGAGACGGTCACCGCCACGATGACCATCCGGAACGCGGCCGGTGAGGTGGTTCGGACATTGGCCTCACCGCCCGCGACGGCTGGGGCAACGGACCCGCCGTCGCGTCCGGCGCGGCCACGATCGACGACACCGACCCGCGAAGCCACTCCGCGGTGACGGGCACGCTCGGCCTCAACGGCTGGTTCGTCGGGCCGGCAACTGTCACCTTGTCGGCCACCGACACCGGGTCTGGCCTGGCGTCCCGCCGCTACTCGATCGACGGTGGTCCGACCAGGGCATACAGCACACCCTTGGTCCTCACGTCGCCGGCCGCGCACAGGGTCGCCTACTACGGCATCGACCGGGCCGGCAACCGGGAGACCCTGCGCTCGATCACGGTCATGGTCGACGCGGCGAAGCCGGTCACGAGGCCGGCGATCACCGGCCCGGCCGGCACCAACGGCTGGTGGACCGGTCCGCTCAGCGTCAGCCTGGCCGCGACCGACGCCGGCTCCGGCGTCAGCCAGATCCAGGCGTCGACTGACGGTGGCCCGAACGCGGTCGTCACCGCGCCGCTGCCGCTCGCCGGAGACGGGACCCACACGATCACCTATTCGGCGACCGATCTAGCCGGGAACCGCGAGGCCACCAGGACGCTGACCGTGCGCATCGACGCGACCCGGCCCACGACCGGCGTCGTGACGGTCGCCGGCTTGCCGGGCGGGGCGGGCTGGTACCGCTCGCCCGTGACCCTCGGCTTTGGCGGGGCGGACTCGCTCTCCGGACTGGCCGGGTTCCGCTACGTCGTCAATGGTGCGGCGAGCACGTTCACGACCGGCTCGTCCGTCACCCTGACCACGTCCGGCACGTATTCGGTGACCTACGCGGCGGTCGACCGGGCGGGCAACGTGGACGCCATCCAGTCGGTCGACTTCAGGCTCGACACGCGCCCGCCGATCACGGCAGCCGTCGTCGGCGGCGCAGCCGGCGACGCCCCAGGAACCTATCGGGGCCCCGTCTCGGTGTCGCTGTCCGCGACGGATGACGCGTCGGGGGTGACCGGCATCCAGGCATCCATGGACGGCGGCCCGGCCGCACCGTACACCGAACCGATCCCTGTGCCGGCGGATGGACCGCATACCCTGACGTTCCACGCGGCCGATGCGGCGGGCAATGTCGAGTCGACACGGACCCTCTCGTTCCGCATCGACAGCGTCGCGCCGGCGCTGTCAGGCGTGGCGCCGGTACCCGGTCTCGGGACCGTCTCGCCCAATGGCGACGGCGTCCACGAGACCGGTGCCCTGAGCTATTCGATGACCGAACCCGGCACGATCGGGATCACGATCGCGAACTCCGCCGGCACGACGATCCGCACCTTCGGCGTTGCGGCCGCCGGCGGCGGGGCCAGGCTCGCCTGGGATGGACGCACGAGCACGGGCGCGCCAGCCCCCGATGGCACGTACGTCCTGACGCTGCTGCCACGCGACCTGGCCGGCAACGTGGGCGCACCGCTGTCCGCGTCGCTGGATGTCTACACCGCGTTCCGCGGCGGAGCCGTGGCACCGCGGATCTTCTACCCGCAGGACGGCGATCGCTATGCTCGCACGACGACCGTCTCGTTCTCGCTGGCGGCCGCGGCAAGCGTCCAGCTCGACGTGCTCGACGCGAGCGGCTGGGTCATCCGCACCTCCCGCTCGAACCGCGCGGCCGGAGCAGTGGCACTCTCGTGGGATGGCCGGACGGACAGTGCCGCGTTCGCGCCGCAGGGCACTTACGCCCTGCGTGTCACCGCTGGAGCTGGCGGCCTCGCGGAGACGAAGACGTACCGGGTCATCGCCCAGGCCTTCCGGATCGTCGCTTCGCGGACCTCGGCCGTTCGCGGCACGCGCCTGACGGTGACCGTGACCTCGGCGGAGCCACTCTCGACGGTCCCACGCCTCACCATCCGCCAACCCGGCATCACCGCGTACGGCTACACGATGACGCGCCTGTCCTCGACGATCTACCGCGTGAGCTTCACGGTGCGCTCCTCGGCCATCGGGACGATGTCGCTGACGGCCTCTGCCCGCGACGCGGCAGGCCAGCGCCAGTCGTCCCGCTTCACGCTGCCGGTCCGGTAGCGGGCCGGCTCGCCGCCGGGGCCCTGGTGGCGCTCGGCGGGGGGCCGGATCCGGCCGGCGGCGGGGCCCCTACCGAGGTGGCGGCAGCGTGACGATCCAGTATTGCTTGGCCGTGTCCGGACCGAGCGGGACGCGGGCCACCGTCACCTCCACGTGCTGGCCGAGCTCGACCGCGGTTGCCCGAAATGCGGCTCCGCACTGCTCGTTGCCATCGCGCTCCGACGTGAAGCAGAACTTGGACCCGTCGACGTTGACGAAGGTGACGACGCCGTCGTCATCGCCCTGCAGGCGAACCCGTCCCGAGCCCGTGGCCACGCTCCAGGCGGCGGCCCAGCCGAGCGCGAAGGAGGCCACGATCGCGAGGCTCATCGTGCCACCGGGCGTCGGGCGACGGCGTCGAACGGCAGCGAGCATCGGGCGTCAGCAGTTCATGCAGGCAAGACCGAGGGTGCTCGCGTAGCTCGCCGGCGCACCGGGCGGGCTGTGAACGGCCTGGACGCCCAGGGCGACCTCCCATTGCGTGCCCCGCTCGGTCCCGGTCCACTGAGCCCCGCTCCTCGTGCCGCTCAGCGTCCAGACATCGAGCACGTTTGGGCAGACCGTCCCCGAGATGGAGATGCCGCCCTTATCGGAGATCGAGGCGGTCACCGTCGTGCAGCTCCCGACCGGGACCTCGCTGGTGGGATCCCAGTCGTACACGACATTGCCGCCGGCCCACCTGATGTCCCACGCCGCCAGGGTCAATCGGAGCGGGAACGGAAACGACGTATCGGTGGAATGAACCGACAGCTTGTACTTGTTGTTGAACCACCAATCGGTGCCGTTCTGGACGACGAGGAACAACGTCGAGCAGCCGCGCCCCACGATCCTTCCGCCGTGGGCGTTGATGTCCACGCACAGGACGTCGTACGGCGTGGTGCCGGATGCAGTCGCCGTGGTGGGAGCTGCTTGCGACGGCGGTCCGGACCGGGCCAGCGCCATGGCCGCGCCGTCGTGCGCAGCGGCCAGATAGGGATTGTTACCGTCCACGGCCTCCATGTCGCCGAACTGGCGCTCGGCTTCCCGACGCGGCATGCCCAGGGCGACGAGGTCACCAACGACGGTTCGGCCGGAATCCGCGTACGCGTGGGCATCGGATGCCTTCTTG
>WNGF01014366.1_pt1 | contig 15650 bp, 13 predicted proteins | sample 5400641 | NCBI WGS metagenome assembly WNGF01 (sample SAMN13153371, study PRJNA577476) | soil metagenome | isolation source: 80 cm soil or saprolite under grassland replicate 2 | place: USA:California | collected 2016-06-15
GCTCGACCATGCCTACAACACGACGGTCGACGGCGAGCGCACGCTTCATGGTCTCGTCTGGCCGGGCTTCGTCTCGCTCTCCGACGACGGCGAAACGCGTCTGACCGGATTCGGGCTCGCGCACGGCGTGCTGCCATCGCTCGGCCGGCCCCGGCTCGGAGCCGAAATCAGGCCTTATCTTGCGACTGAAGAGCGCAGCTCGGGGCAGGTGAGCCGCAACGCCGACGTCTACGCGGTCGGAGCGATTCTCTTCGAGCTGCTCACAGGCCGGCTCCCCTCGACGAACGACACGCTGGGGGATCTGCGGGCCGCCGCGAAGGATTCGTCCGCGCCGGTCGCACCCGAGCTTTCGGCCATTCTGCGGATGTGCCTCGCTCCGACCGAGACGCGTTACCAGTCGGCCGGCGAGCTGCGGCGCGAGCTGGGCAAATTGCTCTTCTCCGGGCCGTACGCGCCTTCGACCTTCAATCTTGCCTTTTTCCTCTCCAGCCTTTTCGGTGTCGAGATCGAGGCGGAAAACCGAGGCCGCGCCGCGGAAGCGTCGCTCGACGCGGGATCGATTCCTGAGCTCGACCTGTCTCTCCTCCCCGGAGGACCGGCGACCGCGACGCCGCATCGCACGCCGGAGCTGACGTCAGCGACGCCTCCACCGGCTCGCCGCCTGCCCGGCCAGCCGGGCCGACGCGGTCCGCTGCCGTTAGTCATCGGATTGCTGGCAGCCGCGGCCGTCGCCGGCGGCGTGTGGATTGTGACGCAGCGCGTCGGATCCCCGCCGCCGACACCGGTCGTCACGCCGCGGCCTTCTCCCGTGCCACAGCCGACGCCGACGGCCGAGCCGCCTGCCGCCTCCACGACCACGATGTCGGAAGCGCAGTTTCAGTCAGAGGTCGCCCGGCGGGTCACCCAGGAGATGAAACGACTCGAGCAGGCCCGCAAGGCGAAGTCGGCGAAGTCCGCTCCCACGGAGGGCGACGCGGCGCCGGCGGCTGCGGGCGCCGAGCCCACGCCGGCGGCGGGAGGCGCTGCAGAAGGCGCGGCGGCCGCGCCGGTTCCCACGGCCATCCAGGCGGCCGCCCGCACAACACCGCAACCTGAGCCCGCCGAGGCGCCGTCGCGTGCCGCCCCCGCCTCCTCGGAAGCCGACGATATACCTCCCAAGATCCAAACGGTGGTCAAGCCCGTCTATCCGTCCTTCGCCCTGCGCGCGCGGATCAGGGGGATCGTGATCCTGCGGGTCCTCGTCGGCGAGACCGGAACACCCCTCGACGTCGAGGTCCTCAGGGGAGTCAGCGGCGGGCTGACCGAGGCTGCCGTCGACGCCGTGCGCCGCTGGAAATTCCTGCCGGGCCGGCACAACGGCGTGCCGGTGCGCGCCTGGACGACCGTGCCGATACCTTTTGAACCGTAGAGCTCTTCCCCCTCTCCCTCCGGGAGAGGGAGCGTCGCTCACGGCTACTTCGTGTAGCTGATCGTCTTGATTTTCGGGAAGAGAGTGCGCAGGAAGTCTTCCATCACCTTGTCCTCGAGCCAGGTGATCTCGGTCCCGTCCACGAAATAGGTCGGCGTGGCGTTGACGCCGAGCCGATACCCTTCCTCGATGTCCTTGCGGATGCGCGCGAAGCTCTCGTCGCGCAGGTAACAGGACAGAAAGTCGGCGTTTCCGACGCTCGAAGCCTCGGCCGACTGCAGCGCGAGCTCGTCGATCCCTGCGACCGTCATCGTCTCCTGCCGGGCGTACACCGCCGCCTTGAAGGTAAACATGGCCTGCCCGGCAAAACGAAAAAGGCAGTCCGCCGCCGAAGCCGCCTTCATGGCCCAGACATGACCGAGCCAGAGTGGAAAGAACTTGTAGTGGCGTCGCGCGGCGACGACGCCTGCATTGTCGGCGAGCAGCTTGTCCAGCTGAAGGCCGCGCATCTTGCAGTAGCCGCATTCCATGTCCGCATACTCGACCATGGTCACCTTCGCATCGGCGAGCCCCGTCGCGCGGTTGACGGAGAGGTCGATCCGGCGGCGGCGCTCCGCTCGGGGGTCGGCCGTGAAGTCCCAGAGCGAGCCCTGGAAATACGCGCGGCCATCCGGCGACACGAAGCCGGGCATGCGCAGGGGCATGTAGCCCGAATCCACCTGAAGGGCGACGCCTTTGAGGCCCGCCACGTCACGCTCGGGCGTCAAGACGGCGCGCACCGGGCGATTGAAGGCTTTGGAGAACCGCTCCTCCACCCAGTCGAGATCGGAGCCGCTCTTGACGGGGCGCGGCGAGGGATTCGCGATCGAGTCCCCGGCGAAGAACCACTTCCGGTCGAGCGACACGTAGACGATGCGATCCGCCACGTTGAGCTTTTCGTAACGGCCTTTGCGATTGACCTTATAGCCCTGAAAGCCCGGCAACACCTGCGGCGACTTCTCGACGGTGATCCTCGAGTCGGGGTCGAAAGGAAGAAAACGCAACGCATAGGTCTGCAAGTCGTGCTCGATCGACTTGCCCGCTTCGCCCGGGGCCTGTGCCTTCAGGACGAGCGCGAGCAGCAAACCCGCCGCCGCAAGGATGGATTTCCTCATGTCACTCCTTCTTCTCTCGTGCGTTGTCCGGCAAGCTTAACCGACGTCAGGGCGATTCGATTCCGCCGGCCTTGAGCGTCAACAGAAGAGCGCCACTCTCGACGGTCTGACCTTTCTCGACGCCAAGCTGCACCACGTCGCCGCCCCGGACAGACCGGATTTCGTTCTGCATCTTCATCGCTTCGATGACGAGGAGCAGGCCGCCCGGGGGCACCGCCTCCCCGACCTTCACGGCCACGTCCACCACGCGGCCCGGCATCAGCGCGCGGACCTCTTCCCCTTCGTCACCTCCGGGCCCGTGGTCGACGGTGTGCGCCAGCCGATCTCTGAGCGGCTCCGCAATCTCGAGCCGGCGGCCGACACCCCGCGAGACCACCCACACGATGCCCGGCGCCGACTCGAGGACACGTCCGCAGAGCTGCCGGCCGTCCTGGAAGAGAAGCGAGAGACGGCCGTCGCCCAGAGACACGAGCTCCGCCTGCTCGGCCTTGCCGCCCCGCGCGACCACGCAGGAACGGTCCCGACGCTCGACCACGATTTCCTCGGGGCCGTTCTCGCCGCGGTAGACGAAGACCATCCGTTCCATTCAGCGCTTCCGAAGAGCCTCGCCGCGTGCGACGCGGCGCCACAGCGAGGCGTCGCCTGCGGGCTCGATGGGGGCGCGCCCCTCCAGCCGCGCGAGGCCCGCCGCCGCGAACAGGATCTCGTCCCCGGAAGGAGCGCCGACTGCCGCGGCGAGCCTTCCTGAGGCCAGCCAGCGGTCGAGCCACTGCACGTCGAAAGCAGCGCGGCGGAACTCGGGATCGTCGAGGAGCGCCCGAAAGAGAGGCAGCGTCGTCGCGACTCCAGAAACCTCGTATTCGGCCAGGGCCCGACGGAGTCTTTCGAGCGCGGCGGCTCGCGTTGCGCCGTGGACGATGAGCTTGCCCAGCATGGGGTCGTACTCGATCGAAACCGCGAAGCCGGTCTCGATGCCCATGTCGTTGCGAACGCCCGGGCCTTCCGGCAGGCGCAGCGCCGTCACGACGCCCGGGGAGGGAGCGAAGCCAGCCAGCGGGTCCTCGGCATAGATCCGGCACTCGACGGCGTGGCCGCGCGGTACGAGGTCTTCCGGCCGAAACGAAAGCGGTTCGCCGAGAGAAATCGTGATCATCTCGCGCGCCAGATCCACACCCCAGACCTCCTCGGTGACCGGATGCTCGACCTGGAGACGCGTGTTCATCTCGAGAAAGTAGAAGGCGCCGTCCGGCGCCAGCAGGAACTCGACCGTGCCGCAGGACGTGTACTCGACGGCATCCGCGACGGCGACCGCCGCCGCACAAAGCCGCTTCCGCAGGTCGCCGTCGACCGCAGGCGAGGGGCATTCCTCCTCGACCTTCTGGTGGCGCCGCTGGAGGCTGCACTCGCGCTCCCCCACAGCCGCGCGCTGGCCGCGCGTGTCGCCGATGACCTGGACCTCGACGTGGCGCGGGCGCTCGACGAGCTTCTCGGCGTAGACCGAGCCGTCGTTGAAGAAGAGCTGGGCTTCCGAACGAGCGCGCTCGAAGGCGGCGGCGACGTCCCCCTCGCTCTCGACCCGGCGCATGCCCTTGCCGCCCCCGCCGGCCGAAGCCTTGAGCAGGATCGGATAGCCGGCCTCCCGGCCGAACGCCTGGAGCTCCGCCGCCCCCGAGGCGGCATGCGTCATGCCGGGTACCACGGGCACGCCTGCCTTCTCCATGAGCTGCCGGCTGCCGGTTTTCGAGCCCATCGCCTCGATCGCCTCGGGCGTCGGCCCGACGAACGTCAGGTCGGCGTCGCGGCACGCCTGCGCAAACGCCGCGTTCTCAGCGAGGAATCCGTAGCCCGGGTGAACGAGCGTCGCACGAGTCTTCGTCGCCGCGGCGAGAAGGGCCGGCACGGAGAGATAGCTCTCGCACGCCGGCGCGGGCCCGAGTCGGACGGCATGATCCGCCGCCGCCACATGCGGCGCGCTCCGATCGGCGTCCGAGAAGACCGCGACTGTTTCGATTCCTAGCTCCCGACAGGCGCGGAATATTCGCAGAGCGATCTCGCCGCGATTCGCGACGAGCAGGCGAGGGCGGGTCACGGCCGGCTCTGCAGGGAGAGTCTCATGCTCTCGAAGTCGATCGTCACGGCAAAGTGTTTGAGATACGACGAGCCGATGATGCCGTCCTCGATGGTGTTGTCCACGTCGGCCAGAACGAGATCGTTGAAGCGGACGAGCGCGTTGTCGAGACCGAGCGCGACCCGGCGGACCCTTCCCCATTCGACCCGCGACTTGCCGATTCCGAAGACCTCCCGCGGCGACATCATGGAGGACGCCGACAGCCCCATGCGCCGCACGCCCGCCGAGGTCAGCATGGTGGGCTCGCTGCCCGTGTCGAGCAAGAACAAATGCCAGCCGGCGAGGTTCGCCGAGACGCGCACCATGACCTTGTTTCGAACGAAGAAGAGGTTCTGCTCGGGATCCGACTTGGGACCTCCCGGTTCGACCCGCGTCAGGCTGAGTCGCCGCCCTGCATAGTCGAGAGAGAGACGAAACTCTTTCAAGAGATGAAGGCCCACGACCATCCCAATCGGGAGCTTTCCGCGCCCCGTTTCGAACGAGAGCGCCTGGTCCGGCATGATCATCGCCGGGACATTGGTCAGAGCGAGGCCGGCCAGCTCGAGGCGGTCGGCGACACCGAAGGTCAGCGGAATCCAGGTCTTGTGGAAACCGCGTCCCCAGGCGTCCGACTCCGGGATCTCGCGCAGTCGGATCGTTCGTGCGAACGATCGCGTCACGATGCAGTACGAAGCTCCCGAATCGAGGATGGCCGCGGTCTCGACGGCGTTCACGCGCACCGGCACGCGGATGAGATCGAAGCCTCCGAAGGAAAACGGCGTCTCGGCGGCCCGACCCTGCGGCCATTCTCCATAGAGAGGCGTTAGGGCCAAAGCTCTCAGAAACCGCACAAAGCCGGGGGCGACCGACTGGCCTCGGCGCGCGGCCTCCTCGCCGTGCCGCGCCGCACCCTCAAAATCGTTGGTCTGGAGCAGCGCCTGCGTCAGCGCCCACTCGACATCGGCCTCGGCGCGCGCCCCCGACGAAAGAGCCAGCGCGACACCCAGCGCCTGGGTGGCGCCCGTGACGTCGCCCCGGGCCGAGAGAGCTCGACCGTACAGAAAAGAAAGCTTGGAGCTCGACTCCCTCTCGGATCGTGGAAACCGCTCGATGAAGCTCTGCACGTCGAGAAAGCGGCCCTGCTCGAGCATCTCCTCGGCGTTGAACACGGTGACCGGCCGGCCCTCCGGGATGGTGACAGGAGGCAACGGGCCGATCGAGACCGAAGGCGAGGCGGTGCAGGCGGCTGCGAGTGTCGCCACGAGCAACAGACGCTTCACAAAGGGATGTTTCCGTGCTTCTTGGAGGGAAGCGTGGCGCGCTTGCCTTCGAGGAGGGCGAAGGCGGCGATGAGCTTGTTTCGCGTCTCCGAGGGCTCGATGATCTCGTCGACGTACCCCCGGCGCGCGGCGACGTAAGGATTCGCGAAGTTCTCCACGTACTCGGAGACCCTCGCGGCTCGCGTCTCGGGAGAGCCGTCGGCGGTTTCGCGGCGGTAGAGGATGTTGACGGCGCCTTCCGGCCCCATGACCGCGATCTCGGCTGTGGGATACGCGAAGTTGAAGTCTGTCGCCAGGTCTTTCGACAGCATGACGCAGTACGCTCCTCCGTAAGCCTTGCGCGTGACCACCGAAACCTTCGACACCGTCGCTTCGGCAAACGCGTACAGGAGCTTCGCGCCGTGGCGGATGATCCCGCCGTACTCTTGCTGCGTGCCGGGAAGAAATCCCGGCACATCCTCGAAGACGAGCAGAGGAATGTTGAAAGCGTCGCAGAAGCGCACGAAGCGCGCGCCCTTCACCGAAGCGTCGATGTCGAGCACGCCGGCCAGATGCATCGGCTGGTTCGCCACGACGCCGACCGATCGCCCGGCCAGGCGGATGAAGCCCACCAGGATGTTCTTCGCGAAGCCGGCATGGACTTCGAAGAACTCGCCGCCGTCGGCGACGAGGCGGACGAGACGCCCCATGTCGTAAGGCTTGTTCGGCTCCTCGGGGATGAAACGGTTCAGATCTTCCGAGCCGGCGCCCGGCTCGCGCGGCTCGCGGCGCGGCGGATCGTCCAGGTTGTTCGAGGGAAGGTAGGACAACAGCTCCCGGATCGCGGAGAGCACCGCCACGTCGTCTCGCCGGACGAAGTGCGCGACGCCGGAGACCGCCGAGTGCGTGCGCGCGCCTCCCAGGTTCTCCTTGGTGACTTCCTCGTGCGTGACGGTCTTGATCACGTCCGGCCCCTGGACCGCGAGATCCATCACCTTGCAGATCTTCTCCGCATTGGTCTCGGACAGCGAGCCACCGAAGACGGTGAAGTCCTGGGCGAAGACGTAGACGGGACGCCCCCCCACCGTGCCGGCGCCGGAAACGATGCCGTCCCCGGGGATCTGCGACTTTTCCATGCCGAATTCCCGGCTGCGATGGACGACCAGTCGGTCGAGCTCGAAGAAAGATCCGGGATCGAGCAACAGCTCCACGCGCTCGCGCGCGGTGAGCTTGCCCTCCGCATGCTGGCGCTCGATCCGTTCTCGTCCGCCTCCCTCCAGGCTCCGCTCCCGCAGAGCTTCCAGGTCGGCGATGCGCTTTTCCAGAGTCACGAGACGTAGGACGTAGGACGTAGGACGTGGGACGTAGGGGTCGAGCCGACCCTACCACCTACGACCTTCCACCTCCGTCCTCTCACAGGACGATCCCCCGCTGTTCGGCGAGCTTGCGGCGGATCCGACGGAAGAGCTCCTGGCCGTCCACCCGGCCCGAGGCGATCTCGTTCCGGGCTGCCTCGAGCATCCGGCGGGCCTCCTCGTCGAGCGTGCGCTCCTTTTCCGCCTCTTCGGCGAGCGCGGCGAGGACGGCGTCACGCAGGGTCCCCGGCGCCTTCTCGTCGAACAGCTTGCGTCCGGCGATCCCTCGGGACGTGCGCACCGCGAGGAATTCCTTCTTCGTCTCGGCGAGGCTCATCAAGCGGATGTTAACCCGGATTACTCACTGGCCGCGAAGCGGCCGCCTGCGGCCGACAGTACATAATCGGGCCGATGGGCCTCGATGCCGCTTCGATCGCGCGCTGGCTGACGCCCCTGGCGCGAACGCCGGACGACATCGCCGACCTCTTCGTGGAGGAGCGGCGGGAGACGGTGCTCGAGTGGCGGGACGGGAAGGTCGTCGCCGTCCGCGTTCTCGCCGATGCCGGCCTCTCGGCCCGCTGCCGCAGGGGCGGAGAGGAGCGCCTGGTGTCCGTCTCTCGCGCGGACGAGACGGGCGCCCGCGAGGCCGTGCGCGCTCTGCGCGAGGCCACGGGCTCCGAGCCTCTGCCCATCCGCCCGACCCGGGACGGTGCGGCGGCCGAGCCCATGGCGAACCCCTCATCCCAGGTCCCCCGCGGGCGGCGGCGCCTCGACGCGCTGCTGGCCCGGTACATGCCCCGGCACCGCCTGCGCTGGACGCTCTCGGAGACGGATCGGCAGGTCATCCCCGCTCGAGGCGAAGCCGCCTCTTTCTTCCGCCGTCTTGTTTCCCTCACGGGCGAGTTCACGGCGGCCTCGCGACGCGGCGACGAGACGCGGGCCTTTTCCTTCCATGCGCCCGAAGCGGAGGCGTCCGGCGACGCGCTGCGCCAGGCGCTCGAGGCCGCGGTCATCCCGCGCGAGAAGGCCGTGCCCTGTGCCGAGGGCGAGACGGACGTCGTGCTGGCTCGCGGCTGCGCGGCGATGTTCTTCCATGAGATCTTGTCGCACCCGGGTGAAGCGGGCGCGGAGTCGCCCCTCTCGGCCCTCGCGGATGCGCGCGTCGCGACGCCGGACCTCGAGGTCCGAGACGAGCCCGGTCGCCTCGACCTCTTCGGAGGATACGAGGCGGACGACGAGGGCACGCGGCCGCGAGCGGTCAAGCTCCTCGATGCCGGCAGACTCGCCGATCGCCTGACCGACCGCGCCCACCGGGGCCACAGTCCCTCGACCGGCCACGGGCGCCGCGCGGGGCCCTCAGATCCTCCCCTGCCACGCGGCGCCAACGTCGTCGTGGCCCCGGGACACGCGACCGACGAGGAGATGGTGCGCCGGCTCAACTCCGGCCTCTGGATCGAGGAGCTCGCCGGAGGATCGGTCGAGCTCACGAGCGGCCAGTTCCGTCTCTCCTTCCCTCGGGCGCGCCGCGTGCGTCGCGGCCGCTTCGCCGACGAAGTCGGCCCGGGGACGCTCGCGGGCGAGATTCTCGCGGCTCTGAAACACATCGAAGGCAGCCTCGGTCGCGAGGTGCACCCCTATCGCTCTCTCGGTTGGTGCGCGCGGCGCGGACAGGTGGTGCCCGTGGGCGGAGCGGCGCCCGCGATCCTCGCCCGCCGCCTCGCGGTGCGCGCCGGCGCATGACACGCGAAACGCTCGTGAAGCGGCTCGAGGGCCTGGCCCCGGGCGCGTGGGAGCTGTACGAGAAGAACGCCGTCTCCCGCGAGACGGCGGCGGCCGTTTCCGAGCGCGGAGAAATCGACCGCCGCGAAGATGGCTGGTCGGCGCGTTGGTGGGAGAGCGGCGCCGCTCGCTTTGCCGCGGCGTCGTCCCTCGAACGTCTGAGCAGCGCCATCGCCGACGGGGGCGCGCTGCCGGCCGCTCCCGGCGACCCTCCCGAATGGCCCACCGCCAAGAGCGCGCCCCCCGAGGCTCGCGGCGAGCTCGAGTCGCCGCCGGCAGAGCTCTTCGAGGAGCTGGCCCTCCTCCTCGCTGCCGAGTCGCGCGGTGAAGCGATCTTGACGGAGCTCTCGCTGCGGCGAGGCCGCGTGAGTGAGCGCATCGCGAACGCGCGCGGCGGCGATGTGAGGCTCGCGACCGGGCGGCTCGACGGCGTGGCCCTGGCGGTGGGCCGTCGCGGCGCGCGCGCCTGTGAGGCGCGTGTGGTGTTTAGCGCGGACGGGCCGCTCGACCTGCCAGGCCTCGCACGCCGCCTGGCGGACCGCGCCACGCTGCCGCTGTCGGACCACGGCGCGCCGTTCTCGCGTGGAGAGTGGCTTCTCGACCCCTCCGTGGGGGCAGCGATGCTCGCGGGCCTCGCTCCGCTCTTCGTCAACGAGGTCCCGCCGCCCTGGGTCTCCCGCAGCCACCTCGCCTCCGAGCGCGTCACCATCGTGGACGACGCGGCCGCGGACGCTGCCTTCGACGGCGAAGGCGTCCCGACGCACCGCGCCGTGCTCGTCACGGAGGGCCGCTGGCGGGCGCGCCTCCACGATCTCGTCAGCGCGAAGCGGTCCGGAGCAAGGCCGAGCGGCCATGGCGTGCGCTCGTCTTATCGCACTCCGCCCGCCGCGAGCCCGCGGCGTCTCTTCTTCGAGACCGCCGCCGGCGTGGCGCCGCTCGATCTTCTGGCGTCGGTCAAGCGAGGCCTCTTCGCCGCCGCGCTAACGGCTCCCGTGCGCATCGACCTCGCAGCGGACCGCTTCACCGTCGAGTTCACCGGCGTCGCGATTGTCGCGGGCCGCGCGCAGGGGCCGATCGCCGGCGCGCGCGCGACGGGCCGTCTCTCGGAGCTCCTGCGCCGCATCACCGCGGTCGCGACGGATCGCCAGTTCTTTCCGATGCCATACCCGGTCGGGTCGCCGACCCTGCTCGTAGAACGCTGCGCGTTCGACTAGTTTTACATCCAGGACACGCTGTCGACTTGACGGCGGTCAAGCCGCCCAGGCCCCGAGGCATTGTCCGCGGGACCACGCGGCGGCCGGGAATGAGCCTCCTGCCGCCGGACTGGGCCGCCGCGTGTCCCGGAGGGCAGTCACGGCGGTCGGGGGCGTCTCGTGCGCCTTGTTACTTCTCCGGGGGCGTCGTCCGAAAGTCGGCCGGCATCGGGGCGCGCGGCAAGGGCGTCGGAACCGGAGGCCCGGATGCAGCCGGAGGGGAAGCGGACGCCCCCGGGGGTGCGGGCGGAGCGATGACCCCAGGCGCCGCGGGTGCGGGGGTCGCGGCGGGCGGAGGCGGTTCGGACATGTCGTCGGTGTTCAGGGCACGGTCCACGGGCGTCTGCGTGAAGCGGCCTTCGTCCGCCCAGCGTGTCTGCGAGGCCATCGCCGCGGTCGCGAGGTCTCGCTCGTAGTTGGTCAGCGAGACGCGGTCGAGCAAACGCGTGTCGCCCGCGAGCGGGTTGCGCCGAGGATTGCGCATCGACGGATCGATGCGCAGCGCCCTGGCGTACTGCTCGATGGCGCGCTCCGGGGAACCGCCCTTTTCGTAAAGGCGTCCCAGGTGAAAACGCGAAGGCGGAAAGCCCGGCTTGCGTTCGATCGATTCCCTGTAGGCGCTGATCGCCGCGCCCGTCCGGCCCTCCGTCTCCTCGAGAAGACCCAGGTTGTACGGCGCGAGGAAGTTCTTCTTGTCGAGTCTCATCGCTTCCTTGTACTGCTTGCGCGCGTCGCCCACGAAACGCCGCGCCGCGAGGAGGTTGCCAAAGTCGTTGCGCAGGGCGGCGGACTGAGGATCCGCCTCGACGCGCCTCTCCTGAGCTCGAATCTTCTCGTCGAGCGGGTTACCCGGCATCAGATACCTGCGGTAGAAAGGCTCCTTCTTGTCCTCCGCGCCGGCCGTCAAGGCCAGCGCCAGAAGGACGGCGCCGAGCGCGGTATCTTTCCTCATCGTTCCTCCGCCGTCTTGCGGCGTCTCGCCACGAGTTTCACGCGGCCGTCGCTCTGTTTCACGTCGAACTCGAAGTCTTCGGTCCCCGTCTTTTCCTTGATCTTCTGCCTCTCCCGCTCGAGGTTTTCCATGAACTGCCGATAGTCGTAGCTGCTGACGTCCTCGCCCAGAGCTTTCTTGGCGCCGACGTAGCGCTCGAAGAGATCCCGGCCCGGCTCGGCAGCAGACGGCCGCTCTCTGTCTACGGAAGAGGCCGTCCCGGCGTTAGGATCCCCTTTTGCTCCCTGTGAGATCCGCGAGCCCACGCCCGTGGGCCGCACCGCGCCCGTGAAGGTCGCGTAGAAGCCGGGCCTCTTGCCATCCTCTTTCTCCGCCTGCTGCCGCTCCCATCGCTCGGCAAGGGCATTGAAATGGCCGTGCAGCGTGGCGAGGCGGTACCGATCCGCCGCGACCTCCATTTCGACCGAGTTCAGCCGGCGCAAGATCGTCTCGACCTGCCGCCGCGACTCGACCGGGACCTTCGCGGCGGCACCGTACAGGAAGGCGCTGTACTCAGCATTGACGCGGTCGATCGCGCGCTCGAGCTCCGCCAGCTCTCGTTCGAAGCTCACACCCTTCTGCCCGGGACCCATGCCCTTATAGTACCGGGGCGGTGGGCGGCCAGGCGCATCCTCCCTCGATGGACTCGCTGCTGTCCTCGCCCGAGGGCGAGCGACTGACCGATGTCTACGGGCGGGAAGCGGTCAAGGAGGAGCTCCGGCGGGCGATCGTCGCGGGCCTAAAGCCTCCGACGGACCTGACGGCCCGGGCGGCAGCCGCGCTGAAACAGCGTTTCCAGCCGACGGTTCGAAGGGTCTTGAACGGCACCGGCGTGCTCCTCCACACCAACCTGGGGCGGTCACCGCTCTCGCAGGATGCGCGCGCCGCCTTGGGCGAGGTCCTGTCCGGATATGCATCGGTCGAGTTCGACGCTCAGACGGGAGAACGCGGCAGGCGCCAGGACCACGTCCGAGGGCCCGCTCGCGACCTCTTTGGCGCCGAAGACGTGATCGCCGTCAATAACAACGCCTCCGCCGTCTTTCTGGCCCTTGCCGCTCTCGCGCGCGGGCACGGGGTCCTCGTCTCCCGCGGGGAGCTCGTGGCGATCGGCGGCTCCTTCAAGATCCCCGAGATCCTCGAGGCCTCGGGAGCGCAGCTCATCGAGGTCGGCACGACCAACCGAACGACGCTCGACGACTATCGACGTGCCCTGGCGAAGGACCCGGCGCTGCTGCTCACCGTTCACCCTTCCAACTACGAGATCCGAGGATTCACGGAAAGGCCGCAGCCCGAGGCGCTCGCCGCGCTGGCGCGCGGAGCCGGCATCCCCTGGCTGCACGATCAGGGCACCGGCTGCGTCCAGCCGCTCGACGAGTTCGGCGTCTCAGGTGAGCCGACAGTGGCGTCCTGTCTCGCGGACGGGGCGGACCTCGTGACATTCTCCGGCGACAAGCTCTTCGCCGGACCGCAAGCCGGCTTCGTCGCGGGTCGGGCGGACCTCGTGGCAAGGCTCGCGTCGCACCCGATCGCTCGCGTCGTGCGGCCCGATAAGCTCACCTTTGCAGCCCTCGCCGCGACAATTCATGCTTGGAAACGCGGGCGGTGGCGCGACTTCCCCATCTACCGCGCGGCGGCGGCGAGTCTTGCGTCTCTCGAAGAGCGCGGCGCCGCGATTGCCGGCGCTCTCTCGCGCCGTGCGCCCGGCTCGACTGTCGAGGTCGTTGCCTCCTCGGCCCTCTTCGGGGGCGGAACGAGCCCGGAAAAGACGTTCGCTTCGCGCGCGCTCGCGGTCACGGTCGCGGGCCTTTCGGCGGACGCGCTCGCCGCTCGGTGGCGGGATCGGGCCCTCCCGCTCGTCGGACGCATTGCCGAAGGACGCGCCCTCGTCGATTTGCGCTCGATCCAGTCGGAGGAAGACCTCGAGCTGATCGACGCCCTCGCCGGCGCCGCCGGTGCTCCGTGAGATGATTTGGAAGATGCGCCATCGCCGCTTCGCGGTCGCTCTCGCGCTTGTGGCGCTTCTCGGCCTTGTCTGGTTGGAGGCCATCGGCTGCCGCCGCAAGGTCCCTCCCCTGCCGGCGTACCCGGGGCCCTCGAAGCTCCCCACGGCTGCCCCTTACAAGCCGCCTCCGACCCGCGTCTGGCCCACCCTGCGCCCCGGCCAGCCCACGTTGCTCCCGACGCTGCCGCGCTAGCCGTCGCTTCCGCTTGCTCGGGACCCGGCTTCGCCGCCGGCGCGCGGCTCGGCACGGTGGCCTCGACCGCGCGCCTGGTCCCTCGTCGCGCTCTCGCTCCCGCGGCGCGAGGCTCCTCCCCTCTGGGAGACTCCTCGCGCCGCGCACCGAAGCCACAGATCGTCCTTCACTTCAGGGCGTTCACGCTGCGATCACGCTGCGATATCTAGGTGTCGAGGCCGTGCTCGCGGAGCTTGGCTTCGAGGCGGCGGGGTGTCAAGCCCAGGGCCTGAGCTGCGGCCGAGCGGTCTCCCCGGGCCTTTTCCAGGGCCCGGGTGAGCGCAATCCGCTCGGCCGCCGCGGCGGCCCGGTCCCTGACCGCTTCGAGCGACTCCTCGCGCACGGGGGCGGGCGCGGCGGGCGCCTCGGGAGACAGCCGCAGGTGCCTGTCACAGATGACGTCGGTCTCCGCGAGGATGATCGCTCGCTCGAGGCAGTTGCGCAGCTCACGCACGTTGCCCGGCCACTCGTAGGCCCTCAGGCGCTCGCGCGCACCCGGATCGAGGCGCACGACCTTCTTGCCGAGCTCGCGCGGCAGCGTGCGCAGGAAAAAGTCGATGACTGAATCGATGTCCTCGGGACGATCGCGCAGCGGGGGGATGCGGATCGGGAACACCCTGACGCGGTAGTAGAGGTCCTCTCGGAAGGCGCCTTGCGCGACCAGCCGATCGAGCGGACGGTTGGACGCCGCGACGATCCGCACGTCCACCTGGATCGGCGTCGTGCCGCCCACCCGGTGGAACGACTTTTCCTGCAACACGCGGAGCAGTTTGGCCTGCGTTGCCGCCGTCAGCTCGCCGATCTCGTCCAAGAACACCGTGCCGCCATCGGCCAGCTCGAATTTTCCGAGACGCCGTCCGGCCGCGCCGGTGAAGGAGCCCCGCTCGTGGCCGAAGAGCTCGCTTTCGAGCAGCGTGTCCGGGATCGCCGCGCAGTTGATGGCGACGAAGGGACGGTCATGCCGCGACGAGAGCGTGTGGATCGCCCGTGCAAAAAGCTCTTTGCCCGTGCCGCTCTCCCCTTCGAGCAGCACCGTGGCATCGGTGGCGGCCACGCGCTCGGTCTCCGCCCGGACCGCCTGAAGCGAGGCCGACTCGCCCACGATCGGCGGCATCTGCCGGGACTGAGCATCGGCGAAGAGCAGCGCGTGCCGCTGCCCCGCCCGGTGCTCGATCGCTCGAGCGACGAGCAGCCGCAGCAGGTCCGGATCCACGGGCTTGGTGATGAAGTCCTCGGCGCCGCGCTTCATCGCGTCCACCGCGGTCTCGATCGACCCGAACGCGGTCATGACGAGCACGGGCAGAGTCGGATCGACCGAACGAGCGGCATCCAGGACGGCCAGGCCGTCGGCGCCGGGCAGGCGCCAGTCTGTCAGGACCACGTCGACCGGGCCCCCCGTTCGCAGCCGCTCGACGGCAGCCGAGCCGCTCGCGATGCCCTCCACTCCGTGCCCTTCGGCGCGCAGCATTTCCTCGAGCATCTGGCGCAGCGAGGTCTTGTCTTCGACGACGAGTAATCTGGCGCAGCGAGGTCTTGTCTTCGACGACGAGTATGGTCGGCATGTGCAGACTAGGGTAACCCGATCCGATGCCAAGCGTCAGGCGCTGAGCTCCAGTGTTCCACCTCATGATGCGTTTCGGTAGGTTGTGGCCGTCTTACCGCGGCCTGACAAGACGCCCCAGACCGCCGTGACTGCCCTCCGGGACACGCGACGGCTCAATCCGGCAGCAGGAACTTACTTCCCGGCCGCCGCTCGGCGAAACCGGTGCAAGAACCTGCAGTCCCCTCGTCTCACCCGGCCTGGCACACCCTCCCGGTTTCGACGGTCCCGGAGGGCAGCCCCGCCGGTCCGGGGCTTGGACTCTGGCAACTGCCACGATGGGAGCCCCGGAACGGAGGCGTTGTCCGCGGGACTCGTCGAAACCGCGTTGGTGTGCGCGGAGGAAAAGGGCTGCTGCCAGAGCTTTCCCTTGCACCGGTTTCGTTCGAGCGGCGGCCTGGGAAGACTCTGCCTGACGCCTTTCGAGGGCCGCCGCGTGGTCTCGCGGGCAATGCCTCCGGGCCGGGGCGGCTTTGTGCCTCGCGCGACGACCGCCTATTGAGGCGGCTT
>WNGF01005737.1_pt1 | contig 15645 bp, 20 predicted proteins | sample 5400641 | NCBI WGS metagenome assembly WNGF01 (sample SAMN13153371, study PRJNA577476) | soil metagenome | isolation source: 80 cm soil or saprolite under grassland replicate 2 | place: USA:California | collected 2016-06-15
CCACGTCAACCGCTCGTCGTCGACGTGACCCTTGAAACCGGCCTCAGTCGGGAAGAAGTCTGCCGGATGTTTGCAGACGCTTGCTCCGCTGCACGCCAGGAGCCCCTGGGCCTGCCCAAAACCGCTGGTAGCGGAGGCGGACGGGAATCGAACCCGCCTGCCAGCTCTCGCCGGCACACCGCTTTTGAAGGCATGCCCAGCCTTCCCGCCTCCGATTGGCCCCTGACAGGGCTTTGTCTTCAGACGCCGTCCTCGAACCTACGAAGACTTGTGAAGTCGGATCCGGCTCGAAGACTTGTCCAGCGCCCTACGAAGACTTGTCCAGCAGCCACCTCCTCTACCGATCTCGTGTCGTCGACACCCTACATCGTGGCCCTGGTGAGATCGCAGGGAGCATCGTGGCTCGCGTCCGGACGAGCTCAGGTGAACCGTTCCTCGAAGCGCTGCCTGCCGGCTGACCTGAGCCGACGTTGCGCTGAAACCACGGGAGTTCTGGCACAGCATCTGTGTCGACGTACGCGGTCCTAATGACCCGAGCCGCCCGGCCCATCGGTTCGCCGGGTCAGGGCGGGGTCAGAAGGTGACGGTGCTCCGCTCCGCCGCCATCTGCGAGAACTTCACGGGGTCCATGAACTGTCCGTTCTTGGCCTGGAAGTCGTCAGGGGTCACCCCACGGGCGACCGAGCATGCGCCTCATATGTAGATGGGGATGCCCGCCGAGATGGTCTTCTCCAGCAACTCGGGGAGCGGCGGGAAACCAACGCCGACGATCGTCTTGGCGATGTCGTCCTTCATTAGGTAAACGCCCTCGCCGACGAGTCCGATCTGCACGTCGATGTCCCCCGACTTCGCGCCGAGAGCGCTCACGAACGGGAGGACAGCCAGGGTGGGGTCGTTCGTCCCGTGGAGCCCGACATAGAAGAGCTTGTTGGCCATTGCCTCTCCTTCGCCTCAGCCCGAATCCTTCGAGCTTCCCTTCTCGATTGTGATGGTGAACGTCCCGTCGTCGTTGTCCTGCAGGTCGTGCCCATATCCGAGGTCGGTCACCATAGCCGGGATGGTGTACCGGGCGGGCAGATAGTCGCTGAGAACCTGCAAGATCGTTCCTGAAGGGACGCGCTTCAGGGTGTCGAGAACCTCGGTCGTCGGGTAAGGGCACACCTTCCCTCGGAGGTCGAGGCGCTCTGCCATCTTTGTTCCCTCCACTCAACCGATCGCCGCGGGAAGGTAACCCTGGCGGGAAGCTCCCCCCTGCGCGGACTGTAGGTTGAGGTACTCGGGAAGTCAATCCATCGAGTTGCCTCACCAGAAATGTCCTCGAAAGGGCCTCGTTGTCTCAAATGAGGATGTCCTCGAAGGATTCACGCTCCACCTGGGCTGGGCAGTCCCGGGAGGAGGGGGACGGTGGGTCTTTCGATGGCGGAGCGCAAGGCGGTGACTAAACAGATGGCCAGGCGCTATGAGCGGGCCCCGGCCTCCCCTGGCATGCCTTCGCCATCACTGCACTGGGCACTTGGAGGATGTCGATCGTGGCGGGCGGGGCCGCCGGGCGGTTGCTGGCTCATGGGTCGTCCCGTCGTCTCGACGAATGCACCAGGTTACGGGCCGCGCCTCCATCGCGCTGCGCGCAGCTCCGGCAGCGTCGCAGCGCCCGGACACCTCTCCGCCGCCCCGCCGCTGCTGCGAAGAGGCCAGACATCCTGCCGTCGACAGCCGCCGCTCGTGTCACATCCGGTGGCGCACACCGGTCATGAGGAGTGGCAGAGTGGACCAAGGACGAGAGCGATGGACGAAGGTGCCTGGCTGGCGGAACGCTTCGAGGAGCACCAGGGACACCTGCGCGCGGTTGCGTACCGGATGCTCGGCTCCCTGAGCGAGGCCGACGACGCCGTCCAAGAAGCCTCGCTCCGGCTGAGCGGCTCCGACGCGAGCGAGATCGAGAACCTGGGCGGGTGGCTGGCCACGGTCGTCGCGCCGGTGTGCCTGAACATGCTGCAGTCGCGGAAGGCCCGGCGCGAGGAGCCGCTGAGCGTCCACGTGCCCGACCCAATCGTGAGCGTGGAGGCAGACACGGATCCGGAGCAGGAAGCGCTGCTGGCGGACTCCGTGGGGGCTCGCGCTGCAGGTGGTGCTGGACACGCTGGCGCCGGCCGAGCGGCTGGCCTTCGTGCTGCACGACGACATGTTCGGCGTCCCGTTCGACCAGATCGCGTCCCATCGTCGGGCTCTCGGAGGCCGCCTCCCGGCAGCTGGCCAGCCGGGCTCGCCGCCGGGTCCACGGCGCGTCCGCGGTGTCGGATACCGACCTGGGCCGGCGGCACGAGGTGGTGGACGCCTTCATGGCCGCCGCGCGGGAGGGGGACTTCGACGCGCTGCTCGAGGTCCTGGAACCGGACGTGGTGCTCCGTGCGGACGGCGGCACGCTGGCCGCGGCGGGCTCCCGGGAGGTCCGGGGGGCCAGGGCGGTCGCCGGGCTCGCGCTCGGCTACTCCCGGCTGGGCCTGGGCGTGCACCGGGCGCTGGTGAACGGGGCCCCGGGGCTGGTCTCCACGCTGGACGGACGGCCGTTCGCCGTGGGCGGGTTCACCGTGGCGAACGGGAAGATCGTGGAGATCGACATCCTGGCCGACCCCGAGCGCCTGGTCCAGCTCGACCTGGCGATCCTGGAAGACGGACAACCATCGGACGACTGAGGAAAGGAGATGACCATGCGAGTGTTCGTGGCGGGGGCGACCGGCGCGATCGGTACCCGGCTCGTGCCGAAGCTGCTCGAACGAGGGCACGAGGTGATCGGGACATCCCGATCGATGGACCGCGCCCAGCGCCTCCACACGCTGGGAGCCGAACCCGTCGCCCTCGACCTGCTGGACCGGCGCGCTGTGCGGGAGGCGGTGCTGGACGCGAAGCCGGACGCCATCATCCACCAGGCGACCGCCCTGACCGGCCTGAGCGACTTCAAGCACTTCGACCGGAGCTTCCACCAGACCAACCTGCTCCGGACGGAGGGCACGGACGCGCTGCTGGCCGCGGCGAAGGAGGCGGGCGTCAGCCGCATCATCGCCCAGAGCTTCGCCTCATACCGGTACGCGCGCGAGGGCGGGCCGGTCAAGACCGAGGACGACCCGCTCGACCCGACGCCGGTGGCGGCGATGCGCGAGACCGAGGACGCGATGGCCTACCTGGACCGAGTGGTCACCGAGGCGGGCGGGATCGCCCTGCGCTACGGCGGCTTCTACGGCGATCCCTCGGACACCACCCTGATCGACGCCGTGCGGGCGAGGAAGTTCCCAATCGTCGGGAGCGGCGAGGGCGTCTCGTCGTTCATCCACCTCGACGACGCCGCCGACGCCACCGTGCTCGCGCTCGACCTCGAGAACCCGGCGATCTTCAACATCGTCGACGACGAGCCCGCCCCCATCAAGGTGTGGCTGCCCGAGCTGGCCCGGATCCTCGGCGCGAAGCCTCCTCGCCACTTCCCCACGTGGCTGGCTCGCATCTTCGCCGGCGAGGCCCTGGTGATGATGGCCACGGAGGCCCGCGGCGCGTCGAACGCCAGGGCCAAGCGGGAGCTGGGCTGGACGCCGGCTCACCCCACCTGGCGACAGGGCTTCGCGGAGACCTACACGGCGACCGGGAACCGGGGGCGCTGAGGGCTCAGGCCTCGAACTCCCGCTCGGCCTTTTGGCGGGCTGCCTCGGCGACGGCCCGGGGATTCGCCGAGGCCGCCGGCACCCCGGTCACGCGGTCCAGCGTCACGACCCGGGGGACGGCGTCCCCTGTCGCCCAGGTCGCCCTCGCGGTGACCGGAGGCCGTTCCTGCTATCGCGTCCGTGCCACGACGGACACCATCCCTCCGGGGGACCGAGCCGTCTGGCGAAAAGGGAGCACGGACACTGTCAAACATCAGCCGGAGCCACCGTCAAAGATCAGGCGGAACAGGTGTCAAAGATCAACCGGAACCGTGTCCAAGATCAGGCGACGCCGCAACGTAAAGCATCACCCGGAGTACGACAAGGGTCAGTGGCCTCGGGGGGAGTCGGACCAGACCTGCGACGCTTGGTGCGGCTCCATCATCGGCTCCGGCTGCGGTTGAGGCGGCCCAGCAAGCCCATCCGGCTTACCCGTCCGGGGCACTCATAGGGTCAAGGTTCACACTCGGCGTGAAACCGTCCGAGCTCCGGCTCGGACAGGAAGGAGGCACAACGTGCGGGTGATGTTGATGTTCAAGGGGGACCCGGAACCTGGGGCGGCGCCCAGCGAGGAGCTGCTCGCCGCGATGGGCCGGTACAACGACGAGCTCAAGGAGGCGGGCGTGCTCCTCGACCTCTCGGGGCTGCACCCGAGCGCCGAGGGGAAGCGTGTCAAGTTCTCTGGGGGGGACCGCACCGTCATCGACGGGCCGTTCGCCGGGTCGAAGGAACTGATCGCCGGCTACTGGATCCTCCAAGTGAAGTCAATGGACGAGGCCGTCGACTGGGCCAAGCGTTTCCCGTTCGAGGCGCTTTCCCAGATCTACCCCGGCGAGTACGGCGCCGAAGGCGAGGTCGAGATCCGTCGGGTGTTCGAGGTGGAGCGTTCTGACGGGACGAACTAGCGAACTAGCGGTGGACCGTGAACTTAGCGTTACACAATACGAACCCAAACCCCTCAGGGGGACGCGTGGTTGGGTGGCATCGAGGAGGTGGAAGCCATGCGTGCTGCAGTCTTTGAAGGACCCCGCCGTATCGAGGTCGCGGAACGGCCCGACCCGGTGGTGGCCTCGCCGACCGACGCCGTCGTGCGCGTCGTGCTGGGGTGTGTCTGCGGCTCGGACCTGTGGTACTACCGCGGGGAGTCCCCCCACGAGCTGGGGCCGATCGGCCACGAGTTCATCGGCGTGGTGGAGCAGGTCGGGGCGGAGGTGGGCGGCATCGCCGAGGGTGACCTCGTCGTCGCCCCGTTCACGTACTGCGACGGCATGTGCGCGCATTGCCGCGCTGGAGTGACGTCGCAGTGCATGGCCGGAGGCTCGTTCGGAAACCACGGGATCGACGGAGGGCAGGGGGAAGCGGTGCGCGTCCCGCTCGCCGGCACCACCCTCGTCCCGGTCCCCGGCTCCGGCCACTCGGACGACACGATGCGCTCGCTGCTCGCGCTCTCCGATGTGATGTGCACGGGCCACCACGCTGCGGTGAGCGCCGGCGTCAGGCCGGGCAGCGTGGTCGCCGTCGTGGGGGACGGGGCGGTGGGGCTCTGCGCCGTGATGGCCGCCCGGCGCCTCGGCGCCGAGCGGATCATCGCCCTCAGCCGGAACCCGCCCCGCCAGGTCCTGGCCCGCTCGTTCGGCGCCACCGACGTCCTCGCCGAGCGCGGCGAGGAGGCGACGAAGGCCGTCTTGGAGCTCACGGATGGCGTCGGGGTCGACGCCGCCCTCGAATGCGTGGGGACCGGCCAGTCGCTCGGGACAGCGATGGCCATCGCCCGCCCCGGGTCCGTCGTGGGCGCCATCGGGGCCCCTCACGACATCGACTACGCCGTCATGGACATCGTGGTGTTCCGCAACGTGGGGTTGCGCGGGGGGGTGGCTCCGGCGCGGACATACATCCCCGAGCTCCTCGACGACGTCCTCGAAGGTCGCATCGAACCCGGACGCGTCTTCGACTTCGAGACCGACCTCGAGGGTGTCGCCGAGGCGTACACGGTCATGGACGAACGCCGCGCCATCAAGTCGCTGCTGCGAGTGGGCACGATCTGAAAGGGGTGGACCGATGACCGGGTGGATGACGGAGGAGCTCGACAACATCGAGGCGGCGGACGAGCTGGAGGTCCGGTCGCTCGGGTCCGACGGCACGTTGGGAAGCCCCAGGACGATTTGGGTGGTCCGGCTGGGCGACGACCTCTTCGTCCGGTCCGTGAACGGGCGCACCTCCGACTGGTTCCGGGGCACCCAGCGACGCCACGAGGGTCGGATCCAGTCCGGCGGCGTCGAGAAGGACGTGACCTTCGTCGAGGCCGACCCCGACCTCGAGGGCCGGATCGACGACGCCTACCGCGAGAAGTACCGACGGTATGCCAAGAGCATCGTCGACTCCGTGCTCACCCGGGGGGCGCGAGCGGCGACCCTCAAGCTCGTGCCGCGACCCTGAAGGGAGACGGTTCGCCCAGGCGCGTGAGTCGCACAAGAGCCCCGATCACCGCGAGGGTCGGCGCGCTCGAGCGGAGCCAGCGAATCCATCAGGCCTGATGGAAGGCTGATACCGCGATCGTCCGGGGCCGGTCACGGCCCGATGCATACTCGGGCTCGATCAAGGTGTTCATCAGTTCCCCGATCCACGGCCTGGAGCCCTTCCGTGATGCCGCGGCACGAGCGGCAGCTGCCCTCCGCCATGAGGTCAAGCGATCGGAAGATTTCGGCGCCGCCGCCGACACACCGCAGCAGGCCCGCCTGGCCGGTGTGAGGTGGGCCGATGCCGTCCTCCTTCTACTCGGGGCCCGTTACGGAGAGCGTCAGCCCTCGGGGCTCTCGGCGACACACGAGGAGTACCGAGAGGCGAAGTCCCGGTGCCCAATGCTTGCGTTCGTCCAACGTGAGGTGGAACGGGAAGCGGTTCAGCAGGAGTTCATCGACGAGGTGAGGGGATGGGCCGGCGGCGTCCTGACGGGCGACTTCGCGTCGCCCGAGGAGCTACAAGATGGAGTATCCCGGCCCTGCATGAGCTGGAGCTCGCGCAACAGGCCGGACCGGTGGACGAAGGGGAGATGGCGGATCGTGCCAGGGCCTTGATCCCCGACAGGTACGCCCTCCAGGGGGCGGCGGTGTGTGTGGCCACGGCGGGCGGGCCCCGCCAGCAGATCCTCCGCCCCACCGAACTCGAGGACCAAGCCTTGCATCGTGACCTCCACCGCGAGGTACTCCTCGGGGACCAGGCCGTGTTCGACTCGACCCAAGGGGTGAAGCCGCGAATCGAGGGCCAAGCGATCCTGCTGGAGCAGCCGCGAGCCTCGCTCCTTGTCGACTCCCTGGGCTCCGTTGGCCTCGTGCAGCCGGCGACCGACCCCGGTTCGTCCGGCCTCCCCGCATTGATCGAGGAGGACGTCGCGGATCGGGTCGTCCGATCGCTCCGGCTCACGGCGTGGGTCTTCGACCGGATCGACCCCGTGAGAAGGCTGTCGCATGTGGTGCCCGTGGTCGCGCTCTTGTCGGCCGCGTACATGGGCTGGAGAACCCGAAGCGAGCACGCCGGCAGCCCGAACTCGATGCAAATGCCGATGAACGTGGGAGACCGGGTCCTGGTGGCGCTGACCCCAGCCGCGCGCCCAAGAGCATCCCTCACCTACGAGGCGCGGGAGCTGACCGAGGATCTCGTGGCACTCCTCAGGCGTGCATACAAGGCATGAGCGTGGCGGCCGGGGACATCGACCGCTACCGGAAACGCTGGCGTCGAGTGAGCCGAACGTTTCGCTTGGCCGATCCGTTTGCGGAGGACTTCGGGGCGGGGGGTCTCGCCCGCCATGCTCCAGACGTCCATGTCCGGTTCCTCATCCTCCCTTCAGATCCGGAGGCCGTGCGATCGATTTTGACGAGCAGTTCTGGGAGTGGTGGATGCAGGACCGCGCCAACCCCTTCGAGGGCGCACCCCCCTCTCGCTGGGGGCGGGAGGCCCTTCCGGAAGCCACTGCCGCCATCAGGTACAACCGATGGACTGACGACCGCTGGGTCTTGGATGGCTACATGGCCATGCTCCGGAGCGGAGGGCTGGAGTGTGGGCTGAGCCTGACCGAACATTTCCCGGCGACGAGATGCCCCGGTGCCCGACCCGAACGTGCTCATCATTCGGGAGGTGCTGAACTGGCCCGATACGGAGGGCCAGCGATCCCTTGCCTTCGACATCGGTGCGAACATCGAGGACGCGTTTGGATGCCGCCAGCGTCGCTTTCTCGGTCGGATTGATCCTGTCGTGGGAGCCTTCGACTCGAGCCGCTATCAATACGAGGGATGAGTGATGCGCTACGCGGTGCCGCCGACGAGATACTCCGCCCCTTGCATCCCGCCGTGGGGTGCCGTGGAATGGCCCGGGGACGGCGCGGCGAGGAGGATGTGATGCGAGCGATCGTCCAGGACGCCTACGGCTCCGCCGACGTTCTGCGTCTGGCAGAAACCGACAAGCCCGCCATCGGGGCGAACGAGGTCCTCGTGGAGGTGCGTGCCGCGGGGGTGGATCGGGGCACCGGGCATCTCTTGGCGGGCCAGCCCTACCTGATGCGGATCATCGGTTTCGGGTTCAGCCGTCCGAAGCAGCGCGTCCCGGGGCTGGACGTCGCCGGCACGGTCGTCGCGATGGGATCCGCCGTGACCAGGTTCCGGCCTGGCGACGAGGTATTCGGCATCGCTCGGGGGTCCTTCGCCGAGTACGCGGCCGCCCGAGAGGACAAGCTCGTCCACAAACTCCCCGGAATCAGCTTCGAGCAGGCCGCGGTCGTTGCGGTCTCCGGGCTGGCCGCCATTCAGGGTCTGCAGGCCGGGCGGGTCCAGGCGGGACAGAAGGTGCTGATCATCGGGGCCTCCGGAGGCGTCGGAACCTACGCGGTACAGCTCGCGAAGGCCTTCGGAGCAGAGGTCACCGGCGTGTGCAGCACGGGGAAGGTCGATCTCGTCCGCTCCATCGGCGCCGACCATGTCATCGACTACACAAGGGAGGACTTCGCCGACGGCGTGAATCGCTATGACCTGATCCTCGACATCGGCGGGAACAGCCTCCTCTCTCGGCTCCGCCGCGCCCTCGCCCCGAAGGGGACCCTCGTCATCGTTGGTGGCGAAGGTGCCAAGTGGACGGGCGTCGGCCGGCAGCTGCGTGCCCTCGTCCTGTCCCCGTTCGTGGGCCAGCGGCTGACCTTTTTCGTCTACAAGCACCGCCAAGCCGACCTGGAGACGCTGAGCCGGTTCGTCGACGCCGGTCAACTCATGCCGATGGTCGACAGGGTCTATCCGCTGGCGGAGGTGCCCGATGCCATCCGCCACCTCGAAGCCGGACAGGCCCGGGGAAAGATCGCCATCACGATCTGACCTGATCATCACGTAGGGGTGAGGTGCTCCGAAGGTCGTCTTGGCCTGATGGGGAACGAGAATTTGTGACCGCCCAGAAGGTTCGCGAACCGTAAGGGTCGTGCCCCTGACGGGACTCGAACCCACCAGTCTGCCTCCGCGTCATCCGGTGACCCAGCTGGCAGAGCGTCTTCACCACCCGGGCGTAGCCGTGCACAGTGTTGTCGGCGAAGCCCCGCCGCCGGCGATCCAGGACGAAGGCCTGAAGATCCGACCACCGAAGGTCGGAAGGCTCCGGTGATTTCTCGGTCCACGCACCAGTCGGTAAACCGCCGGATGCGGTCCGCGTACCACTCCAGGGCCCGGGGGCTCAGGTTGCGGGCCTCGCAGGTGGGCCAGGAACTCCTCCCGGAGGTCATCCAGGGTGACGGCCCTCCGCGCAAGGGGCCGTCCAAGGGGTCGGACCATGCCGCTCCTCCTCCCCTTTCGGGAGGACGGCGGCTGAAGACTTGTCCAGCCCTGCGAGCCGCGGTCGGAAGACTTGTCCAGTCCCGGGTCGACGGGAACGCCGAAAGACTTGTGAAGTAGAAGCGGTCTTCGGCGCTCCGTCGGAGATTCTCCGGCAGCCCGCGACACCCGCATCGGGTCCAAAGCCGCTGGTCAGCGGCCATTTTCTGGTAGCGGAGGCGGACGGGAATCGAACCCGCCTGCCAGCTCTCGCCGGCACACCGGTTTTGAAGACCGGGGGGCCCACCAGGCGCCCTGACGCCTCCGCCCCACAGGATAGCTGCCGCTCGCGGGGCTCTCAGAGGTCCGATGCCCCGGGGATGATTTCCTTGCCAATCAGCACCACCGCCTCGAGGTCCTCGTGCAGCAGGTGCTGCATCATGATCCGGTTCACCCCGGCCTCGGCGTATCGAGCCAGGTGTTCGAGGATCTGTTCGGGCGTGCCCCGGAGCCGGTCCGGGCCCAGGCCGGCGAGCCACGCCGCGGGATCACCAGACTCGCCACGCCGCTTCAGCAGCCGCTCCGCCTTCGACTCGAGGGCGTCTTCGTCCTCGGCGACCATGGTGAATGTCATCAACGAAAGCGGAAGCTCGACCGGATCCCGATCGATGGCCTCGCACGCGCTCAGGAGCGCTTCACCGATCTTCCTGCACTCCTCGGGTGTCTGACCGGACACGTTGTATTCGTCCGCCCACTGGGCGGCCATCCGAAGCGACCGCTTCCCTGCGTGACCGCCGACGATCAGCGGAGGATGGGGATCCTGGACTGGCTTCGGAAGGCCGTGACAGCCCTTCAGCTGGTAATGCTTGCCCTGGAAGGTCACCTCGTCCTCGTCCCGGTCCCACAGGCGATGGACGATCTCCACCTGCTCCTCCAAAATGTCGAACCGCTCCGAGATGGGCGGGAAGGGGAAGCCGTAGGCGGTGTGCTCGCCCTCGAACCAGCCGGCGCCCATCCCCAGCTCGACCCGCCCGTTCGAGGCGTGATCCGCTGTGACCACCGACTTGGCCAGCTCTGATGGATGGCGGAAGGTCGCCGGCGAGACCAGCGTCCCCAGCCGGATCCGGGACGTCTGCGGGGCCAGGGCGGCCAGGGTAGCCCAGGCATCGAGTGACCCGAGCTCGGCCGGACGGCTGAACGAGAGGTAGTGGTCCGACCGGAACAGTCCCTCGAACCCGTGCTCCTCGCAGCCCAGGGCCAGGGATACCCACTGTTCCCAGCTCACGCCCTCCTGCCCCTCGATCATCAAGCAGACGTCCATGGGGTTCCTCCCAGCGTCGGCGGATAGTTCGGATTCTGGATTCCCGTTCAGCAACCAAACCTACCTCACGGTCAGAGACCCCAGCTACCATTGGAGCCCGTGGAAGCTGCGTTCTTCGATCTGGACAAGACGGTCATCTCCAAGTCCAGCTCACTGGCCCTGACCAGACCCATGTACCGGGCCGGACTTGTCTCGCGGTCCGCCCTGCTCAAGGGGGCCTACGCCCAGCTGGTGTACCTGCTGCTCGGAGCAGACGAGAAGAAGATGGACAAGGTAAAGGACAGCATGCTCGCCCTGACCAGAGGCTGGGAGAGGGAGCAGGTCGAGGAGATTGTCCGTGAAGCCCTGGCTCAGCTGATCGACCCCTACATCTACCTGGAGGCCCTGGACCTGATGGAGCTGCACCGAGCCCTGGGCAGGACGGTGTTCATCGTGTCGTCCTCGGCCGAAGAAGTGGTCCGGCCGCTCGTCGAACGCCTGGGAAAGGTCGACGTCATTGCTACCAGGGCCACGACCGTGGACGGCAAATACACGGGGGAGCTCGAGTTCTATTGCTACGGGGCGAACAAGGCTACGGCCATCAAACAGGTGGCAGAGCGGCAGGGGATCGACCTGGACGGCTCGTACGCCTACTCGGACTCTGCTACGGACCTACCGATGCTAGAGGCCGTGGGCCATCCTGTGGCGGTAAACCCGGACCGCGACCTCCGCAGAGAGGCCGAGAAGCGCGGGTGGCAGATCCGGTACTTCCGGCGGCCGGTCAGGCTCCGCCAGCGCCTCCCCCAGGTCCGCCCACCGTCGCCCGTTGCTGTGGCCGCGGCAGGGACGGTCGCCCTGGCTGCCTTGGTCGGCTGGCTCTACCTCCGCCGCCTCACCGGCCCCCGCCGGAGCGCCTGAGCTCTCCCAGAAGGCAGCCCGGCCCGAACCGAGGCCCAGCTCAGACTGGAGCGCGCCGCGCTAGGTCCCTCGAGGGGAGGACACTCCGTTCGGCGCGGCCGGCTGGCAAAAGCGTTCGATCCCTACGGACGACCGCCGGAACGCATATGCGCCTTACCGGCGGCGAGCCGGGCAGCCAGCCGCTCTGCCCGGGCTGCCGCCTCGCCGACCAGGTCGATGGTCAGCTCTCCGAGGATGGCCAAGAGCTCGGTCTCGACCGCCGGGCCCAGCCGGCCACCGCCGTCGGTCGCCATGCCGACCAGTTCATGAACCCGTTCAACCGCCCGTTCCAGTCGAGCCAGGTCGACATGCTGATCCACTTCTTCACTCGTGGGGGAGTCCACGGCCTCACGCCGCCTCCTCCACTCCTCGAGGTCGATAACGGCGTCCATGGAAAGCATCGTAATGGCCCCCTCTGACACGCCCTGACCTGCGAAAACGCGGGTTGAGCCGGAGGCTACAATCGCGGGCGTGGAGGTGGAAGAGGCGTCAGGGAGCCAGGAGGCCGGCGACGGCGGAGCACCGATAACCCTCGATCGCTCCCTCATTGCCGAGGTCTTGGCGTCACTGGCGTACGGAGAGCTCTGCGGCGCCCGACGGGCCCAGGAGTCGGTGAAGCTGGCGCCGGATGGCCGAAGCCGGACCGAGCAGCAGGCTGTCGCCCACCGGGAGCGCCAGAACTTCGAGCTCATCGAAGCCAGGCTCAAGGAGCTCGGTAACGAGCAGCTCATGGACCTGTTCCGCCCCTACTTCGACGCGTTCTTTCAGCACACCGAGCCCACGGACTGGGTGGAGGCCCAGACATTCCACTACGTAGGGGACGCCCTGGTCTCAGACTTCGCCGACGTCTTGGTCCCACTTCTGGACCGGGTCTCGGCCGAGGTAGTCCGCCGGGCCCTGGGGGATCGGGAGGGCCAGGAGACCTTCGCCCTGGACGAGCTGACCCGGGCCATGGAGCGGGATCCCTCGGTCGCCGGGCAGATCCGCGCCTACACCCAGCGGATCGTGGGCGAGGCGTTCACCCAGACTGGCCGAGCGCTCGAGGAGACCCAGGGCCTTCGGACGTTGCTCGGAGGCGAGGAGGCAGGGAAGCGGTTCGTTCTCTCCCTCCTTGACCGCCACCGCCAGCGGGTGGATCGACTGGGAATCGACCCGGTGGATACGGACTGACCCGGAACTCGACTCCCCCGTCCCGGGGAGCGAGTCATCCCCGCATGGGGCTCAAGCGTGACGCCACACTCCGTCGCAAAATCCCCTCACCGGCCGATTGTTTGGACGGCTGTTGGCCGTTAGCCTGACCCTACTCGCCAGAACGCCTCCTCGCAGCGAGATCCTTCCGACTCCCCACTTCCTCGACTTCCCAGCTTCACCGAAATCCGGGTGACCGGGGCTCCCTCGTTCACCCCTGGCGAGACGCGCCTTGCGGCGCGCCGTGGCAGGAGAGGAGACGTTCGTGCGGGAGACGCTCGAGGGAACGGATGGATGGCCGACACCTGGTGCCGTTCATCCGAAAGGTGATCATGAGGGGCGGAGTGTCGCTCACCAGGTAGAGATGGAACCGCTGGCGACTCTGGACGGCTCGGCCCAGCCACGGATCGAGGGGCGGGTCGCCCCGAGCGTTCACCCGCGTTCGCGTCGAGGGGTCCTTCTCGGCATCCGAGATCTCGTGTTCCAACAAGAAGTCCTGGATCACCTCGAACGTGACCCGCGATTGGAGGTGGTGGCGGCCGTCACCTGGCCGGGAGCGCTGGCCCAGGCGATGCGGGACCTCAACCCGGACGTGACCATTGCCTGTCCGGCGATGGTGCGAGAGATGACGCACCCAGCGATCAGTTCCATGCAACCCCTCATGGTCGTGGCCGAGGAGATGACCGTCCCGGTGCTCAGGGATGCCATCGACGCCGGAGCTCATGGGGTCTTTGCCTGGCCAGAGGAACGAGGCGAGCTTGCGGAGGAGATTTCAGGGATCGGCGGAGGTTCAAGCGAGGTCGCCGTCGACCGAGGCCGAGTGATCGCCGTCTACGGGACTCGCGGAGGAAGCGGAACGACATTCGTGACGACGCAGCTCGCAGCCGCCTTCGCCGACCAGGGGCATCGTTGTGTGCTGGTCGATCTCGACTCGACCTTCGCGGACGTGACGATTGCGCTGGGTGTCGACAGGGAGGCCAGGACCATCGCCGACCTCGCCCCAGTGGTCGGTGAACTCGGGCCCGATCATCTCGAGGATGCCCTGTTCCGCCATCCACGAGGGTTCTCCGTGCTGTTGGCGCCGTTCCAGCCGGCAGCGGACGTCAGCCTCCCCTCCGGGCTCTACACGGCGGCGATCGCCCTTCTTGCCGGTGCCTTCGAGATCGTCGTGCTGCATGTTCCGCGAGGGCTGGACGGACTGGTCCGGGCAGCCGTTGGAATCGCCGACGACCTGCTTCTGCTCGTCGCTCCCGACCTGTTCTCACTGCACGCGTCCCGCCGGGCGGTGCAGGCGCTCGGCTTGGAGGGACAACCGGATCGGTATCGGATCATCCTCAACCCTGCGTCGCGGAACCAGATCGGGCGGAGGGAAGTCGAGCGGGTTCTCGGAATGGCTCCATTCGGGGCGATCAGGTTCGACCCGGCCGTGGCCCGTGTGCAGGCGCGGAGTCGTTTGCTACCTCCTCGGGGTCGACGGGCGGCGAAGGACCTTCGCATCTTGGCAAACAGGCTAGCCCCGCGGCGAGAGGTGCCCACGCCACGACTTCTTACGCCCGAGGGCGAGGTGTCCTGAACGTGGCCGCCACGATCGACACCCACGCTGTGCGAGGAGAGGTTCGGTCTCGATTGTTGGGACGAGCGGGGGTCGACCTCGAACGGCTCAGTGCGCCGGAGAGGCGGCTGTGCGTACGACAAGAGGTCCTGGCAGTGTTGCGAGAGGAACGGGCCATCCTCCCCGCCGGCACCATCACGGACGTGGTCAATCAGGTTTCGGACGAAGTCGTCGGCCTCGGGCCATTGGAGCGACTGCTCAGAGACCCGGAGGTCAGCGAGGTCATGGTCAATGGGGCCGACGACGTCTTCGTGGAGCGGAAGGGGCGGATCGAGAGGGTGGAGGGCCTGGTTTTGGTACCGACATACTTGACACATCATGGGGTTGAGTAGTAGACTCATCACATGAGCAAGCCACAGAGATTCCCGACCACACTCCTAGAGGCCATTCGGTACTTCGAAGACCTCGACATAGCCAACGATTTTGTCGCTGCCCTTCGCTGGCCCGATGGTCCGCACTGCCCAGTTTGTGGTGGAACAGACCTCGGCTACGTCAAGACCCGTCGCCTCTGGCAGTGCAAGACCAAGGGATGCCGCAAGCAATTCTCGGTCAAGGTCGGGACCATTTTCGAGGACAGCCCGATTCCGCTCGACAAATGGCTCTCGTCAATCTGGCTCATCGCCAACGCAAAGAACGGTGTCTCCAGCCACGAGCTGGGACGCTCTATCGGGCTCTCGCAGAAGTCTGCATGGTTCGTCCTACATCGCGTCCGGCTCGCCATGCAGACGGGAACCTTTCAAAAGCTCTCTGGCGAGGTCGAAGTCGATGAGACTTTCTGGGGTGGCAAGTCGAAGTTCATGCACCACAAGGAGCGGCGGCGCAAGATCAGCGGCTCCGGTGTGGTGGACAAGACCGCGATCCTTGGCATGAAGCAACGGGACAGCGGAGAGGTTCGAGCAATGGTCGTGCCTGGCCGAGGGCGAGCCCAATTGCAGCCTCGGGTCCGGGCTCACGTCGAGGAAGGATCGATGCTCTACACCGATCTCCACCACGGCTATACGGGCGATCTAGAACAGGATTATGGGCATGAGGTCGTAGACCATGCAGTCGAGTACGTTAGCGGGCGGATTCACACGAATGGGCTAGAGAACTTCTGGAGTCTGCTCAAGCGCGGGCTCA
>WNGF01005738.1_pt1 | contig 15644 bp, 12 predicted proteins | sample 5400641 | NCBI WGS metagenome assembly WNGF01 (sample SAMN13153371, study PRJNA577476) | soil metagenome | isolation source: 80 cm soil or saprolite under grassland replicate 2 | place: USA:California | collected 2016-06-15
TGCACATAGGCTGCGGCGAGGGCGTAGAGAAGCTTAGAGTCGCCGAGGGCGCGCCGGGTCATCTCGGCCATCTCCTCGTCGGCGAAGGACCCGAGCCCGACGCCTCGCAGCGCCTCGACTCTCGCGTATCCGGCGTCGGCCTGAAGAGGCTCGAGCGGATCGGCCGGGAGCGCCGGCGGCGGCGAGGAGGGGGCCATCGGAGCCTGGCGCCCACTCCGCTGAGCGGCCAGGGTACCGTAGTAGCTCCTCGGGGCCTCAGCCTGGAGTCGCGAGAAGCGCTCCGACGCGAGCTCGGCTTCGCCTCGCAGCTGGTCGGCCCGACCGAGCCAGTAGACGGTGGCTTCCCGATAGGTCTGCCCTCCGCGGATCGCGAGGATGCGCGACCACGATGCTGAGGCCTCGGCATGGGCGCCACGGAACCAGGCGAGCCAGCCCAGCCGCCAGAGCGCCGCGCCCGCCTCCGCCTCGTCCGGGTACCCGCTGGCGAGCCTCTGGTACACGACCTGGGCCTCCGGTACCCTGGAGGCCTCCTCGAGAAGTCGGCCCCTCTGGAGCAGCGCCTCGGCCGCTTCCTGGCTCTTGGGGTAGTCCCGCGCCAGCTTGTCGAGCGTGGCCAGGGCCTGATCCCGACTCTGACGCTTCTGAAGCCGGGCCAGCTCGAGGAGCCAGGGCCGGCGTCGCTCGGGCGGGAGCGAGGACAGCGCGCGGGTGACGGTCGCCCTGGCGGCGTCATGCCGCCCGGCTCGCCGCGAGACCTCCAGCACGATCCTGAGGGCACGTCCTCGCAGATCGGCCGCGGGTTTCTCGGACAGGAGGGCCTCGGCCTCGTTCTGCGCCGGCTCGCCGAGCCCGGCGGTCAGTAGCCGTTCGGCGCGCTCCACTCGTTCCCGGGTCGCGGGTGGCGGGCCGGCGAGGCCACGATCGGCCAGCATCCGGATCTGCCGGGCGGCGTTCTCCGCCTCGGGCGCGGCGGGCGTGAGGATCCAGAGGTCATTGAGCACGCGCGCCGCCTCCGTCGTCCGGCCGGCGCCCAGGAGCACCTGGGCCAGCGCAAGCCGCGCGCGGGCCGCCTCCGGGTGATCGCCGTGGTGAGCGAGGAAGCGACGGAAGAGCGTCGCCGCGCCGGCCTCATCGCCAGCGCTGGACAGTACCATCGCTGCGCGGAGGAGCGCGGAAGGAGGGAGCTGGCTCTCGGGCGTCGTGTCAGCGGCGCGCAGCGCCAGCGGCGGCGCGGCCGCGACATCCCCCGTCCGGAGCAGGCTCTCGGCCTGGAACAGCAGCGCGTATTCCGAGAGCGGCGTGGAGGCCCAGCTCCGATCTCCGAACTCGTTCGCCGCCGTGCTCCAGTCACCCGATTTGAAGGCGTCGAGGGCTGCCACGAAGCGCCCACGGGCCTCGGCAGACAGCCCTGCCAGCGGCGCGGCCGGCGGCGCCGGCGCCTCGGCCGACGTCGCCATCACGCTCGGCCCCAGGCACCAGGCGAGACCGAGGAGCGCAATCAGCCTTCGCATGGGCCTCAGTCTAGCAAAGCGCCGGAGGCCGGGCAGCCCCGCCGATGTCGCTGACGAGCAGGCCGCTCGAGAAGGTCCAGATGCGAGTCGGCGCCCGACGGCCGTACGCGAGGCGTACTCTCTGTGCGTTGGGCGGGCGGCCAAGGGCGCCGCACCTCCGTAGATGGGCCTTCTTCACCGGCCTGCGCGGTTTCATTTACGGGTCACGCGCCACACGTGCACGATGCGATGGAGTGCGGTGAGATTGGTCAGGAGCGCCAGCACAATGACGGCCGGCGTGAGCAGGTGCAAGACACCGCCCCCGATGAGCACGATCATCCGCTCCGGCCGCTCCATGAGGCCGATCTCGCACTTCAGGCCGATGGACTGGGCGCGCGCCCTGGTGTAGCTCACCATGATGGTGCCCACCAGGGTCGCCATCGTGAAGAAGACGCCGGCCGGGTCGTCCTTGCGCTCATAGAACAGCACGATGCCGAGCAGCACCACCAGGTCGGAGTAGCGATCGACGACCGAGTCGAGGAACGCCCCGAAGGCGCTCTCGCTCCCGGCCAGCCGCGCGAGGCTCCCGTCGAAGAAGTCGAAGAGGCCGGCGACCGCCAGCAAGGCCGCCGCCAGCCTGAGCCGGCCCTGGAAGAAAGCCTGGGCGGCGACCAAGCTCACCCCCAGGCCCAGCACCGTGAGCTGGTTGGGGCGAACGTGGGCCCGGAGGAGCAGCCGCGCGACCGGATCGGCCACGCCGTGAAGGGACTCCTTGTAGTGGCTCAGCATCCTCGTCCCGGTCCCACTCACCCCCCCGATCTTTCGCCGCGTCCCATGGGCCCGACAAGTCTCCGTTCGATCATCGGCTCCGCCGGCACAGCCTTTGGCTTACAGCGGCAACCGCAGCGCCTCTTCCAGCGCCTCCCGCAGGCGGCTCATGGCCGCGGCCTCCTCGATCCGCCGGCCCCGGCGGTCGGTGACATAGAAGGTGTCGTAGGCCTGATCGATCTCGGTGGCGATGCGGGCGCTGCCGATGTCGAGCCCTAGCGCCGAGAGCGTGCGCGTGATGGCGTAGAGCAGCCCGACGCGGTCCCCGCACTTCACCTCGACGACGGTATGGCTGTCGGACAGCCGGTTGTCGACGGAGATCTTGGGCGGCCCCACGACCGCCTCGCCCGGCGCGCGGCCGGTCCGGCGCTTGGCGAGCAGCGCGTCCACGGTCTCCTCCCCGACGATGACCTTTCGGAGCGCGTCCACCGTGCGCCGCCATCGCGCCTCCTCCGTGACCGGCTCGCCCAGGGGATCGTTGACCTGGAAGGTGTCGATCGCGATGCCGTCGGCGCGGGTGTGGATCTGGGCGGAGAGGATGTTGATGCCGTGGGCGGCCAGCGTCCCCGCGATCAGCGAGAAGAGCCCCGGCACGTCCCGCGCCGCGATCACGAGCTCCGAGGAGTCCAGGTCCGGGTGGTGGAACAGCTCCGTGGCGACCGCGTCCTCCTCCAGGCGTTCCACGAGGCGCAGGTGGCAGGCGATGCGCTGGGGCGACGTGGTGGCGAGGTAGCGGTCGGAGAGCATGGCCAGATGCGCCGTCACCACGCGGCGCGACCCCTCGCTGCGCATGGCCTCCCAGACGCGCGCCGTCACGGCCTCACGGCTCGGCGGCTCGACCTGGCCGCCGGTGAGCCGGACGAGCGTGCGGCTGTAGAGCTCGCCGAGGATCTGGGCCTGCCAGCCCGTCATCACGCCGGGGCCCACGGCGCGCATGTCGGCGGAGGTGAGGAGGTAGAGCATGCGGAGACGCTCGGGCGTGCGGCAGACCTCGGCCAGCGCCTCGACGGTCTTGGGGTCGTCGATGTCCCGCCGCTGGGCCGTGTGCGACATGGTCAGGTGATGCGCGACCAGGAAGACGACCTTGTCGGCGTCGTCGGCCGGCAATGCCAGTCGCGCGGTCAGCGCCTCGATGAGCGGGATGCCCTTGGCGACGTGGCCGTGGCCCCTCCCCTTGCCGATGTCGTGCAGCAGCATGCCCAGCATGAGCAGGTCGGGCCGCTCCACGTCGTTCACGACCCGGGCGATCCCCTCCTCGTCGGACTGACCCGGGGCGAGGGCCTCCAGGTGCTCCAAAGCCAGGAGGGAGTGCTGATCCGCGGTGAACTTGTGGTAGACGTCGTACTGCACGAGACAGGTGAGCGCCCCCCACTCGGGGAGATAACGCCCGAGGAACCCCAGCTCGTGCATCTCCCGGCAGGTGGTCGCGACCCGTCCCCAGCTCCGGCAGATGGAGAGAAACAGGTCGCGGACGTCGGGGGAGCGCTGGAAGCGCTCGTCCACCAGGTCGAGCGCGTCCTCGACCGCGCGCTCGACGTCAACGCCCAGCTCGAAACCCAGCCGGTGGCAGTGCCAGAACACCTTCATGAGCCGGGTCGGGTCCTCGCGGAAGGCCCGCCCGTCGGGATGCGCGAGATGGATCTTCTCGTCGATCACGATGAGGCCGTCGGCCAGCGCCTCCTGGCGGAGCCGCCGCTGCACGGCGCCACGATGGGCCAGCGTCTCCCGGCAGCGCGCGATGAGCCGGCGGGACACGCGGTGGATCACCCGCGCGTGGAGGTAGTAGTCGCGCATGAACTTCTCCACCGCGAGCGAGACCTCGTCCGCCGCGTAGCCGAAGTTCTTGGCGATCTGGGGCTGGACGTCCCGCGAGAGCACGTCGTTGCGATGGCCCGAGAGGAAGTGCAGCTCGTTCCGCACCCGCCACAGGAAGGTGAGGGCCTCGTCGGTCGTCTTCTGCTCACGGTCGGTGATGAGTCGCTTGTCCCGGAGCTCCCGGAGCGTCCTCGTGCCGAACTTGGTCGAGGCGAGCCACATCGCCTCGTGGATGTCGCGGAGTCCGCCCGCCGACTCCTTCACGTTGGGCTCCCCGATGTACGGCGAGCCGCCGAACTTGCGGTAGCGCTGGTCCCGCTCGGCCAGCGTCGTCTCCAGGAACTGGGCGAAGTCCTTCTGGTAGACGTTCTCGGCCAGCACCTTGCGGAAGCGGTTGAAGAGCCGGCGGTCGCCCACGAGGAAGCGCGCCTGCTGCATGGAGGTGCGGCTCGGGAAGTCGGTGCGCGCCATGGCGAGGCAGTCCGGCAGGCTCCGCACCGCGTGGCCCACCTGCAGTCCCAGGTCCCAGAGCGCGTAGAGGAGCCCCTGGGTCACCCGCTGCACGTACGGGCCCATCTCGCCGTCATAGATCACCATGAGGTCGAGGTCGGAGAGCGGGTGCAGCTCGCCGCGCCCGTAGCCCCCGAGGGCGACCAGCACCAGCGGCGCGGGGGCGGCTCCCTCGCGCTTGGCGTCCTCGGCGGCAAGCCGGAACAGCGTCGCGAGGAAGCCGTCCATGAATGCCGCGTAGGCCTGAACGGACTGCTGACCCGAGGCGCCGCCGAGATGGGCGGCGCGGAGGAAATCGACGTTGGACGTCAGGTGCTGGCGGAGCAGCTCGAGCCGCAGTCGCCGGCGACGATCAGCTCGCTCGGCCGGAGCGCCGTCGAATCCGCGCTCGGCCTGGGCCTCGACGCGCCGGAGCTGGCGAAAGAGTTCCGTCGACATGGCGAAACGTTAGCGCGCAGCGTCGATATTGTCAAACTTGGCGCGAACTTGTGGCGCGATGCCGCCGACGGGTACAATGGGCGCCTATGCGGATGCTCTGGCGACCGATCGTGGACAAGGTGGCGCCGTACGATGCGGGCAAGCCGATCGAGGAGGATCTCCGCACCGGGGCCGTCATCCGGTTGTCGGCCAACGAGAGCCCGCTCGGTCCGTCGCCGAGCGCGATCGAGGCGATCCGGCGAGAGGCCGCGCGCGTGCACCTCTATCCCGACGCCGGCTCCACCGAGCTTCGCGAGGCGCTCGCCAGGCGGCTCGGCGTGGGAGCGGACTGGCTCGTCGTCGGCAATGGGGCGGACGAGCTGCTGGGACTCCTGGGCCGCGCGGCGTACGAGCCAGGCGACGACGTCGTGATCCCCCAGCCGGCGTTCGAGCCCTACGCCACGGAGGCCATCCTCGCCGGCGCCAACGTCGTGGCGAGCCCGCTCGACGGCTACGAGACCGACCTGGATGACATGCGCCGACGCGTCACGGCCCGGACCAAGGCCCTGATCATCTGCACGCCGCACAACCCGGCGTCCACCATCGTCCCGGGTCGGCGCCTCGAGGCGTTCCTCGGCGCCCTGGGCAACGATCCGCCCCTCTGCGTCGTCGACGAGGCCTACCGCGACTTCTGCGACGATCCCGACACGGTCGACGGGGTGGACCTCGTCCGCCGTCACCCGACGGTGATCGCGCTCAGGACGTTCTCCAAGATCGCCGGGCTCGCGGGTCTGCGGATCGGTTATGTGATCGCCCGCCCCGAATGCATCGACGTGCTCAATCGGGTGCGCGCGCCGTACAACGTCAACCGCCTCGCCCAGGTGGCGGCGCTGGCCGCGCTCGAGGATGCCGAGCATCTGGAGCGGACGCGCGCCGTCGTCCTCGCTGAACGGCCCCGGCTCCGCGCCGCCCTCGCCGAGCGAGGAGCGTCATCGCCGCCCTCGCAGGCCAACTTCCTCCTGGTGAAGGTGGGCGATCGCGCCGCGTCGCTGAGGGCGGGGCTCGCCCGGGGTGGGATCCTCGTGAGGGACGGGGCGGCCGTGGGATTCCCCGGCCATCTGCGGATCGCCATCGGGACGCGCGAGCAGAACGACCGCCTGCTCGCCGCCTGGGACCGCGCGCTCGCCGCCTAGCGCTCACTGTTCGCGAGCCGGATGCAGCGTGAGGCGGGCGCCTGTCGCCGCGGGCGCGCCCCGTTTTGCGATCAGGCCAGGAACGCAGCGCCGGCAGACGGCGAGCAGGCGGGTCAGCGGGCGTTCCTCGGCTTCGTGGCGGGCTTCGCGTCCTTGGCGCCCGTCTGCCCCGACAGGGCGCGCAGGTCACGCTCGAGCTGAGCGATGCGCTGCTCGGCCCGCGCGGCTTGCGTGCGGAGCGACTCGGCCTCGGCGTAGACCTGCTTGAGCTCCGCCTGGAGCTGCTCGGCGCGCGTGCGGCTGTCTCGCCACTTCGCCCACAGGATCGCCGACAGGACCGCGAGCAGCAGCGCGGCGGCGATCAGCAACCACGGTCGCCGGCGCCGGGACGCGAGCGCCGTGCGGCCGGAGACGGCGCCCGGTTCGACCGCCCGGCTCTCCTCGGGTCTCATGGCAAGAAGACTAGCACCAGCCCCCTCCGCCGCCACCGCCCAAAGTTCGTGGACAGACTGACCCACCGGAAAAAGTTTGCTACAGTAGGGATGTGGAATCGGGACTGCTTCCCCGCTTCTTCGAACGAGTCACGCGGCAGAGCTTCCGCGACCTGGCCCTCGACGATCCCCCGGTGATGCGCTACCTGGCGGACCTCCTGACGCGCTTCGCGCGCACCGAGGCCCTCTGCGCGGTCCGCGACTTCCCGATCCGCAGCCTCGACACCGTCGCCGACTCCCTGGCGGCGATCCAGCGGGTCTGGGAGTGGGAGTCGCCGGACTTCAATCCCGAAGCGGAGCGGACGCTGCGCCGGCACATCGGCGATTACACGCTGTTCATGACCGGGGTATTCCGCGAGCACGTCGAGCGTCTGGCCGTGACCGGCTACTACCAGCACGAAGGGCGCCGCGCCTATCGCTTCGTCTCGGAAACCGCGCGGGCCGGGGGCGGGGCGGACGCGCCGCTCTTCAAGCGGCTCTCCGACCGCTTCGAGCAGTACGCGGGCGCGCTCAGCTACGCGCGCAAGGTGCACTTCCGGTCCGAGCAGTGGCCCGCGGGGGCCGGCGACGATCCCTTCTTCCGCGCGCTCCTGACGGAATGACCTCTCCTTCCGCGCGGGAGGCCGAGGCCGCGTGCCTCCTGTCCCTCGAGGGCGCGCTGGCGGCCAGGGAGCCGCCCGATCTCGTCGGGTACCCGGGCGAAGTGCTGGAGGGCGCGCTCCAGGCTCTCGTGAAGCGTCACGGCGCCGCAGCCGCGCCGCTCCTGCGCGCCATCGCCGATGGGGCACGCGCCAAGGCCGCCCGCAAGGCGGCCAAGCGCGCCCTCTATCGGCTGGCGCAAGCCGGGGTTGCCCTGCCTCTCTCGGCCGCGTCGCCCATCGGGCCCGTGGTCAGGCGGCGCGCCGAGCAACCCATCCGCGCGTGGCTCTCCGGCATCGACGGCACCGGATCCCGCGCCGTCTGGATCCTCCTCGAGGGCGGACTCGGCGGCCAGCTCCAGCTCTGCTCGCTCATCCTGAACGACGAGGCCGGCGTCCTCGAGGCGGCCGGCGGCTCGATCACGCGAAAGCGCCTCGAGGCCGAGCTGCGTCACCTGCGGGAGCACCAGAAGCTGCCGTGGGTCGAGACCGATCCGGCGCGCGCGAGCGCCCTCGTGGGCGAAGCGCTCGCTCTCCATGCGCGGATGGGCAGCGAGCCGCCGCCGGAGTTCTCGCGCTGGCGCCGCTTCTTCGCCTTGCCACCTGCCCGGCCGGCCGACGATGAGGCGCAAGCGGGCGAGGTGGATTCTCATCTGCTCGAACGATCCGCCGAGCTGCTCGAGCTGCCGGAGCTCGCGGGGTGGTTCGTGGATCCCGGGCAGCTCCATGAGGACGCGCTCGCGCTGCTCCAGGCTCGTGAGAGCCGCCTCGTCGTGTCCGATCAGATCAAGGGCGAGCGCGAGGCCGCCATCGTCGATGCGGTGATCGACAAGCAGTTCACGGGCGAGGCCCGCCGGCGGTGGGCGAGACGCCTCGCGGAGATGGCCCTCATCTTCCGGTCCACCGGCCGCGAGGAGACGGCCCGGCTGGCCGGCGGCGCCGAGGCGGCGCTCGCGGACCGGAGCCGGGCCGCGCGACATATTCCGTTCGTCAGAGCGCTGGCCATGCGCGGGCTCGAGATCGGGGCGGAGGTGGCGCTCGGCCGCGTCAAGCTCGCCGAGGTCAGCCGGGCCCCGACGCGGACATGATTGCTGGAGTGCGCGTCGGCCACGCCACCGATCGCGCCGGGCTCACCGGCGTCACCGTGGTGCTGCCCGACCATCCCGCGGTGGGGGGCGTCGAGGTCCGCGGCCGGGCGGCCGGCGTCCACGGGCTCGAGTTCCTCCATCCGCGTCACCTGGCTCGCACCGTGGACGGCGTCGTCCTCGCCGGAGGCAGCGCCTTCGGCCTGGAATCCATCTGGGGCGTGATGCAGTGGCTCGAGGAGCACGGGGTGGGATTCAAGACCCGCCAGACTGTGGTGCCGCACGTGGCCGGCGCGATCCTCTACGACCTCGGAGTGGGCGACCCGCGGGCCCGGCCGGATCGCGCGATGGGCTACGCCGCCGCGGCGGCCGCCCGCCACGGCCCGGTCGCCCAGGGGAACGTGGGCGCGGGCACCGGCGCCACCGTCGGCAAGCTCCATGGTACGACACACGCCATGCGAGGCGGACTCGGCTGCGCCGCCGCCGACCTCGACGACGTGCAGCTCGGCGCCATCGTCGCGGTCAATGCCGTGGGCGACGTCCGCGACCCGACCAGCGGCCGCTTGATCGCCGGCACCCGCGATGCGCCCGACGGCCGCCGCCTCATCGACACCGCTGCCGCCCTCGCCGCGGGGACGCCCCCACCGAGCTTCCAGCCCGTGAACACCACCATCGGCGTCATCGCGACCTCGGCGGCGCTCAGCAAGAGCGAGGCCTCGCGGCTCGCACGGCTCGCCATGGACGGCTTTGCCCTTGCGCTCTCACCGCCCGATCTCGACACCGACGGCGACACGCTCTTCTGCCTCTCGGTGGGCGCGACGCGAGCCGATCTCGCCGCGCTCGGCCGCGCGGCGGCCGAGGTGGTCGCTCGAGCCATCGTGAGCGCCGTGACCGAAGCAACGCCCCTGCCCGGTCTTCCCGCCGCCCGCGACCTGTGATCCCGAGCGCGTAGGGAAAAGGGGAACGATCACTGACTGTCGGGCTCGTCGCCGACGGTGGGCCGGAGGGCGTCGCGCGCGCCGGCCAGCCGGTCGGACGCCGCCCGGACCTCGGCGAGGCGCGTCGCGCGGTAGGTGAAGCGCGGATCCGTCGTGTAGCCGGCCCAGCTCGCCATGTAGTCCTTCTTCGACAGCCCGGCGGCGAACTCCGACATCCTCGTCGGGTTGGCGAAGTCGGCCATGATCCCGACCTCCCGCCACGTCTCGGGCCGTCGATCGTCCATGAAGGCCTTCAGCGCGCTGGGGTGCGGCCCGTGCGGCAGCCCCACCGGATGAAGCGTCACCATCCCCTCCTGGATCACGCCGCCCCGGCTGAAGAACTCCCCGGAGTGATAGCCGAGGGTCTCGAGGTAGTCGAGGTTGCGATGGAAGAAGGGCAGCCACATGCCCTCCCTCTCGACCGAGCGCACGGTGAAGACGCAGAGGTAACAGCCCGGCAGCTTGAAGACGGTGTGCCCCGACGGCGGGACATGCGAGCGATCCGCCACGAGCGGGCGCACGTCCTCCACGGCGAAGCGGTAGGGCAGGTAATCGCCGCGCCAGCCCACCACGTCGAAGGGGTGGGTCGGGTGGACCCGCCGCGTGTACACCTGGCCGACCTTGGAGACCACCTCGAAGCGGCCCGCCTCGTTGCGCGGGTCGAGCGAGCGCGGGAACTTGTGGTCGCTCCGACTGTGGGGGATGAACTGGCCGGTCGTGGCGGCCTCGGACTTCTCGGGGTCCCCCGCGAAGCTCTCGTACATCCAGTAGTAGTGCCGGCCCGGGCCGAGCTCGAAGCGGTGCATCGTCCCCTTGGGCAGGATGAGGAAGTCGCCCTTGCGGTACTCGATGGGGCCGAACATCGTCTCCAGGATCCCCCGCCCCTCGTGGATGAAGTAGAGGAGGGTGGCCGAGTGATGCTCGAAGAAGTAGTCCATCCGGGCCGCCGGCGCGGTGACGTTCATGGAGACGCTGTCATTGGCCACCAGCCGCGCCATCCCGCGATAGACGTCCCGCTCCTCGACGGGCGCCATCACGGCGAGGGCGTGATGGGTCCCGCCGATCGGGACGAGGGGCGATTCCCAGTGCGGGGCGAAGGCGGGGCCGTCGAGCACGCGCGCCTCCTCGGGCAGCCAGTTGTTGGGTGGATAGAGATGGTAGGTGTGGGTGACCTTGCCCGCGAAGCCGCCCCGCCCGTGCTCCTGCTCGTAGAGCTCGCGGAGCAAGGGACCGGCGTGAGGTGCCCGGGGAACGATCCCGACCTCCGGAAGACCGCTCATGTACTCGAACTTGTCCACGGCGTTTCTCCTTTGACTACCGACAGGCAACCGGATAGGAGGCGAAGCCCCGGAAGCGGGCGCGGCCGCCACGGACGAACGGTCCCGCGCGTTCCAGTCTGGGAAAGCGCGCGACGAGCCGGCCGATCGCCACGCGCCCTTCCATGCGGGCGAGCCACATGCCGGCGCAGGCGTGGATGCCGGTGGCGAAGGCCAGGTGCCGGTTGGGCGCGCGGGTGATGTCGAGCCGGTCCGGGTCCGGGAACTGGGCCGGGTCGCGGTTGGCGGCTCCGATACAGAGCGTCACCAGGGTGCCCGCCGGCATGGGCACGCCTCCGATCACGACATCCGCGATGGCCCGGCGGTTGCCGAGCTGATTGGAGCTCTCGTAGCGCAGGAACTCCTCCACCGCCGTCTCGATCAGCGCAGGCTCCCCCCGGAGTCGCGCAAGCTCCGCGGGGTTGTCGAGCAGCGCCGCCACACCGTTGCCGATCAGGTTGGTGGTCGTCTCGTGGCCGGCATTGAGGAGAAAGATGCATTGATGCAGCAGCTCGATCTCGGTGAGCTTGTCGCCCGCGTCCTCGGCAGCCAGGAGGGCGCTCAGCACTTCGGCGTCGTCCCCGGTGGGATGGCGCCGCCGGTCGGCGATCAGCTCGCGCAGGAAGGCCTTGAACTCCTCCACCGCCCGGTTGCCCGCGGCGAGCCGCTCCGGCGTCGTGACGGGCTCGAGGGCGCTGAGGATCGCCGTCGACCAGCCCCGGAGCAGATGTCGCTCGGCCCTGGGCACGCCCAGCATGTCCCCGATCAGCTCCACTGGCAGCGCGAAGGCGTAATCGGCGATCAGGTCCATGCCGCGCCGCGCTTCGACCCGGTCGAGGAGCCCGTCCACCAGCCGCACCACGCGCGGTTCGAGCGCGGCGAGCGCCCGCGGGGTGAAGGCGGCCGCGAAGAGCTTGCGGATGCGCGCGTGGTCCGGCGGGTCGCGGAAGACGAGACTGGTCGTGTGGTGTTCGTAGAGCGGCCCCGCGCCGAACTTCGGCTCGAACTCGACCTTCTTGTCGGAGCTCAGCCGGTGATGGTCGCGATACACCTCGGCCACGTCGTCGTAACGCGTGAGGAAATAGGAGCCGTCCGGACAGCGGTGAACGGGGTCGTGTCGCCGCAGCCGGCGATAGGTCGGAAACGGATCGTCGAGGAAACACGGCTCGAGGTGCAGGAGATCGAAGGCGAGGGCAGCCTCGCGCTCGGCCGCCTCGCCGGCCTGCACGACGCCGACCCGGCTCACTTCGAGGCTCATGCGCTGACACTCACATGCCTGATGGTGCAAGAACCCTAACAAGGCTGCCTGCGCCTGTCAACGCGCTATCCCGGCGGGTAGAGTCTCCGTTTCACCTGACGAAGCGAGGCGACCGCGACTGGCCGGGCCTTGGACTTGGGCCTGGGGCCCGAACTCGTCAATGCGTGCGAGATGCGTTAGGTTTGGCTTGGTTGGTCCGGGGCGAGGTCTCGGCCCGCGCCCCCGGTAGCCGTGGGCTTGCATAGCACTGGCTGACCCCATACTCCGCCTCGCCCGCTTGCGCCCGCTCGAAGGGTGCCATGCGCTCCTGGCATATGGCGAGCGTGGGGAACGGGCCGAGCTGAGTCCATCGTCCGTCAGAAAACGCGAGAGTGAAATAGAGGAGGAGGACGGTCATCTCTCAGGCCGCCTGTTCCGGGCACCCGTACCTGATCGCAAGGCCGACAACGATCGGTTGACTGGTCACCTTCTGAGCTGGGTGATCGGTCGCGGCCGCGCGACCCGCCGGCATGAGCAGGATCGCGCGCAGAGTTCTTGTCATGGCTCGCTTCTTCCCCAATCGGGGAGCCAGCAAGCGCCAGGCCAGTTCTGGACCAGCGAGAAATCAGCGAGTTGGAATTCAGCGGGGACGGGGAGGTGTGCCCAGACTTGTCACCGCGCGCCGCGGTTCTGGGCAATGCTCTGGGCAATGATGGAGTAGGTGACCGGCACCCGTCCACGTCGGGATGACGCGAGCGACCGAGCGTCCGGCCGTCGTGTCTCGATCCGGCCTCACACGCCGGCGGGGGTCCCGGACAGCTCCTTGACGAGCTCGCCGACGACGCTCTTGGCGTCGCCGAACAGCATCATGGTCTTGTCCATGTAGTACAGCTCGTTGTCGATGCCGGCGAACCCGGGGCTCATCGAGCGCTTGATCACCATCACGGTCCGCGCGCGGTCGACGTCCAGGATGGGCATGCCGTAGATGGGGCTCCCGGTGTCGTGGCGCGCCGCCGGATTGGTGACGTCGTTGGCGCCGATCACGAGGACGACGTCGGTCCGCGGGAACTCGGGATTGATCTCCTCCATCTCCACCAGCCGGTCGTAGGGGATGTCGGCCTCGGCCAGGAGCACGTTCATGTGGCCGGGCATCCGGCCCGCCACCGGGTGGATGGCGAACTTGACGTCGATCCCCCGCCGGGTGAGGGCATCGTACAGCTCGCGGACCTTGTGCTGGGCCTGGGCGACGGCCATGCCGTAACCGGGGACGATGATCACCGAGCCGGCGGCCTCGAGGATGGCCGCCGCCTCCTCGGGCGAAACGCTCCGGACGCTCCTGTCGGTGGCCTGCCCGACGCCCGCCTGCACCTGGCCGAAGCCGCCGAAGAGGACATTGGTGAAGGAGCGGTTCATGGCGCGGCACATGATCACCGAGAGGATGAAGCCCGAGGAGCCGTCCAGGGCCCCCGCCACGATCAGGAGCTTGTTGTCCAGCACGAAGCCCATGGCCGCCGCCGACAGGCCGGCGTAGGAGTTCAGGAGCGAGATCACCGTCGGCATGTCGGCGCCGCCGATCGGGATGATGAGCAGGACGCCGAAGGCGAGCGAGAGCACGGCGAGAAGGGGGAAGAGCTCGCTGCGGCCGGGGTCGAGGACGAGGTACACGCCGATCGCCACCGCGACCGCCAGGAGCGACAGGTTGGTCACGTTCTGCCCCCGGTAGACCAGCGGCCGGCCGGGCAGCAGGTCCTGGAGCTTGCCGAAGGCCATGAGGCTCCCCGTGAAGGTCAGGTAGCCGAGGATCACCTCCAGGCCGAGCGCCGCCATCGTGAAGGCGCTCAGCTCCTCGGTGTGCAGGTAGTACTCCGCGGTGCCCACGAGGGCGGCGGCGAGGGCGCCGAGGGCATGCGACAGCGCCGTGCGCTGGGGCACATGGGTCATCGGCATGAACACCGCCAGCGGGATCCCGATCGCCGCGCCCAGCACCGATCCGACCAGGATCCACTGGTAGCTCACGATCTCGTGGTGCACGAGGGTGCCCGCGATGGCGAGCGCCATGCCCAGCTCGCCCACCGTGACGCCGCGGCGGGCGGTGGTGGGATGGCTCAGCCACTTGAGCGAGAGGATGAACAGGGCCGCCGCCGCGATGTAGGCGAACTGGATGAAGTAGGTCTCGATCACTTCCCGGGCTCCCGCTTCTTGAACATCTTGAGCATCCGGTCGGTGATCAGGAAGCCGCCGACCACGTTGGCCATCGAGCACACGACGGCGATGGTGCCGAGGATGGTGCTGAGCTGGCTCTTCTCCGCGCCCGTGATGACGATGGAGCCGACGAGCGAGATCGCCGAGATGGCGTTGGTGAGCGACATGAGGGGCGTGTGCAGGAGCGGGCTCACGCGGCGGATCACCTCGAAGCCCACGAAGGTCGCCAGCACGAACACGAACAGCTCGCTCTCGAGATCGGACGGCATCGGATCAGCCTCCCTTGGCAGGCAGCCCCAGCGCCTCGCGGATCCTGGGGTGGACGACTTCCCCATCTCGCGTCACGAGCGTCTCGCGGGTGATCTCGTCGCCGAGGTCGAGCCGGAGCGCGCCGTCCTTCACCAGGTGGAGGAAGAACGCCGCGAGGTTCTTCGCGTACATCTGGCTCGCGTGGGTCGGCACGGTGCTCGCCAGGTTCACGGCGGGGATGATGGTCACGCCACGCGCCACGACGGTCTCGGCGGGGCGCGTCAGCTCGCAGTTGCCGCCCCGCTCCGCCGCCAGGTCCACGATCACGGAGCCCCACGGCATCGCGGCGACCATGTCGGCGGTGACCAGCACCGGCGCCCGCTGCCCCGGCACCACCGCGGTGGTGACCACCACGTCGCTCTCGGCCACCACGCGCGCCAGCAGTTCGCGCTGGCGGGCGTAGAACGTTTCGTCCTGGGCGCGCGCATAGCCCCGCCGGTCCTCGGCGTCGGCGGCGGCGAGGGGCAGCTCGACGAAGCGAGCGCCGAGGCTCTGCACCTGCTCCTTCGCGGCCGGCCGGATGTCGTACCCGGACACGACGCCGCCGAGCCGCCGGGCGGTGGCGATGGCCTGGAGCCCCGAGACCCCGGCGCCGATCACGAGGACCTTGGCGGGCGGGATGGTGCCGGCGGCGGTGGTCAGCATGGGGAACATCCGCGGCAGGATCTGGGCGGCGAGCACGACGGCCTTGTAGCCCGCGACCGTCGCCATCGACGACAGGGCGTCCATGCTCTGGGCCCGCGTGATGCGGGGCATCAGCTCCACCGCGAAGGCGATGGCGCCGGTCCGGGCGATCTCCTCCACCGTGCGCGGATCGCCGAGAGGTCTCAGGAAGCCGACGAGGACCTGGCCGGGGCGGAGGAGGGGCAGATCGTCCCGCCCCGTCCGGTCGTTGGCGCCGTGGCCGAGCACCTGGAGGAGCGCGTCGGCGGATTTGAAGACTTCGTGGCGCGTGGCCGCGATCCGCGCTCCCTTGCCGGCGTAGAGGGAGTCGGGAAATCCGGCGGCGTCTCCGGCGCCTTGCTGGACCAGCACCTCGCAGCCGGCCTTGACGAGGTTGGGGACGACGGCGGGAACGAGCGCCACCCGCCGCTCTCCGGGAAAGGTCTCCGTGGGAACGCCGATGATCATGGAAC
>WNGF01005742.1_pt1 | contig 15640 bp, 18 predicted proteins | sample 5400641 | NCBI WGS metagenome assembly WNGF01 (sample SAMN13153371, study PRJNA577476) | soil metagenome | isolation source: 80 cm soil or saprolite under grassland replicate 2 | place: USA:California | collected 2016-06-15
CGGCCGGGCGGAGAAGGCTCTCGCAGTTGATGAAGGCTCGCTGGGCGGCGCGCAGGAAAGCGGCGCGCAGATAATCGATTAATACAATCGCGGCGGCTTGCCGATAGTTTTCGCTTCCAAAAAAGGTCGCTGGTGTAGCGTTGTTGATAAGTTTTCCGTTTTTTGCATGTCCGATGTCCGAATGACGCGTACAAAGGACTGCGCGCTCAGCGATTTACCCTTTAAAAACAGCGAATCTCGCTGCTGTTTACGATTAAAGGGTTAGAGCTGCTGAGCGGAGACGAATCGGCGGCTCTTCGTCGTCGGCCCGGTCAAAATCGGACATCCGTTCGCGAACGATCGCGCGCGCCGAAGTACCCTCTCTCTGGCGTCGTGACGGCTTCGAGCGCCCGCCAAATGCTGCTCGGATCGCGACATCGGAGCGCTGTCGTGATTCGAGCGCCTGTTTAAGATCGCGAGCGTTTACAACGCTACCTTCACGCTCGCGCGCAAGTACTCGAGCTCCATCGACCGTGTTTCGGATCGACGGCAATGGTAGGTGGTTATTCTCAGCATAGAGCGCCACTACTTTTACGCTTGCAGGATCAGGACGGCATTCTGCGTCGAAGATCCATTCTTCGTTTTCCTCGCTCCAGCGATAAGAAAGCAAAGTGCGAGTAACTTCCAAAAGGTCGTGCTTTGTGGGGCGCTTTTCGATGGTTTCCTTCCATCCGGTGCGATGAATGAATTGATCGGCAGTCCAGCTGGTTTGTTTTTCGACGTGCGATTTCAACTTCGCGAATTGGTCGGTGCAAATTAACGCAATCGGGACACCCATATTAACTACGGTATCGATCCAATCGATCAGCTCCGGTGCGCTGTGCGTGCGCTTGTGCTGTGGCCAGAGAAAGTGAGCTTCGTCTATTACGAGCATCAGCTTTGTGCTAGCTAGATGAGCTTCAACCTTTGCCTGGAGCTTCGAAGAGGCGTGTTGGCAAATCGCGAGACCAAGCGCCGCGCCAATCTTCTGAAACAAACCTGTTCGATGGGTGATTCCTGAGAGTGTAACGAAACGTGCTTCGCCGAGATGCCGGCTGCACCAAAGTTCAGCCGCGTTACTTTTGCCCGAGCCTGAAGGGCCTTCGATTACGATTATTCGGCGAGTGGACAATGCGCGATCCAGCCACCTATGAATCTCAGAGCCGATGGATGTTACTGCCGTGCGAGCTAAAAGCGCTGCACTGTGCTTCTTTCGATAGTCAACAATCGATCCTATTGGATCACGGAAGTAGGGCGCATCGGGAGAGAACTTGTTCGTGCCGATCTCTTTCACATCAATCGCCGGATCGATGCAAAGCCGCTCAAGGAATTGCGTGAACCATTTGACTTCCATGCCGCGACGGTGCGTAGCGCTGGCGCGGCCTTCGTGCGCGATCAGAAGCGCGAATAGATCTTCGTATTGCTCTCTGGTTAGGGCATTGCCTGAATCACAGTTCTGAATGCGATCGGGAAAGGCATCGAATAACTCGCTCGCGACGGCGCTGAGACCGCCGTCGTCCATCGAAAGCCCTTGTAAAAAGAAAAGCAGGCTTCGATGCGCGGGCGATTTGTATAACCGCGCCTTAGCAGCTACCGCATTTCCGAGAATGCCTCTCCGTTCGACGTACTCCCGGCTGCTCATGAACCGTTCTTGCGCGCCGTGGTCCATCGATTCGTCTGCTCTTCGAGTAGGCATTTCAAGTTGCTCCTTCCTCTTGTGCCTTTTTCTCCAGCGCGGCCAGCGCTTCCGCATATTCATCCAGGGAGTCGAGCGAGTCCTGTGAGACGGGAACAAGGAGTGGCGAGATACCAGCGCGTTTGGACTTGCGCTCAATTTTGCGGCGCAGTCGATCCGCCTCCTTCTGACGTTCGGTGACTTCAGTTTGTTGCGAAGCCATCTCGGCGCCGAGGCGAACAGCCGTGTCCAATCCTACTCTGTGGAATCCGCGAAAAGCGTTCTGCGGGAGGACGTTTTTTACGACATGGTATAACGCTGGCGCGTAGCTATTGTGCGCCGCTATTTTTCGATTTTCATCCGCGAGCTGATAAGGAGATGCATCAACGGCCGGCGTGTCGTACGACCGCTCAAGTGTGAACACTTCGGATCCACTGAGATCAATTGTGCAAGCAAGAGTTTCAGGTCTTTGCGGATTGAACCACCCATAGACAAACGTGCCTTGGCGTTTTCCGGTTTCCTCTCCTTTGTAATTGAAGCGCTTCTTGCCAACCGCGATCGTGATTCCGTTTCGGCCGATTTTTAGCTTGCGCACGTCGGACGCGAGGAAATAAAGAAGCTCAGCCTGATATCGAATGCGCGGCTCAGCTGCCTCCTGGTATTTCCTCCACCCATCGTCAGGTGAAAGTCCCATTAGCTTGCGGCCTTGTTGCGGATCGGCGTTGTACCGATCGACAATTTTTTGAAACGCCAGGCAGATCCCCTCTGCACTCAAAAGATGATCTTTTGCTGCAACGCGACCTGCTTCGATGTCTAGCTTGGTCCTTTTAAAGCGCTCATAACCGTCTCGCTTCTCATCTCTGCCGCAATAACCAGGTAAGCTCTCCATTAGATCTTGAAGCTGCCCAAGCGTTCGTTCGATAACTTTGCCACGCGGCAGCTGAGCATGGCGAAACCGCATTCCTAGGCGACGAAGACCCATATCCGCTTCTCCTTGAAGATCGACGCCGCGCGTGCCTGTGAGAATCTTCGACGATTTCCAGACCCCCATCTCAAAGCTGAAACCTCTGCGCGGCAAACCGTGCTCCGAACAGACGAGCGTGATTAGTGAGCGAATGTCCAGCGAGTTGTAGTTTTTCTCCTGGATAAGCACGAAGCCGAGAATCTTTGTCGTGCGTTCATCGATCATCGGCAAAAACTGCCCACGTGTCAGCTCGATGCCGCAATCAGTTGGCTTATAAAAATAAACAGGCGCTGTCAGATCGTCCGATTGAAACCAATCCCCTGCTGCGACTCCGCTCCAATCGCGCGTGTGATAGGCGCCGCGCAATTTATGCTCTCGCGGACCATGATGGTACGCATCTAGCAACTTGACGTCATTCCTGATGGCAGCCCGGATAGCATGAGGGACGTACGATTTACTGCTTGAATTGCCGAGGTAGTAACTTGTGAGGTCCTCACTTAATTCGCCAGACTGCAGCAGCTCTCGCCACGCGCGGCTTACATCACCGCTGCAATTAAATCTCGCATGGCCGATTAGTTTTAGCCGGTCCGGTCGAGAGATTTCCGGTGCGCGATGATGCCCTGAACGCACTGGTCGTTTGTCCTCTAGCGCAGTGAGAGTCTGCCCGCCGGTCCACCAACGCTCATACTTGAGCTTGAAGTTTTTGCGAAGCGCCTCCGATGTTCGTGCGATGGCTATTCCGCTTTTTTCCAACAAATCCAACACACGGCGCTGGGATCTTTTCTGTTTTTGGCCACGGCTAACTGCCTCAGCCATGAGCTCGCATGAAACTGTCCAAATGAACGCGGCTTCGTCAGTCGTCGGCTTGCTCGGATTTTTGACCCGGTTTAGCGCGTCGAGCAGTGTCCGATCCGCTGCTGTATCTGCAATCGGTATGCGGTCCCGCTTCTGAACTACAGCGTCGTTAAAATAAAGAGTGAGGTCTCCGAAACGCTCTTCGCCGGCATCGCGCTGCAGTGTTCGCTTAATTAATCTGCGGAAATGTCGCTCGCTTACGTTTCCAAACTCCCGTCGATAGTGCTGTAACGCACGATCGTCGCATCTCCCTTCCTGGCTGATCTGTTTAAGCGGTGGTTCTAGAGCCGCCCGCACTCGAAGCGCACGAGCAATACAGCTCTCAGAAATTTCACTTAGCGGAATCTCTCGACCGGCCGCGTCGCGAGGCGCGAATCGTCGCGGAGGATCCTGCAAAAGGTGATTACGGTTTCGATAGCTGCGCTTCTTCGCGATCACGTCGAGTTCATCTCGATAGCTAGGTGGTAAGCAATCGCTCGACCAGGCATCTGCGAGCTGGCCTCGAATTACGATTTGGCCATCGCGCGGCACGCTCCGTAGTGTGAGCTGAACAGCGCGCTTCGACTTTCCCAACACGGCTGCAATTCTCGCGGCGGAAAAAAGGCCGTTGTTACTGGGCATTTCGCGAGTGGCCGCTTCGTTCATATCTTTAGGCTGTTTCCTTCAAGAAAGTTTTGCGTGCTTTGGGATGCGGGCAGGATTTTTCGTCGGCGTAAACTTCAAGGGGTGCGAACTCTGGCCCGCCACAACGCTCGATTCGTCGCACGTACCGGCGGATAGTGCGGGGGCAAGGGGCCTTGCTAAACAGCAAAAGACCGATTGCACGCGCCGCCAATTCGGCACAGCTGGGAGGCAGCTTGGTTTCGAATGCTACCGTGTAATATGCGTCAAGCATCGCCTTGCGTTTAAGAGCTCTTGCTTGAGTGGGCTTAGACAGATCAGCAAATTGCTTTTCTGGCTGACATCGCGCTTGCGACGCCCGGACCTTGTCCCGATTTTCTAGCAGCCTTCTACGGTAGGTAGCCGAGAGCCGTTCCCGGTTTCTGATGCCATATGACTCAGCGTGACGTACGAGTAAAAACTTAACTATTGCGGCTAGCAGTGGCCATCGAAGGGCTGTGACGATTTTTGCGATCATCATTGCGCCGCTCCCTTCTGTCGCGCGTTTTGCGGAAACGCCGGCGTTACGCGCTCGCGGATAAATTCTATGACGCTTTCGCGAGGAATGCTAACCATCGTCCAGGGTTTCTCTTTGCGTTTAATGCGGGCGAGTTCTTCCCTCGGAACTTTGATGCTGCCGCCCTCAATTAAACGGCGAATGTGGTTCTTGCTGCAGCTTAGTAGCTTTGCAAGACGCCAGGCGGCAATCGTTTCGCATTTCGGAATTAAGGCTTCGAGATCGAATGTGCTCATCGGATGCCCAGGTCGATGCGGCTGCCGCGCACGGTATCGACGATGATGTTGCGGCCTTTGCGGGTGGCCATTTCTTTTACCAGCGTCTTGAGATCGGTGTAGTTGTGGATATTGACCTGGCCTGCGCCGGTTATGTTTTGCCTGGCTGAAGGCGTTGCGCCGCCGCTGTGGAGACGCGGGAGCCGGAAATTGCCGAGCGAGAACGAGCGGCCGCTGCCGATTATGCCGCCTGAGTGCGATGGTTTTGGAATAATCGAGTGGCGGCTGGTGCCGATGTTCAATTGGCCTTCCTGTGTCCAGCCGCCTGGGGGGACACCCATCGGGACGTTGCCGACTCCTGGATAATTGACCCAAAATGTATTGAGCATGGTCGGGCCGAATGGCGCCCAGCCGGTTGACGGGAATGTTCCGAAGCCGCTGAGCTGACTCAACCACCCCCCAGGGGACCATCTTTCCTCTCGCGGACCTGTTCCTGATCCCCAGTCTCTAGCGATGACCACCTGTGGACCTGGGCCTTGCTCCCATTTAGGGCTCATCACTGGGCCGCCGAATGTGCCGGGAAGAGGATCTGGTTCCGACCAAGGATCGCCCCCCCCGTGCATGCGGCGGATAAACCCCCCGGAGTGAAACATGCCTGCGTTGAGCCCAAGAAGTAATTCAGCCATGCCTGGCTGTTGCGCTACAGAGCGCTGAATCATGATCTCCCCTTCCTGTGCGATGATGGGGACTTCGTCGTCAGCGAGGCCGCCAGAGTGCATTCTTCGGCGGCGCACTGGGCCACCACCATGAAGGACGGCTGCACCTCCGCCAGCTGCGGTAGCTGCTACCCCCCCAGCCATGCCAGCTGACAGAGCGGCGAGAAATGCTGCGAGGCCAACGCTGGCAGCCACGCCGTAACTGGCGGTTGATGCTGCGATGGCTGCTGGTTCCCATGCTACGAAGGCCGCGCCAGCCTGCGCGCTTACCGTGCCCGATTCCTGCGAGCCGAGCGTCCGATTCACGATGGCCATAATCGTTCGCGAAATAACGAACTGGAGCGCGATACGTATCAGATCGGAGACAATCGATTCGGCGGCTTGCGCCATTGATTGGCGCCAGTTTCCGGTCTGAAAGATTAACCCCGTTAATGCCTGGCTCGTGGAATTGATCGCCGTGCCGAGCGTATTTGTCAGCGCAGTGGCAGCCTGATGCGAAGCGCTGGAAAATTGGCCGGCCCATTGGACGAGCTCAGTCGTGAAAGGATGCTTGAGGCCTGCGACTTTCACTCCGAGCAGGTTGAATTCAAACACCGACTGCTGGAGCTTTTGATTGAGCTGCGTGTATTGCGCGGGATCGAGCGCGCTGTTGTGCATCGCAGCCTTTGTTTGCTGGATGATGCCCGAGAGCAGTTGCATCTCCTGCATGTAAGAGGCAAGCAGCGCGGTCTGCTTTTCATCGGCACCCATGAACGGGTTTACTGAGATGAGCTCCTGTTGCTGCCGGATACCTTGCAGGACTGTTGCCTGCTCGCGCATAAGCGCGGTGAGCTCGCGGCGGGTCGCTGTCTCTCTTCCGGCAGCATTGTTGAGGTCCTCCTGTTCTTTCTTTAGATCTTCGAGAGATTTTTTGGCCTCATTGAGTTCGGACAAGGTCTTGCCATAAGCGTTGGCGGCCTCTGGATCGGTAAGATTCGCGTGGCGCTGCGCATCGAGTCGTTCGAGCTTTATCGTTAGATCTGCGACCCGATCGGTATAGAGCTGGATACCCTTCGGGAGATCAGCTTCTGCTGCGGCCCAATCAATGCTTTTTTGCTTGGCGCGATCGAGCTCGATGTTTGCGTCCCTTACCAGCTGATTGTAACGCTCCTGAGCCTGCTGGCGCGCCTGATCGGATGCTGTCTTAAGCGGGGGCGGACCGGAAGGCGCGGTAAATAGACTCAGACCCAAGGTCGCAGGCGCCAGTGACATTCGCGTGAGCATCTGGGTCCAAGAGCCACCGAACCGGCCTGCGATCTTATCCCCGAACGATTCCCAGAGCGGAAGCTGGCGCGTACGAAAATCGGCCATGTCGAGCTCCATTTTTGCCAACTCGCCGCGGATTTTATCTGCGAGCCTTACTTCGCCGCCGAGGTCCCGAACTTTTTGAACGAGCTCGTCCCACCGTTCGACAGCTTGTCGGATCTCGGTTGCCTGCTTGGCAGCGTACTGGGCGGCCTTGAGCTCTTCTTCGGCGACGGCCGTGATCACTCGTTCCAGGGCGAATCCGGCGAGGGCCGCAGCTGTTATCGGTAATGATAAGGCTGAGAGCGATCTGCTAAGCGATTGCGCGGTGACGTTGCCGGTAACCAACTGTTGGGCAATCGCGGCCAGCTCGTACCTGGTGATCTTTAATCCCTCGGTGGCTTTCCCCGCATCCGAGGCCATTGTGCTGACAAAACTGTTCGTTTTAGGGTCGAACTTGGCGCCAGCAGCCGCCAACTGCTCCGCCACGGTTTTGACCTCAGCCAGTTTGTTATTGGTTTCCTCGAGGGCTGCTAGGTCCGCCTTGGTCCGAACCTGGATATCCACGCCTGTTTCGGCCATTCTACTTCCTTTCTTCCCTGGATTTGGTCATTTCAGTGAGGGCCTTACGGGTATCGTGGTAGGAGTCGTTAGGCCGTTTCGGGTATGAGGCTGGATTCATTTTTCGCAGGGCGTTGATTCCCGCCATCCGCTGCGAGATTTCGCTCCAGAATGCGAGCTGCTTGCAGCACATTTGCTCAAGCGTTGCCGTCTCAGATTCAATCTCCCGCAGAACTGTTTTCAGGATGCGCTCAGGGTCGGTCCCCGAATCAACCGCCGCTTTCAGGAACGCGTCACTGCGTTCTTTGAGCTCTTGCTGAACACGCAATCCCTCCTGGGAAATCTCCAGCATGGTCTGCGAGATAAGACCGCTTACGACAGCTAAGGAAGAAAACGCGGCCGCTTGTGCAATCGCGCGGTCAGAGCTGGCCGCGTCTGCGGTGTTCGCGATTTTCGGCGCGAGTTTTCCGTCGCTTGTCGCGCCATTGCCGTTTGTTCGCGTTTTAATTGGGCGAGTCATCGGGCTTTCCTTTCACTGTGCCATTCGCGCAATATCTGGACTCGGCGTCATCTGCCCGATGTTCTGCGGCCGCTTCAGGGTGAACCGCCGGCCTTCGAATTCGTACTCACCATCCTCGCGCCAGTCGATCACGAGCCGATTCAGTTGATCGTCGCTCGATACGGTTGGGATTTTGCTTGCGGAGTCAGTGGATTCCATTTTAAGCGGCCATCCTTTCTTCTATTTGCCGGGATTCTCGACGGAAGACTGGCCTCGCGCGGGCTCTGGTATCCACAACTCGGGGCTATCAAATGGAGAAAATGGTAAGACGACCTCTTCAACGGTCGTGGCATCAAACACGGCCCCTCTTGGAGTCCTGGCTCCCAGTTGTTTCTGCTGCTGCTGCTGCTGTAGGCGTCTGACTAATTGCAGTAAGGCCGAGGGAGTTTGCTGCGCGTTTGCGTTGTTATCCTGGGCGTTCATTGAGGCTTAAAAGGTGAGGGAAGTTGACCAAAAAAAGCTGGGCAGGCCGGTGAGGGTGCGACCCACACCGAAACACGTGAGCACCCGTGTCTGCTCCAACCTGCCCCAAAATGTTTAGGGTCGTCACCGTACTACGCGCCAGAGCCCCCAGGAGAAACCCGCGCGAATGGGAGCAAATTGATTGAAGGGTTGAGCAAATGAATCCCAGACGACGCACGCGGAGCGGCACTCCACGCGCGCGAAGCAATAAATAGAGAAGCTGCGAGCGCATTGTCAGGTCACCAGTTAGCGAGATTGTCGAAGGCTGGTTTTAGAACGAGTGCCCCCATGTTCGCGTCGGAGTCAGGGTCGCAAACCACGCGCGTAGGAAAAACGCCCTCGCAAGTCATAAACTTGGGCGAGACATATCGGAACCCCCGATCAACCGCCGTTCGGCCTTCATCCGTGAATGTGCCGTTGGCATACACGCCGGGGACTACGCCATCGCTCCGGAAGAAAAATCTTGACGGAAAAAAGGTCACAGCATCATCCAAATGCCCTAGGTCGAAATAGGGCACAGCGCCCTTATCCTCGATCAATCTCCGCTGGCGCTCACAAACACGCGCAGTCTCGCGATCGATCGCGACGAAAACCCACGCCCGCATTCCACCGATGATCGGTTCCACCCATATCCCAGAAGGAGCGGCCGGAAACACCATCAATTCGTTCTCGCGCTCACTGATGAGCTTCCGTGCGGCATGCCATCGGTCCCAATTCCTCGACGCGAAAGCGCGATCAGCCTCCGCCGCGAAAAAACTTCGTGCGCGATCCTCCGCATCTTCGTGCGACGTGAGTAAACCCGATTCGAAAGGCGCGGAAAGGTGGCGGGCTGAGCGGGCGCGCAGAGCGGCGTTGGCGGCGCCCATAGGAATCGCTGAGCTCAGTGTAAAGGTCGTTTCTCGAAGCGGCTCATTCATGGCTACTCGCAGCAAGTTTTCTCTTTCGGGCTGCAGCCCTGCTCGTCGGCGGCTCAACTTCGAACTCCACAGCGATAGGCCTCACAAAACGGATGGTTCGGCCCTGTCTTATAGCGACGCCTGGTTGCAGCCTGTTGAACATGCGTATCCATCCACGTGCTGCGCTCACCGGTGACAGATCGAGATCCGTTCCAGGACTGAACACGAAGACCTTTTTTGTCACATCAACGTCCGGATAGATTTTCGTCCGCAAAATATTTGTCACCTTCTGGCGTAGAACCCGCGACCTGTTATTGCCACATTTAAGATTTCGGATCTGGCGAACATCGCTCCGGCATAGATATGCCAGCTCTTCGTCGGAGACGCCGCGTTCGTCCATTACTTCGCTTAATCGGTTTGCGTTCGCTTTGGTCACAACGTTATGGTTTGATGCTTTAAAATAGAAGCAGCCAGGAGTCAAAAGAAATTTCAATGTTTTTTTGCCCGCCAGTTCGCCGCTATCGTTGACGCATGGGTCGTAAGAGAAGCCCGAAGGAGCAGATCGAATTCGAGGACCTTTTCTTTTGGAATAACGTCCTCGGGGCGTATCTCCGTGACGAACGGCTCGCGCAACAACTTTCACTGCGCGACCTGGAGCGACAAACGGGCGTTTCCGATAGCGAAATTCACAAGGTCGAAACCGGAGATCAAGAGTGCAGACTCAGTAGTTTTGTAAAAATCTGTGCGGCACTGGGAATTCCACCAGGTCTCGTGCTTGACGAAGTGGTGTCGAGCAGCTTCGCGTTCTTCGAAGAGCGCGCGCGCGATGATCCTACCTTCAAAGAGTTCTGCGCAAAAGTCGGCGCTGGTCGAGAGGAAGGACTCGCAGCGCAGATCGGCGCGTTCTGCTCTATCGCGGCGCAGTTGCTTCGGTCCTCAAACGCCACGCGTAAAGCGGAATCTTTGCGGTATCCGACTGACTCCGTTCGCAAAGCCTTCTATGAGTTCGCTGCGTTCGTGGATGGGACAGCCAGTGGCCTGGAGCGATCAAATATATCGAAGATGCTACGGCGAAGTCCTGTCGCAGAACTCAGGAAACGCGGATTATTGGACCGACCATTTTTCGAAGATTTCGCGCGGCGAGTGAACGCGTTGCGAGCGGAGCGGGATGACCGTGGCATTTTTCGGGGGGAGGGCGTCGAGATTTGGTGGCCTTTAGCTCCTCGGCAAACGCCGTTCTATTCCAGTCAGGAAGCATCACGGCATGGCGTGCGCGAAGCCGCAGCCAAGCCTGACCTGGTAGCCGAGCTTCAAAAAAGAATTGACGAGGAAAGTATCAAGCGCTACTGGATGAAAATGCCAAAGCGACAGTCGACCTGGAAAGATTTGCGGCGCCGCCTTCGTGCGGTCACTCGCAGGTACCGGGCCCAGGCCGAACTCGCGAGGGAACTTGAGGTGACACCCCAAGCAGTCGCCGAATGGCTTGCCGGAGCGAGTGCGCCGACAGCTGACAAGACGCTCCGTATTCTTAGCTGGGTCGGAGACGAGGAGCGAAAACAAACCAAAAAAAACGCCGGCGTGTCGGAAGCGCCGGCGCAAAAGACCCGAAGGAAGTCAAACTATGAAAAAGACAAACCAACAGATCGAAAGAGAAGATAACGCAAAACGACGCGACACGCAACGCACCTTGGGCCTTCCAAAGAGTGCCAAAAAGCGCAGGCGTGAAACACTGGCATTTGTAGAGCAACACGCAGCCCCCGAGCAGCTCGAATGGCTCGATGAGAAGCTGTCTCAGCTGGTATCGATGGCGCAAACGGTCCGCATTCGGCTCTGGGCCGACAAGGAGCTCGTGACTCTAATTGATCGCGGCGCCAAACTGTGTGGCACAAGCCGGGCCGGTTTTATTCGTCAACCAATCGAAGACGCGCTGCCAAAAATCGAGGCGGCTGGCAGATGAAAGCCGCTGGATTTTACAGAGAAATTAAGATTGTAACGGTCCGCGAGGACCCGTTGCCAGCCCATAAATCGGGCCGCTTCGACTCACCGCGAAGCATCGTTGATTTTTGGAGGACCGTAGTCACTCGATCGGCGTGGTTTCACGACTCGAAAGAGCACCTTGTCTGCATTTGCCTCGACACGCGCTTCAGGCTGAAAAGTTTCTCACTCGTCAGCATGGGCTCGTTGAGCGAAACTCTAGCTCATCCACGCGAGATTTTTCGGCCGGCAATAGCAGATTCAGCGCACAGTGTAATAGTTGTGCATAATCACCCAAGCGGCGATCCAAACCCGAGCCGGTTGGACCTCTGCCTAACCAGGCGACTTTATTTGGCTGCGCGCCTCCTACAAATTCCGCTCGAAGATCACATCATCGTCGGTGATGAAAAGTATTTCAGCTTTCGAGAGGTTCGTCGGCTCTGGCCAGAAATAGAGCGCGACGCGACGAAGCTGGAAAAAACAATCGGTAGACAGTTCACGCGGCCGACGCGGCGACGGCCGACAAGGAAATCGCTCGGAAAAATGGGGGGCATCATTTTGAAAAGCACAGGCGGCAAGCCATTACGAAAGCGATGAGAGTCAAATGACGACTGAAGAGAAGCAAACACTTCTTCTTCAACAGTTGGACGACTATTTGACAGAGCAGGGCGACTACCTGGATCAGTGCATCGTCAAGCTTACGGGGCGCCCGCACGTTCCTGACGAGCAAAACGTCGCATTTCTTGAAGTCGACGACAGGCTGGCAAGACCTATGATAGAAGACGCTGTGTCCGCTTTTACTCGGGACCGCTCATGGCCCACTCTAGATTATCGAGAATGCCTGCATTTGATCTATCGCGCTCATATTGCGCGCAAGGTCATCCAGGCGGTCCTGCGCGGCGATCCCCAGGCGACGGCTATGAAGGCGGCTTTGCCCGATCTTCAAAACCGTGAGGATACTCTTCGGTGGTTTCTCGTGGACCTTTGGAATTTGGGAGGCAAAGCATTCCTTCGTGCAATGGGTGACGATTGGTTAAAGACACGAGGCCAAGTCGTTGACAAACCGCCGGACGATTCGGGCCAAGCAGAATCGACAGAGTAACGCACTGGCCGACGGTGTTTTTGGATTTGCCGATGGCATAGCCGACGACTGCATTGATTCCGATCCAGAGAATGACGGGACCAATCAATTCCATTTGTGCGTCAGCGCCGTTTATCGCCGATTCGGATGGCTGATCGCGGTGATAGACAAAGGGAACCTCCGCAAGTGCCCATTCTGTGCCGAGCTCGTCAAACCCGAGGCAGTCGTCTGCCGATATTGCGGCAAAGACCTGCCCGAGGTCAAGGCTGAGCCCGTTCGGCCTGAGCCATTGCCCAAATCCACTACGGGCGAGTGGATCGCGCTCGCAGCATTTGTTGCCGCGTTAGTGCTCGCCGGAGTCATCGCAACTGTGTACTTCAAACACGAAGACGCGGTCAACCGCGATAAGCAGGCGGCCGCAGCATCGCAAGGTTCAACTTCAACGCCGTCGGAGAGAAGGCCGCCACCTCAAATCCATCAAATCGTGACCCTGACCAGAGAAGTGACGGTCGGCAACGTCGTTCTTCCTCCTGGCACGCAGGCGAGCCTCATCGGCCTGAGCGGGGACAAAGCCACCATCAGCTATGAGGGCTCGGATTACGAAATCCCGGCGTCCTGGACGGATCTCAAATGAAGGGTGCTACGCGAGTTGCCAGACCTTGCGTTCTGCAGGCGTTCCGATTGGCGCTGGGAATTCACCACAAAGGTAGATACCATCAAAAGGGTTGGTTGCGGGAACGCTCACGCCTTCGAGTAGGGATTCCAGTTCATCCGCGAAGGTGAGTGAAGGGAAAACACAAACTGCGAGCACACAGTTAGGACCGTAGGATTTTTGGCATTTCGTATCGATCGCTGAGTTAATATTCTCCACAAGGCTCTTCTCAAAATTAACACCTGACCATTTTTGTGGAGCATCGGGTCGTTCCCTTGCATTGAGCCAGTGGAACTTCGCGTCGTCAGCCTCGTCGTAATAGGCTGTCACGACCTCGATCCGAAGCACTTGAGATCCATCGCGGTATTCAAGGTCAGGCGCAGTACCGCATCGTCCCTTAAACCCAAAACTTGTGCCGTGCCGCGCGTTGTACCACTCGGTCACCAGGTCGCCAACCCAACATTCGTGTTGTTCCTGTAATGGATCCACAATGCTTCCTGGGGGGGGATTCGCTTTCTTACAGAATCTTCCCTGTGCCGTCGAACTGAATCTGGCGCGAACACGTCATCAGTGTATCTGTGCCGCAAGAAGGCTTTCTCTGAGCAGATCCATTTGCTCATCCGTTTCTTTGATGTCGCGTGCCTGCCGTCGACTATCGGGGTCCGATGAACACCGGCTCGACGCCCGACGTCTCAAACACTTTCCAGCCTCCGCGAACAGGCTTCACTTCGATGACTGTTCATACGCCGCCCAGATGCACCCGTCTCCACTTATTCTAGCTTAAATTTTGCGGCTTCGCCGGGCTCTTCGCGCGGCTCTCCAAGAAAATCTCGAATGCCACATCCTCCGATTTGCAGCGCATATCCGGTTCCGCTCTTGAAGACGATTTGATTCAGTTTCACGTGCGGCTTGGTCCGATTCCTTAATTTTTCGCATGCACGTATTACCAACTCAAATTCCGGCCAGACAGAAGAGATGGCTGCTTTCATTTGATCGGCCTTTCGCAAGGTATGCGACATGATCAGATAAGCATGCTTGTTGCGCTTGCAGAGGCGAGGGAGCTTTTCGCTGTCTCTTCTGTCGTTCGCGCCTTTATCTTTGGTGATTACGAGCCAATCGCGGTGGCGATCAATATGACAAAGCTTAAGAATCCAATGTTTATCGACAGTGCTAGCTTTCGCCACGCCCGTCTCATGACTCACTTTCCAGTCTGGGAAACTAGAACGCCAAAGTTTCCATAGGTCCCCAACCAGCGGTTCTGGAAGGTTGTTATCTAGGAGGATATGAAGCGCCCGCTTCAAGCAGCAAGCCGTAGGCCTAAATGATTATCGAAGGCTGCTGTGGCTATTATGATGTCGCTCTTGCCCACTCCGTAGATTTTGGCAGTTTTCTTCGGGTCTCCCTCAGCCATCAGGGCTTCTCTCAACGTCGAAGCGCGGTATGGCGTGCCTTCGACAGTCGGCTCGCCAAAGTTCAAGCCTGGCTCCATGACGATTCGTCGGATTCGTCCGCCGGGGAATTTGCGCTCCATGACAATAAAACGATTCACCAGCGCAGTGTGTTCATCGAACTCCAGTTTGCGCAGATAGTCCCGAACAATCTGCATCGCCATTTTTTGACCTTTGTGGGGACCAGTGACCTCTACGGGGTGATGTTCGTTAGGTGGTAACACTAACACTCTACCCGTCGCCCGGTCCACCATGACAACGTGGCCTTTGTGAGACAGCGGGTAAGACAAGTTATACTTTTTTTTGCACTCCTCGATCGCCTCGCGCAAATCGGGGGGCTTAACGCCCTCGCCCTTTAGGTAATGAATGATATAGGCCTCAATGAAATCATGAAAGCTTAGCCAGAGCCTCTTATCTTGAGATTGGGAGATTGAGCCAGTTATGATTGGGTGGCGCCCGCCATACGATCGAAACCAAGAGCGCAGGGTGTTAACGTTCACACGCAAATATTGGGCGACTTCTCCGAATGAATACAGGCCCTGGCCGAGTTCCGCGCTCTCAGTTTCGCTAATCATTTCGAGTATGTGTACTGGGCTTTAGACCACTTTTGGCGACGCGCAACAAGACTTTTCTCGCCCCAAAACCGAAGCCTTAAAATTGGACATCCGTACGCGTTCGCCTTCGCACTTCGCACCTTTTCCCGTTGCTGATAAGTTTTCCGTTTTCGCGGCTGTCAAATGTCCGCCAGATCATGCTTTTTCCTCGTGAGCCGGGTCAAAACATTTCACACCTTTGGGGTCGGACGTTTCGGACATTTCAAAGCGGTGAACTTGTGCCGACCGGAAAAGTTATCGACAAACCGGCGATTCGCATTTGCTCTGTAAGTTACGCCGATTCAGCCTCTTTCGAGCTTATTCGGCCTGATTCGCCCTCTGCGCGAAAACGGAGAATTTATCGGCCAACTGACACTGGGGACGCCCAGACACTGCTCGCGAGAGGACTCGAACCTCCACGGGTTTCCCCATACGGTCCTGAGCCGTACGCGTCTGCCAATTCCGCCACGCGAGCAAAACCAGTGGTCCTTACAATGCGCGCGCGCCAGC
>WNGF01005743.1_pt1 | contig 15639 bp, 12 predicted proteins | sample 5400641 | NCBI WGS metagenome assembly WNGF01 (sample SAMN13153371, study PRJNA577476) | soil metagenome | isolation source: 80 cm soil or saprolite under grassland replicate 2 | place: USA:California | collected 2016-06-15
TGGGACGCGATCAGGGATGCACTGGAGCCGACGCGATCGTCGTCAGCACCGCATCGTTGAGCTCGTGCCCGCCGTCGAACGCCACCAGCTGATAGGGAATCGCGTGCTCGCGCAGCCGCGCCTCGGTCGCGGCGATCACCTTGAGCGTGAGGTACTTGTCCTGGCGCCCGTACACGAGCGTCAACTGGACCGCGCGCAGCCGATCCGCTACCGCGGCGAGATCGGGATCGGGCGGGAGCTCCCCGCCCCAGAGCACCACGCGGTCGACCCGTGACCTGCCCAAGCTCGCCCACCGGCTGACCGTGGCCGTTCCCTGCGAGAACCCGAGCGCGGTCACCCGCACCGTCCGCCGCTCGAGCCCTTGGAGCACCTCGTCGCACAGCGCGTCCAGATAGCGCACGTAATCGTCGATCTCGGTGAGCCGGTCCTCCCGGGTCATCCAGCTCGCCCCGACCCGGCGCTCGGCGGGGCTTTCGCTGAGGTAGAAGCGCGATTGCCCCTCCGGTGCGACGAGGTAGCGCCGCCCATCGTCGAGCGCGCGGAACTTCTCCAGAAACCGCGCCGCGAGCTGCCCGTATCCGTGGCACACGAACCACACCTCCCCCACCCCGCGCGAGATCTCGCCCATGGTGTAGTAGCGCGCCGTGCGCGTCACGCCGATATGGTGCTCCTGCATGCAAAGCCTCCCAATTGCGGATTGTGGATTGCGAATTGCGGAATGTAAGGGCAGGTGTCTTGACGCGAACGACCTCTCCTTGCAATTCCGCAATCCGAAATCCGCAATCCGCAATCAAGTGGTTCCGCGTTTTCAACTCACCAAAATGGTGACGATCTCGTGCGGCTCCGCCACGAACCGCACGGTCTTCCCTCGCCCCTCGAGCACCAGCGCCCGCGATTCCCGCTCATCCGCCCGCACCCGGTGAGCGCTCTTCACGCCGTCGCCGAATCGCCAGGCGCCCGCCGCCTTGCGGCCGGCCGCATTGAAGCAGCGCAGCAACATCGGTGAGCCCTGCTGCGCGGGCTTCACTGCCGAGAGGACGAGCCCCGTTCCCTCGAGGGTGATGTCCACGGGCTCGGGCGCGAGCCGCACCGCGTCGCGCAGCCAGAACCCGCGGACCGGCACGAACACGTCTTCCCACAGCTGCGGGATGATCTCTCCGCGCTCGACCTCCGCCTGCGACACCGGACCGATCGCGACCTCGATGCGGCTGGTCCCGAGGCACTGCGCCAGGGGCGTCGGAGTGGGCCAGCCCGCATGGCCGGGTCGGGTCGGCAGATCGCCGCGGGACAGCTCGCCGACCGAGCGCAGCAGGGTCAGCACGAGATCGCCGCGGGCGGTCCACTCGTATTCGAAGAACCCCGGGGCGAGGAGCACGAGCCCGCGTCGCCCGTCGGCCGCGGCGACGAAGCGGTGCGCCGGCGCGGTCGCGACGGGGGTTTCGAGCGGGTAGTCGGCCGCGCTCGCGCCGGCGGGCGGTCGCGCGACGGAGCCAAACGCCGTTCCCGCGACCGCGGCCACTCCCGAGAGGCTCGTGGGCAGGCGCGCGCGCAGCCGGTGCCAGACGGCCTGGTTGTCGACGTCGAGGATGCAGCGGACGATCGGGCTGTCGGCGTGGAGCATCACGACGAGCCGCACGTCTACGTGTCCGGGACCGTTTCGCGCGACGCCGTTCGCGCGACGCCCGTGCGTGACGCCGTTGCCCGCACGCATCCCGAAGACGGCTTCGAGCCCGGCGACGAGCGGTCCCGCCGCGAGCCGGCGCACCTTGATGGGCCCCGCCGCTCGGACGACGCGGTCGTGGGCCGGGGGGCAATACGTGTAGGTGTCGCCCGCGTCGCCTCCGTCCTCCAGCCGCAGCACGTCGAAAAACCGCTCGCCGCTGCGCCGGTCGTGCAGCGCGAGCGCCCCGGACGGCTCGAGCGCGACCTCCATCCAATGATTCATGAGTGAATGGCCTTTGACGCTCGCGCCCTCTCCCCCGGGCCGGCGTCCGGGGCTGCCCGGCTCGAGGCCACGCTCTTCGCTCAGCTTGAGGACGTCGAACCCGAGGCCGGGAACGCTGCGCGCGCGGAATGCGACGCGCACCCGGTCGACCTCGTCCTGATCGGGATAGTGTCGCGCCGCGTCGAGCCGCTCGGTGTCGTGAAGCCGGTCGAGCAGCTGGAACGGCAGGGCGCGGCCATCCGCGCCGACGAGCCCGAACGGCCGGTATCCCTCCCCTTCCCGCGGGACGCGTCCTGCCGGCGGGCCCACCAGCACGTCGCGCCGGAACAGCGTCACGTCCGCCACGACGACGCCGCCGCGCGGCCGGGCTGCCGGATTCCACAGCACCAGCGCGGGCTGGGCGTGCCCGGCGCTCTCGCGCGCGGCGTCGGGATCGTGGCGCACGGCGTCGCACGCGCTGCCGCGCACGATCTCCTGCGCAGCCGCCTCCACGCTCGCCAGACGCGCCTCGACCGCGACCGCGACGGCGTCGCTCGCGCAGCCGGCGATCGCGTCGTGAAACTGGCACTCGACGAGCGTGCGCCACGCGACCTCGAGCAGCGGCCGCCGGTCGCGGCCGCCGGCGCGCCGCGCCAGCGCCGCCAGCGGCTCGGCCAGCCGCTCGAGGAACAGCTCGGCCGCGGAGTAGCGCCGCTTGAGCGGCGCCCGGGTCGCATGCACGCCCTGGAGCGTCCACGCATAGCGGTACGACCAGCGGAGCTCCCCCGCGAGCGGCGCCGGCTTCGCCGCCTCCCCTACGGCCTGGAAGAACTCGTCGAGGCGCGACACCCGGAAGGCGCTCTGGAGATCGAGCTCGGCGAGGAGGTCGCGCAGCCGCGACACGTCGGGATGGGCGGCATGATGATCCGCGCCGACGAACACGGGGATGTGCTTCGATCCCGCACGCTCGATCAGCGCCGAGCGCACGGGAGCCCACGCGCCGAGCAGCCGCGCGGGATCCGCGGGCAGCGCGGCGCCGATCCCGTAGCCCGCGGGGGGCAGATGCCAGAGCAGCACGTCGCTCCCGTCCGGGCCGCGCCAGCGGTACAGGTCGCGCTCCTGCCCCGCCTCGCCGCCGAGGCCGCGCCACAGCACGCCGTAGCGGATGCCGAACTCGCGCGCCAGCGTCGGCCAGGCGGCGGGGTGCCCGAACGCGTCCGGCGAATAGAGCACGTCGAGCCGCCCGCCGAGCCGGTCGGCATCGGCCGCTCCGCACAGCAGGTTCCGGACGAGCGACTCACCCGACAGGATGAGCTCGTCCGCCAGCACGTACCAGGGGCCCACCTGCAGCCGCCCCGTCTTCACCAGCGCCTTCACCTCCGCTTCCCGCTCCGGGCGGGCGCGCAGGTAGTCGGCGACCAGCACCGTCTGGCCGTCGAGCAGGAAGCTGCGGTAGCCGGCATCCGCCTGCAGCCGCTCGATCAGGTCGTCCAGAACGGGCACGAGCCGCGCCTGGAACGCGGCGCGCGGCAGGTACCACTCGCGGTCCCAGTGCGTGTGCGGAATGAGGTGGAAGATGAGTCCGGGCATGCGCGGCTAAGCCTAAGGGGCTGACGAGTGACGCGCGAGCGCCCATATTGCGCCATGCTCAAGCGCTCCCTGCTCGCCTGGCCCGCGCTCGCGGGCCTCACGCTCCTCGCCACACGGCTCACGCCGGGCCGAGAGCGGAACGGCACCACGCTGCTGCCGTCCGGGTGGCGCATCCGCCCCGCGGGCCGCCAGGTCACGGTCGGCACGCTGCCGCTCAACCTGGTGACGTTGTCCGACGGCTCGCTGCTGGTGACCAACAACGGCTACGGCGAGAACGGCCTGATGCGGGTCGACCCGGTCACCGGCAGCGTGCCGTGGCGGCTGCCGCTCCGGGCGGCGTGGCTCGGGCTCGCGCGCTCGGGGCGCGACCGGCGCGACACCGTGTGGGCCTCGGGCGGTGGCACGAACCGTGTGTACCGGCTGGCGTGGCTCGGCGGGGAGAAGTGGACGACCGACACCGTCACGCTCGCCGATTCGAGCGCGAAGCTGTTCGCGGCCGGGATCGCGGTCGTCCCGGCGCGCGGCCTTGCGGCGGTGGTCGGGAACCTGAGCGACTCGGTCTATCTCGTGGACGCGGCGACGCTCGCGCGGCGCGGCGCCGTCGCCGTGGGCCACCGGCCCTACACCGTCGTCGCGGACTCGACCCATCTCTACGTCAGCGACTGGGGCGACTCGACCGTCTCCGTCATCGATCTCACCGCCATCGATCTGACCGCCCGACCGCCTGACCGCCCGACCGCCTTGTTCGTCGGCCCCCACCCCTCCGCGCTCGCGCTGCGCGGCTCCGAGCTGTTCGTCGCCCTCGCGGGGACGAACGGGGTGGCGCGCGTCGATGTCGCGCGCGGCGTCGTCGTCGAGCAGCTCACCGTCGCCCTCGACCCCCGCGCCCCGACCGGCAGTGACCCGAACGCTCTCGCGCTGGCGCCCGATGGCCGGACGCTGTACGTCGCGATGGCGGGGAACAACGCCGTCGCCGTCGTGCGCGTGAGCCCGACGCGCATGCAGGTCGCGGGACTCATCCCCGTGGGTTGGTACCCGACCGCGGTCGCCGTATCGGCCGACGGCCGCAGGCTGTACGTCGCGAACGGTAAGGGCGGCGGCTCGGGAGCCAATCCGGACCGGAAGTACATCGGCAACGTGATCACCGGCTCGGTGTCGATCATCCCGGTGCCCGACAGCGCCGCGCTCGCGCGCCACACGCGCCAGGTGTACACTCTCAGTCCCTATTCGAACGCGCGCGCCCTGCCCTCCGTCCGCCCGTCCGGCCGTCCGCCCGTCCGTCACATCGTCTACATCATTCGCGAGAACCGCACGTACGATCAGGTCTTCGGAGACATGCCGGAAGGGAACAGCGACCGGAGCCTCGCGATCTTCAACGATTCCGTGACGCCCAACGCCCATGCGATCGCCCGTCGCTGGGTGCTGTTCGACAACTTCTACGTGGACGGCGAAGTGTCGGCCGACGGGCACGAGTGGAGCGACCGCGCGTTCGCGGGCGACTACAACGAAAAGACGTGGCCCCAGATCTACTCCAAACGGCGTGACTGGGACCTGACCGACGGCAACGACCTGACGAACCCGCGGGGCGCCTACCTGTGGGACGCCGCGCGGAAGCGGGGGCTCCGGGTGGTGAATTTCGGCGAGATGACCGAGTCGGACGACGGCGACTCCCCCGCCGCGCGCCGGACGCGGACCAACCTCCCGGGACTGAAAGACATCACCGTCCCGGAGTATCCCGGCTTCGTCATGGAGATCCCCGACTCGGTCCGGGCCGGCATCTTCGTCGACTCGGTCGCGAGCTGGGACCGCCAGGGCAGCTTCCCCGATCTCGTCATCCTCTGGCTCCCCCGGGACCACACGGTCGGCCGCCGCGCCAACCAGCCCACCCCGCGCGCCATGGTGGCCGAGAACGATCTCGCGCTCGGCCGGATCGTGGAGCGGCTCTCCCAGTCCGTAGCCTGGCCGTCGCTGGCCGTGTTCGCGCTCGAAGACGACGCGCAGGACGGCCCCGACCACGTGGACGCGCATCGCTCGGTCCTGCTCGTCGCGTCTCCGTTCGCCCGCCGCGGCGCCGTGGACAGCACCTTCTACACGACGAGCTCGGTGCTGCGATCGATCGAGCTGATCCTCGGCCTGGGGCCGCTCAGCCAGTACGACGCGGCCGCGACGCCGCTCTGGACCGCCTTTTCGCGACATCCTGACGTGACGCCGTTCACGCATGTGCGAAACACGTGGCCCCTCGATCAGCTCAACCCGCGCGCCTTCCGCTCGCGCATCCCGGACCGCGATCTCACCGGCGCGGACCAGGCGGACGAAGCCCAGCTGAACCGGGAGATCTGGGAGAGCGTGCGACCCGGCGAGCGGATGCCCCCGCCGCGGCGCGCGTGGGTCCTGGGCGAGCCTTCGGCCCAGAAGTGACGTAGCTCGCACGGGCGGCGCGCGGCCGTCGCTCGCACGGCATGTGTCTTGCCCACGGGCCGCGAGTCGCCTGTTCAGTGCAGCAGGGGGCAGAAGGGGTCGTTCCTTCAGGGCGTCCAATCAATTCACGTCGGGAGTCCTCAGGGGTTTTTAGCACCCCGCTAACGAAATCACGCACACGCGCACCCGCGGGGAGCGGGCACGGCGGATTGCACCGAGCCCCGAGAGAGAGAGAGGATGGGCCCCCTCTGCCCCGTTGTGCGCCGCTAAAGCCGCGGCTCGGCCCCTCCCCGCTGAAGCGGGGGGTGAAGAACGCCGGCCGGTTTACCGGCGAGAGGCCCGCCAGTGTAGGGGCGCAGCATGCTGCGCCCCTACTCGCGCAGCTGCCCGACATCCTCCGGGCGGGATAAATGGACGTGTGCCACCCGCCGCCCGCGCGCGAGCAGGGCCCGGATATCGCCGCGCGCCTGGGCCCGCTTCAGCCCCCCGAACGTGACGCCCAGCTCGGGAACGGCGACGTCCTCGGCGTCGTCGCACGTGATCACCAGAAACAGCCCTGTATTTGGGCCGCCCTTGTGGAGCTGGCCCGTGGAGTGGAGGTAGCGCGGGCCGAAGCCGAGCGTGGTCGCGCAGCCCAGCACCTGCGCCCATGTCGCGCGCACGTCCTGGAGCCGCCCGGCGATGTCCGGGCGCGGCGGCAGATAGGCGAGGATCGCGCAGTAGTCTCGCGGGCGCGCCGCGCGCCGCAGCTGTTCCGGGGTGAAGGTCGGTAGGGGCGCAACATGCTGCGCCCCTACGGGCCCCGCGCCCCCCTGCACGAGCTCCTCGCGCGCCAGGCGCTTCGCCTCTTCGACGTCCGGCTGGTCGAACGCGTTCACGCCCAGCCGATTGCAGAGCTCCCAAGTGGCGTACTCCCATCGCAGGAACTCGACCCCCAGGTCGAGCGGATCGCTCGAGAAGTCGCTCACCAGCTCGGAGTCGGTCCGGGTGACCGCGGCCGGGTCCTGGACGACCGGCACTACCCCGCGCCCGTCCTTCCCCGTGCTCTCCGCCACCAGCTGCTCGATCCAGTCGGCGACCCGCTCAATCGGGGCTGGCGGCCGCAGCACGAGCTTGTCGCGTCCAGCCTGCGCGGCGTCCGCGAGCCGCGCGCCGAGCGCTTTCGCCGGTTCCGGGTCCGCGCCGCGCGCCCGCTCGAGCAGCGCGCGGCCGTCCGCGCCGATCAGTGCGGCGGGGACCATGCCCACGACGGTCAGCGCCGCGTAGCGCCCGCCAACGTCTTTGGGATGGGCGAACACGGCGCGGAAGCCGCGCTCGCGCGCCAGCCCCTCGAGCGGGGTCCCCCGCTCGGTGATCGCGACGAACTGGCGCGGCTCGGCGCGCGCGGCAAAGTGGTGGTAGAAGGCCAGCGTCTCGACCGTCGTCCCGGACTTGCTGCTGATGACGAACAGCCTGTCCTCGAGCCCGGTCCGCCCGATCGCCAGCACGGCGGCCGGGTCGGTGCTGTCGAGCACCGTCACGGAAGGATTGCCGAAGCTCGCCGCGAGCACCTGCGGCGCGAGACTCGAGCCTCCCATGCCGCACACCACGGTACGGGTGAGCCCCTCCCGACCCGCCTGCTCCGCGAAGCGGCAGAGCTCTTCCCATTGCGCGAGCGAAGCGCGCGGGGCTTCGATCCAGCCCGGCCGGTCCATGCGGCGGCGACTAAGGCTTCGGCCTGAAGTAGCTCTTGGCCTTGGCAAGGGCGTCGCCGATCAGGGCCCGGAGCGGCTTCGCGCCGGCCGGCGCCGGCCGCGGCGCCACCGGCAGCTGCGGCGCGGTCCCCATCCCGTCCACGACGAGGACCGGCCCGCCCTGCCCCAGCATGATCCGGTCGCCCAGGCGGATGGGGATCGGCGCCACGACTCGCTCGCCGTTCAGGAACGTGCCGTTCGCGCTCCCCACGTCCCGGATCACGAGCGCGCCGCTGGGCCCCACCGACAGCTCGGCGTGGACGCGGGAGACGATGGTGTCGGAGGATGGGACGGCGTGGACCTCGCACTCCCGCCCCCGGCCGAGCCGGATGCGGACGCCGCGCGCCTCGTGCCGCCGCCCCGTGGCGGCGTCGAGGAGGGTCACGCCGTAAGCGCGGGCCTCGCGAGGCGTGTGGCGCTCCGGCAGCCGCTCAGGCAGCGTGTCGGTTCCCCGATGCTCCGGAATCGTCGCGGTTGGGCGCTCCGCCAACGCGGCGACGGCGATCCGCGGCCCGGTCTCGCTGAGTCCGATGACGTCCCCCGCTTTGAGCAGGGCTGCGCCCGTGACGCGCCGGCCGTTCAGGAACGTCCCATTCAGGCTCCCGAGGTCCGTGAGCAACCATCCGGCTGCGCCGTAGCGGATCTCGACGTGAAGGCTCGACACGACGCCGGCATCCTCCCCGGAGAACACGATGGCGCACTCGGGGCTGCGGCCGAGGCGCGCGCGGTCGCCGCGCACTTCGGTCGCACGCTGGGTGGCTAGATCGATCAACTTGAGGTAGGGCATGCGACGCCGTCGGGCAACGGTGCGGCTCAGAGCTCGGGCGACAACTCGCTCCGGCGGCGATCGGCAAAGAGGCGACGCAGCATCCCGGAGCGGCGCACCGCGTAGCGACGCTCGCGCTGCGCGCGCCGGTCGCGACTCGAGCGGCGCTCCGGGTCGGCGGGCAGGCTGGCGCGGCGGCGGTTCGAGCCGAAGCGGCGGTCCACGCCCGCGCGACGGTCGTCGAGTTGGCGCCGCTCGAGCCTGGTGCGGCGGTCAGGAAGCGGTTCGTAGGGCACGGGGCTGTCTCCGGATGGGCGGAGTGGGCACCAAAGCTACCCGCCCTCCGGGGACCCGGCTAGTGCTTCGCCGCAGGCGCCCCGCCAGGTTTTTCCGCCGGCACTAGCTTACGGCCGCATGGACAACCTCGCGCACACGCTCGTGGGCGCGGCGCTGGGCCGCGCGGTCGCCGACCGGAGGGTCCCGGGGGCCGCGCTGCTCGGCGCGGTCGCGGGCAACGCCCCCGACTGGATCGAGCTCCTGGTCACGCCGCGCGCCTGGGCGCCGCGATCCGGCGCCGACTATCTCGTCTACCACCGCGGCGTGACGCACTCGTTGCTCGGGGCGGGCATCGAGATCGGCGCGCTGTCGGCTCTGGTCGGACTCGCCCTGCGCTGGTGGGCGCGGCGGCGGGGCGGGAGCCCGCCTCCGTGGCGGTGGATCGGAGCTTGTGTCGCCACGACGGTCGCGAGTCATCTGTACCTCGATTGGCAGGGATCGTACGGCCTGCGCCCGTACCTGCCGTGGAGCGGGCGGTGGTACTACGCCGACTGGGTCGCGATCGTCGATCCGTTCTTCTGGATGGTCCCCCTCGTCGCCCTCGCCTGGGGCGCGCGGCGGCACTGGGCGCCCGCGCTGGCCGGCGGTGCGGCGCTGCTCGGCGTGACGGCGTTGGTCGTCTGGACGGGACGGAACGTGGTCGTCTGGTGGGTGAAACTCGCGGTCGTGAGCCTGGTCCTGGCGTGCGTGATCGGGTGGGTGCGGCACTGGTTCGGGGTCGCGGGACGGCGGCGGGCGGCGACGTACGCGATGGCGGCGCTCGCCGCGTACGCCGGCGCCAACGCGCTCGCCAGCCTGCCGGCGCGGCTCTCCGCACGGGAGAGCGCCGTGCGGCGGTTCGGCCGGCGGGCCGAGTGGGCCGTCCTCACCGAAATCGGCCACCCGTTCCGGTGGGAGCCGATCGGCGCGAGCGCGGACACCGTCGCCGGCCCCGACTGGGCGGCCCCGCGCCATCTCACTCATCCCGCCGTGGCACAGGCACTCGCCACGCCGGACGGCCACGCCATGGCTCGGTTCGCCCGCTTCCTCGCGGCGGACGTGGACTCGAGCGGCGCCGGCCTGTGGGTGTACCTGCGGGACGCGCGCTACGTGCGTGAGGCTCGGCTCGGATGGGCGGCAGTGGCAGTCAGGCTGCGGTGAGATCGGAGAAGGCTCCCCGCGCCCGCCGGCGGGTTAGACTTGTCCCCATGCCCCAGGCCACTCCACCCACCGAGCTCATGGACGGCCTGGCCCGCGCGCTTGCGCCGGCGTTCCGGCTGGACCAGCTCGTGGCGCAGTCGCCCGAGCGCGCGATGTACCGCGCATGGGACCGGCTCCTCAAGCGGTACGTCGCGCTCCGGGTGCACTTCGCACCGCAGTCGCCGGGCCGGGCGTGGTTCCTCCGCGAGACGGAGACGCTCGCGGCGCTCGACCACCCGGCGATCCGCCACGTGTACGCCGCGGGCATCGTGGGCAGCTTCGCCTATCGCACGGCGAACTGGATCGAAGGGGAGAGCCTCGCCGAGGCGCTGCGCCGGGGCCCGCGGCCGATTCCCACGGCGCACACGCTGGTGCGCGACCTGCTCGGCGCGCTCGAGCACGCGCACGCCCGCGGCGTGATCATGCGCCGCATCGTGCCGATCTCGCTGACGCTCGAGATCTCGGGGCGCGCGGTGATCACCGACTTGCTGTACGCGAGCTGGTGCCTCGCCGAAGTGCCGCCGGAGGACCGGGGGTCGGGCGGGGCGTTCGTCGCGCCGGAGGTGCGCGCGGGCGGCGTCGGGGAGCCGGCGAGCGACGTGTACGCAGTGGCGGCCATCGTCTACTACGCGCTCACCGGCCAGGAGCCGAATCCCGACCCCACGAAGATCGAGCCCCCGCGCCGCCTGCGGCCGGCAGTCCCCGCGGCGCTGGAGCGGGTGCTGTTGCGCGCGCTCCAGGTCGGGCCCGGCGACCGCTATTTCACGGCCACCGAGATGCTGGAAGACTTCGTGAGCGACGCCGGCGTGTTCCAGGGACCGGCGGCGGCGCCGCAGGTCGTCGAGGCGGGGTTTGAGAGACGCCTGCGCCGCGCGCTGGGCGACGACTACGAGCTGCTCGACGAGATCGGGTCGGGCGGCTTCGGGCGGGTGTACCGCGTGCGTGACCTCGGGCTCGAGCGCGAGGTCGCGATCAAGGTGCTGCACCCCTCGCTCACCGCGGACGCCGGCGTGACCGAGCGGTTCCGCCGCGAGGCGCAGCTCGCGGCCAAGCTCCGGCACCCCTACATCGTGAGCATTTACGACATCCGGGAGCGCGCCGGACTGCAGTGGTACACGATGGAGCTCGTGCCGGGCACGAACCTCGCGCAGCTCGTCCAGCGACAAGGGCCGCTCACCATCGAGCAGACCACCCGCCTGCTCGACCAGGCGCTCTCGGCGCTCGAGCTGGCGCACGCGCACGGTCTGGTGCACCGGGACCTGAAGCCCGAGAACATGCTGATCGAGCCCGACGGCCGGCTGCGCATCACCGACTTCGGGCTCGCGCTCGCGCTGCGCGGCGACGGGCGGTTCGGCGGCGCCACGTCGCGCAGCGGCACGCCCCAGTTCGCGGCCCCCGAGCAGCTGCTCGGCGAGAAGGTGGACCAGCGGGCGGACCTGTACTCGCTGGGCGCCGTGGCCTACTTCGCGCTGCTCGGCCGACCCCCCTTCGCGGGCGTCACGCCGGAGGCGATCCTCGCGCTCCAGACCACCGACCGGCTCCCGCCGCTGCGCGCGTCCCGGGCCGACGTGCCACGGGAGCTCGAAGAGGTCCTCCGCAAGGCCGTGACGGGCGACCCCACCGGCCGATATCCGAGCGCGCAGGCGTTCCGCGATGCGGTGCGGCGCTCGCGCGGCTTCGTGCGGAGGCTGGCCGCGTTCCTCAGCGGCTACTAGGAGGGCTGCCCGCCCCCGTGGGTGTACGAGACCGAGCTGACGCCGAACAGCATCTGATCAATGTGCGGGAAGGAGCTGCGCACGAACACGGCGTCGAGCGTGAAGGCCATGGCCAATCCGGGCAGATTCGTCAGGCTGATCGTGAAGTAACCGTAACCGGAGTTGGCCGGATCGCCGCTGTCCTGTGTCACGGTGACGGAGGTCGTGGCGAGGAGCTCACCGGACCCCGAGAAGACGCTCAGCACGTACGTGGCGGTGCCCTGCACTGCGGGCGCGACGCGAAGCGAAAGATCCGAGATCGGCCTCGTGAAGGTCGCCTGCACCGGACCGAGCCGAGAGTCGGCCGTGAGCGCGGCGTCGCCCTGAACGAAACCGACGAACCATGTGGCGCAGCCCGCGGAGCCGCACCGCTCCGGCGGAAAGACAATGCCGTCGGAGCGATAGAAGGCGGGCTCGAACACCTTGCCCTCGCCGTACGACGTGAAATCGATGGTCACTTCCGGTGCGCCTACGCCGACGCGGCCTGCGGCGGGCGATGCGACCCCGTTGCTGGGCCCCACACCGCGCGGACTCGTAGGCGAGGACACGTCGCGGCTGTCGGCGCAGCCCGACAGTACCAGGCCGACCGCAGCCAGCGCTGACAGTGTGCTCAGCGCCGACCCTATTCCGCTGCTTCGATGCATGCATCCCTCCCGCGTCACCTGAGCCGTGAGGCACCCTCGAGGACAATGGAGACCGGGTGAATCGCCGCACAACGCCGCAAGTCTCGGACCGACGCGGTGATGCCGTCCGCAGTCGGCGAAACAGGAGCAAGTGCCTGTCCCAAAGGCGGTTGCCCCTGAGCGACTGAGGGCGTCGACCCGACTGATCCCCTCGCCTGCGGCCACACCACGACAGCTTTGCCGGGTTCGCGCGGCAGGGCGCGTCCGCGGCGCCTCAGGAGCAGTTCGGGTGGTGGGAGCTAACGCCAGCGGAAGATCTTGAGCGCGACGGCGAAGCTCGCGAGCCCCCAGCCCGCGACGATCACCAGCGGGCCGCCCAGCCGCGGGAGCGACGCGCCGTCGATCATCACCGCGCGCAGCGCGTCGTTCAGCGCGGTGAGGGGCAGCGCCCGCACGAACGGCTGCATCGCGTCCGGGAAGCGCGCATAGGAGAAGAACGTCCCCGAGAGGATCCACATCGGCAGCATCACCAGGTTCATGAGGCCGGACACCGCCTCGATCGTGCGCGCGCGGCTGGCGACCAGCATGCCGAGCCCCGCGAACGACAGCGAGCCGAGGACCGTGATGAAGCCCAGCGCGGCAAACGAGCCCCGCACCCCCACGTCGAACATCCACCACCCGAACCCGACGAGCGCCGCGACCTCCACGAACAGGAAGAGGAGGCGCGACAGGACGAACGCGCTGAGGTAGTGGCTCCTCCGCATGGGGGTGGCCATGAAACGCTTGAGCAGCTTCTTGGTGCGCGCCTGCACGACGGAGAAGCCGACGCCCCACAGCCCGCTCCCCATCAGGTTCATGCCGAGGAGACCCGGGATGAGGAAGTCGATGTAGCGGGACCCGGGCTCGACGATCCGGTCGTCCCGCACGCGCGCCGGGTCGTCGCGGCCGCGCGCCCGCTGCAGCGCGTCGTCCGCCTGGAGCCGCGCCAGCTGGCTCTCGGTCCGGGTGGAGTCGTAGCGGTAGACCAGCGGATCGCCCGGCACCACGAGCAGCGCGATGCGCCCGGTGCGGAGCTGGAGGCGGGCCGTGGCCGAATCGAGCAGCACGGCCGCGAGCGTCGCCGAGCGATCGAGCGACGTGACGACCGCGCTGTCGCCCGCGCCGTGGAGCACCCCCACCTTGAGCTCACCGGGCCCGCGGTTGCGGAACGCGATGCCGAGCGCGAACGCCAGCACGATGGGAAACCCGAACACCCAGAAAATCGCTTCGGGCTCGCGATAGAACTCGCGCATCCGCGCGAGGGTGAGCTGGACCAGCGGGTGGTCACGCATCGCGCTCCTCCCATAGATTGGTCCCATGACCAACAGGCGGAATTTCTTGATCGCCGCTGTCCTGGTAGTCCCAGGCCGGCCTCTGTCCGGGCAGCACGTCGTCACGGGCTTTCTCGATCGGGTCGTCACCGTCGGAGGGCACACGTACCGGTATCAAGTCTTCGTCCCGGCTGCCTACGGGGATTCGCTCGCCTATCGTTGGCCCGTCATCTTGTTCTTGCATGGGGCCGGAGAAAGAGGGACGGACGGCCTTCGCCAAACCCAGGTTGGCCTCGGCTCCGCAATGCGACGCGACCCCGGTCGCTTCCCCGCCATCGCCGTCTTCCCGCAAGCGCCGCCCGACTCGCTGTGGGTGGGCATCCCCGCGCAGATGGCGATGGCCGCCCTGGAGCACACTCTCAATGAGTTTCGCACTGCCGCCGACCGCGTGTACCTCACCGGCCTCTCTATGGGAGGAAACGGCGCCTGGTACCTCGCCTACCGCTATCCTGATCGTTTCGCTGCCGTCGTGCCGATCTGCGGCTGGATCACTCCACTCGCCAGCGGCTTCGACCGTGGCTTCGCCCCGGTGGTGCCGCCGGACAGCGGGCCGCCGTTGGAGTCACTCGCCCGGCGACTGCGCCGCCTCCCCATCTGGCTGATCCACGGCGAGGCGGACCCGGTGATACCGGTTGCTGAGTCTCGCAGAGCAGCCGCGGCGCTGCAGAGTGCGGGCGCCACGGTCCGGTATACCGAGCTCCTGGGAACGGATCACAATGCCTGGGACGCCGCCTACGGGTCAGCGCAGCTGACCACCTGGCTGTTCGCGCAATCGCGGCGCCCCTAGCCGGCGGATTCTCACCGTGATCACCCATCGCGCAGCTGCCGTCCCGTGAGCGCGACGAACACGTCCTCGAGCGTGGCGTGATGCGTGGCGAGCATTGACAGCTCGGCGCGCCGCCGCTCGAGCAGGGCCAGGAGCGCCGGGACAGCGCGGTGCACCTCGGTCACCGTGAGCGCGGTGCGGTCGGCCGCGGGCCGCACCGACCGGACTCCGGGCAGCGCGGCCAGCTCGGCGGCCTCGGGCGCCGTGCCGGCGCCGTCCGCCAGCGCGAACTCGACGACGTGCTCCGCGCCGAGCGACGCGATGAGCTGCGGCGGCGTGCCGAGGGCGATCACCTTCCCGTGGTCCAGGATCGCGACCCGGTCGCACAGCCGCTCGGCTTCCTCCATGTAATGGGTCGTGAGGAGGACCGTGCCGCCGCCCCTGCGGAAGCGACTGATGACCTCCCAGAGCTGGCGGCGCGACTGCGGGTCGAGCCCCGTGGTCGGCTCGTCGAGAAACAGGAGCTCGGGGCGGCTCACCAAGGCGCACGCGACCGCGAGCCGCTGCTTCTGCCCCCCGGAGAGCTTCCCAACCCACGCCCGCCGCTTCTCTTCGAGCCCGACGAGCGCCAGCACTTCGTCCACCGCGTGCGAGTGGCGGTAAAAGCTCCTGAACAGCCGCACCGTCTCCTCGACGCTGAGCTTCTCGGCGAGCTGCGTCTCCTGCAGCTGAATACCGAGGCGCTCGCGCAGGGCGCGGTTGTCTGCGCCACGCCCGCCCCGCCCACCCCCTCCGTTGCCTCCGCGCCAGCGCATCCCGAGCAGCTCCACGTCCCCGGCGTCGGGGACGGTCAGCCCTTCGAGAATCTCGATCGTCGTCGTCTTTCCGGCTCCGTTCGGGCCGAGCAGGCCGAAGCACTCGCCGGTGTCGACGGTGAGGTCGACCCCGGCGACCGCGACGACGTCCGCGTAGCGCTTGACGAGGTTCGTGCAGCGGATGGCGGGCACGGCTAGCGGGGCGCCTCCGGCGTCTTTTTCTCGGGCGTCGTCGCCTGCTTCAGCGCCTGATCCAGCTGCATGCGAAGGCTGTTGACGCCGTCGGTCAGGCCCCGGATCTTCATCTCGATTCCGCCGCCGCGGCCCGCCATCACCGACATCGTCCCCGCCACGTCGGCGATGGT
>WNGF01005747.1_pt1 | contig 15634 bp, 7 predicted proteins | sample 5400641 | NCBI WGS metagenome assembly WNGF01 (sample SAMN13153371, study PRJNA577476) | soil metagenome | isolation source: 80 cm soil or saprolite under grassland replicate 2 | place: USA:California | collected 2016-06-15
TCGCGCTGTTTCTCTTTGCGGCGGTCGTGCGTCTCATCGGGCTCCGATGGGACCAGGGCCACTTCTTCCACCCCGATGAACGGGCCATCGCGATGGCGATCGAGAGGGTCTCCTTCGTCCCTCTCCAGCTCAATCCGCATTTCTTCGCCTACGGTTCCTTTCCTCTGTATGTGACTCGGGTCGTCACGACCCTGCTCGCAAGAGTGCGTCCGTGGTTTGCCGGTTACGACGGGATCATCTTCACGGGGCGCGAACTCTCGGCGTTCTGGGGGGCTGCGACGGTGGTCCTCCTGGCGCTGCTCGGCGCCCGGCTGTACGGGCGGCGGGCCGGCCTGCTGGCGGGGGCGCTGCTCGCCGCGACGGTCCTCCACGTCCAGAGCTCCCACTTCGCGATCAGCGATATTCCGCTGACGTTTCTCGTCCTGCTCTCTCTGTTTTTTCTGATCGAGGCCGTCGAGTCGGGCAGGCTGTCTCGCTATCTGCTCGCGGGCCTTTCGATCGGGCTGGCCGTTGCGACGAAGTTCAGCGCCCTGCCGATTCTCCTGCCGCTGGCCGTGGCGGTCGCGATCCGGTGGCGTCTGGAGAGAAGGGCCCGTCCACTGCTCTACGGCCTCGCGGCCGGCGTTGCGGCAGTTGTGTTCTTCGTGCTGGGACAGCCGTACGCGATCCTCGATTTTCACGCCTACATCCACGACATCCTCGAGCAGAGCCGGATGGTGCGAAACGCCGGGATCGTTCCCTACACCAACCAGTACATCGGGGTCCCCAAGTATCTCTACGACCTCCAGCAGATGATTCTCTGGGGCATGGCGCCACTGCTGGGGCTCGCCGCGGTCTGGGGAACGATCCTGTGCGTCCAGCGCGCGTTTCGGAAGGCCAACACTGCCGAGCTGGTCCTTCTGTCGTGGGTCCTGCCTTTCTTCGCGATCAACGGGTCGTTCGACGTCAAGTTCATGCGGTACCTTCTTCCGATCTATCCCCTGCTGATCCTCTTCGGCGCCGCCTGGCTGGAGGGTTGGGCCGAGCGAGCCAGAATCGGAAGAGTTGTGCGGGCGATCGTCCTGGCCGGGACCGCCGTTGCACTCGTCTCGTTCTTGACGATCTACACCCGGCGACATCCCGTGCTGAGGGCCTCCGAGTGGTTCTATGAGAACGTCCCGGCGGGCGCCCGGGTCGCCACGCAGCACTGGGATGAAGGGTTCCCCTTTCCCCTGCCGGACCGGGACCCTTCGCGATATCGGGTCGTCCAGATGCCCTATTACGAGCCGGACACGCGCGAAAAGATCACCGGCATTTGCCGGGAGCTGGCCGCCGCCGACTATGCGGTGCTCCCGACAAAGAGAGTCTACGGGTCTGTCACACAGGCGCCGGACAAGTTCCCGTTCACGAGCCGATACTTCTACGAACTCTTCGGCGGCGACCTGGGCTTCACCCTCGTCAAGGATTTCGCTTCCCGTCCGTCATTTCTCGGGATCGAGTTTCCGACCGAGCTCGCCGACGAGTCGTTCTCCGTCTACGATCATCCGAAGGTCCTCATCTTCCGCAACACGGGACATCTGGCGGCGGCCGAGATGGAGGCTCGCGTCGTGAACGGCCGTCCCTCCCGCCCCCTCGACCGCGTCGATTTGTTACTGGCGAGTTCGCGGCGGACTTCGCGTCCGGGCTCCGCGGAGCCCGCCGCAAACGCCGCGCCGGCTTCTCCCCCGTCGTCGGTGCAGACGGCCGCCAAGCCTGCGGGCCAGGGGAAAGCGCCCGGAGGCGCGCCGCCGGGCGCCGCCCGGGAGACGGAGAAGCCCCGATCGGCGCCGCCGGATTCGGTGGTGGGGTCGTGGCCGGCCGCCATCCTCTGGTACCTCGTCCTGCTGGTCATGGGTGTCCTCGCGTTTCCGCTAACCCATGCCCTCTTCTCGCGCTTCCAGGATCGCGGAGCCGGGTTTGCGCGCCTGCTGGGGATCCTCGGCGGCACGTATCTGCTCGGACTCCTCGTCAAATTCCGGGTGCTCCACAATGGCCGCGCAACTGCCTTCCTCTGCCTGCTCCTTTCGGTGCTTCCGTCGGCTTTTCTTCTCCTTCGACGCAAGGACATGATCCGTCGGTTCCTGCGGGAGAACTGGCGCCTGCTCCTGGCGGGCGAGATCGCCTTCGCCGTCGGATTCGTCCTCTTTCTGGGGATCCGCGCTCTCAACCCCGAGATCTATTGGGGCGAAAAGCCGATGGATTATTCGATCCTGAACATTCTCGTGCGGACGAGCCGGCTCCCCCCCTCCGATCCGTGGTTCGCCGGAGCTCCGCTCGGGTACTACGCGTTCGGGCAGGAGATGATCGCTTTCCTGACGCTCTTGACCGGGCTCTCGACCCGATACACGTTCAATTTGGCGATAGGACTGCTGGGAGGCACGATCCTGCAGGGAGCCTTCACGCTCCTGCGCAACTGGGCGGGAACGCTGCGGGCGGGGATCGCGGGAGCGAGCCTGACGCTGCTGCTCGGGAACCTGGCGGGCCCGCGCGAATGGCTGGTGAACAAACGCCCGCTCAACTGGGACTACTTCTGGGCCACCTCCCGGGTGGTCAAGGACACGATCAACGAGTATCCCTTCTGGAGCCTGGTCTTCGCCGATCTGCACGCGCACGTTCTGGCGATCCCGCTCTTCATCTTCGTCGCGGCCTGCGCTCTGCAGTTCGTGCGGGCTCACTCGGAAATTCCGGCGCGCCTCGCCTCGCGACTCGCCGCCGGGACGATCCTGGGTTTCGCCGTCGCGACGCAGGCGCTCACCAATGCCTGGGACACGCCGCTGCTTGCGGGTGTTCTCGTGTTGGTCCTCCTGGTCGCGGCGTTCGCATCGGACGGGCTTTCGGCGCGGGCGCTCTTGCGTGTCGCTCCGGGCGGGGCGGCCGCGGTCGCGGCGGCGCTCGTCTTCGCCCTGCTCCAGTGGGTGCGCGGCGGCGGACCGCCCGGCCACGGCTGGAATCACGAGCGGGCAGCGGCCGGCGTGGATGTCGTGACGGTCTTCGGGCTCTTCTTCCTCCTCGCGTTCGCGTGGTGGCTCGCGAGATTCGGCGAGCAGCTCGCGCGAGAGGGGCTCGGGAAGAGGACCGTACGCGTCGTCATTATCTCGCTGGCCGTTCTCCTGACCCTCCTCGCGTTTGTTTCCGTGGAGGTCTTCTGCGCGGCCGGGATCCTCCTTTTCGTGCTGGCAGCGCGGACAATGGCCGATCAACCGGAGGACCGTATGGCCTTCGGGTTTCTGGCCGGAGCCTTCTTCCTGATCCTGGTGACGCAGCGGTTCTACATCTCCGATCGGATGAACACATTCTTTAAGCTGTACCAGGAGGTCTGGCTCCTCTTTGCGCTCGCGACCACGGCCCTCGTCTTCGGCCCCCGTGAGAAACCGGGCACGTTCCGGAGATGGGTGCTGCCCGCGCGGGTCCTCTGCTTCCTCCTCGCCGGAGCCGCGCTCTTCACGACCGCGACGGCCGCGCGCGGGGCGGTGAGCAAACACTTTGTCGCCTATTCCGGTCCTTCCTTGAACGGCCTGCGTTACCTGGAAGAGCAGCGCCCCGGAGAGTACCGCGCCGTCCTCTGGCTGCGCCGCGCCGTGCGCGGAACGCCGGTGGTCCTCGAGGCGCAGGGCCAGTCGTATCAGGAGTTCAGCCGTATCTCGATGCTGACCGGGCTTCCTACCGTCCTCGGCTGGGAACATCACGTCAAGCAACGCGGCAACCCGGAGGAACAGGTCGCAGAAAGGCGCGAGGCCGTACGACAGATCTATTCAAGTCCCAGCGTGGAGAAAGCCGTTGAGCTTCTGCGCCGCTACCACGTCGGCTATGTCTACGTCGGGTGGCTCGAGCGGACGACCTATCCAGCCGAAGGCCTGCGCAAGTTCGATACCGCGAAGACGTCCTTCGAGATCGCCTACGAGAATCCCGAGGCCACGGTCTATCGCGTGACCGGCGGGGACACCCAGGACGTCATCGCCCCCACCCGTGAGACGATTCCGAAGACGGCCGAGACCCGGCCGACTCCGAGCGAGGAGCCGGAAGAGCGCCCCGTCATCCGCGAGTCGGCTGCGGAGGGCGTCGCTCCCTTCTCCGGAATGAAGGAGCCGCGGGACGCCGCCGTTGACGACCAGGGTCGCCTCTGGATCGCCGACTTCGGCAACTCACGCCTGCGCTTCTTCGACGGCAAAGGCGGCAACCTGGGAGGCTGGGGGGGGCGGGGCAAAGGCGAACACGGCTTCAACCAGCTCTCCGGCGTCGCGGTCCAGGGGGAGAACCTGTACGTGGCAGACACCTGGAACGGGCGCATCGAGCTGTTCACTCTGGCGGGAGAAAGGAAGGCCGCGGTCACCGAGCTCTTCGGCCCGCGCGGCGTGGCGGCCGCTCCCGATGGAAGCGTCTGGGTGAGCGACACCGGCAACAAGAGGATCGTGCAGTACGACGGCTCACTGAAATTGATCCGCTCCATCGGCAGGCTGGGGAGCGGACCTCTGGAGTTCTCCGAGCCGGTCGGAATCGCCGTGGGTCCCTCGGGATCGGTCTACGTGGCGGACACAGGCAATCATCGCATTCAGATCCTGAGCGCGGAGGGGCAGTTTCTCCGTACTCTCCCCGTGCCCGGGTGGTCCGTGGGAGACGAGCCTCACCTGGAAGTGGATGCGAAAGGAGGCATCTATGCGGCCGACCCCGCTAAGAACGCCGTGCTGGAATTCGATCCGTCCGGAACGCCGGCGCGCCGGACGACCGACGACGCGGGAAAGCCCTTCGTGAAGCCGACCGGTATCGCCCTCGATCCAAAGCGGGGAGTCCTCTACGTCGTCAACTCCGGCAACAACACGGTGTCGCAACTCGCGCTCCCGGGAAAGCCATGAGATAAGATCTGGAACCTCGATGATCATGCATGCCGCCGCGTGAACCCAGGGAGAAACCCGTGAGCGAACCGCAACGGGTCGCGGCGGACCAGGGGCGCAACATCCGCAGCGCTTTCCTGCTGCTCTTCCTGCTCGCGGCGCTCGCGACACGGTTCTATCGGCTGGGCGAACGCCCGTTCCACCACGACGAATCCATCCACGCCTTCCAGTCCTCCACGCTCGCCAAGGACGGCACCTGGCGTTACGACCCCGCCTACCACGGACCCTTCCTCTATTACGCCAACGCGATCGTCTACAAGATCGCCGGCGTCTCCAACGTGACGGCGCGTTTCCTGCCGGCGGTGTTCGGACTGCTCCTCATCGCCTTCGCCTGGCCCCTTTCGCGGTGGATCGGAAAGCGGGCCGCGGTCGTCTATGCCGTGCTGGTTCTCATCTCCCCTCACCTAGCGTACTTCTCGCGATTCATCCGGGAAGACGTCTACTCGCTCGTCTTCACGCTCGGGACGATTCTTGCCTTCCGCTATTTCCTCGAGACGGACAGGGCGCGATGGCTGACGGCCGCCGCGGTTCTCTTCGCGTTCGCGGGCGTGACAAAAGAAAACGCCTACATGACCGGTGTTCTCTTCGTCGCCTTCGGCTTCTGGGCCTTCCTCGAGAAGGTCGTCACGGCCAGGCCGCGAGGAGGAGCCGTCGCTTCGACGCTGGCTGCCACCGTCGCGTGGGTCCGCCGGCATCTCGTGCCGCTTCTGACGGCCGGGCTTGTCTTCCTCTTCATCTGGGCTCTGATGTATTCGGCTTTCGGCAGATACCCGGGAGATTGGCTGGCGATCCCCAAGGCCGTCAAGTACTGGATGGGACAGCATACGATCGCGCGCATCCGTGGACCCTGGTATTACTACTTCCCGCAGCTCATCTACTACGAGACCGGTTTTCTGGTTGCCGCCCTCTTCGCTTTTCGGAAGAAGCGGAACGATCCTTTCTTCGGCTTCCTCGTCTTCTGGGCGGTCGGCTCTCTTGCGATCTACGCCTGGGCGCGGGAGAAGGTGCCCTGGCTGACCATACATTCGCTGCTTCCGATCACGATCCTCGCCGCGATCGGCATCGCGGACCTCTGGGGGGACCGGATCGAAAGGCGGTGGAAAGCCGCGCTCGCGATCATCGGACTGCTGCTCGCCGTCAACACCGGCGGGATGGTGCTCGCCTGCTTCCGCTACGGTGCGCACGACCTGGAGAGGGAGCCGAAGCACGCCGAGATGTTGGCCTATGTGCAGACGACCCAAGACTTCGTGCGCGCCCTCGAACCGGTCGAGAGGGCCAAACTGCGCGTGCCCGCGGGACAAGCCGTGATTACGGTCGCGGGCGAAGCAACCTGGCCGTTGACCTGGTACCTGCGCGACGTCGCGACCCGTTGGCTCGGCCGCATCGAGGACGCCTCGACGCCCATCATCGTGGCCGACTGGAACGCGGAGGGAGGCCTTGAGAAGCAGCTGGCCGACCGCTACAACGCCAAGCGCGTGCCGATCCGCGCGTGGTGGTTCCCGGAGGGCACCCGCCCGACTCCGTCCGACCTGCTCCACTGGTGGCTCGATCACCGGATCTGGACTCCGATCGGATCACAGGATGCGATGTTCTTCGTCCGCAAAGACTTGGATGAAGGCTCCGGGCCCCTCGAGCCCTTGAGGGTCGCTGTCCAGGACACGTCGTCACGGGACTATCCCTCCGAGGCCGCCGTCATCCCCGCCACGCGCGAATGGGGTGGACCGGGTGCCGGCCGGGGCCAGTTCATGGAACCGCGGGGCCTCGCGGCCGACGCGCGCGGGAACCTCTACGTCGCGGACACGAAGAACAGCCGCATCCAGGTCTTCGACGGCAACGGCCAGTTCGTCAGGGAGTTCGGCTCCAAGGGCTCGGGCGATGGTCAGTTCAACGAGCCGTGCGGCGTGGCCGTGGACCCCCAAGGTGAGATCTGGGTCGCCGACACCTGGAACCAGCGAATCGTCCACTTCAACCCCGACGGCAAATACGCGGGCTCGTTCATCGATACCGAAAAGGGGTTCTTCGGTCCCCGCGCCGTGATTCCGTCGAAGAACCTCCTCTACGTGGCCGACACAGGCAACAAGCGGATCGTTCGTTTCGACCGGCAGGGGAACCGGTTGTCGGACTGGGGCGGCAACGGGACCCGTCCGGGACAGTTCATCGAGCCGGTAGGTCTGGCGGCAGATCCGACCGGCAACATCTACGTCGCCGACACCGGCAACCACCGCGTCCAGGTCTTCGACTGGGAAGGGAAGTTCCTCCGGCAGTTCCCTGTCTCCGGCTGGAAGGACTTCTACACCGAGCCCTACGTCGCGATCGGCCCGTCCGACTCCATTTTCGCCACCGACTCAGTTGCGGGCCGTCTCGTCCAGTACGATGCCTCCGGTGCCCTGAAGCGCTCCTGGAAACCGGACAAGGACGTCAAGCAGCCGACCGGCATCGCGCTCGACGCCTTCGGCCGCTTGACCGTCTCGGACCGCGGCACCCACCGACTCTTCGTCTGGAACCTCGGCGACGTCCTCCGCTAAACGTCGCTCGCGCTTACGCGGGATCAGCGCCTGGCGGCTCACCGGCAAGCGACTCGGCCGGATGCGGCCTCGATCGCTTGCCTGATCCCGCGCTGCGCGCTCGCTCCCGCGGCGCGAGGCTCCTCCCTTCGATTACCTTGGGAGACTCCTCGCGCCGCGACCGGGGCCCGGAAAGCCGATTACCCGGATGCGCTCCTAATGTCCTGAGTCAGAGATTCGGCCAAAAACATGTGAGCGCCGCGGCGTTGCCTGTCATCCTGAGGAGCGAAGCGACGAAGGATCTGCTCCGCACAGACTTGAAGAACACCAGAGCAGATCTCTCGCTTCGCTCGGGATGACAGGAAGAACTTGTTCGTGAGGGGCAGGCAGAAAGGCGGAAAGCCTGGAGTCTTTGACGGAGGGGCTCGCCCGCCGGTCAGGTGCGAAAAACCTTCTCGGGCGTCCCGTCCAGCCAGCGATCCACCAGCTCGACTCCCTGCATCAACGCGTGGTCCTGGTTGCCGATCTCGTACTTCCAGGAGCCGAAGCGGCCGCGGGAGTAGATCTGCCGTGGCTCCAGATACTCGTGGATCACGGAAAGAGCCTCGTTGCGGTCCACGCTCGGGATCGGATAGGCATGCCCGGCGTGGATCAGATATGTGGACTCGACCAGGGGCAGGTCCGAAGGCTCCAGGATCCCCTCGGCAACCAGTCCGTCGAGAACCGCCTTGACGAACTCTCCCGCGGGAAGCGGCCGAAAGCGCGAGTAGGTCGTCTCCGTCAGGATCGAGCAGTAGCGTGAGGTGTCGCCACCCGGTACCACGTCGGGCGAGTAGTTGGAAAGATACGTGATCCGGTAGAAGGGAGTCTTGGGGTTGGGGAAGTAGATCCAGTTCTTCGTCGAGGGAGAGGGGCGCTTCAATCCGATCCCGACGGAGAAGAGCCGGTTGAAGAGGAGCTTCTTCGCGGCCTGGCGCACCTCCTCCGGAGCGTGCTTCAAACGCGCCACGAAGGCATCCAGCGGCAGCGTCGTCAGGAGCCTGTCGTAACGCGCCGTCGTCCCGTCGGCGAACCCGATCTCGTGCTTCTCCTCGTCCACGCAGACCGCGCGCTTGCGGTAGCGGATTTTCTCCTCTCCGATGAAGGGAAGGGACGCGAGCCAGAGCCCGAGGGTGCCGCAGGTCGCCGGATATCCAAAAGTGGCGTTCGGCCCCCAGTCGGTCGTCTTTGGGCGCAACGTCGTGTCCAGGGCCTTCTTCCAGTCCACGACGCTGACTCTCTCGGCGATCCAGTAGAAGCCCATCCGGTTGAGCGGCGTCGACCACACCTTCTCGTTGTAGGGAAACATGAAGTGCTTGGAGACGCCGGCGCCAAACTTCGCGAGCACCCACTCCTCGAAATTGCGGAAGGCTCTGTCCCGATCAATCGTCTGCGATTCGATCAGACCGATCAGGCATTCGAGCATCGCCTCTTCCGGAAGCGAAGAAAGGTGGTTTTGGAAGGGGTAGCGCACGTAGCGGTCTTCGAACTTGATCCAGCTCTCGCGGTCGATCCGGCGCATCCCGTCCGAGCCCAGGACCTTTTCGAGGAATTGGTTGAAGTAGGGGTAGCCGGAGAAGATGATGTGGCCCGAGACGTCCCAGGTGTACCCTTTCGTGTCGCGGAAGCTGGTGGCAAGCCCCCCCACTCGGTCCGAGCGCTCGAAGATCTCGAACTGGTCTTCGCCGCGTTCGCGCAGCCGGTAGGCCGCGCCCAGACCCGTGGGACCGCCTCCCAGGATGACGATCCCGCTCATCGCGCCGCGACGACTCTCTTGATCGCCTCGGCGCGGCGCATCTCCGCACGCAGCTCGAAGAGGTACCGCAGGACGCGGCGGATCGTCCCGAGCATCTTCCAGGGACGGTGGATGCTCTGCCCGGCCTCACGCGGGAAGTGGCGCACGACGACCTCCGAGACCTTCCAACCCGCGATCCGGCAGCGCGCGAAGATCTCGTCCCCCACGAAGTTGATGCGGTGGCGGATCTCCAGCTTTCGCGCGACCTCGCGACGGAACGCCCGGCAGCCGCCGTTGATGTCGTGGAGCGGGGAGCCGAGGATCCAGTGGGACAGCGTGTTCAGGCCCTTGGACAACACCAGGCGCGGCAGCGGATCGTGGCGCTCCTTCTTCCAGCCGAAGACGACGTCGGCGCCCTCGTCGATCGCCGCCAGGAAGCGGGGGGCGTCGGCCATCGTATGCTGTCCGTCGCCGTCCACGACCATCACGACATCCCCCGGCGTATTTCTCAACGCCGTCTCGGTCGCCACGGCATATCCCTTGTTCCCCTGGTGGTGCACCACCGAAACGCGCGGATCCTTCTTCGCCAGCTCCTCGGCGATCTCCCCGGTCCGGTCGCGGCTGCCGTCGTCCACCACGAGGACTCGCCAGGTCAGCCCCGGGACAGCCGAGAGCGAGGAGACGGCCTCCCCGACGGTCTTCGCGATCAGCTCCTCCTCGTTGTAGGCCAGGAAGGCGACGCCCAGGCGCGGCTGCTGCTCAGTGGCCATAGATGATCCAGCCCGCCGTCAGCACCCACCCCGCAACAATTGAGAGCAGCCAGGGGTCGTCGATCAAGAGGGCCCTGGTCGGGCTCCCTCCGCCCCCCCGCCGGTAGACGAGGCGCACGTAACGCGCCACCCCGAGGACGACGAACGGAATGGTCGGCCCGAAGGAGTGGCCGTGGAACTTGAGCGTATGGGGTGCCACGCTGTAGGCCCCGTAGGCCGCGACCGTCGCCAGCGCCGTCACCACGAAGAGGAAGTCGAGCCCTTCGGCCCCGTACTTGGCGAGGACGGAACGATGCTCGGAGGAGGAGCGGCGGCCGGCGTTGGCGAGCTCCCATTGCCTCTTGCCGACGACGAGGAAGAGTGCGAGGAGGTAGGCGCACGAGAGCAGGAAGAAGGAGGGCGGGACGTTGGCCAGTGCGGCCCCGGCGAGCGCCCGCAGCGGCAGGCCCGCGGCGACGATAGCGGCCTCCAGGAACGGGACGCGCTTGAACCAGAGCGAGTAGCCGACCATGAGGGCCGCGTAGAAGAGACACCAGCCCCAGAAGGCGGGACTGACCAGGAACGCCACCAGGAGTCCCGCCGCCAGGAGCACCGCCGCCGCGACGAGCGCCGACGCGACTCCCAGCTCCCCGGTCGCGAGCGGTCGCCGGCGCTTGACGGGGTGCGCCCGGTCGCGCTCGCGGTCCATGACGTCGTTGACGAGATAGATCGCGCTCGACACGACGCAGAAGACCATGAGGCCGGCGGCGGCGATGACCCATCCGTGCGCCTGGCCGAGCGCTCTGCCGAAGAGAAAAGGGAGCGGCAGGACGAGGTTCTTGACCCACTGCTCCGGGCGCAAAGAGACAAAGAGCGCGGTCAATGGACGCATCGAAGAGTACCCGGCGACAGAGGCCGGCTCGCCAGAAGATCTCGCTGCCATTTCGCACATTGTAACGGCTTTCAAACTAGGACCGGCAGGAATCATGAAGGCTAGAATCATGGTGGAGGCTTCTGTCCTACCTTGCAGCTACCTGGAACGTTGATCGAGGGGAAATACGAAATCCTCGGCAAGATCCGCGAGGGCGGCATGGGGACCATCTACCGGGTCCGCCACCGGCTCCTGGACGAGATCCGCGTCGTCAAGGTCTTGAAGCCCCAGGCGCTGTCCAACGAGGAGATGAAGAGACGCTTCATCGAAGAGGCGCGAACGGCGACGAGGCTAAAACACCCCAACATCGGCACGATCCATGACTTCGCCCTGGACGAGGAGGGAAAGGCCTACCTCGTCATGGAATTCATCGACGGCGTCAACCTGGCCGACCTCCTGAAACGGCAGGGACCGCCCGGAATCGCGCTCTCGCTCGAGATCGCTCACCAGGCTCTTCTTGCTCTCGGCTATCTGCACCGCAAGAACGTCGTGCACCGGGACATCGCTCCGGACAACTTGATGCTTTCGCAAGACGAAGACAGAAAGCCTGTCGTCAAATTGATCGACCTCGGCATCGCCAAGACGCTCGACCGGCCGGGAGAAATGACTTCCACGGGGGTCTTCCTCGGGAAGCTCAAGTACGCCTCTCCGGAGCAGTTCGGTTCCCTTCCCACGGGAGAAAAACTAGACGGACGGTGCGACCTCTACGCTCTGGGAGTCGTCCTCTACGAGCTCTTGACGGGCGTCCACCCCTTCGTGGGCGAAAGCCCGAGCGAGCTGCTGCGCGCTCACCTGTTCGATCCGCCGCTCGCCTTCTCCCGAACCGATCCGGAAGGCAAGGTGCCTCCCGAGGTGCGCGAAGCCCTCGGGAAGGCGCTCCAGAAGCGGAGAGAAGACCGTTTCGGATCCGCCGAGGAGTTCGACCGCGAGATCGTTCTCTTCCAGCAGCGCTTTTCTCATCCCGACGACCTGGACGACACGGCCCAGATCATCTCAAAGCTGCGAGGGATTGCCCCCTCCGCCTCCGAGCCGACACCGAGTGTCCAGGACCGGCTCGACCGGCAGTTCCTCGCCGCCTCCACGCCTCACCCTTCGCGTGACACGGTGCTGCGCCCTGTCGGCGAAGAGAAGACCGAGGTCGTCGGCGAGGCACGCCCCTCCCCGCCGGGTACGACCCAGATCGACACACAACCTCTGAAGAGACCGCCGAAACGAAGCCGGCTCCTCGCCGGAGCCGCGGCCGCGATCGTGCTGCTGGCCGCTGTGGCCCTTCTGCGCTCCGTCGTTCTCCCGCGCTCCGCGTCGAAGGCACCCGTTTCCGCTCCCGAGCCGGCGCCGACGCCGCTGAAGGTCGCGCCGGAGACAGCTCTGCCTCTCGCCGCTCCTCCGGCGCAACCGACCGCCGCCGCGGAAGCGCCGACCGTTCCTCCCCAACCCACGGCCATGACGCAAGAGGCCCCCCCCGCCGCAGCGCCGGAGCAGTCTCCGCGAGGACGGCGCAGGGAAGCGGAACAGGCCCGCTCGAGAGCCGCGGCCGCTCGCCGGCTCGCCGAGCGGGCGCGCGCACCCGAGCGGGTCGGCGCGCTGTACGACTTCGCCGCCAGCAAGGAGCGGGAGGGGCGCGAACTCTTCGCTCGCGGCGAGTTTTCCGCCGCGGCTGCGGCTTTCGACGCCGGCCGCGATTCGTTCGTCCGAGCGGAAGAGTGGACGCGCGCGCATCCGGTCGAAAAGCCGATCGTTTCCGGAAGGGTCGCCGCCCTCCCCACGCCGACCATCCATCCGCAGTCTTCGGCCGCGGCGGCGCTCCCGCCAACGGCCGTGCCGGCGCCGGTGCGGGTCGTCACGGCCGCTCCAGCACCGGCGGAACCGGCGCGCGGCGAGCGCGTCAGCGAAGAAGATAGGATTCGCGAGACCATCGGACACTACGAGAAGGCGCAATCCACCCTCGATGCCGATCTCTACGCTCGCGTCTATCCCGCCATCGACAAGGCCCGTGTGCGGGCGGCCTTCGAGCAGCTTCGCTCCCAGACGCTCGAGTTCGAGATCCAGAAGATCGAGTTGTCGCCGGGGGGGAAGACGGCGGTCGTGCGCGGCCTGGAAAAGCGCGCGTTTCTGCCCCAGGTCGGAAGCGAACAGCACGCCGTCGGCAACCGTGTGATCAACCTGGAGAAGCGCGGAGACACCTGGGTCATCGTCAAGCTGGGTGGCTAACCGAAAAGATCCCAGATTCCAGATTCCAGGAACGAGTCGGGCCACCTGGAATCTGGAACTTGGAACCTGAAACCCGCTCGGTTAGAAGCTGTAGTCCAGACCCACCAGCGGAGCGAACTTGGCCTGGAGGCCGTGGTCGTTCAACGCGAAGAGCCCATTGACGGTCAGCAGGAGGTTTCCCACCGGATTGACCTTGAAACCGACGGAACCGATCAGAGTGTGGGAGTCCTTTCGCTCCGAGACCAACCGGGGGAAGACCGCGCTTACGATCACCGGAGGAGTCGTGCGGTCCGAATTCGTGTTGGCCTGGAACGTCGTGTCCGCCACGCCGACGACCTGGGCGTTGCGGAACGTGCGGCCGATGGCATCCACGGCGAGAGTCAGCCGCGGGCCGAGGGCCCAATCGAAGCCGCCGGTGTAGGAGATCTCGTCGGAGATCTCGCGCCCGCCGGAAGCGTTTCCGGACCAGGTGTACCCCCCGTTCAAGTGCGGCGAGAAGGCGCCGAAGTGGGCCGACCCGATGAGAAAGGCCTTCGCCTGCACGGCCCCGGTTCCGAGCAGGTCCCGCTCCTCTCCGGTCGGAAGCCGCAGGTCGGCCGCGACGGCGAGGCCCGCGCGGCTCCCCCTCCAGAGGCGGAACTTGCCGCGGAGCACGACGTCGCCGACCCCGGAAGCGCTCCCGCTCTGGCGAAACGTGTCGTGGTCCGTGCCGTTCAAGAAGCGGTGGATCGTGGCGGTGGTGCCGGTCGCGAGCCTCTGGATCGAGGCGTCCGTCTGGGCTTCCAGCTTGACCCGGACGATCGGAATCGCGGCGCCGACGTCCAGGCGGTCCGAGAGGCCATAGGTCGCAACGAATGCCGTGATGTCGGTCTCGAGCTTCAGCAGGAACCTCGCCGTGATCACGTCTCCCTCGAAGAAGAGTTGAATGTTGGAGGCGTCCCGGTTCGTGTCTTGGTGCGTGAAGACCAGGCGGACGTCCCCGTCGCGAAGGTCCAGGCCGTCGATCTGGTCGAACTTGAAATGCGAAAAGTTCAGGCCGAGGTTGAACTTCCCTTTTCCGATCGTCTCGGCACGCTCCGAGTAGATGGGACCGAAGCTCTCCGCCGTTCGCGTGAAGGCGCCGAGGGTGGGATCGAAGCTGTAGGTGAACCCGCCGGCGGAAGACGCCACGGGGAACGAGGAGAGCTGATCGGCGAGCTCCGAGGTGAACTGCCCGATCGCCGCGAATTGAGGCGATTCCGCTCCGATGAAGTGCGCCTCGTGACTCTGACCCTGCGCCGGCGGCGCGAGCGTGATGCCCTGCCGGAGGAAGTCGGTCAGGAGATCGCGCAGGTTGAAGCTCTGGGCGGCGAGCGGAGCGCAAGAGAGAGAAACGACGGCCAGGATCGGGATAATCCGGCGGGAAGTCATACGCGCACCTCCTTGTCCAACGATGACCTACTACCTACCACCTTACCGCGGCTGCCCGCGGATCAGGCCGCGGTAGTCCTTCAGGTGGCGCAACGCATCCGCGGGCCGGCCGAGCCTCTCGCAAAGGTTGGCGGCGTTGTAATGCGCGTCGGCGTTTTGCGGATCGAGCGTGACCGCCTTCTCATAGGCGGCAAGCGCGTCCGCCGGCCGGCCGAGATCCTCCAGGGCGACGCCCATGTTGAAAGCGGCCGTCGGGTCCTGCGGGCGCTCCTCGAGGGCCCGGCGGTAATGTCCGTGCGCCGCCTCCGCGTCTCCAGCCTCGTGAAGCAGCCTCCCGAGATTGACGTGAGCGTCGGCGTGCCGCGGATCGACCGCCAGCGCGCGCCGGTACGCCTCGGCCGCCTCCTCGGGAGCGGCGGTCTCCAGCTCGCAGCCCCACCGGTACCATTCCTCGGCCGAGAGCGCCCGGCCCTCTTCTTCCTTCGCCTCGGCAAACGCGCGGCGCGCGACCGGACCGGCGCGGCGGGCAAGATCCGCGACCCCGAAATCGAAGAGGATCTGCCCCGACTCCGGCTGCCAGCGAGCCGACCCGTCGATGAAGATGATGCGCTTCCCTTCGACCGCGATGCGGACGCCCCCGAGCCGGCGTCCTCCCGGGAACTGCTCGCGCAGGTTCTTGAGAGTCTCGCGCACGCGGCGCGAGGGGATGCGCGCCGCGAACAGGCCGCGCGCGGTCTTCAAAGAGACGAGATCCTGAAACGAAAAACGGAATTCCCCGCGGCTGCCTCGCCCGGGCTCAAGGAGTCCCGAACGAACAGAAGCGCGGACCTGGCGCGGCGTCAGTTCCAAGATCCGCGCGACATCGGCGGTGCTGTAGGACTTCACGATCGAAAACGAAAACCGGGAACCGAGGACCGAAGTCCAGCGTCTATCTGCGCGACGCCGCCTTCTTTTCGACCGCCCCGCGGGAGGCGCGTCTGGCGGGCTTGCGCTCCTCCGCGGCCGACGCGGACTTGCGCGAGGCGGGCGCCTGTTTGCCGAGACTCCGGCGGAGCGCCTCCATCAGGTCGATGACTTCGCCCTTCTCCGGGGGCGGCGCCGTCGAGATCTCCTCGCCCGTCTCGATCTTGCGCTTCAACTGCTCCTGG
>WNGF01010800.1_pt1 | contig 15634 bp, 16 predicted proteins | sample 5400641 | NCBI WGS metagenome assembly WNGF01 (sample SAMN13153371, study PRJNA577476) | soil metagenome | isolation source: 80 cm soil or saprolite under grassland replicate 2 | place: USA:California | collected 2016-06-15
GCCGCGCTCGACCTCTCGCGGATGCGCGCGGCAGCCCGCGTCGCCCCGCCCGTTGCGCTGCGCGCGCCGTTCGTTCACCGCCCGACGGCCAGCGGCGCGGCGCCTGCGATCGCGATCGGCCCCGCGAACCCGGACTTCGTCTCCATCGGCGACCTGCCTGTCCACGTCATCCGGGCCATCACGACCAGCGAGGACGGAGGGTTCTTCGGTCACGAGGGGTTCGATTTCGGGGAGCTCCGGAACGCGCTCGCGGAGGGCGCTGAGGCGGGCCGCGTCGTGCGCGGCGGCTCGACGATCACGCAGCAGCTCGCGAAGAACCTGTACCTCACCGGCGAGAAGACCTTGACCCGCAAGGTGCGCGAGGCGGTGATCACCATCGCGCTCGAGGCGACCGTCCCGAAGCAGCGGCTGCTCGAGGTCTATCTCAACATCGTCGAGTGGGGACCCGGCATCTGGGGCCTCGGCCCGGCCGCCCGCCACTGGTTCGGGAAGGACGCCCGGGAGCTCACGCCGCTCGAGGCGGCTTTTCTCGCCTCGATCATCCCGAACCCGAACCGCTACCACTTCATGCACGACCGCGGCGCGATGAGCGAAGCGTGGAGGCGACGCGTCGAGGACGTGCTCCTCAAGATGACGGAGCAGGGGGTGCTGGGAGACGAGGATCTCTTCCGTGCGCTCGCGGAGCCGGTCGTCTTCACGCCAGGTTGAGCACGCGCGAGGTTTCGTGCGCCACGCTTCTCGCGCGCGCTCGTCCCTCAGCCGTGCCGCGCGCCGAGGTTCGCGATCGGCTGAACCTTCTCGCACCGCATCCACTCGTGAGCGTCGAGCACGATCGAGTCCTCGTGGGTTCCGGCGGGCATCACGATCCTGCGCGCGTGCAGGAACTTCTCGTCCGCGAAGATCGGCACGCCGAAGACGGAGAGCGCCGGCTCGGCCCCGGCGTCGCACGGCTCGAACCGCCACGCGAACTCCGTCTCGGGCACGAGCTCCGCCTCGGTGCCGGTCGATTCCTCGAGCACGCCCACGCTCACGCGCTCCGCGGCGGAGACGACCGCGAGCGCGAGCTCGCCCCCGAGCTTCACCACCACCGGCTTCGCGACGAGATACCCGCTCACGTGCTCGGCCGCGGCGAGCTCCTGGGCCGTCGCCGCGGTCGCGTGACGGTGGTGCTCGTAACCGACGTGATGGGCGCGAAGATGCGTTTCGACGATCGCCGGGATCATGGCTCTCCTCCTCGCCTGATGGACGACGCCATTCTCGCGCTGCGGCGCGGGATGGGAGAGAGGGAGACCCATCGAGGCTGCCGCTCCGCTCGCTCCCTCGCCCGGTCCCCAAGGCACGCCCTGCCGGGACGGAATCACCCCGTCGCCCTCGGGCCGCGGGAGGGGTGCTAGGGTTCCGCCCGACGCGGGGATTTGCGACCGGACCGCGGAGGGCTCCGCCATGAAGGCTGGCCTCGTCGGCTACTCGCAGTCGGGCAAGACGACGCTCTTCAACGCCCTCACCGGCCTCCACAAGGGCGGCGGCGGGGGGCGCGCGCAGGTGAACCTCGGCGCCATCAAGGTGCCGGACGCGCGCATCGACGCGCTCTCGGCGATCTTCAAGCCGAAGAAGACCACCTACGCCGAGATGCACTTCGTCGACGTCCCCGGTCCAGCCGGCAAGGGGACGGGCCTCGACGCCGAGGCGCTGAAGGCCCTCGCCGGCGTGGACGCCTTCTGCCTCGTGGTGCGCGGCTTCCCCGCCGTGGACGGCGCGCCGGCCGACCCGGAGCGCGAGCTGCGCGACTTCGACGCCGAGCTCGTGCTGCACGACCTGGCGCTCGTCGAGAAGCGGCTCGATCGGCTCCGCAAGGAGGGGCACAAGGGGACGGGCGAGTTTCACGAGCTGGAGCGCCTCCACGCGGAGCTCGACGAAGGCAAGCCGCTCCGTGGCATGGGCTGGAGCGACGCGGAGGAGAAGGAGCTCGTCCACTTCGCCTTCCTCTCGCGCCGGCCGCTGCTCGTCGTCGTGAACGTCGGGGAGGACGCCGCCGCGGCGCTGGCGCCCGCCGCGGTCGAGAGGGCGGCGCGCGAGCGCGAGACGGAGGTGCTCTCGCTCTGCGCAGCGGTCGAGGCGGAGATCGCCGAGCTCGCCCCCGCGGAGCAGCCGGAGTTCCTCGCCTCGCTCGGCCTCGCCGAACCGGCGCAGGCGCGCTTCATCCGCGCCGCCTACCACCTGCTCGACCTCATCTCCTTCTTCACGGTCGGCGAGGACGAGGTGCGCGCCTGGCCCATCCGCCGCGGCGACCGCGCGCCGCGGGCGGCGGGGCGCATCCACTCCGACCTCGAGCGCGGCTTCATCCGCGCCGAGGTCGTGCACTACGACGACTTCATCGCGCTCGGCAGCGAGTCGAAGGCCAGGCACGAGGGGAAGCTCCGCCTGGAGGGGAAGGAGTACGTCGTTCAGGACGGCGACATCCTGAACATCCGGTTCGCGGTGTGACCTCTTCCCGCGTGTCCGGGAGCTACGCGTGCGCGGCGACGCGCTCGAGGGTTCCGAGGACGGCGATGCCGATCAGCGGGTGGGGCTACCGAGGCCCGATCAGCGCTCCAGGACGAGAGTCGTCAGGAACGCGGCGGTCGTGACGTATCCGATGAAGACGTGTGCCGTGCGGAGATTCCTCGGGAACGGATCCGTGGGCGCGGTCCGTTCCTTCCCGATCACCTGGGGGAACGCCGAGACGAGGCCGATGACGGGCTGCACCACGATGCCGCCGAGGTGGACGTAGCTCAGCGCGCGGTGCCACGGCCGCGCCGATGCGGTGACCTTCCCCGCCGACTCCGGGGCGGCGAGCCCCAGGACGCCGTTCGCGGTGTACAGCGTGGCCGACAAGACGCCGCTCGCGCCGTGCAGCGTCGAGAGTCCACGGTCGCACCCATAGTTCCCCAGGACCGGGCGCCCGGTCAGGCAGCGACCGTCCCCGAAGGCCGTGGGCTGGTCGATCGCCGCGATCGTTCCAAGCGTGCTCGTTCCGACCAGCGCGACCGCGGTGCTCCACCCGAGCGTGCGTCCCCACCATCGCAGGCGCCTGGCGCGCGCGTCGTCGGTGGAGCGTGCCACGTCGGCGCCCGCCAATTGCGCTCCGTCGTTGGTACGCAGCGCGACCTCCAGGCTGAGCATCGAGGACGATCGGGCCCCCGCTGAATCGAGCCTGAGCTCGAGATCAGGCAGCGCGTCGCCCGTCTGCGCGCGCGCCTCCGACGCGCTCACGGAGACCGCGCACAGCACGGCAGAGATGGAGAGCGCGCTCGAGATCATGGCAACACGTGAATGGCGCGAGCGCGGCAAGAGGTCACCGCGCAGCTCGCGGCAGGACCGTACAGCGACTCGACAAGCCCGGGCGCGGTCCGGACGGGTGGCCCCCGTCAGGCGCGGGCGCGGTAGCAGCTTCGAGATGCGCGAAATGCGCTGTGCTCGCGTCGCCTGTGGCGCCGCCGCGGCGGATCACTCCGGCGGCTCACGCCGCTCGGCCCCGCTCGGCTGCGGCTCCTTCCTTCTCGTCAGCTGCTCTTCCGACTTGGCGGCCTTCTCTTCCTTCGCCCTGTGGCGGGCCGCAGCGCGCGCCCTCAGCTCCGCCTCCTCGGGGGTGTCCACACGAGGCGGGACGTTCTTGTTTCCGAGATCCTTGAAGCTCATGACTCCCTCGGCGTGGTTGGCTGCAGGAGCCTTAGCGCGCGAGGGTCTGCGCGACATGGGGAGACGAGCTTGCTGGCCGAGGCGGCGTGACAGCGTTCGTTCCACGAGCGCTGCTCGTCCGGCCGCCAGGCCAGGAGGCTCATGCCTGTCCTTTTCCCGTTCCACGCCGCATCGCTTTCGAGAGCTCCCGATCGAAGGCTCCGGCAAACTCCCGAGCCTGCCTGGTGCCGAATCCGCTCGGGCCGCCGGTCGCGACGCCGCCCTCGCGTAGCTCGTGATGGAAATTGCGCAGCGCGAGCGCCTCGCCGATGTTCTCCTCGGTGTAGACGGTGCCGCGCAGGTCGAGCACCACCACCCCGCGGGCGACGAGCGCAGCCGCGAGCGGGATGTCGGCCGTGATGGCGAGGTCGCCGGCACTTGCCGCCTTCGCGATGTATCCGTCCGCGACGTCGAGGCCCATCGCCACCCGGACGGTCGATACGTGCCGTGATGGGGGCAGCTGGATGTTCTTGTTCGCGACGAAGATCGCGTTCACGGCCAGGCGCTCCGCCGCCCGGACCACGATCTCCTTCACCGCGGCAGGGCAGGCATCGGCGTCGATGAAGATCTTCACGAAGGCACCGTACGTGAGTCTGGTCGGGCCGGATACCTGCCCGCATCTTCCCGTGCCCAAGGAAGGCCGCGGAGGTCAGTGCCGGCGCGAGGTCTCCGCGTCGCGCAGCTCGCGCGCGATCCGGCGCGCCGCGCGCATCGGCTCCGGCCAGCGGGCGAGGGCGCAGCTCCCCAGCACGACATCGGCCGCGACCTCCGCCGACGTGCTCCACGCGGCGTGCGCGACGACCGGCCTCGTGCCCCCGCGCGTCCGGACGCGGTACGCGACGACCTCGTCGCCGAACCGGAGCGGAGCGGCCGATGCCCACGCCTCGGCGGGCTCGTCTCCGGACGCGAGCAAGGGGTCGTCGGTCACGCCCACCGTCGGGAGGTCCAGCGCGGCCCCGAGGTGCAGGGCGAGCCCGGCGCGCCGCGGATGATCCCGGCCGGCTGCGGCGACGAGCAGGACGTCCGGCCGTCTCGCGAGGCGCCGGACGACCGTCTCGAGGACGGGGCCCTCGCGCAATGCGAGCTGCCCGGCCTGAAACGGCGCGTCGATCCGGGCGACCTTGGTGGACGTGGTGACGATCTCGCCCGCCTCCTCCACGACCGCCGCCGCCCAGCCGACGTCGTCGCGTCCCGCTCGCCCGAACACGACCGCGCACGCGCCAATCCGCAGCGCGCCGGGAGGCGGCATCCATGGCTCGCAGGGTCGATTCGCGAGGCGCTCCTGTTCGCGCGCGAGATCGGCGGGCGTCGAGGGCCAGGTCATGAGGCGCACGTATCCGAGCGAGATTCGTGGTGCACGGTGGCCGTTTCCTCACGCGCCGCGCGCTGTCGAAGCGCGGACCGCCGGGAAGACCAGTGACATCCAGGCGACCGTGCCCAGCAGGAAGCAGCTCGCTGCGGGGGCGAGCCACCGCTGGAGATGCGCGGGGTCGACGCCGGCCATGAGCCGGAAGACGGCCGCGGCAAGGAGGAGGAGCCCCATGGCCCACACCTGCCACGGCCGGCGCGCGAGGCGCTCCGGGTGACCCCCGTGCGAGAGCGCGACGTGGAGCGACACGGACAAGGCCAGCAGCGCGAAGTTCGTCTAACGTTCGGGCCTCGGGCGCGCCAGGGGGCGACACCGTGGGACCGCCGGCTTCACGGACGGTTGCCATCGAGCCACGGGACGAGCGCGCGGAGGTCACCGTCCGCCACACCGGCCCGCCCGATCACTTCCTCTCGATGACCCCACAGGCGATGCGCGCGCGCAGCCGATCTTGAGCTGCCTGGCCCGATCGAATGATTCGGCCGGAGCGGAGCGAGCCGGAGGCCGGTCGCGATCGTCTTCATGGTGCTCCCGGCGTCATCGCGGGCGGGGTCGCGGCTGCAGGCGGAGCACTCGCATCGCGCACGCTCGACGTCCGTGCCTTCCATGCTGCGGCGGCCATGACGAGCACGTTTGCGGCGATGACCGGGGCCGAGCGAACGAGGACGCCGTACACCGCCCACAGCAGCGCGCCGGCGATCTGCACGCGAACGAGCGTCTCGGCGCGCTTCGCGAGGTACGACCCGGCGAACGTGGCCGTCGCTACCCAGCCGAGCGCCTCGACGACCACGGAATGCTCGAGCGTCACGCGACCTCCGGGATGGTCGGGCGAGCATCGTGGACGGTGATCCGATCCGTACGAGCCTTCTCCCAGTCGTGCAGGGCGAGCCCGTGAGCCTCGAACAGCTCGCGGATCCCGGCAGCTCTCCAGCCGACGATCTCCTCGAGGATCGGGGCGACGATGCTGAAGGCGCTGTCGCTGAGCACGGTCCGCTTCGCGATCTTCGCGAGGAGCTTGTTCTCCGAGACGGCGATCGTGTAGCCGTCCCTGTTGTTCACGTGGAGCATGACGTGGACGTCCGAGCTGCCGTCACCCACGTAGATGGTGCGTTCCGGCTCGGTTCCGAGCCGCGCCTCCAGCTCCTCCAGGACCGCCACCTTCCCGTAGCCGGCGGGCGTCCGCACGATGGACGTCACCTCGCCGGATCGCGGGTCGTAGTCGAGCTCCGTGCCGAAGATGTGCTCGGGCGAGACGACGCCGTCGAGCGCGGACTGGATCACCTCCTTCGGCGCCGCGGAGGCGACGAAGAACGAGAACTGGTGCCCGTCCACACCGCGGCGCAGGAACTCCATGAGCGCCGGGATGTCGCGCCGAAGGCGCACGCGTCGGCCGACCTCCACGAGGTGGTCGCGGCGAACGCCGCGGAAGTCCGGATCGTGCCGGATGAGGTAGGCGAGCTCCGCGCCCTGGTGGACGAGATTGGTGCGCGCGAGCCCCGCGACCTTCTCCTCGAACCGGGACGCGCCGATCATCTCGCTGAGCACGACCCCCGAGTCGTTGAAGCTGAGCGTCTGGTCGAAGTCGGAGACGAGCAGGAAGTGCTTCGGGTGGGGGGATGGAGCGTGCATCGATCGACCTTTCTGCTCCGTAACCTGACATAACCACCTATGAACACACGTATGTCAGGTGGGGCGCGGCGAGAACATGGCCGCCAGACCGCTCCGAGTCAACCTGTCTGCTTGCCTGTGACGATGATTTCACGGCTTGGGGTTGAAATCGTCCCCAAGCTGACATATCCAGTGCATGGATGACGGTCAGCGCGAGCAAGATTCCCAAGCACCGGCAGGTCTACGGCGCCCTCGAGCGAGGAATCCACTCCGGTCGCTGGAAGCACGGAGAACGGCTCCCGAGCGAGGCCGACCTCGTTCGCCAGTTCGGGGCGTCGCGCATCACCGTGGGGCGTGCGGTCAGGGACCTGCAGCTCGCGGGCCTGGTCGAGCGGCGTGCGGGCTCGGGCACCTTCGTCCGCGCCGAGCGACCATCGGGCGCCCTGTCGTTCGGGCTCCTCATCCCCGACCTCGGCGAGACGGAGATCTTCGAGCCGATCTGCCAAGGGATCATGGCCTCACCGCTCGCGCGCGAACATGTGCTGCTCTGGGGGTGCTCCACCGGTGCCGCCGCGTCGAAGGAGGGGCACGCGTGGGAGCTGTGCCGCCAGTACATCGATCGCAAGGTGGCGGGGGTCTTCTTCGCGCCTCTCGAGCTCACGCCGGCGAAGGACGAGGTGAACCTGCGAATCACGCGGGCGCTCGACGACGCGCGGATACCGATCGTCCTGCTCGACCGGACGGCCGTTCCGTATCCGCAGCGAGGGCCCCACGATCTCGTCGGGATCGACAACCGGCGCGCCGGCTACGTCGTCACGGACCACCTCCTCGGCCTCGGCGCTCGACGCGTCGCCTTCGTGGCGATGCCGAACGCGGCGGCCACGGTCGAGGCGCGCGAGGCGGGCTATCGCGAGGCGCTCCACGCGCGGAGCGTCCCGTTCGATCCGCACCTGGTGCACCGGCTCGATCCCACCGACGCCGCCGCGGTCCGGGCGCTCCTGGAGGCGCATCGTCCCGACGCCATCGTCTGCGCCAACGACTGGACGGCCGCGCGCCTCATGCACTCGATCCTCGCGCTCGGCTACGCCGTGCCGCGGGACGTCCGCCTGGTCGGGATCGACGACGTGGACTACGCGAGCCTGCTCCCGGTGCCGCTCACGACCTTCAGGCAGCCGACCCGGCAGATCGGCGCGGCCGCGCTCGCGGCGATGCTCGATCGGGTGGCGGGGGCGGATCTGCCCACGCGGGACATCCTTCTGCACGGGACCCTCGTCGTGCGCAGGTCGTGTGGGGCTCAGGGGTAGAGCGGCTCCCGACTTCTGCGCGATCGCGCTCATCGGGCTGGCGTCGCGACGGGGCATCCGTTATAACGGATGAACCGTAAGGCGAACCCGTCGCGCGCCGCGGCCGCTCCGGCCGACCCGCACGTGCCGGGTTCACACGCAACGCCGACCACGATCCACCGGAGGGGTTCCGATGTACCGCTCAGCAACCGACTTGCTCGAACGCTTGCGCCAGAAGGCGCTCGTCTCGACCAGCATCGCCGTGGCCGGGATGGGCCTGTTCACGAGCGCCACGCCAGCCGCGGCGGAGGAGCCGCCGCGCTCGACGGACGCGGCGAGCCCGGAAGGGCACGGGACGAACGGCGCGCGCCGCGCGAGGCGCGATCGCCCGAACATCCTGTACCTCGTCGCCGACGACCTCGGCTATTCGGACCTCGGCGCGTTCGGCGGCGAGATCCGCACGCCGAACCTCGATCAGCTCGTCCAGGACGGCACCACACTCACGAACTTCCACACCGGCTCGGTGAGCGCGGTGACCCGCTCGATGCTGTACTCGGGCACCGACCACCACCTCGTCGGCGAGGGGACGATGGGCACGCCGAACGACGAGCGCAGGGGGCTGCCGGGCTACGAAGGGTACCTGAACGATCGCGCGCTCAGCGTCGCCCAGCTCCTGCAGGACGGCGGCTACCACACGTACATCGCAGGGAAGTGGCACCTCGGATCGGACATCTCCAGGGGGCAGACGCCCGACGCGTGGGGGTTCGAGCATTCGTACACGCTGCTCGGCGGCGCCGCCCGCGATCACTTCGGCCACGAGGTCGCGGGCTCGAGGAACTACGCGTCGGATGGCAAGTACGTCCAGCCGGGGCAGCCGGGCCAGCCCGGCGGTGATGGGACGGCGTTCTACGACGCGGACTTCTACGCGCAGAAGCTCATCGAGTACGTCGACTCGCGCAAGGACGGCCAGCCCTTCGCGGCGTTCGCGACCTTCACCTCGCCGCACTGGCCGCTCCAGGTCCCCGAGCCGTACCTGAGCGCCTACCGTGGGCAGTACGACGTGGGCTACGACTTCATTCGCGAGAGGCGGCTCTTCCGTCAGAAGCTCCTCGGCCTGATCCCGCTGAACCACTCCATGAACCCGGGGTTGCCCGAGACGCCGACGCCGTCGCCGGCTACGCCGAACAACGGGACGCCGCAGGCGAGGTACCTCAGCGCGACCCACAACGATCCCAGCTACGTGGACTACGGCCCGGGGCTCGTGGACAAGAAGTGGGACAGCCTGTCGCCATCCGAGAAGCAGCTCTATGCCAGGTACATGGAGATCTACGCCGGTATGGTCGAGAACCTCGACCACAACGTCGGCGTGCTCATCCAGCACCTGAAGGACATCGGCGAATACGACAACACCGTGATCGTGTTCCACTCCGACAACGGCGCGGAGGGCTGGCCGCTGTCCCCGTTCCAGGACGCGTTCAACTCCCAGCCAGCGAACTTCGCCAAGCTGGGGCAGAGCGGCTCGAACGTGCAGTACGGCCTGCGATGGGCCGAAGTGGGTGCGACGCCCCTCAAGCTCGTCAAGGGTCACGCGGCGGAAGGCGGCGTCTCGGTGCCAGCCATCGTGCGACTCCCAGGTCAGACGGGTGGCGGCGTCATCAGGGAGTTCGCGCACGTGACCGACTCCGCTCCGACGCTGCTCGAGCTCGCGCACATCGACCCGCCGACCGAGCCTGCGCCGCCGCTGCTCGACGCCAACGGCGTGGACAGGAACCAGGGGAAGGTCGTCTACAAGGGTCGGTACGTCTACCCGATCACCGGCGTCTCGCTCGTCGATGAGCTCGAGGGGAGGGGCCGCGGTCCGGTCCACAAGGACCCGGTCGGTGAAGAGCAATACGGCCGCGCCTATCTGCACGACGGCCCCTGGAAGGCGCTCTGGACGGAGCCGCCGCTCGGACCGGTCGACGGACACTGGCAGCTCTTCCACATCGACACCGACCGGGCCGAGACGAGCGACGTGTCGGCGGAGAATCCGGACGTGATCGAGCGCCTCGTCCAAGAGTGGGAGGACTACATGACCCGGGTCGGCGGCGTCGAGCCGCTGCGGCCGCGCGGCTATTACTAAACGGGCGAGCACGATTCGCGATCACCAGAAACCGTTCGTGCTGAGCGTAGCGCCCGCGTAGCGGGCGCGAAGTCGAAGCACGCGCCTTGGGACGCATGGCGCCCTTCGACTTCGGGGCGCTCCGCGCCCCTACAACACACAGTGATGCGCGAGGGCGTCGCCGGCGCAGGCTGGCGGCGCCCTCCGCTGCCCGGAATCGCGCCGAGCACGTTCCCCTGGGGACCGCGCGTCCGGACGAAGGCAGAAGCATGGGTCGTCGAGCAGCGCTACGGAACCTCCTCGTCCTCGCAGCCGGGGCACTCCTGCCGCCGATTGCACGCGCTCGAGACCTGCGCATCCGGATCGGCGTCCTGCCCGGGCCCGACGCTCGCGTCATGAAGGTCGTCCAGGAGGTGGCTGCGAAGCAGCACCTGTCGATCGAGCTCTTCGTCCAGAGCGACCCCGCCAGGCTCAACGCGACAGTGAACGCGGGCGCGCTCGACGCGAACGGCTGCCAGGACCTCCCCGCGCTCGAGGCAGACATCGCCGCAAATGAGTTCCATGACTCCGTGCGGAGGCCCTGGTGACGGGCGGATGCGGACAGCGCGGAACCTATTCGTTCCGCTGCTCGGCGTGCGGGAGATGCTGCAACACGCCGCCCCAGATGTCGCTGCCCGAGCTGTTCGAGCACGAGCGCCTCTTCGTCGGGTCCCTCGCGATCAGCAAGGTGAGACCGCCTCGACCGGGCACACGGCTCGACCTCGGCGACTGCTCCACCGTGGTCAGCGACGCGGACGGCGAGGCGTTCGCCGCGCTCGCAGGAGCCCTGCTCTTCCCCGCCGCCAGAGCGGATCCAGCCGACGCGGGCGCTCACAGCTTTGCGATCGCCGCGCAGGCGTCCGAGTACGCCTCGCGGTCGCGCTGTCCCGCGCTGGCCGACGGCCGGTGCAAGATCCACGGAGACGACAAGCCGGCTGCCTGCGCCCTGGTACCGCTCGACCCGCTCGTGCCAGACGGCCTGCAGCACGTGGTGCTCGCTCGGCGTGCCGGCGGCACGGACTCCGTGGGCAGCCACTGCATCGTCCCGGGCGAGCGGGAAGGCTTCGCCGTCGTGACGCAGGACGCGCGCGTGCTCGAGCCGGCGTTTCGGGACGCCCTCACCCGGCGGCGTGCGGACCTCTCGGCGGACAAGCGGTTCTGGGGGACCGGCGTCTTCGAGATGCTGAAGAAGGAGCTGTTCTCCTCGGCGGCGGCGGCCGCGAAGGTACCGTCCGACGGGTACCTGTGCATCTCGCTCGTCCCCGCGCTGCTGGTGCTCGCCGCCGTCTCGGATGCGTGCCGTGGACGCTGCCTCGAGTACGTCGCTGCCCAGCTCACCCTCATCGAGCGGACGGTCGAGCAGGCCCTGCTGCGCAGGCGCCGCGAAGACCGCACCACCGACCAGCTTCGCGCGTGGAGCAAGGCGTACGAGGCGCTGGCGAAGGCGCTGGGAGCGCGCGGTCCGCACGATCCCGTGAATCCCGGCGAGGCGCGGCGCGCCGAGATCGAAGCCTGGCTCGGCGTCTCCGGCCGGTCGTCGCGGCGTCGCAGCGACGCGAAGTACACGGACGAGACGGTCGCCCAGGCGAGGCAATTGCGCATCGCTCCGGAGGCGCTGCACACCTACCTCCAGGCGGGAGAGGGGAAGCGTGCACCGGGCGTGAACAGGTCCATGCATGCCACGATCAAGCCGGGTGGCGCGACATGCAACCTCGACTGCACCTACTGCTACTACCTCGGCAAGCAGCGGCTTCTCGGGCACGGAGCGAAGCGGATGGACGACGCTCTCCTCGAGGCGTTCATCGCGGACTACATCCGCAGCCAGGACGCGGAGGAGATCGCCTTCACGTGGCACGGCGGGGAACCGACCTTGCTCGGCCTCGACTTCTTCAAGAAGGTCGTCTCGCTGCAGGCGAGGTACACCCCGTCCGGCCGTCGCGTGTCGAACGATCTCCAGACGAACGGCTCGCTGCTGAGCGACGCCTGGTGCGCGTTCCTGGCGGAGAACCGGTTTCTCGTCGGGTTGAGCGCCGACGGTCCCAGGCACCTGCACGACCTGTATCGGCGCACGAGGAACGGGGAGTCGAGCTGCGAAGCGGTCCTCGCGGCCAGTCGCCGCCTGAAGCGGTATGGCGTCCGGTTCGGCACGCTCACGACCGTGAATCGCATCAACGCCACGAGGCCGCTCGACGTCTATCGATTCCTGCGCGACGAGGTCGGCTCTTCGTCGATGCAGCTCATCCCCTGCGTGGAGCCGAACCGTTTCGAGGAGACCGCTCCAGGGCACCACGGCAAGGATTCCCTGCCGCAGATCGGCAGCCCGACCGCGAGACCGGGTGATGCCCACTCCGCGGTGACGAGCTGGAGTGTCGACCCCGACGACTGGGGCCGGTTCCTGTGCGCGACGTTCGACGCGTGGGCGGCGAACGACGTCGGGCAGGCGAAGGTCAACCTCTTCGAGACGGTGATCGCGCAGCTCGACGGTCGCCCGGCGCTCATCTGCACGAGCAGCCCATTCTGCGGGAAGAACGTCGCGGTGGAGCACGATGGCCGCGTGTACTCGTGCGACCACTTCGTCTACCCGGAACACGAGATCGGGAGGATCGGCGAGCGCTCCATCGGCGAGATCGTGTTCTCCCGGGCCCAGCTCGAGTTCGGTCTCGCCAAGTGCAATGCGCTCGCGAGGCAATGCAGGGAGTGCGCTCACCTGAAGCTGTGCTGGGGAGAGTGCCCGCGAACCCGGCTGCTGCGGACGCGCGAGGGAGAGCCGAACCTGAGCTACCTTTGTCGCGGGTGGAAGAGCTTCTTCAACCACGCGGTACCGCTCATCGAGCGGATGGGGCTCGCGCGGCGGGCGTCCGCGCCCCGCGATCACGGGTGAGGCAGGCCGAACATCACGCCGAGATGGCCTCGACGGACGACCCCTCCGCCTGACGCCGACACGATCCTCGACCTCCTCGGCCGGACGCCGGTCGTCCGTATCCGCCGCCTCAACCCGAACCTCATGTCCGGATGTTCGCGGAGAGCAAGGGCTTCAACCTACAGCGTTCGCGCCTTTCACGGCGGCGCGTCCGAGCGCAGCGCTTCGTTCGCGCAGAAGTGCGGAGTAGCCCTCCTGCATTTCGGCGGGTAGCCGGCTCCTCCCGATCAGGCGCAACGCTGGTTCGAGCGTGTCCCGGACCTCGGACAGGACGCGAACTGCGGCCTTCTCGGTGAGCTTGCAGTACGCCGCGTACTCCAGCCATTGCCGCGACGTGACGTCGCGCTTGTTCCCTCCGACGGCTAACGCAAGTTGCTCATCCCGCACCACGAGCGACGTACACAGCAGGTCGTATGCGGGCGACAGGCGGTACAAGCCTTCGGCGCTCCGGAGCAACGAAAAGTTCTTCAGGTGCATGTCTCCGTTGCCACTCCACCATGTGAACACGACGCGTCGAAAGAGCTTCAGTGCCTCGACCAGGGGTTCGGAAGCGAAGCGATGGACGAGGCGCGCGCACAGCTCGGCGGACCCTTCGTACTTCTGCTTCGGCGAGAGCTCGCCGAGTTGACAGAAGTCCTCCTGCAAGAGCTTCGCTTTCGGCGGCACGCGGTCGAATCGGCGCACGATATACGCCAAGCTGTCGTCCCGAAGGTGCACGAGTCCGCAAGGCGGGATGTCTATCCCAGCCGCGGCCGCCATCCGCATCGTGAGGTGCTCATTCTCCGGCAAGTTCGGAAAGGTCTGGGCCTGCGGCTTCAGGATGAACTGTCCGCCCTCGATCGCGACCTGGAGCGTGGCGCGGTCGGGTGTAAGCCCCAACGAGATCTTGCGCTGAATCCCGGAGATGGAGGTGTGCCCCACCATGGCCTGCGCGATGGTGTACAGCTTCGCGAGCTCGACATCGACCGCTGGAGCGCGGCGGACCCCGAACAACCCCTGAAGGCACTTCGGGTGGTGCCTCTCGCCGGGCGCAACGTCTTCGAGGCAGATGAGACACGGCTCGTTCATCCGGTAGTCTCCGTCGCGTTCCGGATCTCGACGGCGCCAACGCAATCGGCGCACGTGGCGAGGAGCAGCCCAAATGCATCGTCTTTGGGAATCTTCAGCTTCGCGGTGCTGATCTCGAGCAGCCAACCTTCCGGCAGCAGGTTCTCGAAGAACGGATGAAGTCCGCGATACTCGTAGGGCTCGGCGCGAACAGGCAGCGTCAGCGATATGGGTAGGCGCTGCGGATTCTCGAGCCACGACTTGTCGTACGTGAACCGCGTGCCGCTCTCCGTTTCCTCGATCACGCCGACAAACGTTCCCGCGAGACTGACGATGCCGCGTCGAGCGCTCATGACGGCTCCCCTTCATTCCGCGGCGCATCGACGATGCCCAGGGTCTTTCCGAACACGCGCAGGACGGCGTTGACGACGTCCGTACGAACGGTCGGCTTCCCGCGTTCCAGGTCCCAGACCGCGCGAGGGCCGACGCCTGCCAGCTCGGCCAACTCTCGCTGCGTGAGGCCGTTGGCTGTTCGCCTCTTGCGGACGAACGCCGCTATGGGTTGGGTCTCCCGATCGGGAGAAAAATCGGTATTGGGAGTACCGTGGGCGCTCGTTCGTCGTGGCATCGAGGCCAAATTATCCCGATCGGGAGATAACGTCTAGTTCAACTCGATCCGGGGCTCGGAGGGCTACCAAGATTCATATGCCGTATCCCGATCGGGATATACGACCGGGATGCCGGCACCGCCCGGTCGCGCGTCAGCGCGGCCGGTCACCGCGCTCCGCGTCCGTTGCCCGGGTTCGGCGTCCGGCTGTCGGACTCCGCGGCGAGGAACCGGGTCAGCTCACCGAGGGCGGAGCGCGCCAGGATGGGCTCGCTGTCCGGCGCCGCGATCGAACCGGTGCGCAGCCCGTCGAGGTATCGCGGGACGAGGTCGGCGAGCTCGTCTCGCAGCGCCCCCTCGCGGATCCCCTTGGACGAGAGGTGCTGGAAGAACCGGCGGACCGCGCGCGGGTAGCCCTTCACCGGCGCCAGGCTGCCGAAGCGGCGCCGCTCGAACTCGCGGAGCAGGTGATGTCGAAATCGCTCCAGCAGCGCGTCGTGAGCCCGGGTGACGCCGCGCGTGGGGCGCTGGCCCGGGCCGGCTGGGACTCCGGCGGTCTCGTCCGCCTCGGGGTGGACGGAGTCCTCCTCCGCGGAACCTGCGCCAGGCTCGGACTCCGCGGCGACGGCCTCGTCGGTCGTCACCGCGTCGTCGGTCGCCGCGTCCTGTGGTCCGGACCGGATGAGCGCCATCAGCTCGTCGGACGAGAGCCGACCCGCGCCGTCCATCCCGTCGAGCACCCCGGCGACGAGCTCCCGCTTCTTCTCGTGGAGCCGGACGATGGTCTCCTCGAGGGTCCCCTGCGAGAGCAGCCGGTACACGGTCACGGGCTTCCGCTGCCCGATGCGGTGGGCGCGGTCGGTGGCCTGGTCCTCCACGGCCGGGTTCCACCAGGGATCGAGGTGGACCACGTAGTCGGCGCCCGTGAGGTTGAGGCCGGTGCCGC